>Ga0182030_10004258_pt1 | contig 30512 bp, 27 predicted proteins | sample 812S3MmetaG_FD_121299 | JGI IMG/M metagenome (GOLD analysis project Ga0182030, IMG submission 121299) | Permafrost microbial communities from Stordalen Mire, Sweden - 812S3M metaG (Illumina Assembly) | ecosystem: Environmental > Terrestrial > Soil > Wetlands > Permafrost | place: Sweden...
CTACAAGCTGGACTACGGCCAGGAGGAGGCGGCGGCACGGTTCGGCGCCGACCCGCGGGTCTACGTCACCACCGTGAAGAAATTCGGGGGGGACCCCGAGGGGCGCGTCAAGGACATCGTCACGGTCCAGATCAAATGGGAGAAGAACGACAAGGGGCAGTTCGTGCCGAGGGAGGTGCCCGGCTCCGAAAGGGTGCTTCCCGCGCAGCTCGTGCTGCTCGCGATGGGCTTCCTCGGGCCCGAGCAGGCGCTGCTGAAGGAGATGGGCGTAGCCTGCGACGCCAGGAGCAACGTCAAGGCCGAGCACGAGAGGTATGCGACGAGCCTGCCCGGGGTGTTTGCGGCCGGCGACTGCCGCCGCGGGCAGAGCCTGGTGGTCTGGGCGATCAACGAGGGGCGCGGCGCCGCGCGCGAGTGCGACCGGTACCTGATGGGCCAGACGGACCTGCCCTAGCCCGGTCCCCGGCTCCCCGTTACAGCAGCTCCGCGACCAGCGCCTTCGCCTGCTCGTCGCCCATGCCGGCGAAGATGCGCGCGAGGATGTCTCCGGTGGAGGCGATTCCCTGGCCGTTCTCGCCCCCGATGCCCACCGCGAAATCGACTGCAGCCATTTGCCCTCCTAGGGTTGTTCAGGCTCGAGGCAGGCCATCGTCGCGACGGGCCGCTCAGGGCCGGCTGTTTGGGTCCCTATTCACGGTGCGGCGTTGGACCCGCAACGAAACCGGGCTTCAAGCCATAACTGCCGGCCGCCGCCCTCACTCCACGGCCGCCACCCGGTGGACCACGGGCCCCAGCCGGCCGGCGATCTGCACGGACTCGCCCGCGCGGCGGCCGATAAGCTGTCGCCCGAGCGGCGACGCGCCCGTGACGACGGTCGCCGTCAATTCGCCGTCCCTGGCCTCGAGACCTCCCGACTGGGGGCCCACGAGGTAGGCCGCCCTCCGCCCGTTCTCCTCGAGCGTCACCAGCGCCCCGGAGGCGATCTCCGCCCCGGGCCCGAAGGCCCTCGGCGACAGCGCCCTCCAGGCCGCGATCGCGTCCGCGATCTCCGAGGCGAGCCGGGCCTGGCCCGCGGCAAGGTAGGCCGCGCTCTGGCTGCGCATGTCGAACCTGTCCTCCGCCCTGCTCTCCTCGTTGGTCGCCTCGTCACGCGATCCCAGGGCGGCCTCGGTCTGGAGGGCGAGCTCCGCCTCAAGCTGGAAAATGATCGACTGGGTGAGGGCGCTCTTGTCCACGATGGATTTACGCATATCTGTTCATTGGCCATGCCGTCAAAGCCCATCCCTGGATCCACGGGAGAGGTCCTCACCTGCCTTCCCTCGCCCTACGTCCCGCACCGGGCGACCGGCCTTCTCTACCTCCCCCGGTTCATAGCGAAGTGCAAGTACGTCAAGGAGCATGGGGCGCTCCCGGCAAGCTATGCGAAGAACTTCAAGAGGGGAATGGACCGCTTTCTCTGCCTGCACCTCGGGATCGACCCCGCCGACGTCGAGAAGGTCGTGCTGGAGTCGGCCGACGAGGACGAGATCGAGCGCGGGCTCGCCCGCCTGCTTCCGGCGGATGTGCGCGCCGCAAAATGGAACAGGGAGCTCGTCCAGAAGGGGATGACCGAATCGGGCCGCGAGTTCCTGAAGGAGGCGCTCACGGCGATGGGCTGCGCGGACAGGGCCGGGGACATCAAGAGCGTCCCGGACCTTCTCGATTTCGACGAGGGCAGGATAGACTGACCGGCGTCAGTCCGTGACCCGCACGGTTATCTCGTACGACCCGGCGGGAACAGCCACCTGCTCCCCCAGGCGCACGAGGAAGAAGCGTACGACGCTCCTGCCCGGCCTGAGCGAATAAAACGACGCCCCGGTGGTCGTCCCGCCGCCCGGGCCGGCAGCCGCCTTCAGCGGTCCCATCTGCTCAAGTATCTTGCTGTTGTTGGAGGCGATCTCCCATGCGTATCCCGAGCCGGCGTCCGGCCCGGGAAGGACGATCTGGATCGCCGTGGCGATATCCATCTCGACGACCGGCGAGGCGTCCTTCGGGGTCAGGACAATCGTCTGCGTCGAGTTGGGGTGGCGCGCGGGCGCGCTCTCGCATGCGGCGACGAGGATCAGGGCGAGAAAGCCGGCCGCCAGGGCGGGCGTGGGGCGGGGTGCCTTCACTTGAGGCTCGGGACCAGCTCGGAAAGGGCGGGCCGGCCCACGCGGCGCCTGATCGACTCGAGGTTCTCGCGCACAAGGGCGCCCATCGACCCGCACCGGAGGTACTCCGGCCTGCCGTAGTGCTCGCCGAGCGACTCGCGCAGCGACCGGACATTCTCCTCCGGCGATATCGGGTCGCGCTCCATTTCCGAGAGTAGGAGGCCGAGGCGCCGCGCGGCAAGCTCGGCGCGCTGGAGAATCAGGGTCTGCTCCTCGCGCTGGTACTGGTTGGCCGTCTCGACGCGGAGATTCTTCGTGCAGAAGCGGGCGAACGGGGCGTTTTCCTTGAAAAACTGCGGCAGGTAGAAGTTCTTCCGGCCGTTGTAGCTCTGCTGGTCGAAGTCCATCGCCCGGATCTTGAGCTGGATATCCTCGAAGTCCGGCGTGACGACGAACACGAAATTGTAGGAGCGCATGTCGCCAAGAAGCTGCACGAAGCACCGCTCATTGAACTTCACGAGCTCCTTGGCGACCCGCACCGGGCTCAGGTCGGGCCGGTTGAGCCAGCCGGTGATGAAGATGTCCCCGGGAATCCCGGGCACGTGCTCCTCGACGAGCGTGTTCCCGTGCGTGATGAAGTTGAGCCTGTTCGGGGAGAGGAGGTGCTCGAGCTCGAGGCCGTAGACCCTCGAGGCATCGGCCTTCTTGACGTAGAAGTAGTCCTGATTGTCGTTGTACGCGTTGACGATCCGGATCCTGAAGGGCGTCGAGTTGCCGAAGCTGCAGAAATCCACCCGGTCCGCGTACAGGTGCTGGACCACCGACATGTCCCCGGCGACCTTAAGGAGGGCGTAGACCTCCTTCAGGGCCTCGTTGAGTTCCCGCATCTCGTTCAGGTCGTAGATCACGGTGTCCCATAGCGTGGGCCTGCCCTGGGCGTCGGTGAGCGGGATCGCCTCGCTGAACCCCCGCAGGCGCTCATAGGTCACCGGCAGGTCCCGCTCCCTCCTGTAGGAGGCCAGGTAGCCGCGCAGGCCGTCGCCGATCGGAAACGACGGCTTCTTCCGGGTGACCTGCGGCGTGATGTCCTCGGTTGGGTCGGGCATTCGGTTGCGCCTTCAGTCCAGGGCCCGAGGGCTGCCGCGGAAACGACCGGCATGGCGCCACAGGGCAACGAGGAACCGGAACATGCGCTTCGGCGAATCAGCTGTCGGGCGGCGGCGGCGGCCTCGCAACGGCCCCGGGAGGCGGAGCCTTGGGCCTTCCGTTGAGGATCGCGGTCGCCTGGTCCAGGCGGGCGCTGGTCAGGTCCAGCGAGACCCCCACCACCGACACGTAGTCGATCGCGTCCGGCCAGCGGCGCTGCTCGATGGCCTCGCGCACTGCGGGAAGCGTCTTGGCGCCGTAGCCCGTGTACATGCCAGGCGCGTAGAGCATGTGCTGGTACCAGTCCCTTCCGGGAAGGCCCCTCCTGCTGGTGAGGGTCTGCTCCATTCCCTGGAGGATCGCGTTCAGCTGCGCGAGCTCGCCGGGAGAAAGCCTGTAGTCGGAAGCCGAGACCCGGAGAAGCGCACCGTCATAGAAGGTCGCGCTCCTCTTCAGGCGGGCCGATGCCTGTTCCAGCGGCCTGAAGTCTATGGCGGGGACATCACCGGGCGCCTGGGGCGGCAGGTAGGTGACAAGGGGGTCGCCCGCCAGCTTGAACGCGCCCTCGTCCAGGAGCCCGTTGACCCTCCTTGAGTCCTCGCGCTCGGTGGCAGTCAGCCTTTCGACCTCGGCAATGTAGCGCGCGACGGTGTCCGCAAGGTCGCCGAACCTCATCGGCAGTATGTCGGCCCCCGACGCGCGCAGGACGAGCCGGCCCGCGGTCTGCGCCAGCGCGACGCCGTACTCGAACTTGGGATCCCCGAATCGGATGAAATGATCGAAGGAATCATAGGTGGAGTGATAGATCCCGCCCTCCACATCCTCCCCCCGGTATCCAAGATTGATAGAGGCGATCCCGAGGTGCTGGAGAAACGGGGTGTAGTCCGAGCCCGAACCCAGAGCGCCGAGGGGCAGGTCGCCGCCGGCATTGGCCGCGGCCAGCATCAGCTGGTCGTCAGGCGCGGAGGCCTTTTCATCCCCGCTCGCCCTGTCGAGCGCGTCTATCTTTATCTTGGCGCGCCTTCGGTCGAGCATGCTGGCCCCGGTCTCGGGATCGAGCACTCCGGCGGCGACCTCGTTGGCGAAGTGCTGGTACGAGTGGCTGCCGTCCACGAAAAGGATCCCCCGGCCGTTGGTGTCGGAGTTCACATAGAGGACGGCCTTGCGCCGGAGCTCGTCCGCGTGCGTCTCGGCCCATTCGGTCGAGCCGAGGAGCCCCGGCTCCTCGCCGTCCCAGCTGCAGTAGACCAGCGTCCGCCGGGGCCTCCAGCCCGTCCTGGCCAGCGCCCCGATCGCCTTGGCCTCGGCCATGACCGCGAGGTTCCCGGCAAGGGGATCCCACGCGCCGAACACCCAGCCGTCGTGATGGTTTCCGCGGATGACCCACTGGTCGGGGTAATCCGACCCCCGCATGACGCCGATCACGTCATAGATCGGCCTCTGGCTCCAGTCCGACGAAATCGCAAGGTGCACCTTCGCAGGCCCCGGCCCGATGTGGTAGGTGAAGGGCAGCGCCCCGCGCCACGAAGCCGGGGCGACGGGTCCCCCGAGCGCCTCGAGGAGCGGCTTCGCGTCGCCCCAGGAGATCGGGATGACCGGAATCTTGAGGATCACCTTCGCCTCCTCAATCGAGAGGCGCTTTGCGTCCTTCGTGGAGCCGACGCCGGGGGTCAGGGGATCGCCGGAGTAAAGTGTCATGTCCTCGACCGATCCCCGCTGGACGCCGTACTCCGGCCGGTAGCCGCCCTTCGGGTACTCGTCGCCCGACCAGTAGCCGTCCTCGTACGGGTCGGAATAGATGATGCAGCCGACGGCTCCGTACTCCAGCGCGAGCTTGGGCTTGAGCCCGCGCCAGCCGGCGCCGTATCGCACGATCACGATCTTCCCCTTCACGTCCAGGCCGCGCCGCTCGAGCTCGGTGTAGTCGGCGGGCATGCCGTAGTTCACGTAGATCAGGTCGGCCGTCACGTCCCCGTCCGCGCCGTAGACGTTGTAGGGGGGGAGCCCGCCGGCCGTGTTCGCCGAGGTCCGGTCGCCCGCGACCAGCGGCTCGGCCAGCTTCGCCTTGTAGGCGGAGGGGGCCACCATTTCGAGCGAAACGCTCTTAGGCGTCGGGTACAGCACGTAGAAGGTCTCGATCCGGGCGTCCCATCCCCACTCCTTGAACTTGGCCAGGATGAAGTCCGCATTCGCCTTGTCGTGCGGAGAGCCCACCTGGTTCGGCTCGGACGACATCTGCTCAAGCCATGTGCGGAGCTCGGCCGGGTCGATCGCCGTGTCAAAGGCCCTCTCGCTGCCAAGCTCGGCCGCGGACGAAGCGGCCTTGAACCCCAAAAGCCCGTCCGTTCCGCCAAAGGCCACCGAGCCCAGAAAGGAGGCAGCCGCGAGGGTCCAACCGATCGTAAGCATCGATTTCATGGGTGAAGACAAGCGATTGCGTGAAGGAGGGCAAGCGCCCAAGCCTAAGGAACCAGGATGCCCATGAACTCCGCAACCTGCATGGCGTCGAGGCGCGCAGGGTCGGAGAACAGCCCAATTATCTGGCCGGCGCGGGGCCCCTCAAAGCGCCCCCGGACGGCCGCCTCGAACTTCGCGCGCAGCAGCGGGATCCCCTCCTCCCGCCTCCTCCTGTGGCCGACTGGAAAGTCGACACGGACGCGCCGCGTTGACCCGCCGCCGCGGAAGAGCACCCGGACCGCGTTGCCGATCGACCGCTTCCCCGGATCCAGGTAGTCGCGGGTGAACTCGGGGTTCTCGGCGACCTTCATATTGGCGCGGAGGGCGTCAATCCTGGGGTCGGCCGCTGCGCGATCCTCGTAGTCGTCCGCGCCAAGCGAACCCTTGATCAGCCCCACGGCCACCATGTACTGGAGGCAGTGGTCGCGGTCCGCTGGATTGGAGAGCGGCCCGGTCTTGTCGATGATCCGCTTGCCGCTCTCCTGGGTCTCGATCTCGACGCTCTCCACCTCGGCAAGCCGCGGGGCCACCTCCGGGTGGAGCGCGATCGCGGCCTCGACTGCGGTCTGCGCGTGGAATTCCGCCGGAAACGAAATCTTGAAAAGCACGTTTTCCATCACGTAGCTCCCGAAGCCCTGCGCCGGGACCGACAGGGGCCTGCCGCGCAGGACGACGTCCTGAAAGCCCCAGGTCTTCGTCAAGAGCGCGCCCGGGTAGCCCATCTCCCCCTTCAGCGCCAGGAGGGCGTGCCAGACGCCCCGGCTCGCCGCGTCCCCGGCGGCCCAGCTTTTGCGCGAGCCGGTGTTCGGGGCGTGGCGGTAGGCCCTGAGCGCGCCGCCGTCGAGAAACGCGTTGGAGAGGGCGTTGACGACCTGCTCGCGGCCGCCCCCGAGCAGGCGCGTCGCGACCGCGGCGGACGCAATCCGGACAAGCAGCACATGGTCGAGCCCCACCCGGTTGAAGGCGTTCTCGAGGGCCAGGACCCCCTGGATCTCGTGCGCCTGGACCATCGCGACAAGCACGTCGCGCACCCGCAGGGGCGCGCGGCCCCCGCCCGCCCCCCCGCGGCCCGCGTAGTCCGAGGCGGCAAGGATCGCCCCAAGATTGTCCGAGGGATGCCCCCATTCGGCGGCGAGCCAGGTGTCGTTGAAGTCGAGCCAGCGCACCATGGCGCCGATGTTGAATGCCGCCTGCACGGGCTCCAGCTCGTGGGCCGTCCCGGGAACCCTCGCCCCGCGCCCCTGAAGCGACGCCCCCGGAACGACCGGGCCCAGGAGCCGCGCGCAGGCCGGATAGCCGAGCGCGAGGAAGCCGCAGCCGAGCGTGTCGGCCAGGCAGAGGCGGGCGGTCTCGATCGCTGCCGCGCCGCCGGCGCGCCCGGTGTCGAGCACGTAATCGGCGATCTCGAGGAGGAGCGGATCCGGCTGCGGCCGGCCGGCGCCCGCTGGTTCGGCGTGCGGCATCCTCAGCGCTCCGCGATGGGCGGGAAGGGCCTCGGCTCGGGGCCCGTGTAGTTCGCCCCGGGCCGGATTATCTTGCCCTCCTGGCGCTGCTCGATCACGTGCGCGGCCCAGCCCGCCGTGCGCGCGATCGCAAAGACCGGGGTGAACATCGCCGTCGGGATCCCGAGCATCCGGAAGGCGGGGGCGCTGTACCAGTCGAGGTTGGGGAACATCCTCTTCGTTTCCCGCATCACGCTCTCGACGCGCTCGCAGACCTCGAAGAGCCCCGGATCGCCGCCGTCCGAGCACAGGATGCGCGCGATCTCCTTGATGATCGGGCTTCTGGGATCCGAGATCGTGTAGACGGGGTGCCCGAAGCCAATGATGATCTCGCCTGAGGCCACGCGGGCGCGGATGTCCCTCTCGGCCTCGTCCGGTGTCCGGTATCGGAGCGCGATCTCGATCGCGACCTCGTTGGCTCCGCCGTGCTTGGGCCCGCGCAGTGCGCCGATCGCGCCGCAGACGGCGGAATGGAGGTCCGAGCCCGTTCCGGCAATCACGCGGGCCGTGAATGTCGAGGCGTTGAACTCGTGCTCGGCATAGAGGATGAGACCGCGGTCGAGCGCCCGGACGTGCGCGGCCGGGGCCGCCCTGCCGTGGAGCAGCCTGAGGAAGTGGCCCGCGAGCGTGGGCTCGTCCGTCGCAGTCTCAATCCGGCGCCCGCCCGCGGCATAGTGGTGCCAGTAAAGCAGCATCGAGCTGAAGGAGGCCACCATGCGGTCCGCGATCGCCCGCGCCTCGTTGATCCCGTGCGGGAGCATCTCGGGTTCCGCCGCGCCCTGTACGGAGCAGCCCGTCCGGAGGACGTCCATCGGGTGGGCTGACGCCGGAATGAGCTCGAGCGCACTGCGCACCCCTTCCGGAAGCCGCCTGTATCCGGCGAGGCGCCTGAGGTATTGGTCGAGCCCGGCCCTTGTCGGGAGTTCGCCGTGGATCAGAAGGTGGGCGACCTCCTCGTAGGTCGCCCTGTCCGCCAGCTCCGCGATGTCGTAGCCGCGGTAGTGAAGGTCGTTGCCGGCGTGGCCGACCGTGCAGATCGCCGTGCTTCCCGCGATCACCCCCGAAAGCGCGACTGATTTCTTGCTCATCGCCGGCCCCTCCCGCTCCTCCCGCCCAGCAGGCGGTCGATCCTGCGCTCGTGCTCCTCGTAGCGGAGGACGGCGTAGAGCTCGGCGCGCGTCTGCATCCGGCCGACGACGGACTTCTGGGTGCCCTGCCTGCGGATCGCGGCGTACACCTCCTCGGCCGCCCGGCTCATGGCCCGGAACGCGCCCAGGGGATACAGTGCGGCCGCCACCCCTGCGGACCGGAGCTCGCCGAGCGTGAAGAGCGGCGTCTTGCCGAACTCGGTGATGTTTGCGAGCACCGGAACCTTGCCGAGCGCCTTCGTGAATGCGGAGTATTCGCCGAGGGAGGTCAGCGCCTCGGCAAAGATCATGTCAGCCCCCGCCCCGGCGTAGACCTGGGCCCGCCCGATCGCCCCGGCGAGCCCCTCGGAGGCGTGCGCATCGGTCCGGGCCATCACCACGAACCCGGGATCCGTCCGCGCGTCGACGGCCGAGCGGATTCGGTCGCACATCCTGTCGGCGCTGACGAGCCTCTTGCCGGGCCGGTGGCCGCAGCGCTTCGCGTGGACCTGGTCCTCCAGGTGGCAGCCCGCCGCGCCGGCGCGCGTCATCTCCCTCACCGTCCGCGCTATCATGGCCGCCCCGCCCCATCCCGTGTCGGCGTCGACAAGCAGCGGGAGCTCGGACGCGCCCGTGATCCGGCGGATGTCCTCGCACACGTCGCTTAGGCTCGTGAGGCCGAGGTCAGGGACGCCGTACGACGCGTTTGCGACCCCGGCCCCGGAAAGGTAGATCGCCCTGTAGCCGGCCCGCTCGGCAAGCAGCGCGCAGTAGGCGTTGATCGCCCCGACCACCTGGAGGGGTCGCTCGGTCCTTAGTGCGGCGCGCAGGCGCGCGCCCGGGGATCGGGGCTGGGACGGCATGAATGTCTGAAATTCTCGGCGTCACTCATAGCACGTTCGGTCCGCCTCCGCTATCACTTCGTTATCACCTCGGCGTCGAAGGGCCGGCCGTCCGAGCCAAAGATGGCGACCTTCATCGAGGCCGGGGTCGCGTCCAGCGTGAGGAAGCCGAAGGCGGACTGCGCGAAGACGGCGTCGGACGCCTTCTTGGCCACCTTGGCGAGGGGCGCGCCGCCGCCGCCGCTCATGAAAAAATGGACCCCGTCGCGCGGCTCCATGTGCGCCATCGCATGCTGGTGCCCGCACAGATAGGCGTCGACCCTGCCCCTGATCAGGGGCCACAGGCGCGCCTGCATATACGTCATGTACATTCCCGCCTTGGCATTCCTTTCCGGGGCGAAGATCGGATGGTGGCCGTAGACCACCTTCCATCGGGCGTCGCTCCCGCCTATCGCCTTGTCGAGCCAGAGGACCTCGGACTCCGAGATCTCGGTCGTGTCGATGGAGAAGAACTGCACAGGGCCGGCCGTGAACGTGTAATACGGCGCGGGAAAGCGCCAGGTCGGGCTCCTGTAGGCGATCTCGGCCGCCGCGCCGTCGTCCGAATACCACTCATGGTTGCCGAGCGAAGGGTAAAAGGTGATCCCGAGCGGTCCGTAGAGGGATTCCCACCAGTCGCGCCACCGCTTGTCGTCGGGTCCCGTCATGCCCGAGGGGTAGAAGTTGTCCCCGAAGGTGAGCCCGAAATCAAAGGGGCGGGCCCTGCCCATGGCGACGATCGCTGCCGCCACGTCCCTCTGGGCCTGCGATCCTGACCCGAAGTCGCCCATGCCGACCATCCGGATGGGCCGGTCGGCCGGCTCTACCGAGAAGACGGCCGGCACCCTGCGCATGAAGCCGGGGAGCGACGCCCCGCGCTCGATCAGCATCCACCTCTCGTCGGCGGCGGCCAGCGTCTCCAGCGCCTTCGCGTCGCCCTCCCGCCTCGCGTCGGCGATCTTCGCGGAGAGGGTCCGCCTGAGGCGCTTGGTCCCGATGCGGCGCTCCGCGTCCAGGTAGGCCAGCATGAGATCCGGGTCGGCGGTGGATTCCGCCAGCCTCTGGAGATCTCCGACGACATGGGGGTCGTCCACCCAGAACGGGTCGAACACGACGACCTTGAGGATCAGCCGGTCCGTACCCTCGGTCTCGCTTGCCATCCTCCCCATCACGAAATCCGCCGCCGCCGGCTCGCTCGCGAGGGCGACCATGACCTCCTGCTCGAGGTCGCCCGGGGAGAACGCGAGCAGGGCCTTCAGGTCCTTCGGGTCCTCGTGCAGCCATCTGCGGGCCGCGTCCCCCACCTCCGGGGGGAGCTTCGCCGCGACCCCTTCGAGCGGAGATGGAGCGGCGGCGTCTCCCCTGCAGATCGCGGCAAGGGCGATGAATCCGCCGGCAATCAGCGGGCTGAGGCCTTTCCGGAAGCGCATGGGGGCCATATTTGCAGTCCGACCCGCCGATTCCAGCTGGAACTTGGGCGCTCGAACCGCGGCCGCGTGAAATTCACGCGACGGAAGCGTGACGGCGCCGCGCCCGGGCTCACCGTGGCTTTGTTGCGCAGGGCATCCGCGACGTGCCGAAGAGCCGGTCGACCACGCGCACGGCGAACGGCAGCCGGAGCGCCAGCCGGGCGAGCCTCTGGCGCCCCGCCGTCCGCAGGGTCTTGATCACCTTGAAGCGCACCACTCCGTCGTAGCGGAAGCGGACGGGCGCGAGGCCGTGGCGCGCATAGATGGTCTCAAGCGCGCGGGGCGTGAAGTAGCCGACGTGGATCTCCGGCAGGCAGTAGGCATAGCCCAGGCCCTTCGCCCTTGCGACTGGGCTCGCGAGGTTGCCCGTCGTGACGAGGAGGAGGCCGCCTGGACGCAGGAGCCTCGCGGCCAGCGCGAAGACCGGGTCCGGGTATTCGACGTGCTCGACGACCTCGACCAGGCTGACGACGTCGTACCTCGCATCGGGCTCAGCCGCCAGCTCGCCTCGATCGAGGATCCTGAAGCCGTCGTCGTTGCGCAGCCTGTCCGCGTAGGTTCCGACGTCGTGGCCGGTGACGCGGAGGGGCCACGTCCTGCCCCCGGACTCGATGCGCCCCCTGTCCCTCAGGAATTTCAGCAGCCCCCCCGCCCCGCACCCGAAGTCGAGCCACTCCAGCGGGCCGGCGGGGATGTTTTCGCCAATGAATCCCGACGCGACGCGCCAGAGGTCGTCAAACTCGATCATCCTGTCGGTTGCCCGGTAGTCCCGGTACTCGGATTCGTAGTCGACGTACGGATCGGGGCCCCTGCCCTCGTAATAGGCCTCGTCGTAGACGCCGTATCCCGGAAACGGCTCCACGAACAGGAAGTCGCAGTCCCGGCAATGCCAGAAGTCGAAGTCCCTGCCGAGGAATGCGCCGCGCTTCGTCCCTCTCAGCGTCACGCGGCCCGATCCGCAGCAGCGGCACGCGACGGGCGGGCGGTGCGGATCGGGGGGCTCAGTAGTCATCCATCACGAAAAACATGACCCAGGCAACCATTACGGTTACCAGGGTGATGATGGACACCCCCATGATCAGGGCCTCGTCGCCCCGCATCAGGACTGCGGCGCCCAGGACCGCAAGGTCGAACGACCCCACCCACAGGATGAAATCCCTGTTCCTCCTGGATTTCCGCCTCTTCCGGTTCTTGAAGCGCTTCCCGTCGAATTCTTCCTCGGCAATCCTGTTCTCAAGCAGGATCTTCTCGACGCGTATCGCCTCCTCGTCGCCGGGACGGGCCGGCTGGTTGACCGGAACGATCTCCTTCGGCTTGAAGACAGGCGGCAGTGCCGGCCCCGCATGCGGCACCGGAAAGGCGCCGCCCTTCTTCTTCCTGCGGGCCGCCTTCTCCTCGGCCAGCCGGTTCTGAAGATGGATCAGTTCGACACTGAGCGCCTGTCCGTCGCCCGGGCGCGAGATCTTGTCGATCGGCTCGATCTCCTTGGGCTTGAGCGCAAGGTGCTTCGTGGACGGTATTTCGTCTTCCATGTTCTGGCGGAGGCAATGGGATCATCTTCCGAAAAAAAGCGCAACCGGCCCTTTAGCGAAGCTCCGCCGCAAGGAACCATCCCACCGCGTAGGTCGTCAGCTGCCCGGAGGGCGAGCTCAGGTTGTATTCGAGCGCATGCGTCGCCCACGGCAGCGAAAGCAGCATGTTCGGGACGCCAGCCTCCGTCAGCCGGGCCGCGAGCCGCACGCTGTGCCGGTTCCAGACGAGCGTGTCGATCGTCCCGTGGATCAGGAGAGTCGGCGGCGACCCTGGGCCGGCCAGAAGGATCGCGCTCGAGCTGTCGTATGCGGGGCCCGCGGTTTCGGGCGTGCCGCCGAGGAAGCGGCGGATCAGGCGCGGAGAGTTGAGCGCGTCGTCCTCCCGGCCCCAGGTCCACGCAAAGCGCATGTCCGACGGCGCATAGAGGGCGACGACCCCGCGAAGCGCCGGGTCGTGGAGCGCGTAGGCGCACGCCTCCGCGATCTGCCCCCCGGCCGACCGGCCCAGGAGCGCGAGCCTGGACCGGTCGATGTTCCAGGAGGCCGCCCGCCCCTCCACGAAAGCGATCGCAGCCGCAACATCGTCCCTCTGGGCCGGCCAGACCGCGTCGGGCGCGAGTCGGTACGAGATGTCGGCGACCGCGTAGCCGCTGCGCGCAAGCCAGTTGTTGAACTGCGGGATCTGGCCGCGATCCCCGCTGTCCCACCCGCCGCCGTGGATGACAATGACGCAAGGCGCCGGCGAGCGGCCGATGGCCGGATAGAAATCGAGTTTTTGGGAGCCGGAATAGGCCCATGTGCTCCTGGGCGCCGGCTCGGGCCACGCTTGGAAAAGGCCGGCAAATGTGAACGGCGGGGCCTTGGCGGCCGCCGGCCCGAAGCGCCCCTCCAGCCTGCCGGGAAGGTCCCGGCCGATGAGCCATGCCTGCGCGCACGGCTGGACCAGCAGAGCGAATCCGAGGGCCCCCGCCGCGTATGTGGAGACGGCAATCGCGCCCCGATTGCCCGGCAGGCGCCAGGCGAGCAATCCGGCCGCGAGCGGGATGGGCGCGACAAGGTAGCCAAACCCGCATGCGAAGACGGTGAGCCTCCAGTCGAGCCAGTCCGGCGCCCTGAATATAGTCAAAAGGCCGAGCGCGGCGAAGGATGCGGCGATGAAGAGCGGGATGCAGCGCTTCATCGTCCAGCCGGCTGCGCGCAGACGCGGCGGTAAAGCCGCACATAGCGCGACACGATCGCCTCGGCGGAAAACAACTCGCGGGCCCGCTGCCTGGCGGCCCCGCCGAGCTTCGCCCTGAGGCCCGTATCGCGGATCAATGACTCGACGGCCCGCGCAAAGGCGCCCGCATCCCCCGGAGGGACAAGCAGGCCGGAACTGCCCGACACCACCACCTCGGGAATGCCGCCCACCTCCGCCGCGACGCTCGGGCAGCCGAAGCACATCGCCTCCAGGATGCTCAGGCAGAAGCTCTCCATGTCCGAGGTGAAGAGCCCTATGTCGGCCGCCTGCAGGTAGTCCTCAATTTCGCTGACGTTCTCGCGCACGATCACGCGGTCATCGAGCCCCAGCCGGCGGACCTCGCTCTTGAACGGCGAAAAATCGGCCCCCGCGAGAATCAGGAGCTTGAACGAGTCGGGCGGCCTGATGCGGGCGCAGCACTCGAGCAGGAGGTCGATCCTCTTGAAGGCGCGAAGGTTCGACGAGTGCAGGATCAGGGCCTCCGGCCCGACTCCCAGCTCCCGGCGCACCTCGTCGCGCGAGCGCCTGGGTGAATGGGGCTCGAAGAAATTGTGGATCACATCGATCGGCCGGGTCACCGAGAGCAGCAGCCGCGTCTCCCGCTCGAGATACGAGGAGACGGTTGTCACAGCGTCCGAGCGGCCCAGCGCGTATGTTATGGCCGGCCCGTATCCGGCATCGCGGCCAAGCAGGGTCGTGTCGGTGCCGTGGAGGGTCGTGACCACGCGGGGCCGCCGTCCCGGGGGGAGCATCGACCGCGCGAGAATCGCGGCCGTGGCGTGCGGGACCGCATAGTGGACATGGAGGACGTCGAGGCGGTGGTCGCGGCTCACCTCCGCCATCTTGACCGACAGCGGAAGCGTGTAGTCGGGGTACTTGAACAGCTCGTAGCTGTTGATCACCACCGGGTGGTAAAAAAGCCGAGGCGCCCCGGGCGGCAGGCGGAACGGGCGCTCGTAGCATATGAAATGCGCCTCGTGGCCTCGGCGCGCCAGCTCCTCGCCCAGCGCCGACGCGAGGATGCCGCTGCCTCCGACGGACGGGTAGCACGTGATGCCGACCTTGAGGGCCCCTTCTGATTCCATTTCAGAAGCTGCGGGCGCCCCGGGTCAGCGGCGCAAGCGAGCTGAGGACGAGCGGGTCGTTTGGATAGAGCGGCTGGGCGTATTCGACGCCCGCCCGAAGGCCGTACACGCGTGCGCGCGCAAGCTGCATCTCAACATATTTTCGGGTGCTCAGCTGCGAGGCGTGCGCCTCCATCGCGGCCGTCCAAGAGGCGACAACCCTTGGCTCCGAGATGTCGATCAGCACGGGCAGCGCGCCGGGATGCTCGGCCTCTGGGGTGACGCTGTAGAATAGCAGGAGCCCGATTGCGTGCGCACTCCCCGTGCGGAGCGTTGCCACGCCCCCATATCGGGCGAGCCGGGCGGCGTCGCGCACAAGATGGCCAAGCCGCGGATGGTCGGGGTGCTGGTTCTCCGCCAGGCTCGGCGCAAGGACTATACCCGGCCGCTTGCGCCGGATGATGGCCGCTAGCCTGACCGCGTGGCTTGCCTTGACCTCAAGGTTTGCGTCCCCGTCCAGCTGGATGAATTCCACCGTGGCGCCCAGGAGGGCGGCGGCCCTGCGCGCCTCCGCGGTGCGAATGGCGGGCGTGCCGCGGGTCGCGGATTCGCCTCGTGAGCAGATGACGAAGTGTGCCTGCCGCCCGCAGTCTGTCTCCCGCGCAATGATGCCGCCGCAGCCGAACTCGATGTCGTCCGGATGGGCGCCGAAGGCCAGAAGCGGCGGCGGATCAGGCGGGGCCTGCGCAATAGGCTTCATCGGAACGGTCGATTGGGTCACGGGTTACAAACGTGATCTCGGGAGTCTCCTCCCGGCGCAGGTAGGCCTGCTCGCCCGCTCCGACGACATAATGCGTGCAGTGGACGACGGACTGCATCCACCGGAGGCGCGCATCGCGTGCGGGGCTGATTTGGGACTTTTCGAAGGGCACGGTGGGCAGGGTGATGAATGAAGACCCGCCCTCGTGCAGTTGCAACGCGCCATCGACGAATCGCGCGCGCACGATCTCGCCCTCGTGCGGCACGTCTACGAAGAACTCGGACACGTCGCAGGCCGCTCGGCGGACTGCGGGGTCCCCCGAGCGCACGACCCGAACCCCCTCGAGGAGCCCCGTCCGGCCGTACATCTCAAGGCAGAAATCCGCAACATTCTGCGCGGAAACCCCCATGAAGGCGTCGACCATGTGCCGGCTGACGTAGGCCGGAAGCTGGCGGCCCGTCTTTTCCCGCCACCCGGCGGGGACGCGCTTCGCGTAGAGAGGCGAGAACTTGCGCTGGAGCCTGTTCTCGAACGAGAAATTCAGCGCCAGCGCCTTCCCAGTCCTGCGGTTCCGGAGCGTGGTTCGCGTCTCGCGCGGATCGTGGTCGCTGTCGTGGTAGAAGAGGACGATCTCCCCGCCGATTTCAGCCTGAAGCCGGCGGGCCGTGGACACCTTTGCCGCGAGGAAACGCTTGGGGAAAAAGCCGCAGGGCTGCTGTCCAAGGCAGATGAGGGGCGCATTCATTGCGTTTCGCGCGCCCCGCCGGCCCGCCCGCCGAAGCCGAGGGCCGCCTGCAGGGCAACGCTGAATGCCATGCACGCGGCGCAGCCTATGACGTTGTACCACAGATAGGAGATGCTGAGGGTGAAATACAGCGCGAAAACGAGCGCCTGCGCCGCCAGCGCCGACCAGAAGACAGCCGTGCCGCCCACGCGCCTGAGGAAGAAGGCCACAAGGAAGAGCCCCAGCACGACCCCGTAGAAGATGGAGCCGAGGATGTTGACGGCCTGGATCAGATTCTCGGTCAGGTTGGCAAACAGGGCGAAGGCGATCGCCACCAGGCCCCAGAGCGCCGTGAACCATTTCGACGCCGCGACATAGTGGGCGTCACTCGCATCGCGCCTCACGACATGCCGGTAGATGTCGACGGTCGTCGTCGAGCCGAGCGCGTTGAGCTCGCCCGCCTTGGAGGAGAGCGCGGCGGCGAAGAAGGCGGTGACAAGCAGCCCGATCAGGCCATGCGGCAGATGGTCGAGAATGAAGGTGATGAAGACATAATCGGCGTCGTTCGCCGTCGCCCGCGGGCTGCCCGCGCGCAGGATCTCCCGGGTTGCGGCCCTGGCCGCCTCGCCGCGGTCCCGAGCGGCAGAGGCGGCTGCGCTCGCGGCCGCCTCTGCCGCGCCGTCGCCGGCCCGGCGGTCCTCGATCCAGGCCCGGAGCTGCCTGCTCTCCTCGGCATGGGCCGAGGCGAACTCGGCATCGAGGGAGCGCAGCCGCCCGCCCTGGCCGCGCTGCGCCTGGTAGCTCCATGCCGCCCGGTTGAAATACACCGGCGGGCGCTCGAACTGGTAGAAGACAAAGATCAGGACGCCCAGCAGCAGGATGAAAAACTGCATGGGAATCTTGAGGACGGCGTTGAACATCAGGCCGAGCCGGCTCTCGCGAAGCGAGGCGCCGGAAAGGTAGCGCTGCACCTGCGACTGGTCGGTGCCAAAATAGGACAGCGCGAGGAACATCCCGCCCAGGAGGCCGGACCAGACCGTGTAGCGCCGGTCGATGTTCATCGAGAAATCCACGGCCTCGAGCCTGTGGAAGCCTCCGGCAAGAGTGAGCGCGTCCGAAAACGTGAGGCCGGCAGGCAGCCTTGCGAGCACGAAGAAGAACGCCGCGACCATGCCCGCGAAGATCACCCCGATCTGGTATTTCTGCGTGATGCTCACGGCCTCGCAGCCGCCCGCGACGGTGTAGACCACGACGAGGAGACCGCTGCACACGATCGTCAGGTCGAGCCGCCAGCCCATGACGGTGGAGAGCACGATTGCCGGCGCATAGATCGTGATGCCCGCGCCCAGGCCGCGCTGGAGCAGGAAGAGCCCCGCGCCGAGAAGGCGCGTCTTCGGGTCAAAGCGGTGCCCGAGGAATTCGTAGGCCGTGTAGACGTTGAGCCTCCTGTAGATGGGCAGGAAGACGGCTGCCACGACGATCAGGGCCAGCGGCGCGCCGAAGTAATTCTGAACGAAGCCGAGCCCGCTCTCGTAGCCCTGGCCAGGCGTCGACATGAAGGTGATCGCGCTGGCCTGGGTCGCCATGACCGAGAGGCCGATGGTCAGCCAGCGCGTCTCCGTCGCCCCCTTCAGGTAGGTGTTGAGGTCGGCCGCGCCGCGCGTGCGCCACATGCCGTATCCCGCGATGCCGCAAATCGTGCCGAGCAGGATGATGTAATCGAGCGCATTCACGAATACATCCGCGTCAACGCGGCCAGGAGGCCGATCCAGGCCAAAAAGACGACGAGAACGAAGGCATAGACCCGCCGCCACGTGCGCAATCCCGGTAGCCCGGTTGTCCCGTCGTCGGGGGGCGTCTTCATCTCCCGAGCGAGACCAGGTTGGCGAACAGGCGGTAGGCGCCGGGCACCCCCGCGGGAAGCTGCCGGAAGAACGACAGCCCGGTGTAGACCAGGTAGCCGCGCCCGCAACGGGCGACCAGAAGGCCCCCCTTCAGCGGCGCCTCGCCGGAATCGCTGCAGGCAAGCAGCGGAACGAAGTGCTCGGCGTCCCATTCGCTCGCGAAATCCAGCCCGCGCTCCTGAACCCAGCCGTCGAAGTCGCCGGGCGTTATCCTGTTGGGGGTCGTGAACGCCGGATGGCCAGGAACGAGCAGCTCGATCGGAGCTTTCTCGTTCGTCACCCTGAAATGGGGCAGGTCGCGCGAGAGCTTCAGCTCGTACGGGGCTAGCTGCGGGACCTGGAGCCCGTTCGGCGTGTCGTACTGCTCGACGACGGTGCCGCCCGCCTCGACATAGCCGAAGAGCGCCGGCAGATGCTGCGCCAGATCCGTCCTCGTGTTGAACGCGCGCACGCCGATCACCACGGCGTCAAAACTCCTGAGCCCCTCCGCCGTGAGATCGGAGCCAGAGAGCTCGGTGACTTCATATCCCATCTCCCCCAGGCATCCGGCGATGCCGTCGCCGGCGCCCGGCAGATAGCCCACCTTGCGGCCGCGGATCGCCAGATCGAGGCTGACCACCCTCAGGCGCGCCGGCGGTTGCAGGAGCTGGGGCGGAATATGGCTGTAATTGATCGCCAGGCGCTGGCTTCCAAAACTTGTGCCGACGATGTCCGCCCGGGCCCCGATGTTCCCGCTCATGGAGGCCTTCGGCGCCGTGACCGTGAATGCGAACTGGGCATGCTCGCCGACCGCCGCCAGCCGGAGGGCCCGGCTCAGGGGGGCCACTTGCCAGCCGGCCGGCGCGTTCAGCCGCACGGCGCCTTCAGCGCCCGCGCGCGAGGAGACGGCCTCGACCACCACCCTGCGGCTTTCGCCTGGGGCGAAGAGCTCGACCCCCGAGGCAAAGCCCAGCGAAACGGGCGGGATCACATCAAGCCTGCGGCGGACGGGTCCCTTTGCCGGGTCGGCCGCGACCTGCACGGCCTCGTCCCTAACGACGAGCGTCTGGCCTCCGATGACAAACACGTCCTCGATCGGGACGGCGGGCGGGCTCTCCGGGAGTCCGATGAGCGCGGGATCGTCGACGCGGAACATGCCCGGCGTGCCCTCCTCGCGCAGCCAGTACGGCTGGCTCAGGGGTGTGCCCAAGGGCAGCACCCGCACGGCCTCCCGGGTTACGGCCTCGCCGGGACGCAGGTCCGTGGATACGTCCAGGCGGTGCCCGATGCCCGGATAGCGCACGGCCACCCATCGCACGGGAGTCGCCGAAAGCACCACCGCGGTGTGCCGGAATCTCAGGGCCTCGCCCGGCACGATGTCGTGACTCGGAACGGCGGTCTCCACGGACAGGCCGAGGCATGCCTGCAGGATCCTGTCGAGCTGCCGGCGCTTCTCGTCCACTACGGAATCAGGGGCCAGCGCGGCCAGCCGGCCCCGCAGCTCGAGCAGGGCCGGCACGCTCGCCGAGGGGTTCGCAACGTCGAATTGCCCGATGACGAGTCCGGCGAGGCGGCCGATCTCCGCCCCCCCGGGGACCCGGCCCCAGGTCGTGTCGACGCCATCCATGATGTCCACCGACGCGGGATCGCCGCCAAGCACCCTGAAGGATTCGATCCGGGGCCCGCTCCCCGCCGCCGCCGCCGAAAAGTTCGCGAAGCCCTGCGTCCTGTGCATGGAGCGGCTGCGCGCCGCGATTGTGGCGAACGGGGCGCCGGTCACCGGATCGTCGCCGTCGATGCCGAGATGAAGGACGCCGTCGCCTGAATCGACGGCGCCCCAGTTGGGACCAAAGCTGTTCCAGAGAATCCGCCGCGGCCGCCACGGGCGCAGGGGCCCGATCTGCTCCGGGAACGCACTGGCGTCTCCCGCAAGCCCGAATGCCTCAAGGGCGAGGACTGCGGAGGCCGTGTGATGCCCGTGAGTGTTGCCGGGCACCGGGGAAAAGCGCGTGATGATGACGTCGGGACGGAACTGCCGGATCACGCGCACGATGTCGGAAAGCACCTGCTGGCGGTCCCATTTTGAGAGCGTGTCGCGGTAGTCCTTAGAATAGCCGAAATCCCTCGCGCGGCTGAAGAACTGGCGGCCGCCATCGACGCGGCGGGCGGCCAGGAGCTCCTGGGTCCGGACCACGCCGAGAAGATCGCCGAACTCTGGCCCGAGCACGTTCTGGCCGCCGTCGCCGCGCGTGAGCGAGAGGTAGGCGGTCCTGTAGCAGCGCCCGCGGGCGAGATAGGTTATGAGCTGCGTGTTCTCGTCGTCGGGGTGCGCCGCAATGTAGAGGACGCTGCCAAATTCCTGAAAGCCGCGCAGCTCCTGCAGGATCTCCCCTCCCGGAGGGGACTCCGGGGCCGCCGACGCAAGGGCGGCGACGAGAAAGCCGCAGGCAACCGAGGCAAGCGCCCGGATTGGCGCCGGCCGCGCGGGGCGGCCGGCGGCGAAAGCGGCGGCCCTGGTCACTTAAGGCTGGAGATGAGCGCCTCGTTCAGTCGGACGTACTCGTCCCTTTCCGGCCCCGTCGTCTTGGCGGCCATGTCGCGCGATTGCGTGGCCATCGCGATGGCAGCCGCCTTGTCCCCCTTCTTCGCGAGAATCCTGGCCTTCTGGTAGAGGTAGTAGAAGGCGTCGGGCTGCTCGGCGATGGCTGCGTCCATCCAGGCGGCGGCCTTGTCCAGGTCGAGGTTGTGATCAAGGTAGAACATGGCCGCCTGGGCATAAGGCTTTTTGCCGGGCGCGGCCATCGCTGCCTCGATCTGCGGCACGACGGCGCCGACGACGTCGACGCTGAGCTTTACCGGCACGCGCGTCCTCTCCCAGATCAGGTTGAGCGTGGCCGACTCGTCGCGGAGGTCGTTGAAGTCGATCGTGAACGTCTCGACGGGCTCGGCCAGCGCGACCGGCACCGCGGTCACGCGGGCGACGTCGTTCTTCGGGTCGTAGGCGTAGGCCCCCCATTGCTCGGACGCCTTCTGCAGGATGACGGTCCATTGGTCCTTGCCGGGGATCGTGAAGAGCTCGTACGTGCCCGCGTCGACATGGGCGCCCTGAAGGGTAAACGGCGTGCTGAAGGAGATCCGCGTGGCTGCGTTGGCGCCGGTCCGCCAAACCTCGCCGTAGGGATTGTTCCCGCCCAGCATCACGCGGCCCTTCGCGCTCGGGCGCGAGTAGACGAGCTCGATGTCGGTCAGCCCCACGCGCTGCTTCACCGTGGCCGTCGGGCTTGCCTGGGGGAACTCAATCCGGTGCGCGGGCGCTTTGAGCGGCACCGAGAACTGCGTGGTCTCCCACATGATCTTCAACAGGCCGCTCCCGTCCGGGCCCTTCTCGATCGCCAGCGTCAGCTGGTCGACGGGCTTTCCCAGGGCATCCCTTTTCATGTCCACCCGGGCCACGTCGTGCGCCTCGTCGACGGGCACCCCCCATTTTCCGATATTCGAACTGATCGCCAGTTTCGAGGGCCCCGTTTCCGACGGGACCGTATAGAGGGTGTAGGCGCCGGCTGGAACCGTCGCATCACCAATGACCAGCGCCTGCTGCGTGACGAGCAGCGTGGCCTCGTCGGCGCCGAGGCGGTCGGCCTTCCCCCATGGGACCAGGCCACCCCAGATCTTGCGAACCTCGCCCGTCATCGGGCTTTTCGTGTAGGGTCGACCGTAGGTGACCGTGATTCGGTTTCCGGTATGCCGGTCGCCGAGGACTGCGCTGATCGTCTCGTGCGGGCTGAGCCGGTTTTGCTGGGCCATCAGCGGCAGGGCCCCGGCGGCGGCGGCAAACATGGCGAGGGCTATTTTGAGATGTCTCATGGGTTTCCTCCTGGCTGCTTGTTTTCGGGTTGTCCCGTTTTGTTGATCTGTGAGCCGACCAAAATGGGCCAATTGCCCTGATTCGGCAAGGTTTGCCACCCGTTCCCCCCGCTTCCGGGACCGCCGGGCCGGCGCATGGGCCCCTGAACGGCTCGGCGGGACAATCAATTTGTGCGCCGTGCGCCCGGCTTCGGGCTTGGCGTCCGCGCCAACCGCTGAGAGAACGGGGCATGGTGTCCTCCAGTCCCGCCGCAGCCGGGTCCGCGCGGAATCCCTGGTACCGCCTCTCGCTCACGCGGCAGATACTTGTCGGCCTGGCCGCGGGCTGCCTGCTCGGGTGGTGGATGAACGGCCTGCCCGAGGCCGGGCAGGCGGCATGGAGTCGGTGGCTCGAGCTGGTCCGCGACATCTTCCTCGCCCTCGTCAAGGTCATGATAGGTCCGCTTGTCTTCGGCAGCGTCGTGCAGGGAATCGCCGGGACCGGCGACCTGAGGAAGGTCGGCAGGATCGGCGTCAAGACCCTTGTCTATTTTGAGGTGGTCACGACCGCCGCGCTCGCGGTCGGGCTGGCCGCGGTCAATTTCATCGAGCCCGGCGTCGGCGTCAGGCTGGCGGGCGGCGCGACGTCCCTCGGGGCGGCGGCGCAGGCGAAGCAGCTCACGCCCGCGGACACGATCCAGCATATCTTCCCGACGAGCTTCATGGACTCGATGGCTCGAAACGACGTGCTGCAGATCGTCGCGTTCTCGGTGATCTTTGCGATGGCCGTCATAGCGGCGGGCGAATCGGGAAAGCCGATGCTCGCATTCTGCGCCTCCCTGACGCAGGTGATGTTCAAGTTCACAAGCATCGTGATGAGGTTCGCGCCCTACGGGGTCGGCGCGGCGATCGCCGTCACCGTCGGCCACCAGGGCACCGGCGCGCTGCTGGGCCTGGGAAAGCTCGTGCTGACGCTCTATCTCGCGCTCGCCGTCTTCGTGGTCCTCGTGTTCGGGGCGGTCATCCGCATCGCGAGAATTCCCCTCGGGCCGTTCTGCCGAGCGGTGCGGGAGCCGTTTGCCATAGCCTTCGCCACCTCCAACAGCGAGGCCGCGCTTCCGAAGGCGTTCGACCTCATGGAGCACTTCGGCGTGCCGCGTGGAATCGTGGGATTCGTCCTGCCGGCCGGATACACGTTCAACCTCGACGGCTCGACGCTCTACCTCGCCGTGGCGTCGGTCTTCGTCGCGCAGGCGGCGGAGACGACGACGGGCGTCCATTTCGGAATCGCCCAGCAGATAGTGATGATGATCACGCTCATGCTCACGTCGAAGGGCGTCGCGGCGGTGCCGCGCGCCTCGCTCGTCGTGCTGATAGCGGCGCTTCAGTCTTTCGGCCTCCCGCTCGCGGGAGCCGCGATGATCCTGGGAGTGGACGCATTGCTCGACATGGCGCGCACCTCGGTGAACGTGGTTGGCAACTGCCTGGCGAGCGTCGTCGTGGCGCGCTGGGAGGCCGAGTTTGACGCCAAAAAGGCCAGGGCAAATTTTGGAAGCTATGACTGAGCAGGCCCACGGGCCGGTCTCAAGAAATGTCCGGCGCCAGAATCTGGCGCAGCAGCATGTCGCCCCCGAATGCGCCCGATTTCGAGACGACAGGGACGCCGTTCCAGCGGCCGCCGACCATGATGGACAGCGGCACGCCGGGAGCGGCCTGGCCGACGACCCTGAGATGCTCCGTCTCCAGCGACAGGCACAGCTCCCGAAGGGTCTGGCCGCCGGCCACGATCAGGCTGCCCGGGGCATCCACGCGGCGCGTCAGCTCGGAAATTCCGCGGGCGATGCGCCCGGCTGCCGCGGAACGCGCCGTCCCGGCAGGAATGTCAAAGGCAACCAGGCAAACTCCGCCCCCCTTCAGGCGCGCCGGGACGGCAGCCGCGCCCGCGACGAGGCCGCCCTGCATCCTCAGGACGAGGCCGTCGCACGCTTCCAGCTGTGCGGCGGTCGCCGGGTGGTCGGAGCCGAAGAGGCCCAGCACCGGCCGCTCAAGCCTGCCCCAGACGGGCGCGGGCGCATTCGCAAGCGCCGCCGCCAGGCCGGCGCTGCCGCACCAAAGGACCGTTTCCGGCAGTTCCTCGCCGGCGCGCGCAATTCGTCGTAGGTCCTCGTCGGTCTCCGCGTCCCAGAGGCTGACGCCCTCCGGCACCGGCTCGCCCGGCCGCCTCAGCCGAACGGTCACCCCCCGGGACTCCAGCGTGGAGCGAAGATCCTCCCCCACCCGGCGCCATGAGCCCGCGTGGCGGGCAAACTGCAGCCCGCCGCGCGTGACGCGCCCGTGGAACGGAAACGCCGGCGCCATTATGCAGCGCCTCACCCGCACGGCATTGAGCACCGCAACGAGCTCGATGCCGGGATGGCCGCGGAGCAGGCTGTCCACCTTCTTGAAGGCGATCACGCCGGGCCCGGGCGCCAGCATCGGGGCGCGCCGCGCGGCAAGACGGGCGGACCGGGCGCCGTCCAGCTCCCTCGTGGCGCAGTCGATCGCGAGGTCGCCCTCCACGGATGCGCCGGGCCCTCCGTTCAGGAAGGCGGGGATCGCCCTCGCCGGCGTGACAAACTGTGCCGCCGAATCGAGCGCGCCGGTCAGGTCGTCGGCCATCAATCGCAGCTGCTTCATGCCGTTGGCAAGTCTCTATCGGACACGTTGCATTTACCCAACAAATTCGGGCGCTCCGGCCGAAGGCAGTCCGGCGCAGGCCGAGGTCCCACATGCCGCGGAGCATCTGGCCGGAGCACGTTGCCATTGATGCGGGACCGCGCGTGTGGTTGAATGGGCGGCAAATGACGGACGAGCGTATTCCGGTGCTGCTGTATGACGGCGAGTGCGGCCTGTGCAACGGGGTCGTGCTTTTCATCCTGCGCCATGACCCGGGCGGGCGGATTCATTTCGCGCCCCTTCAGAGCCCGCCCGCGCAGGAATACCTCAAGTCCGAGGGCCTGCCGACGGCCGACTTTGGAAGCCTCGTGTTCGTGCCGGACTGGGGGAGTCCCGTGCGGGGCGCCTACCTGGTGCGCACGACGGGCGCCCTGGCCGCCCTTTCCGAGCTTGGAGGGGCATGGCGTATCGCCTCGTGGCTGCGGCTGCTGCCGGCGTTTCTGCGGGATCCCTTCTACGCGATCGTGTCCCGTTCGCGCTACGCGATCTTCGGCAAGTACAAGCCCGCCCCCCTGCCGGATCCGGAATGGGAGAAGAGGTTCCTCGCCCGATAGCAGAAACGGCGACGCTCAGGGATTGATCCCCTCTCGGAAAGTCCTTAGGTTGTCCCGGCGGTTGTCCCGCACCCGTGAAGCAAATAAAACGCATCGGCATCCTCACCGCCGGCGGCGACAGCCCCGGTCTCAACGCCGCCATACGCGCAGTCGGCAAGGCCGCCATCGGCAAGTACGGCTGGGAGATCATCGGGTTTCGCGACGGATTCCTCGGCCTAGCCCGGAACGACTACTCGCGCCTGAGCAAGGACAACCTCCGCGGCATCCTCACGGTCGGCGGCACGGTCCTCGGCACCAGCCGGGACAAGATCCATCGCATGGTGGTCGACGGGAAGACGCGCGACATGACAAAGGCGGTCATGCGCAATTACAGGACGCTCCGGCTCGACGCGCTGGTCTGCATCGGCGGCGGCGGAACGCAGAAGAACGCGCTGCGCCTCGCGCAGCAGGGGCTCAGGATCATCACGCTGCCCAAGACGATCGACAACGACGTGGCCCTCACCGACGCCACGATCGGATTCGACACGGCGCTCGGCATCGCCGCGGAGGCGATCGACCGCCTGCATAGCACGGCTCACAGCCACCACCGGATCATCATCGCCGAGATCATGGGGCACAAAGCCGGCTGGCTGACCCTCGGCGCGGGCATCTCCGGCGGCGCCGATGTCGTCCTGATTCCGGAGATACCCTATGACCTGGAGAAGATCGCGGCGGCGATTCGCGGGCGGTCGAGGGTCGGCACCAACTTCAGCATTGTGGCCGTGGCGGAGGGCGCCAGGTCGCACGAGGACGCCGCCTCGCTGTCGGCGGCGGAACGGCGGAGGGCGAAGGCCCGGACGCCCGAGGAAAAGGAATACGCGAAGCTGCGCCTCGGCGAGATCGAGTCGGAGCATGCGGGCAACACGCTGCGCCTCGCAAAGCAGCTGGAAGGTCTCACCGGCCTTGAGGCGCGCGTGACGATACTCGGCTACGTGCAGCGCGGCGGGACACCGTCATATCGCGACCGGCTGCTCGCGACGCGGCTCGGCACCGCCTGCGTCGATCTGATTGCCGGCGGCGCCGAGGGAATCATGGTCGCCGCGCGCGGCCACGGCATCCAGGCCGTGCCGATCGCCTCCGTGGCCGGCAAACTGAAGCTTGTCCCCCTCGACCATCCCTGGATCGGCACGGCCCGCTCGGTGGGCACGTGCCTGGGCGACTGACCCGGCGGGTCTAATGCGCGCGCCGGCGCGCCTCCGGCGGCCGCCGTCGCGCGCAATATAAGGCTGCGAGGAGGAGGGCGGCGCCCGCCCCCGCGAACCACGCTCCGTTTCGCAGGGCCCGGACGGCGGCAAGGTTAAGCGGCCCATCCTGGATGGAGGGCAGCAGCGACGGGTCGCGGTCGCGCGAGTAATCCCGGCGCAGGGGTCCGGGGAGCAGCGCCCGGACGCCGGGATCGCCCAGCAGGGAGACGATCAGCTCCGCGGAGTAATGGGGGATGTGCGGGAAGCTGACGCTCTCGATGACGCCGGCGTCGCCGGTCCTCATGAACGTCCCCAGCCGCTGCTCGTGCTCGAGGGTCTGGCTTCGCGAGGCCTCGAAATAAGGCCTGTAGATCGCATGCGACCGCCAGACCTCGAAGCCGCCGACGCCAGCCAGCCAGACCGCCGTCACGGCCAGCCGCGTGAGCCTGCCGCCCCCGGCGCGCGCGCGGCCGTTGAATGCGATCACGATCGCGGCGGAATTGGCGACAAAGCCCCAGGCCAGGAACTCCGTGTAGCGCGAGCTCACGAGGCCGCTCAGCCCGGACCGGGCCCAGGCGAGCGCGCAGGCCTGCAGCAGCACCCAGAGGCCCAGCGCGAGAGCGAACGGCGCGAAAGGCTCCGTCTCCCGCCGCCCGAGCATCCGCCACAACAGGACGCACCACGGAAGCCAAAGGACCAGCAATCCGACCGGGCCCGCGGGCAGCGGCCATGCGGCGTACGCGAGGAAGGCGCCCAGCCACTCGCCGGCGCTTTTTGAGTACAGGAAATGGAGCGCCGGGAATTGGGCCCGGGTCAGCCAGCCCAGGGCTGCGATGGCCGCGCACACGGCGCAGTAGCCGGCGATCGAACGCAGGCCCCGCCTGCCGGAGGGCGTCATGACGAGCGCCGTCGCCATCAGCGCCACGGCGGTCAGGAAAGCCGACGCCATGCTTCCGAGCGTGAGAAGCGCGAAGGCCAGCGGCCCCCAGCCCTCCACCGAGCGAAGGGAGCGTCCCCGCAACAGCGAAAACGCTACGACCGATCCGAACGCCATAAAGACGAACTGGGCCTGGTTGCTCGATACGATACTTTCCCAGTCGCAGACAAGGAGCATGGGAAGGAGGGCGGCAGCGCCGACGCAGCTGCCGCGCGCCCAACCCAGGCAGCTCCATGCGAGCGCGCAGACCCACGCCACCAGGGTGGATTCCATCAGGTAGTTGGCGATCACGAGCACCCGGTTGTCCCAGGCGCCATTGACAACGATAGTCCCGAGGGAGAGAGAGCGCGTCAGGAAGACCCTGTGCTCGTTGCTGCCCGCGAACAGATCGCGCCAGCCGAGCGTCCCGTGAGCAAGGGGGGCCACGATGCCCGAGATCTCGACATTCCACTGATCGAGGTAGGGCGCCCAGGACACGTTGCCCCCGGCTATGCAAAGGCGGCAGCCGAGCGCAAGGAGCCCGACCCCCCCGGCGGCCAGGATGAGGCACCTGCGCCCCGGCGCCGCATATTGTCCCAGCGCGAATCGATACGCGCAATAGGCCGAGAATGCGCCGAGCCCAACCAGGACGATCCCGGCCCAGATCACGCCAGTTGAAATCACCATGGTGCTCGAGGATTGAGGGGAACGGGCGTCACGGGGAATTCGCCCGGATCAGGGCCGCTGGGTCGAGGCAACGGGCGACCTGCCTCGGTCGCCAGGAGCCCGTCCGCTCAAACGGCCGAAAGGACGGCTTCCCGACAGCCGAAGTTCCGGCTGAGCAGGGATCCTAAACCCATCCTTCGTCGACGGGAGCATGCCGCGGGGACTTCTACTTTTCCCCCGCCGCCCGGCGCAGGCCCTTGATGTCGAGTTTGACCATCTTCATCATGGCCCTCATGACGCGTTCGGCCCTAGCCGGATCATCGCCTGAGAGCAGATCGATCAGCGCGTCGGGCACGACCTGCCAGGAAAGGCCGAATTTGTCCCTGAGCCATCCGCACTGAACTTCCTCTCCGCCCGCGGCCAGTCTTCGCCAGTAGTGGTCGACTTCCCTCTGGCTCCGGCAGTGCACGACGAACGAGACGGCCGGCGTGAACTTGAACGCAGGGCCGCCGTTCAGGGCGGTGAATTTCTGCCCCAGGATCCGAAAGCTCACGGTCATCACCGATCCTGCCTTCCCGGGCGATCCCCTGCCGTAGCGAGCGACGCCCAGGATCCTCGAGCCCTTGAAAACGGACGTGTAGAATCTGGCGGCCTGCTCCGCCTGCTTGTCGAACCAGAGGAACGGGGTGATGTTTGCCATAATGCGGTGCTTCGGGGGGAAGGCTTGGCCATGCGGGTTGGGATCGGAAAAAACCGATGTTTGCCAACAACGCAAAGGGTTAATGGGCTCCCTCCCGGGCCTGCCGGCCCTCCGAAGTGCGGCCAGACGGGTCCATGCTGACGCCAACGCGTCGGAGAACATGCAGGCGACGGCGTGAACGCCGTACAATGCCGCGCCGGTACGCAGCGCGCCTCGACCGTTCGCGGGGGCAGCCGGAGCCGAGGCCCCGGGCCCGGCTCAAGGCGCCGATGAAGCGGGTACCGATTCCGCGGCGACAACCCTGTGCGCCCGCGTGTGGACGCGCCTTGGAGTCGCGAGTTTCGCGAGTGCGAGCTTCAAGTTGTGATTCTGGCCCGCAACCCTGTCATCGGGCCGCGTAACGGCGCGCTCAGAGCCTTCCCGATTGCCTCGCAATTCTCAGCGTTCGGAAAGTCGTTGTCCGGTGAGGCGTTCAACCAAGAAATCGCGATAGGCGTCGAGGTCATTCCAGGCCGTCGCCACGTTCACCGGCTTGCCTCCGGAATCCAACCTTGTGAAACCGTCGTCGCTAATGCGGATGCCGAGGCGCTCCATCCGGCAAAGGTCCTGTCGGATGGCAAGGTAGACTGCCACGGTGTCGAACAGAGTCGTCGAGCCTTTCTCGGCTGCGTCGCTCGATTTCAGGCCAGCCTTGGCCCAAAGGCGGTAGTTGGCAATGACGGCGGCGGCTATCGGATCGCGCGAATCGCGTACCTTCGCGTAACGGTCACCGGTCAGGGTTACCAAACCACAGGTGTCGAGCGGCGTAATGGTCATCTCCCACGGTGCTGCGAAGGCGATCTGGCAGGATTTCGGGTCAGCCCTCACATTCCACTCAGCGGAAATTTGACTGGAGCCGCCGTAGCCGACACGGATGCTGCCGAACATGCCGGCAAATCTTGCGTGTTGGGCAATGCGCGGTTCGCGTTCGAGGGCTGCGGCAACATTCGGCAGAGGTCCGATGCAAATGAGGGTGACCGGTTCCTTTGAATGCATGATCGTGTCGATCAGTGCCTGGACTCCGTCCTGGTAGACCTTGCCGGGATAAGCGTTCAGATCGTAGTCCTTGATCCATTCGGCCTGCGGGCCTGTGCCGCCCTTGCGCGTGTCGAGGCCGACGCCGACTGGGATGTCGGTGCGTCCGGCCGTTTGAAGGAATTTTGCCAGCAGCTTGGCGCGGTATGAGGCGGATCCATAATCACCGATGACGAGTTTTACGTCGAGTTCGGGGGACTTGAGCAACAGGCCCAGCGCCCATGTGTCGTCAATGTCGTCGCCGATGTCGGTGTCGAGAATCACGGGAACAGGTTTGGCGACGGCCGAAACCGCAAGGAACAAGCTGGCGACGAAGATTTTCGATATGAGGTTTTTCACGTTTCCGATTTGATTCCGCAAAAGATGAAAGAATGAGACAGATTATCGGACGCTGCCTCCAGCCCGACACATCGATTGTCAGTCCTAACCGTTTGCGTTGTCAGCGAGAAACCGATGTTTTCCGACAAGGCATAGTGCAACGCCCACATCCTTCAATATTCAGGAACACATGGGCCCTTCTTATGGCCCGGATCGAGACTCAAATTGGCGCGAATCGGCTGGATCACGCGGTCAGCAATTGGAATCGGCCGCGAAAACCGCATGTAAACTCGACGTACAGCGGTTCCGGATAGCCCGGGAGGGCGATCCGATGCGACTTCGACGCGCCCCTGTCAATGCTTCACGAGCTCCTCGTCCCAATATCCGGGGCGATCGTAATGGCCGTAAAGCTCGACCTCGTAGTTGCGCGTGAGCAGCAGGTTGTCCGTAAGCTCGGGGGCGTCCTGGATCGCCTCACGGGTGAGGCTGACATACACCTTCGAGTCGCTCCAGCTGATGTTCTCGATCCATTGCGGGGAGACCAGGACCTTCTTGCCCGGAAGCCAGTTGCGGGTGTTGACCACGA
>Ga0182030_10004259_pt1 | contig 30511 bp, 28 predicted proteins | sample 812S3MmetaG_FD_121299 | JGI IMG/M metagenome (GOLD analysis project Ga0182030, IMG submission 121299) | Permafrost microbial communities from Stordalen Mire, Sweden - 812S3M metaG (Illumina Assembly) | ecosystem: Environmental > Terrestrial > Soil > Wetlands > Permafrost | place: Sweden...
CGTGGCTGGAAAAATGCCGTCGGCTATGGAAGAACTGCGAACGCAAGCTGAATACCAGTCTGCAAATGATCCACTTGGCCTTCCTGAGGCTGCTGCTCAGGAGATCGTAAACAGGCTCTTAGGCCAGGATGACGGTCTCCTGATCCCAGATGATTTGGGTCCGTGGACCGAGGACAAGTTCGACCTCATTCGCCTGTATTGTCAAATATTTTCATCTGCAATGAAGAACAAGTGGACAAGGGTCTATATCGACCTCTACGCCGGGACCGGCCTATGCAGAATCAAGGGTCGAAGCCAAGTCCTTTTGGGGTCGCCGCTCATTGCATTATCGGTTGATGCGCCATTTGATCGTTACGTCTTTTGCGAGAGCGACCCTGATCGGTTTTCGGCTTTAAAGGCGCGCGTGGAGAGAAATTACCAGCGGCACGATGTTCGTTTAGTCGCCGGAAAATTTGAAGAACATATCGGCGAGGTTTGCTCGCTAATTCCGCGAAAGTCTCTCGCGTTGTGCTTCGTTGACCCTTTTGATTGCGATTTCGATATTGCCAACCTGAAGACGATCTCGAAGACCGCCAGCGGGGTGGATTTTCTTTGCTTGTTAGCCCTTCAGATGGATGCAAAACGTAACATTCAACACTACCTCCAACCGGAAAGCAAAATCGACCGAATGATTGGAAACACCACCTGGCGAACACGATGGAACGATAGGTCGAATATTCATGAAGATTTTGCGAAGTTTCTTGCAATGGAGTTTGCGAGCAGCATGTCCGAGGCCGATTATTTAACAACCCCGCTGCATCGGATGAGGGCGGTCACAACTCACGACAAGAACGTACCGCTGTATTACATCGCAATGTTTTCCAAGCACCCGAAGGCATTCGAACTTTGGAATGAAGTACTCAAATACCGCACTCCCCAACGCACGCTCTTCGACTAGGAGGTCATATGTCGCTAGGCACATCAATCGAATGGACGGATGCAACCTGGAACCCGGTTCGAGGATGCTCAAAAATCAGCCCCGGCTGCAAGCATTGCTACGCTGAACGATTCGCCGAGCGTTTCCGCGGCGTGCCCGGCCATCCCTTTGAACAAGGGTTTGATGTTCGCCTGGTCCCGGAGAAAATCAAGGAGCCCCTCAGGTGGAGGACCCCAAGGAAGATATTCGTCAACTCAATGAGCGACCTCTTTCACGATTCTGTCCCAGACAGCTTCATTCTCGAAGTCGCCCGCGTCATGCAGGAGGCCAACTGGCACGTCTTCCAAATACTGACAAAGAGGCCCGACCGCATGACACGACTCCTTTCAGGACCGTTGAGCCCATTTGCCTCCTCGCAGCACATCTGGTGGGGGGTCAGTGTCGAGAACAAGAAACATGGACTTCCGCGATTGCGTGCGCTACAGAAGGCCTCTGTATCGGTCCGGTTCCTTTCCGTCGAACGTCTGCTCGAAGACCTTGGAGAAATCGAACTGCATGGAATCTCCTGGGTGATCGTCGGGGGAGAAAGCGGTCCGGGAGCGCGCCCGATGCAGCCGGCTTGGGTGCGATCCATTAAGCGTCAATGCAACCGGGACATGGTTCCGTTTTTCTTCAAGCAGTGGGGCGGCGCTCGGAAAGCAACGTCCGGAAGGATACTAGACGGAAGCACATATAGCGCCTTCCCGGAGTTTGAGCTCCCGAGTACGACAAACCTCCCTGGGCCGGCGATGGCGCATGACCTTCGGACCGGGTTTGTGCCTGCGGAAACGTTGGCCGGCTCCTAAACGGCAGGGTGGCTCTCGGCAGGTGGCCCAGATCTGACCCCGTCCAGGAGTCTGGGTGCCCCAGGTCTCGCAGAGACCTGGGAAGCGACGAACCCCGATGCGCCTCTTTTCATTTTCCGCGAATCCCGCCGGGTATCCCCACCCCTGAACCGACCAAAAGGTGAGGGTGGGAAACCACGAATCTCCTGCGAGCGGAAAGCGAGCGTCTGCCGCACCGCAGGTGCCAGGTGGTTGCAGATTATTTCGCCTCCTCGGTGCACACTCTTCATAGAGGAGGTCCGCCATGGAGATCAGAAGCACTGCAAAAGGCACGCAGGGTTCGTTGCTTAGTCCCCCATTTTGCTCCTTGCATACCCACCCCCTCCCCCTGTTTTGCTGCAGACGGATGAAAACAAATAAGTTATGCCGTGAAAACCCCATTTCGCACACCCAAACAAAGGATTTACGCACCGCGATCAGCGCTCCTTCGCCTCCGGCAGCGGCGTCGCCGGCAGCGGGGTTACGGGTATGTGCAATGCCGAGTTGAAGCGGGGAAAGAACTCGAAGGCTGCGGCGACTGCCGTGAGCTCGATCAGCTCTTCGGCGTTGAAGTGGGCGCTCACGACGGCGAAAGCGGCCTCGTCGATGGCGCGGCCGGAGATGTGGAGCAGGCTGGCATAGCGGAAACCGGCCTTCTCCCTTTCGCTGAATAGCCCGGTCTCAAATGTGTCGTCGCTGGTTTCGCCCAGGCTGGCCACCTGCTGCGGCGTGGCGCCGCGCTGCAAGGCCAGGTGGCGGTGGGCGCTGATGCAGTACTCGCACCGGTTGAGCGCGGCCACGCGGGTAGCGACCAGCTCCTTGTACCAGCCGACCAGCGCGCCCTCGCCCATCAGCGGCTTGAGCAGCGCGGCAATGCCCAGGGCCAGCGCTGGAACATTGGCCAGAGCCTTGAACATGTTGGGCACGCAGCCGCGATCGGCCAGCAGCTTGTCGTAGAGCGCCGCGGCCTCCGGCGCAACCTGCGCGCGCTCGAGCAGCGGGACGCGGGCTTCCTCAATCGATGCTGCGGTGATCGATCTCTCCGTCATGCAGGTCTCCTCCAAGAAAAGCAGTCCCCGCCAGTGTAAATCCGCCGGCATTTCTGCCAATGCCAAAAGCAAACCGCCGGAAAAAGCGGGAAGATTGCGCTCGCGAATCAAGCCGTTCGCCGGCTTTCCTGTTGAGGGTCTGCTTCATCTGGCTTAGTTTCCAGGCAGGGAGATTGCCCGGGAGGCGCGCTTGCGCGTCTCGGCCAAGCCTGCAACCACCGCGATGGCCACACTGACAACCCGGACGGACGTGCCTCAGCAACTCACCGGCCGGTTGACCGAGGTCGCTCTCGGCTACCAGCGGACGCTCGCAGCGAACCCGCGCCATCCGCAGGCGCTGGTGGGCATGTGCCTGGTAGCGCTGGCCAGCAACCAGGCCGAGGCCGCGGTCGAGATGGCGACGGCGGCCGTGGAAGCGGCGCCGGCGATGATCACGGCCTGGGTGGCGCTGGGCCAGGCCTTCAAAGCTGCCGGCCGCAGGGAGCCGGCTGAGCGCGCGTATGGCCGGGCCATCCGCCTGGACGGCATGAACGAGCTGGCGCGGCTGGGGCTCGGCGAGTTGAAGATTGCGACGGGCCACTTTGAGGAAGCCATTCAGGAGTTCGAGCTGGCCCTGCGGCGCAAGCCCGCGCTGGTGGCCGCGCACCTGGGGCTGGGCAATGCGCTGGCCGTGAGCGGCCGCAACCAAGAGGCGCTCGAACGCTACCAGCATGCCCTTTCATTGCGCCCGCGATTGCCGGAGGCGGAGTTTGCCGCCGGCTTTGTGCTGGCGCGGCTGGGGAGGGTGAAGGAAGCCGAAACCCGTTACCGGCGCGCATTGGTGGAGCGGCCGGACTTTGCTGCCGCATGGATGAACTTGGGGCACTTGCTGCGCGAGCAGGGCCGCGAGGCCTACGCCGAGGCCGCGCTCAAGCGCGCCGTGGAGCTGCGGCCGGACCTGGTTGCCGGTTGGATCAATCTGGCCATTCTGGAGCGCGAGCGCCGCCGGCCTGCTCAGGCTGAAGCACACCTGCGCAAGGCCTTCCAGATGAACCCCGAGCAGGTGGAGACGCATATTGCCTGGTGCCAGTTCCGGGCCGCTGAGAAGGACCTGTCCGGCGCCTGGGGCTGGCTGCGCTGGACTCTGGCACGCGACCCGGACCAGCCGGAAGCGGTGAACATGCGCGGCATCCTGCTGCACACCGAGGGCCGCTTTGCCGAGGCGATTGAGGCCTTTGACCGGGCCGAGGCGCTGGGCCACTGCGCGGCGCCATCCAACCGCGGCAACTCGCTGCTGGATATGGGCCGGATGGAGGAGGCGCTGCGCTCGCACCAGCTGGCTGTCGAGCGCGATCCGCATCATGCCGGCGCGCGCTATAACCTGGCGCTCACCCAGATGCGCATGGGCGACTGGGAGCACGGCTGGGCAGGCTATGAGGCGCGCTGGCGCTTCCGAGAGGTGCATCGCGCGCCGCGGGCATTTGCGCAGCCGCGTTGGCAGGGCGAGGCGCTCGAAGGCCGGCGGATTCTGGTCCATGCCGAGCAGGGGCTGGGCGACAGCATCCAGTTTTGCCGCTATGCGACGCTGGTGGTGGCGCGCGGCGGCTATCCGATTCTGCAGGTGCAGGAGCCGGTGGAGCGGCTGCTGCGCTCGCTGGCCGTGGTGCGCGGCGCTCAGGCGGAAACGGCGCTGCTGGGCGGGCCGCTGCCGGAGTTCGACCTGGAGTGCCCGCTCATGAGCCTTCCCGCCGTGTTTGAAACCACGCCGGACACGGTTCCCTGGGCAGGCGCTTACCTGGGCGCGGCTCCGAAGCTGGTGGCGGAAAAACGTGTGCTGTTTCCCGACGTGCGCCCCGGCCTTGCGGGACGGAGGCCGCTGCGGGTGGGCCTGGCCTGGGCCGGCAATCCCGGCTACAAGGCGGACCGGCTGCGCTCCATCGAGTTCAGCGCGCTGCTGCCGCTGCTGCGCGTTCCCGGCGTGACCTGGATCTCGCTGCAAAAAGGGCCGCCGGCCGAGCAGATTGCCGCGGCGATTGGCTCGGTCTTTGTGTGGGATGGCTCGAGCCACGACCGCGACCTGGCGGAGACGGCGGCGCTGGCGGCCACGCTGGATCTAGTCATCAGCACAGATACATGCATCGCTCACCTGGCCGGCGCCATCGGCAAGCCGGTGTGGATTCTGCTGCCGCACCTGGGCGACTGGCGCTGGATGCAGGAAATCGAAACTACGCCGTGGTATCCCACGGCGCGGCTGCTGCGCCAGCCGAGTCCCGGCGACTGGAGCAGCGTTGTCGATCGGGCTGCCGGGGATCTGGCCGACTTTGCCCAGCTGGCGCAGAGGACACCGCTGTGGATACCAGGAAGAATCCTGCAGCCCTTCGAGCGCCCTTCGGCTTGATCCTCCGAGCACAAGAAAAAATCCGCAAAAAGGTTGTTGACAATTAAAACTCTATAAACTAGAGTACTCTTTATCAGAGACAACTCTGAGCGTGAGCAGAGTCTCAAGGAGGATCTTCCATGACGTCCAACATTGAATCGCAGGAACAGGAATCGCAGGAGCTGAAGGACAGGCTGAGCCTGATCGAACAAATGATCGCCGAGGGACGGCGCACCACCGAGAGCTGGGGCTGGACCTTTGTCCTGTGGGGCGTGGCCTATTACGTCGCCATTGTATGGGCCACGCTGGGCAAGAGCACCCTGGCGTGGCCGGTGACCATGGTTGCGGCCGGCATTCTGACCGGGGTGCTGGCCTCGCGCAGCGCCAGCAAGCGGCCGGAGACCACCGTCCGCCGGGCCATGATGGCGATCTGGCTGGGCATGGGTATCTCGACCTTCGCCCTGATGATGTCGCTGGGCATCAGCGGCAGGCTGGACGAGCATTTGTCCGTTGCCGTTATAGGCGCGATGCTGGGCGCGGCCAACTGCACCTCCAGCATCATTCTGAAGTGGAAGATGCAGTTTGCCTGCGCGGTGGTGTGGTGGGGCGCGGCCGTAGCTGCGTGCTTTACCTCGGACACGGTCACCTCCATCATCTTCCTGACGGCCATCTTCTTCTGCCAGATCGTCTTTGGCATCTATGGGATGATCGCGGAGTCGCGCAAGCACAAGCTGAGCGGAGCCGGCCAGGGGGCCTTCCATGCCTGAGCTGCCGGAACTGAACCCTGTGATTCACGGCAAGCTGCGCCTGGCCCTGCTGAGCCTGCTCTCCGGCGTGGAAGAGGCGGAGTTTACCTGGCTGCGTGGGAAGACGGGCTCGACGGATGGCAACCTGGGAGCGCAGCTTCTCAAGCTCGAAGAAGCCGGCTATGTGGCCGTCGAAAAGAAGTTTGTGCAGCGCAAGCCGCAGACCCTCTACCGCATGACCGACAGCGGCCGGCAGGCGCTCACTGATTATGTGCAGGCGCTCAGGCAGCTACTCGGCGCGGCGATCGAAAACTGAGATTCGATTGGAAGTCAACCGATAAACTTCTCGAACTCAAGGAGAATTGCGATGAAAACCTTCCTTACGGCCAATCAGCTTGGCGGGCGCGCCACCGGAGCGCTGTTCTTTACCGTCTTTGGATCGCTGTGGCTGCTGCTCTCGCTCTACGCCCGGCAGACGCTGAACCCGACGACTGAACTCGGCGTGATGTTGGGAGCGCTGGCGCTGGCATGGAATGCGGTGCATCTGATGCGCCGGGCAAAGCGCTTTCCCAGCGCTCCGGCAAATCCGGCGCAGGGACGCGCCTTTGCCAGGATCAATGCCGTCCAGTGGATCGCGGTTGCGGTGGTCGCGTTCAGCTTTGCGCGACTGCACATCGATGCCTATGTTCTGAACGCCATCACGGCGATTGTGGGTCTGCACATGTTTCCACTGGCGCGGCTGTTCCGCTATCCACTGCACCATGCGACGGGAGCTGTGCTGGTGGTTTGGTCTGCGGCCAGCGCGCTGGTTGCGCCTGCCGAGCAACTGCAGGGAGTGTGCGCGATGGGAACGGGGCTGATTCTGTGGGCCAGCGCGGCTGTGACCCTGGCAGTCGCGTTTCAGTCGATGCGCCAGCCTATCCGGCAGTTAGCATGAGGAGCGGGCCTTCCGTGGCTAAAGCCAAACCTGATCCAGCGGTCTCATGCGGGGGTTGAAACCCCCGCCTCCCTCCGTGCCAGGCTGGCCCGCACGCGCTTCATGATGCCCAGGTAGTAGGCCAGGTTGTGGATGGAGTTCAAGGTGCCGGAGAGCGCCTCGCCGGCCTGCATCAGGTGGCGCAGATAGGCGCGGGAGTAGCGGCGGCAGACCATGCAGTCGCACGCGGGGTCGGGCGGGCCCTGGTCTTCGGCATATTTTTTGCCCTTGATGTTCAGCCGGCCCTCGCTGGTAAAAAGTAGCCCGTGCCGCGCGGCGCGGGTGGGCAGCACGCAATCCATCATGTCCACGCCCATGCGTGCATACTGCTCGATCTCGTCGGGGTAGCCGACGCCCATCACGTAGCGGGGCTTGTCTTTGGGCAGCAGCGGCAGGACTTCGGCGATCATCTCCATGGTCAGATCGCGCGGCTCGCCGACGCTGAGGCCGCCGATGGCATAGCCGTCAAAACCCGAGCCGGCCTGGTCCATCTCGACCAGGCGCTCGGCGCTTTCACGGCGCAGGTCGCGGTACATGCCGCCCTGGACGATGCCAAAGCATTGCATGCAGCGGCCCTTCTCTTCGAACCAGGGGACCTCGTGCTTGTGGGCGGTGAAGTGGTCGAGTGAGCGGCGGGCCCAGGCCATGGTCAGGCGCAGGCTCTCCTCGGCGCGGGTCCGGTCGGCGGGGTACTCGGTGCACTCGTCGAAGGCCATGGCGATGTCTGCGCCGAGGGCAATCTGCACGTCCATGGAGTGCTCGGGGGTGAAGAAGTGGCTGCTGCCGTCGAGGTGCGAACGGAAGCGGACGCCTTCCTCGCTGACCTTGCGCAGCTGGCTGAGGGAGAAGACCTGAAAGCCGCCGGAGTCAGTGAGCAGGGCGCGCGGCCAGCTGATGAAGCGATGCAGGCCGCCCATGCGGCGGATGGCTTCATGGCCGGGGCGCAGGTAGAGGTGGTAGGTGTTGCCGAGGATGATCTGGGCATCGAGCGACTCGAGCACGTCCTGGGGGACGGCTTTGACGGTTCCGGCTGTCCCCACCGGCATGAAGACGGGGGTTTCAACCGCCTGGTGCGGCAGCACGAGCTGTGCGCGGCGTCCGCCGGCTGCGGTCTGGTTGAGCAGGTTGAACTGGAGACTCACCTGATGATTCTAGCGGGCAGCGGCGGGGCGGCGCATAAGTCCTTTGTTTCGATGCTCTAAATGGAGTTTTCTCGGCCTAACGCTCTTGTTATCAAACTGTTGCAGCGAAACGGGGGAGGGGGTGGGTAGGCAGAGAGTGGAATTGCGGAACAAAAGGCGAATTCGGCGCGGATTCTGCCGTGCTTCTGGCGTCCATGGCGGATCTCCTCAATGAAGAGTATGCGCCGAAGAGGTGAAATGATCTGCAACCACCTGGCACCTGCGGTGCGGCGGACGTTCGCGGGATGCTCGCATGCGGATCGTACTTTCCCACCCATTCCGCAAATCCGCCGCGGCGGACGGAATGGATGGGGCACCCGGCCATCCCCGGTCCCCAAAAGCGAGGGACCGGGGGCACCCTCATCTTGATATGATTTCGCGTGAGATCGTGGCCACCCGCCAACTAAAGAGGTTGCGAAAATTATTTCCCAAAATTGGGGCTGAAAGCGTGGTCACTCTGAAACTACCATCCGTAAAAAATATCACCAAATTCGAGCTAAATTTCGGGTACCCCTCCGTATACCCGTCCCCGTTATCCACCGCGCCCGTCCTTACAATCCTGAGCTATGACCCATCTGCAAGAAGTAAGGAAACGGATTGCCGACTTTGAGAAGAAGCTTTCTGGACTCCGCTCAAATGAGGAATACATGAAGGGAATCGTGGGGTTAGAGATTGCCGACCCGGTGATGCGTAAATGGGCTGAGGAGCAGATTCCAGCAGTTCAACGTGAATTTGAGTCGGTACTTATCCAATTGCGAGACGCAGAGGCCGAGGAACACCGATTGACATGGCCGAGATTGCAGAGTCGGACCTCAAGGCGCTAACTGCTCCCGCGTCCTAGCCATATTGGGTAGAAAGGAGAAAGGAGAAAGGAGAATATGAACATCCTCAAGACAATCTGCATCCGCTGTAAGGAAGAGATTCTGGTCGTCGGGTTTGACCCGTCGTCGCATCTGCGACCTGCCAGCCCAATGATAGTCAGATGCACGGAATGTCGTGCGGACTTTTCAACTACGTTCTCAAAGTGCTATTTCAGACCGCTCGAATTGAGGGTCTAGTGGCCTGTCATACGCTACACTTATCCGCATGGGATTAGGGTAGCTTGAACCAGAAGAACCAAATAGTGCGAATCCTTGCTTCTGTGTGGGCAATCGTCCTCATCACTTCGTGTGCCTACTTGGCGGAAGGATGCAAAAGGCAGGACTCAGGGTCAACCAAACAGCCCATGGTCTGGATGGATCAATGGTGGAATGTCGATTACGCGAAGGGTAGGTGTGAGCAGCGAACCCAGTACCACCTTGCGCCCTGTATCGGAGACCCTAAAGACGAGGTTCGTGATTACGAACTTCAGATTGCGACCGCGTTCGCCGCCGACGCGACATGTCACGGATTCAGACTCACAGGGGTACACAGCTTCACTCCCGAAGACGCAACAACAGCAAACTGGCAATTGATTTTTGATTATGACCCCGGTGAATCGAAGCAGAGTTGGTCAGTGGTCGATAAAAAGACGTTGCAGGTCATGGGCTCGGGAACAGACAGGCCGCGAGAAACCGTACGTGCTCTCTGCATAGTCGTGAGCAAGAAGGGCGGCTCCGTTGATTAGGACTTTTCCATGTGGTGATCTTCGGCGGGTGGCCCCGGTCTCGACGCCCTAAAACCACTGCGAGGGTGCCCCCGGTCCCTCGCTGTTGGGGACCGGGGAGAATCCGGACGGCAAAGCTGCCTCAAGATTGATTTGTTCTCCGGTGATGGGGTGGTGGAATCTCAGAAATTGGGCGTGCAGGAAATATCCTCCATCGCCCGGGAGGCCGGGGAGATTTTCAAGAGGCTGGCCGGTTACGCCGTACAGAGGATCGCCGACCAGGGGATGGCCGATGGATGCCAGATGGATTCTGATTTGATGCGGGCGGCCCGAATAGAGGCTCACCTCAAATGTTGTGGTGCCCACGCTTGTTGTGTTGCTTGCGCTGCGAGAGATTACCTTTGCCAATGACCGTGACGGTTTGCCGCCTGGCTTGCCATCGGGGTTAGCGGCCCACACTTGACCGAGACGCGGGTGCGGTACCAGGCCGATGGGTGTGAGGATTTCGTAGGCGTCGTGCTGGGCAATGTTTTGAGCCAGCGCCCGGTAGATTTTTTGAATTTTGAGTGTATTCCAGTTTGCGAACAGATGAGCGGCCGCCTGCGGTGTTTTGGCGAAGAGGACGATGCCGGTGGTGGCTCGGCCCAGCCGGTGGACAGGGTTTGCGTTGGGGGTTTGCTCTTGCACGAGGCGCAGGAGGGTGTTTTCCATAAAGCCGCCGCCGGGGAGGGTGGGCAGCCCGCTGGGTTTGTTGACGGCCAACAGATGGGGGTCATCAAACAGGATTTCGAAGTGCCGGGGGGCGTCTGGTTCGATCCAGGGGGTACGGTTCCAGACCAGTGTCTGTCCTGAGATCGCCGATTCGCTTCCGGCAGCGGTGACGCCGTTGAGGGTGACTTCGCCGTTGTTCAGTTTTTGTTGCCAGGCTTGCGGGGTTGAGTGAGGGTAAAGGCTTGCCAGGTGGGAGAGCAGGGTTTGTCCATGGTATTTGCTGCTGATGATTGTGGTGTAGGCATAGCCCCGGTTGAGCATGTGGTTTGAGTGTAAGGTATGGCATCTGCGGCAGTGGTTGCCGGGGTTCGAGCGACACGAGAATTTGAGCAGTTTCGGAATTTATGTGGTCGTAAGAGGTGGCGTGCAAGGTGGCTTTTTCTTGATGAAAAAGCCACTTAAGCTCGTGCTTCCGGTCTACAGTAATTCCGAAGCTGCTATAGGCAACAAGAGCTCTACATGCATCCAGTGGGCGGAGCCAGATTCAGCACGAATCACGGGCAATCCGGAAGTCTTGCCTTTGGATCCGTACCGGGAAACGCCGAAGGGTCAAGGGATCGGGTTTTGCCTGGATGGTCGCCTACCTGGAATTGCTACCTGCCCAGTCCACCGAAGCGGACCTGGAAACCGACGCGGGCGACGCGGGGCATTCCAAGCGTGGTGGTGGGGGTCTTGGAGTCCTCGATCTGGCGGTTGAGGAGGTTTTCGCCGGCGGCGAAGAACTCGATGCGCTTGCCGAAGTCGCGGGAGGCATAGGCGTCGAGGCGGAAGTAGCCGTGCAGCCGGTAGGTGTTGGCCGCGTCGTCGAACTGATGGCCGCTGAGCCGGCCTTGCAGGCTCAGCGTGCCCAGGCGGGGCTTGTAGGCGCGGATGTTCATGGTGGCCAAGTTGCGGGCCACTTCGGGAATCCAGTCGCCCAGGTCCTGGGTGCCGCGGGAGACCGTTGCATTGGCGTACTGGTAGCCGCCATCGACGGCCAGCCAGTGGAGCGGGCTGAGCTCGTAATCGAGCGAGACGCCCTTGCTCTCGATCTGGCCGAGATTCTGGCGGGTGAGCAGGGTGGGCGAGGAGGCGACGGCGGTGATGGGCCGGTTGACTTGGGTGAGGAAGTAGCTGGCGCGCACGCTGCCCCAGCGGTGCTCCGTGGCCAGGCCGGTCTCCCAGCCGGTGGCGCGCTCGCTGAGCAGGCTGCCGTTGGGCAGGGTGAGCTGCGCGCCCACCTGCGTGGCGCGGTAGAGCTCGTTTGCCGAGGGCTCGCGGAAGGCGCGGAAGCCGGTGGCCGAAAGTGCCCAATGGCCGCCCAACTTGCGGGTGAGGCCGAGGCGTGGATCGAAGAAGCGCTCGTCTTTTTGCGTGGGCTGGTTGGCGCTGGGGGTCCAGCCGGTTGCGGCGAAGGTGAGCGATTGGCCGTCGAAGTTCTGGTACCAGTCGATGCGGCCGGCGGCGGTCAGGGTCCAGCCCTTGCGGACGGCCATGGCTTCAGCGTAGCCGGCGGAGTCGCGCTGATGATCGTGCAGGTTGGTCAGCGCGCCCCCGGCGCTCAGCGATTCCTCCTGGTCCCAGACGCGGACATCGTGGGTGTCCGCTCCGGCGACGAGGAGGAATCCCGGGCCCAGAGGCTGGCTCCAGTGGGCTACGGCGCCCAGCTCGTTGTCCGGAGTGAGCGAAAACTTGGTGGGAATCTCTCCGCAGCGGTAGGAGCAGGTGGCATCGCCGAAGTTGGGCAGGCTGGAGATGCTGGAAAAGGTCTGGCGGAAGTGGCTGGTGGCGCCGTAGAAACGCGTGACGAGGGTGCTCGCGTGTGGGCCTTGCCAATCGCCGCCGGTTGCGTAGCGCCAGAGCCGGGTGCCGTTGGTCTGGAAGGGGGTTCCGTTGTTGCGCGCTTCGTTGAAGCCGCTGCCGCGCACAAACAGCCGCAAGGTTTTGGCGGCGTGCTCGGCCAGCAGGACGCCGTTCTGGCTGTGCACATTGCTGGCGATGTCGACCGGGCCGCGCTGGGCGGGAGCTTCCTGGATGTAGCCGTCGGTGCCGATGGCGCCGCCGGAAGCGAGCACCCCCCAGTGTCCGCGCTTGGTTTGGAGCAGAAGGCTGTCGTCGTAAGTGCTTTCGCCGCCGTAGCTGGAGCGGAGTTCGGCTGCGTCAGAGGTGGGCCGCAGCGGAACCACGTTGACCACGCCGCCGATGGCGCTGGAGCCGTAGAGATCGCTGGCGCCGCCGCGCACCAGCTCGATGCTCCTGGTGGCGAGCTCCGGCTGCTCCTGCCAGTGGACGGTGTCGGCGAAGGCGTCGTTGAGGGGAACGTCGTCTTCGGTGATGAGGGTGCGGCTGGCCGAGGTGGAACCAAGGGCGCGGAGGCTGATGCCCTGGGAGGAGGGGTTGGCTACCAGCGAACTCGATCGCCGGAACAGCTCTACGCCGGGAAGCTGGCGCATCTGGTCGTCGAGGGTGATGGCAGCGGTGGTGGCGAGATTCTGTTGCGAGAGCTGGCGGGTGGCGACCGGGCTCTCGAGCGCGGCCATGGGAGTGCGATAGGCGGTTACCGTGATCTCCTCAGTATTGGCTTCCGGTTCGAGCCGGATGGTCATCCCCGAGGCGAATCGGACTGTTTTGTCCGCGAAGCCGGGAGCCGCAACGCGCAGCCGGCAGGCATCCAGGCATTGGACAATCATCTTTCCGGATGCATCGCTGCGACCGCGCAGCACGCCGGAGGAATCCGTTGCCGTGGCTCCCGGCAGCGCTGCCCCGCTGCCATCGGTGACGGTCACACTGACCGTTACAGCCACATTCTCCGCGGCCGCCGTTGGGGCTTGTGCGCTAAGCCGGGTCGGGAGAAACCCTGCCGCTGCCAGCGCCAGCGTGCCAGCTATCGCTTTGGATTGAAACCACCGCATCCGTCTCGCTTCTTATTCTATTTTGCAGGTCGTGGAGCAATTGTGACACGGTGGCTTGGCTGCGCGCATCCACCAGTTGCGGGGCAATCTCGCACAACGGGACTAATACAAAGGCGCGCTCGGCCAGGCGGGGGTGGGGGATCTCCAGGCCAGGAGCGCTGATGATCTCATCGCCGAAGAGCAGAATGTCCAGGTCGAGCGTGCGGGGGCCGTTGGGAAAGCTGGCGGCGCGGTCGCGGCCGAACTCGCGCTCGAGAGCCAGCAGCCGGGTGAGCAGATCCAGCGGATTGAGGTCTGTCTCCAGCGCGACCACGGCATTGACAAAGCGCGGCTGCGCTGCAAAGCCCACCGGCTCCGTGGAGTAGAGCGAAGAGCGGGCGGTGAGGCGGCCCAGCGATTCAAGCCGGAGCGCGGCCGCGGCCAGCGTAGCCTGCGGCGGGCCGGCCCAGCTGGCCAGGTTGGCGCCCATTCCGATGTAGGCGGTCTGCATCGCTTCCAGAGTATCGCGAGAGGCTCTTAGGCCCAGTGACTGGAGTCGCGGTGAATCGCCCTACGCGACGTGAGCCGATCTCCGGCAATCTGCTAGCATCCCTGTTGGAGACTTTTCCGTTATGGACGCTCTTACCAGCGCGGGCCTTGGCGCCCGCCGCAATGAAGACATCGCACTCGACCTGCTTAAATTTGTGGCGGCTACGGCCGGCGTGGGCCGTCCTGCCGTTGGTTCTACCGGCTTCAGCGGCGCCTCCGCGCCCAAGCCCGAGGAGCACGTGACCCAGCTGCTTGACCTTTACAGCCGCTGCCTGAAGTCCGTTGAAGGTCAGGGCCCGGCGGCAGGGGCAGTGAAATAGCCGGCGAGCCCATTGTGCGGGTAGCCGTTGCCGGCGCCGGCGCCTTTGGCCGCAATCATCTGCGCGTTTACCGCGAGCTGGAGACGGCCGGCCAGGGCGTGGCCCTGGTGGCAGCCGTGGAGCCGGACGAGGCGCGCGCCGCTGAGACCGCGGCGCAATACGGCATTCCTGTTTTTGCGTCGGTGGATAAGCTGCTGGCGGCCGATCTGAAGCTGGACGCGGCGTCGGTCGCCGTTCCTACTGTGCACCATCACGGCGTGGCTTCGCCGCTGCTGGATGCGGGCCTTGACCTGCTTGTCGAAAAGCCGCTGGCCGCGAGCCTGGCCGCGGCCGATGACCTAGTGGCGCGCGCGGAGAAGGCCGGCCGCATTCTGCAGCCCGGGCATCTGGAGCGCTTCAACCCGGCTGTTCTCGCAATTGAACCCGCGCTGCGACGGCCGATGTTCTTTGAGGCGCACCGGCTCTCCGTTTTTACGCCGCGCTCGCTGGACGTGGACGTGGTGCTGGACCTGATGATCCACGACCTCGACATTGTGCTCACCTTCGCCAACTCACCGGTGCGGGAAGTGCGCGCCGTGGGGCTACCGATTCTGTCGCCCAAGGTGGACATTGCGAATGTGCGCGTGGAGTTCGAGTCGGGGTGCGTGGCCAACTTCACGGCCTCGCGCGTCTCCACGGAGCGGGTGCGGAAGCTGCGCTTCTTTGAGCCGCGGCAGTATGTTTCGATCGATTACGCGCGGCAGGATCTGCTGGTCATTCGCATCGATTCAGGAGCAGGTTCATCGTCGCCGGCTGAGCTGATCGCATCTCTGCCGCCGCGGATTGCGGACCTGCTGCCGCCAGGCATCGCCGAGGGGATTGCGTCGGGGAAAATTGACCTGAAGAAAATTGACCCGGCCATGATTGCGCAGTTTGCCGCCATGGCCGGAATCGACCCGGCGGTGATCGCGCAGCTGACTGGCCCTGCGGATGCGAAGCCGGGGCTCAGCTTTTCCAAGCCGGCCGTGACGCCCGGCGAACCGCTGCGGCTGGAGATTGTTTCTTTCCTCGAGTCGGTGCGGACGCGCCGGCCGCCACAGGTGACGGCGCGGCAGGGGCGCAATGCGCTGGCGCTGGCGTTGGAGATTCAGGCGTCGATGGCCGCCCACGCCACGCGCGCCGGGCTCGAGGACTTTTTCTCGCCCGGCGCATAGCCGTTGCCGGGCAAACTCATGCGATGCCCAGCACCCGGTCCAGATAGCCGACGATGTACTTCCACACCAGGTAATAGACGGCCATGGCGACCAGGAATCCCGGCGCGAGCCATGCGTAGGAGATGGTGCAGGCCTGGAACCAGATCAGTCCACCGGCGCTGAACTGGAGTACGCCAAGACTCGTGGCGATGAGCGCGCCAATAGGCGCCATGAGCAGCGGCAGCACGGCTCCGTGCAGGCCGATGGGCGCGCCGGTGCGCAGATGCGAGGCGACCCAGAGCATGTTCCACAGGCCGAAGAGCGAGGGCACGACGGCCATGGGGAAGATGAGCACCTGCTCGATGGGAATCGGGACGCGCAGCACGATGCGCGCAATGACAAACACGGTGAGGATGAGCGGCAGCACCAGCGTGGGCAGAAACACTCCGGCCATGTAAGCGCGAAGATAGGGATGGGTGTTCATGGCATTCTCCTTGGTGGAAAGCGTGGTTATGGGCGAGTTGTCGCGCCGCGTTCGCTTCTGATCCTGGTCAGAGGTAGTAGAGGAGCACGGGAATGGCCGAGGGGAAGAATGCGGCCAGGCCCAGGAGACCACCCAGCAGGGCCCAGTCGAACCAGGGCGGCGTGGCTGCTTTCGCGTCCATGCGTTTCAACACGGCCGGCCACAGATCGCGGGCGGGTTCGGCGTTCTCATCGACGGGCGGCAGCGTGGCGCGCAGCAACTGTTTCACTCGGTCTTCATCGTGTGCATTCATGGTCTGATTCCCTGGCGTTCCAGGTCCTTTCTCAGCAATCGGAGGGCGCGAAACACGCGCAGTTTGACTGCGGCAACGGAGATGCCCAGGGCCTCCGCTACTTCTTTTTGCGGCTGTTGCTCCACTACCGCCAGCACCGCGGCGATGCGCAGCCTGGGCGGCAGCCTTGCGAAGGCGGCCTCTGTGCGGGCGCGGATTTCGGCGCTGATCGCCGGGTCGCCGCGTGCAGGAGCGGGCGGCTCGGTGAGCAGCGTTTCAGTTCGCGCGAGTTCTGTCCGCGTGCTGCGCATCCAATCGAGCGCCGCGCGGGTGGCGATGCGCCGCGCCCAGCCCAGGAAGCCGCGCGACGGATCAAAACGCGCGTGGGCCCGGTAGATGCGCCAGAAGGTCTCCGCGGTCAGCTCCTCGGCGGCGGCGGGGTTGCGCACCATGCGCAGAATCCAGCCGTACACCGCGCGCTGATGAAGGCGAAACAGGGCTTCGAACGCATCCACATCGCCATGGCGAAAGGCGCGCAGGTGCGCCTGGCCCTCCCCCTCCTCCACCGCTCCGCCGGTTTCAGCCTTCAACGCCATCGCCCGCCTCTATTTCGCTTTACGGTGGAACTTCTGGAAAGGTTACACCGTAGTGAACGTTGAGAGGCGGAGCACGGATTTTGAACCGGGCGCTGGACTCAGGGCTGGCTACGCCACACCGGGCCGGACCGAACTGGACCGGGCCAAGCTGGGCCGCTTCATGCGAGGTGTCGAACCATGTTTCACATCCCCTTCTTCTTTTGCCTTCTCGCGCTCTACTTTCTCCCTTCGCTGATCGCGAGCGGACGCGGCCTGCATCAGCGCGGGGGCATCCTCGTGCTCAACCTGTTTCTGGGCTGGACGTTCATCGGCTGGTTCATCGCGCTGATCTGGGCCATCGCGGCGCCTGCGCCTTATGTGGTCTACGTGCAGCCACCGTATCCGCCCTATCCGCCTTACTATCGCTAGAGCGAAACCAGAGCTTCCGTGCTCTGTAAATTTTTGTGCAAGGTTGCCGCTCCCTGATGGTCGCGTCAACTTGGGGTCCGCACTTTCGGGACAGAGCAGCCCTCGTTTCGCTGACCGCGAATGAAGCGATTTACCTCAGCAGATTTCTGTGTGCCACGCCCTTGACACCGGCTCCTCCGCGCTATAGCGTTGGCTCCGGTAGAGCGGTTGAGGAAAGCTCGTGTCGCCAATCCCACACCGAGCCATTTCGACCGCCCGTTGAGGGAAGCCATGCACAAGATCGTCCGTAATTCTGCCGTGTTTGCAATCCTATTTGCCGCAACGCTTGTGGCGAGCCCAGCTCAGGAGGCGTCCAAACGGGACGCGCCCAAACAGGCATCGACGCCCGCCTATCTTGACCCGGCCGTGCCGCCGGAGCAGCGCGCCGCGGACCTGGTCGGGCGCATGACGCTGGAAGAGAAAGCCTCGCAGCTGGCGAACCAGGCGCGGGCCATTCCGCGGCTCAACGTGCCCGCTTACGATTGGTGGAGCGAGTCGCTGCATGGGGTGATGCGCGACGGCACCACGGAGTTTCCCGAGCCGATCGGCCTGGCGGCAACGTTCGACGGGCCGGCCATTCACGAGATGGCCACGGCGATCGGCATCGAGGGCCGCATCAAGCATGCGCAGGCGGTGCGCGCCGGGCACAGCGACATTTATGAGGGGCTGGACTTCTGGGCGCCGAACATCAATATTTTCCGCGATCCGCGCTGGGGCCGCGGCCAGGAGACCTACGGCGAAGATCCGTTTCTGACCGCGCGCATGGGCGTAGCCTTTGTGACCGGCATGCAGGGCGACGATCCGCGCTACTATCGCGTCATCTCCACGCCCAAACACTTTGCCGTGCACTCGGGCCCGGAGCCGACTCGGCACGATGCCGACGTGGTGGTGAGCAAGCACGACGAGTTGGACACGTATCTGCCCGCGTTTCGCGCCACGGTGACCGAGGCCAGGGCCGGCTCGGTGATGTGCGCGTACAACTCGATCAACGGCGAGCCAGCCTGCGCGAATCAGTTCCTGCTTCAAGATCAGCTGCGCGGCTGGTGGGGCTTCAAGGGCTACGTGGTCTCCGATTGCGGCGCCGTGATCGACATTCACGACGGCCACAAGTTCAACAACACGCAGGCCGAGTCTTCCGCGGTGAGCCTGCGCCGCGGCATGGACAACGAGTGCGCGGACTGGATGGACAAGGTCAAGGACGATCACGACTACAAGCCGTACCTCGACGCGGTGAAGCAGGGCTACCTGAAGGAGAGCGAGATCGATGCGGCGGTGACCCGGCTGTTCACAGCGCGCATGAAGCTGGGACTGTTCGATCCGCCGGAGATGGTGCCCTACACGCGCATCGATGAGAGCCTGCTCGATGGCGTGGCGCATCGCGCCCTGGCGCGCAAGATGGCCGAGGAGTCGATGGTGCTGCTGAAGAACGACGGCGTGCTGCCGCTCCGGACTGCGGGCATCAAGATTGCTGTCGTGGGGCCGCTTGCCGATCAGACGGAGGTCCTGCTCGGTAACTACAACGGCATTCCTTCGCACACGGTTTCGATCTTGGAAGGTCTGCGCAAGGAGTTTGCCGGGGCGAAGATCAGTTACGTGCCGGGCACAAAATTCCTGGCCGGAAAGACGCTTGATCCGCGCCCCAATGGCTGGACTGATGAGGACCTCAAGGCCGATCCGGCAGCAGTTGCGGCGGCAAAGAGCGCCGATGTGGTGGTGGCCGTGGTGGGCATTACCAGCCGCCTGGAAGGCGAGGAGATGAAGGTGGATGAGCCGGGCTTCCGCGGCGGCGACCGCACCTCGCTCGACCTGCCGCAGCCGGAGCAGGCGCTGCTGGAGGCCGTGGCCGCGGCGGGCAAGCCGCTGGTGGTGGTGCTGACCAATGGCAGCGCGCTGGGCGTGAACTGGGCCAATGCGCATGCCAACGCAATCCTCGATGCGTGGTATCCGGGCGAGGAGGGTGGATCGGCGGTGGCGGAGACACTGAGCGGCAAAAACAATCCCGCGGGCCGGCTGCCGGTCACGTTCTACAAGGATGTGAGCCAGCTGCCGGCTTTCGAGAGCTATGCAATGAAAGGGCGCACCTATCGCTACTTTGAAGGGACACCGCTGTATCCGTTTGGCTATGGCCTGAGCTATACGAGCTTTGCCTATAGCGGGCTGACGGGACCGAGCGATGCGATTGCTGCGGGCACCGCGGCGGAGTTCGAGGTGACGGTCACCAACACCGGAACCAAGGCCGGCGACGAAGTGGCCGAGCTCTATCTTGAGTTCCCCAAGGTGCCGGGCGCGCCGCTGCGTGCGCTGCGCGGGTTTGAGCGCGTGCATCTGGAGGCGGGCGCGTCGCAGAAGGTGCGCTTCCGGCTGCGTCCGCGCGACATGAGCATGGTGACCGAGGCGGGCGAGCCGATCGTTGCGGAGGGTAAATACACGGTCTCAGTCGGCGGCGGGCAGCCGGGGACGGGGGCGCAGGTGGTCAGCGCCAGCTTTACGGTGAAGGGGACGCTGATTCTGCCCGAGTAGGCCGCCCGCGGTGGGGTCCGCCGCGACGGACTCGCTATCCGCTCGCAGGAGGTCTGGGGGTTCCCACCCTTGGGACAAAAACAAGAACGTCCCAAGGATGGGGCACCCATTCGGTTGAGTCTCGGCGAGAGTGAATCAGTTCACCGGATTGGTTTCCTGGGTTGTGACCGGAGCGGAGGCCACGATCTCGCGCATCTTCAGGTAGACGGCATTGCTCCAGCCGAAGCCGATCTCGTTGCTTTTGTAGCCGGCGCTGACATGCACATCGGAGTTGCCGGTGACCACGTTGAATTTTTCGCGAATGGTGCCGTCGGCGGCAAAGCCCGAGTCCACGGTGGCATTGAACTTGTGGGCGATGCGACGCGCGTCGTCGCGGAAGCCCATGGCCTCAAGGCCGGCGACGGCGATCCAGTTGGTGGGCGCCCAGCCGTAGGGCTCGTCCCATTGCAGGCCGGAGTGGAAGTTGCTCATGGAGAGCCCGCCGGGGCGCTCGAAGAGGCTGAGCTTGTCGACGATGAGTTTAGCTTCCTCGCGCGTGGCCACGCCGGCCCACAGCGGATAAAGCGACGTGACATAGGCATAGTTCGAGCTGCGGCCATGGACAAAGTCGTAGTCGGCGAAGACGCCGTCTTTCGGGCGCCATAGGTAGCGGTGCATGGCCGCGCTACGGGCCTTGGCGGCGCGCTCCCAGTGCATGGCTTCGTCCGGCCGGGCCAGCAGGTGGGCAAAGTGGGCCAGGTCGTCTTCATAGCGGAACAGCAGGCTGTTCAGGCAGACGGGCGCGTAGTGGTGCGTTGCGCCGTCGAAGGGGCCGAAGCGAAAGCCGGGATCGAAGCCCGACTCGCGCATGGCGCGGTCGCCCTGGTAGAAGTCGCGGCTGAGCCGGTACCCGGCGGCCCAGGCACGCTCGCAGGCAGCGGATGCGCTTGGGCCGCAGCTGATCTCTTTGAGCCGCGCGGCCTCAGCCGCATCGGGATGCTCGGAGCCCTTCACGAGGAAGCCTTCGCTTAGTGCGGGATGGGCAACCAGCCAGCTGATCACATCGACATAGTAGGTGCTGTCGTCGGACTCCTCCGGCACCGGTCCGCTGCCGTAGTCGAAGTAACGGGCCAGGCCGGTTGTGCCGGCTTTGTGCTCGGGACGGGTCCAGGTGCTCAGGTCTTTTTGCGCCAGGGTGTAGGCACGCTGAAGCCAGGCGCGCGCCGCTGCGCGGCCCGCCGGGGTTGCCGGAAAGCTGGCAGGGTTTTCATACACGGCGCGAATCATGGAGGTAAGAAACGGGGGCTGCGAGCGGGTGAGATAGTAAGTGCGGTTGGCGTTGAGCACAGCGCCGTAGTGCTCGATTTCAAAAAGAAAATTGTCGACCATGCCCTTGGCGAGCGCCGGACGGTGGTCCGCCTCAAGGCCCAGCACGATGAAGTAGCTGTCCCAGCCATACATCTCGTTGAAGCGGCCGCCGGGGACGACGTAGGGGTTGGGCAGATAGAGCAATCCGGGCTCGCGCAGCTCTTCCGGGCGCAGATCGGCGAGCTTGTCAATGCGGCGGAGCAGGGCCATGACCTGGATGTTGCACTTTTGCTGGAGCGCGGCCACCTCGGGCGGGACAGGGAGTTCGGCCGGCAAGTAGAGCACGGCGTTGGCGGTCACCTTGAGGTCCACCAGCGAGCGGCAGTCGGACATGGAGCGGGTGAGCGTGTCCCACGCCGCGTGGATGTAAGCCAGCGTTGCTTCGGGATTGGGCGTGGCAATGGTCACAGGATCAGGTCCGGCGCCGGAATCCTGCGCCTGCACGTTTGACGATATAGCTGCAAAGGCCGCAGTGAGAAACCAGGGATACAGCTTCATGCCAACTCCAGGGTCGGGCGCACTGGAATGTTCTGGAGTTTATCGCAACAGGCCTGCTGGCCGCAGCGGCGGGAACAGTTCTTGAGCGCGCGGTGTCTACCAGAGCACAGTGGTTCCGAATGGGATGAACGGAGGGTACGGGCCGCAGGCCTGGGGCTTCCGCTCGCCGCCGTAGGCCGAGGCGCGAGCGAGCAGGATTTCTGCGCCCTGCTCACTGTCTCCCAGGCGGCGCGGCTTGGATTCCTGGGAGGCAGATCATGTTTGAAGACTCGACTTTCGAATCGAACGGACGCATCCGCACCCGCAGCCGGCGCTGGATGCTGGCAGCACTGGCCCTCAACAGCGCTCTTGTGATGGCGCTTATTCTTATTCCGCTGGTGTATCCGGAGGCGCTGCCATGGCATGCCATGAGCATTCTGATGGAAGTGCCACCGCCGCCGGCCGCGCAAACGCCGCCGCCCCAGCACCAACCGGCACACACACCTCCGGCGCACGCTGGCATGAACGTGGATAGCTTTACCGCGCCACGGCTGATTCCTCCGAACATTGCGATAGTGAAGGATCGCGCGCCTGCGGGGTTCAACATCGCATCCCCCTGGGATACGGGGAACGGCGTCGGCGTGCCGGGTGGCGATAGCAGTGTGTTCAGCCCTGGTCCGGCACCGCGGGTGGTTCATCCCGATGCGCCCAAGACGGTGAGTGTGCCGTCCACCATCGCCGCAGGCCTGCTGCTGCGCAAGGTGGTGCCGCAATATCCGCAACTGGCGCGGGCCATGCGCAAGGAGGGCACGGTGGTGCTGGCTGCCACCATCGCCAAGAATGGAATGATCGTGAATCTGCGCGTGGTGAGTGGGCCGGCGGTGCTCGCGCAGGCGGCGATGGACGCGGTCAGCCAGTGGATCTACCGGCCCTATCTGCTCAACGGCCAGCCGGTAGAGGTGGAGACGCAGGTGAACGTGGTGTTCACGCTGGGCGAGTGAAGCCAGGCATGGGTCCGGGCCTGAAGGCCGCGTCTTCTGGGCCCAATTTCCAGGGGGTTAAAACCCCCTGCTCCCTCCGCGTAAGCTAGCTACAACTCGAGCGCTAACCGCCTGCCAGTTTCTCGCGCGTGAGTTCGTTCCAGGCGGCGATGGCTTCGGGCATGGGCGGGCTCACCGTGCCGGGGGCCACGGCCTCAATCACGCGCTGCGGCTCCACGTTGCCGCTTGCGTCGCGCAGAATGCCCTTGACCCAGCCCACAGCGGCCAGCCCCTCGCGGCCGGTGAAGGTCTGCTCAATGTAGAACCAGCGCTCGTCCCAGCAGACCAGGCGCGAGGCCAGCCAGAAGGCGGAGAAGGCGGGCAGGGAGCGGCGATAGGTGATCCACACCGCGCCCACCATGGGCTTGTACCGCGCGCGCACAATGCGGTCGAGCAGCCCGGTGCGCGCCAGCAGGTGGGTGCGCGCGTAGTCCATCAGGTTCAGGTAGCGGGCGTTGTTCAGGTGCAGGTTGATGTCGATATCGTTGGGCCAGACGCGCATCGGCAGGCGGTCTTCGTCGAGCACGGCGAGCGGCGCAAGCGGCCACAGGTGCTGGCGAATGGCCAGCGCCGGGATGCGGACGAAGCTGATGATGTGCGACAGGGCGCTCTCCTGCCTGGGCGGTGAGGTTATGAACAGTGTAGAAGGGCGCACGGACGTGGGATGTGACGGAGGGGTAGTTGTTGGCGGACACGGCCGCATTTCTGGCTGTTCGGTTAGTCGACTGAAAAACCGAAGATCGCGGTCTTCCTGAGCCCTCGCGGGTTAGCATGTCGTATGCGTCAGTTGCGCCTCTCCATCATTCTGCTTTCCATCTGCTTTCCCGTAGTCGCGCGATCGCAACAGGCGGATGAGGAACTTTTAGCGAAGACACGGGTCCTTTACGATGCGCCGTTCACGCGGGGCCTTGTGTCCTTTGACTGCGCCGTCCAGTTTGACTGGAAGAAACATTTCGTCGAGACCGTCGGGCAAGTTCCGCCCGCGGCCGTTCCGACTCTGGGGCATCTTCAGGCTATCGAGCACCGGGTCTTTGTCGATCGCTCGGGCGCCGTGATTTCCGAAATTCCAAAGGCTACAGACCTCGCGAGCGTACCTCATGCCCCCGAACTGGAACGCGCCCTGCAGGCTATCGTTTCTTCAGGGCTGAATGCATGGCTGCCGTTCGGGACCAACGTGATTCTTCCTTTGAAACCGACTAAGTTTAGCTTTCAAAGACAAGACGCCGGGTACAAAGTGGTGATGAGCGGCACGAACGTTGCGGCAACGCTCGACCTGCTCCCCGACATGCGAATCACCAGCGTCGTAAGCCAACTTCCGCAGCCGCTGCGTTTTGCAACTGAATTCGCCAGCGGACCGAACGGCTATCTTCTTCGGTCCGTGAAGACCAGTTCCGATATCGGCTCGAACGACAAATGGGAGAGCACCTTCTTGTATGGTTATCAAGCTGTTCAAGGCTTCCAGCTTCCCTCGGGGGTTTCCGTAACTGGAGCGACTGCAGAGACCTGGCGCTATTTGCTCAACGACTGCAAGGCTGTGTCTGGTGTCGCTCTCGAGGTTCGAGCGCCGAAGCAATAGTCGCTTCGCACCATACCCAGGCCTCGCGCCTCAGTGGCGCACGGCAAAAGCAACCGCAGATCCTTCGACTCCGCAAGCCACAAAGTGCGTGGCTGGCTTCGCTCAGGGTGACAACGCTGGTTTGATATGAGCGCCGGCCCCTTTGTCGCTGGCGCGGGCGAAGGTCTATCGGCGACAATCTTGGTGCCATGAAAAACCTGAATCGCCGCGACTTTCTGCTGACTGCTTCTGCTGCCACCCTCACTGCCGCTGCCACTCGCTCGTTTGCGGCCGTGCGCACACAACGCGTGTTTATTGGCTCGAACAAGCCGGACGGGATTCTGGCTTTTGACTGGGACCCGGCGACGGCGGAGCTGACCGCGGCCGGGGTTGCGGCGAAGATTCCCAACGCCGACTGGGTGACTTTGTCGCCGGGGCGCGAGTTTCTGTTTGTGGCGTCCGAGGTGGAGTCGTTCAACGGCAAGGCGACGGGCGAGGTAGCCAGCTTCCGCGTGAATAAGGGCGCGCTGGAGCCGGTTTCGGCGCAGAACTCGGCCAGCAAGGGGACGTGCCACATTGCGCTGGACCACTCGGGGCGGGTGCTGGTGGCGGCGGACTACGGCGGCGGGTCGGCGTCCAGTTTTCTGGTGAACGACGGGCAGCTGAGCCCGATTGTGTGGACCGAGCACTACACGATTCCCGGCCCGGTGAACGACCGGCAGGACAGCGCCCACGCGCACTTTGTCTCCTTCTCGCCCGACAACCGCTACGTATACGTGAACGATCTCGGCTCAAACATGATCCACATCTACCGGCTGGATGCGGCGACGGGGCAACTGACGCCGGCGGGCGAGTACAAGGCGCGGCCGGGCGCAGGATGCCGCACGCTGCACTTCCATCCCAACGGGCTGACGGCCTATTGCGTGAACGAGCTCGACTCAACCGTGGACGTGCTGCATTGGAGCCGCGCGGACGGCAGCCTGACGCTGGTCACGCGCATCGATCTGCTGCCGGCCGATTATCACGGACCCACGCGCGCCTGCGACACGGTGATTCCGCGCGATGGGCGGCACGTGTACCTTGCCAACCGCGACGACAATTTTCTGTATGCCTTCCGCGCGGATGTGAAGACCGGCGCCCTGACGCCGATTGGCCGCACCAGCTGCGGCGGGAAGACGCCGCGCAACTTTGGCCTGGACCCGACCGAGCGCTGGATGCTGGTGGCCAACCAGGACTCGGACAATGTGAGCGTGTTTGCGCGCAACCCGGTGACCGGCGTGCTGGCCAATGAGGGCAAGAGCTTCCCGGTCCCCGCGCCGATGTGCATTTTGTTTTCCTGAGAAGCGCGCTGCGGGAGGGTAGAGCCGATGACCTTGGACCGGAGAGGATTTTTGACTGCGTGCAGCCGCGCTGGGATTACTTCAGCGCTGCTGCCGGGTGTCTTGTACACGCTGGCTGTGCAGAGTACTGCGTACGCGGACGAGCCGAATGCGCCGGTGAAGATTACGGCGGAGCTGATTGATCAGGCGGCGGTGATGGCCGGGGTGGGGCCGTTCACGGCTGAGCAGAAGCAGATGATGATCGATGGGCTCGCGGACCAGAGCGAGTCCGTGCAGGCGATCCGCAAGCTGAAGCTGCCGAACTCGGTGGCGCCGGCGTTTGTGTTTCATCCGTTGGCGGCGGCGAAGCCGACGAATCGCGGCGCATGCGAAGGAGTCCCCGGCGGTGACGGCTCCGTCGAAGTGGGCATAGATCGGGTGGGGGGCGACCCTCAGCTTGCGACACAATTGAGCTGGTCGCAAGTGGAGGATCTGGCCTTCAAGACTGTTTTCGAGCTGGGAGAATTAATTTCTGCTCACAAGGTCACCTCGCTGGCCCTCACGCAAATGTACCTCGACCGCCTGAAGCGCTACGACGCCAAGCTGCACTTCACCATCACCCTCACGGAAGAGCGCGCGTTGGCGCAGGCGAAGAAGGCGGATGAAGAAATCGCTGCAGGCAGATGTCGCGGGCCGCTCCATGGGATTCCGTGGGGGGCGAAAGATCTGCTTGCGGTGAAGGGCTATCCGACGACGTGGGGTGCGGGCGGGTTTGAGCACCAGGTGATGGACGAGGACGCGACGGTTGTGCAGTGGCTGGATGCGGCGGGCGCGGTGCTGGTGGCCAAGCTGACGCTGGGCGCGCTGGCCATGGGCGACAAGTGGTTTGGCGGCCGGACGCGCAACCCGTGGAACCCGGAGCAGGGGTCGAGCGGGTCGTCGGCGGGGCCGGCGAGCGCGGTTGCGGCCGGGTGCGTGGGGTTCGCGATTGGGTCGGAGACGCTGGGATCAATCTCCTCGCCTTCAACGCGCTGCGGTGTCACCGGTCTGCGGCCGACGTTCGGGTTTGTGTCCCGCACCGGCGCGATGGCGCTGAGCTGGACGATGGACAAGCTGGGGCCGATTGCCCGCTCGGCGGAGGATTGCGCGCTGGTTCTGGATGCGATCTATGGACCGGATGGCAAGGATACGTCGGTGTATCCGGCAAATTTCAGTTGGGACGCCGGGCTCGACTGGAAAAAACTGCGCATCGGCTACCTGAAATCTGAATTCGATCCCCCCGAGCCGCTGAAGCTTGAAGAAGCGAAGCCGGGCGAGACGGCGCAGCAAAAGAGCCAGCGCGAAGAGCGGAATGAGCAGGCGAAGCTGGCCCGCGCGCGGCGCGACTACGACCGGCAGTTCGAGCTTGCGGCGCTGGACAAGCTGCGGGCGATGGGCGTCACACTGATTCCTGTTGCCCTGCCCAAGCTGCCCTACGGCGCCATGACGCCGCTGCTGACCGCGGAAGCTGCGGCGGCCTTTGACGACCTGACCCTGAGCGGGCGCGATGCGCTGCTGACTGAGCAGGGAGTGGAAGACTGGCCCAACAACTTCCGCGTGGCGCGCTTTTATCCGGCCGTCGATTACATCCAGGCCAACCGGGCGCGGACGCTTGCCGTCCAGCAGGTCTCGGCGCTGTTTGATCAGGTGGATGTGATTGTTACGCCGACGACCGATACGCAGCTGGTGGCGACCAATTTGACCGGGCATCCGGCGCTGATTGTGCCCAACGGCCTGCGCGGCGACGATGCGCCGAGGCCGCCGCAGATCGACGACGGGGATCACGACGACATTGGCGGACCGGGCACGCCGGTGTCGCTGACATTTCTGGCCGGGCACTACCAGGATGCCAGGCTGGCTGCGTTTGCCGCGGCGTACCAGCAGGCGACGGGCTTCCACAAGTTGCATCCGAAGCTGGATTGAAGGCGAAGTGCAGCTGGTCAGCGAGTCAGCAAGTCAGCGGGCGTTTGCGCGGGATGGAAGGCTCTGCTCTTCGAGACATGCACCTCAGGTGCTTTACCATCGAGGCATGGCGCTGGTTGAGGTGATTGCCGTCTCGAAGAGCTATCCGCGGCGCGCAGGGCTGCGTACGGCTTTGCAGACGGTGGTTGACGATGTCTCGCTCACGGTGGAAGCCGGCGAGACGCTGGGCCTCGTGGGCGAATCGGGCTCGGGCAAGACCACGCTGGCGCGGATGATTCTGGGCCTGGTGACGCCGACCAAGGGCACGGTGCGCGTGGATGGAACGGATGTGGCGCGCGCTTCCGCGCGGGAGCTGCACAGGCTACGCCGCCAGATGCAGCCGGTGTTTCAGGATCCGTATGCGGCGCTCAATCCGCGCATGAAGATTCTCGAAATTGTGACCGAGCCGCTGGTGATTCACGCGAGCGACCTGGGCATTGCGACGGGCCGCGCCGCGCTGCGCGCTAAAGCTCTAGAGCTGCTGGGTGAAGTGGGCCTGGAGGAGAGCGCGCTGGGGCGCTATCCGCACCAGTTCTCTGGCGGACAGCGGCAGCGGATCAACATTGCGCGGGCGCTGGCGCTCAGGCCGAAGCTGCTGATTCTGGATGAGCCGGTCTCCGCGCTCGATGTGAGCGTGGGCGCGCAGATTGTGAACCTGCTGCGCAGGCTGCAGCGCGAGCTGGGGCTGACTTACCTGTTCATCTCGCACTCCATGCCGCTGGTGCGCTACCTGAGCACGCGGATCGCGGTGATGGAGCGGGGGCGGCTGGTAGAGACGGGCGAGGCCGAGGCGCTGTGCGCCGCGCCGCGGCAGGAGTACACGCGGCAATTGCTCCAGGCGACGCCGGAGCTGCCCATGGGCATGGTCTGATCGATTCTGGTCCTGGGTTTGTGGCGGCCCACCCTTGCGACAAAAACAAGAACGTCGCAAGGATGGGGCACCCTAACAGCTGCGGCTAGTTGGACTGCGGCTGGGCAGGCGTGGCGGGAGCCGGTGTGGTGGCTGGTGTTGGGGCCGGCGCCGCGGATGGAGCAGCAGGCGGCGTGGCCGGTGGGGTTCCGGGAGCCGGAGCGCTGCCGGGTATCGTGGGGACAGCGGACGAGCCTGGAGTTGCCGGCATGCCCGGTGTCGGAGTAAAGGGCCGCGGCATGGCGCCGGGCGGGACGGCTCCGGGAGGTCCACCGGGACGTCCGCCCTGCGGTCTGCCGAATCCGCCCGGACCGCCGGGTGCCGTGGGCATGTCGGTCGTGTCGACCAGTTCCACGTCAAAGATGAGATCGGCCTTGGGAGGAATTCCCGGGTGCGTGGCATCTGGACCGGGGCGGCCTTTGGCGCCATAGGCCAGCTGCCAGGGGATGAACAGGCGGCGCTTGCCGCCGATCTTCATGCCCCCGAATCCTTGGTCGAAACCGGGAATGAGGCGGCCCATGCCCTGGGGAAAGGCCATGGGCTGCGGATCGCCGAGCTTGGGCTTGCCGTCGTCTCCCATCACCGGCTTGCCGTCCTTGTCCTTGAGCGGCGGGCGGTGATCGTCAGAGGAGTCGAACTTGTGCCCGTCGTCGGGGCGGCCGTTGTTGCCTAGGTAGCCGGTGTAAAAGACCTTGTACATCTTGTTGGGCTCGGCCTCAGCGCCGGTTCCAAGCTTGATTTCCTTGTAACGCAGAGTAAAGGCCGATTTCACAAATCCCTTGACCGGAGGCAGGCCGGCGGGCTCCAGTTTTGGGGCGGTTGCAGCCGCGGTGGTGGCGGTGTGGTGCACGGCGGTGGCCGGAGGGGCGGGTTTGGCAGGGGTTTGGGCGGCGGCTGCCGCAGCGCTTGCCGCCAGGAACACAATCAGAAGGGTCTGTTTCATCGCGTAGTCAGCTCCATGTTTGCTTGTCGGGAGTGTATCAGGCAGTCCCATTGAAAAGCAGCGGCCCCAGTTCATGCAAGTGGCAGCCGGCCGCGCATCGGGCCGACTCGCGGCCGGGAAACCTTATGTGTCCTTATGCGCAGTGACTTAAGGTAGGGAGTGGCTCCGTTCATCATCCATCTTCTGCGCGTGTGCTGGCTGCCGGTGGCGTCGTTCTTTGCCGGGGCGCTGAACACCATCGCCGGCGGAGGCTCGTTTCTTTCGCTGCCCGCGCTGCTGGCCAGCACGACGGCCGCTGGGGTGGGCGCGGTGAGCGCGCAGGCCACCAATACGGTTGCGCTTTGGCCTGGGCAGCTCACCTCTCTGGTCGCCTTCCGCCAGCAGCTACGTGTTTACGGCTAGAAGCTGGGTCCGCTGGCACTGGCCGCAGGCATTGGCGGCGAGCTGGGCGGTCTGCTGCTGCTGCACACCGGCAACAAGCGCTTCCGCGAGCTGCTGCCCTGGCTGCTGTTGTTTGCCGCGGTCATGTTCGTGCTCAGCTTTCCCCTGGGCCGCGGGCTGGCCTCGCTCTCCGGCGGACGCCACTACAACACAAGCCTGCTCATCGGGATGGTGGTGGTGAGCGTGTACGTGGGCTACTTTGGCGCGGGCGGGGGATTTCTGGTGATGGCGCTGTTCGGATTCTGCGGCGTGCACAACATTCACGAGATGAATGCGCTCAAGGTGCTTACGGCTGCCGTGTCCATCGGGATACCGGCGATCACGTTCATTGCCGCGGGGCGGGTCGAGTGGCGCTTCTGCCTGCTGATGGCCGTGCTGGCCGCGCTGGGCGGCTACCTGGGCGCGCACACCAGCCGCAAGATCAACCAGAAGGCGCTGCGCTGGCTGGTGGCCGCGGTCGGGTTTGTGACGGCGGGGTACTTCTTTGTGCAGAATTACCTGGTTCATCCCTAGGCCCCTGCGGCCAGCGCAGGTGGGGCAGACGCTCGCCATTCGCTCGCAGGGGGTGCGTGGCTTCCCAGCTTTGCCGAAAAGGCCAATTTTTGCTGAGTTCTGGGCAGCATGCTGACTTTTTGCGTCCTCAATCTCAGTGTTCTCTGCACTTGGGTGACTGCAGGGTAACTTCCGGATAGCCGACCATCCAACCGGAACCTGCAATTTGGCTATTAGCCGGTTATGGCTTGTTATCACCAATTGAAAGTTACTTCCGGATTGCACGTAACCCGCCTGGAACCCGGAAGATTGAA
>Ga0182030_10004260_pt1 | contig 30509 bp, 27 predicted proteins | sample 812S3MmetaG_FD_121299 | JGI IMG/M metagenome (GOLD analysis project Ga0182030, IMG submission 121299) | Permafrost microbial communities from Stordalen Mire, Sweden - 812S3M metaG (Illumina Assembly) | ecosystem: Environmental > Terrestrial > Soil > Wetlands > Permafrost | place: Sweden...
CACCGACGTCCCACCCAAAGATCGAGGTAGTTCCAACGTTCGTTCCGAATACGGAGCCCGTGTACTGCGGATTATCAAAAATTACCAATTGGAGTGCCGTGCCTAAACCAAGCGTCACGATTGCCAAATTGATACCTCGGGTTCGCACGGCAGGCAGTGCAAAAAGGATCCCTACGGGAATGGCCGCCAGAGCTCCGATTGGCAGTGCGAGTAAGAAAGGCACTCCATGTGCGTCCGCCAAACGACCGGCCACGAGTGCCCCAAACCCGGCTAAACCGAACTGTGCGAGCGAGAGCTGTCCGGCGTAGCCAGTGAGAACCACAATCGAGAGAATCACCACAGCCGACGAAAGGCTCACGATAATTCCTGAATCCCATATATTTGGAACGGTCAAGATTATGGTGACGCCCATTGCTAGGGCCACGAGTAGCGGAATCCACCTAATTTGGCCCCTGCCGATACTGGGCAAACGCTGCAGTAGATGATCGCGCAGCGGCAAACCTCTTCCGGTAAGCGTGAGGTAGGCGATGATGACAAGGAACGGTGCTGCCTGACCGACACCCTGCGTAGAAACGAATCGATTCAACTCCGTTTCCAAGACGCCTAAAGCAATGCCGGCAATCAACACAATCCAGAACGACCGCATCGAGGCCAGCAGACACGCCGCCAAGGCCGCCAGGGTGAGGGTCGTCATGGTGTTGATTTGAAGGCTGATTAGCGGGGCAATCAAGATTGCGGCGGCGCCAATCAGGGCTGATCCGATTGCCCAGTTCGCCGCGGCAATTCGTCCGGGTGACCAACCAAAACCAGCTGCAATCTGCTCACTCTCCGTCACCGCGGTCGTCGCCAGACCAAAGCGACTGTGACCATAAACGAAGGCCAGAATGACGGTCATGACTATGGCGATGCCGGCGAGGATGACTTGATTTGCGGGCAGGACTATGTCGTTCGTTAAATGCCAGGCTTTGATGGGAAGTTCGTTCGGTGGAAACTCTCCCGATGAACCGAAACGCAGCGCGACCGCTGACTGGAGGGTAAAAAGTACGCCGAGCGTTGCAACGATGCGCACCATGGGCGAAGCCCGTCGCAGGCGAGCGATGATGAGCACTTGAGTGAGTACTCCGAGAGCGGCCGAGACACCGACTCCCGCAAGAAACGCGAAGAGGAACGGCACATGATTATTGGCTTGCAAATCCCAAGAGACATATGCACCAGTCATTCCAGTGGCACCGAGGGCGAAATTCAAGACGCCGGAGCCCCGGTACACCACAATCAATGCCTGACCGGCGAGCGCATAAATCGCACCCAGACCGAGCCCGAGCAGGGCGAACTGCACTACCTGTCCCACTCCACCCCCTAAGTACGATCAGTTCCATTATGCGCACAGATAAAACAGTCCGCTGGTCGTGCCGATTACCTCCGACACGACCAGCGAACTCAAATTTATTGTTCGGCTAGCCCCGACACGCTAGAGCTGATGAAGTCGCAAGCAACTTCGGACCTAGTTTTCCAGTGCCTAGGAGCAACGCGTTTGCGTTCTGAAAGCGCTGCGAAGACTGGACATACTGTCCATTCTGCAGTCGCTGGTACGTTACGCCGCACATGAACCCCTGCGTATCTCCCGTTGGTCCATTCGTCCAGGGCTTGGTGAAGTTGACGAGTGGCAAGAGGCCGTCAGAACTTCCGGCTTTCGTGCTTCGAACCGCCTTAAGGAATGACGGTCCAGTCACGGCACCCTTGATAGTCGCCGCGATGTTTCCGAAGAGCACCCATCCGGCCCATGCTCCGGCACCCTGTACCGAGTCGTAGGAATAGTTGGGACCAGTGGGCGCATCGTACTTTGCCAAAGCGACCCGGTACGGGGCGTACGCCGGCGCACTGATGTCGAGGAAAGTACTGAGGTTGTAGGAGCCATCGCACACTGCAGTGAAGGACTGGCACACACCGGGAGAAAGTTGTCCTCCACCTGTGTAAAGAACAGCCTTCGTACCAGACGCGGACCATGGGGGCAACAATGATGCGAACTCACTGGTACCAAGTGCAGTCGCGACGCAGTCTGTACCACCCTGGAGAGCCTGGGTCACGTACGCGGTGAAGTCACCGGCAGTCGGGTCTACTGCGACGATCTGGTTGATCGTGGCGCCGTAGGCCTTGGCCGCCGCTTGAAAGACCGGTGTCAATACAGTGGCAGAGCCTCCGGCATTCAAGATGACCGACACGTTCTTGCAGCCGTTCTGGAAGGCCAGCGCCACCTCAGCCGCGTTTTGCGTGGCGATGAGCGTCGGAGAGTACGAGACGGGACTCGTCAGGTCTTCCGGAAACGCAGCAACAGGATCGCCGAACCAGGCAATCTTTGCTTGCTGCAAAATCGGAATAATTGCTGAGTCGCCAACCAAGGAGATGGAACCCACGACAGCAACGTCCTTATTGCTTACGGCTTGCTCCGCGCAAATTGCGGCCTGTGTCGCTGTGTTCTGATCGTTACAGACCGTCACCAGTAGTTTGTGGCCGCCGATACCGCCGTGCGCGTTGATGTATTTCGCGTACACCCGAGCGGTCACTCCAAGTTCGGGGTGATCGTTGATGGGAGCATTCTCGGTGTCAATCGTCATAACCTTGATTGGCGCCGGGACCTTCTTATGCTTCGTAGCCGCCGTTGCAGTCATCGTTATGGCTGGCAACAACAGCGAGACGACTGCGACTCCCGCGAGGACTTTAGGCAAGAATTTACCCTTTGTCCCACTATTTTTCAAACCTTCAACCACTGTATTCCCCCTCATATATAGTGAATTTCAACATTCATCAACTGCGGTAAAAAGTTCAGCCGACAGGTTTCGGCTCACCGTTCCGATTAACAGGTTACACTTCGTATCTTCAGAATAGCAAGTCAACACGTCATTTATTTGAAGTCTGGCGCTACGCCTCCTTTTTGGATTCCCGCCACCAAGTGAACCGCGAGGATTAGCTGTTGCGTTTCGGCCTTTAGTACCAACTAGGGCTGTAATCATTGCTGTTTAGGTGCCAGAGTCGACATCAAAAGACAGATCCAATGACCTCGGTGACGTCCTTTCAATCCCCTGCCAAACAAAAACTTGATACTCCCAATACCACCAACCATAAGGTCAACTGTGCAGGTTTGGTATTCACACCTCCATACGCGTCACGGTTTCGAGAACGCCAAAACATGCGTACTGGGATCTGTCAGCCGCGTCGAAACTGGATTCATTTCCAAACTATGTGAGCCCGAATCCGACCCTTCTCATCCACCCAGCCTCTCGTCCGGGCATACTCCGCCATTTCACGGAACTGACTTAGCCATTGCGAATTTTCTGGTCGCGCTCCCTCGAGTAGAAGTAATCCAGCTGGTTCGACGAACGCGTGGTCCGATTCCAGGACTGCGATGGTCTTGAGCAGTGTCTGCGCGACACTCAACTCGATTTCCACGATGCGCACCTCGAAATGCTCGAAGTCGTCAGGATCGTCCAAACTCGCGACGGCGATGCCCGAATCGGTTTTTACAACTATCTCCACGACACCGTCCCCTATGGCCCACGTCGAACGTGGCGCTTTCCTCGGAAACTAGTACAGTTTTAACTGTGAAGTTCAACTAGACTTCATTGGTGTCTGACCGGGTGCAAAGCAAACTTGGCTAAATCAAATATTGACCGTCGAACGGAGTTGTCCAATGAAGACGAGAGTCCTCGGAACAAGTGGCTTGACCACATCGGCCGTAGGACTTGGCTGCCTCGGAATGTCGGGAATGTACGGTCGGGCAGATGAGACGGAAAGTATTCGCACTATCCATCGCGCCGCCGATCTCGGCGTCACACTCCTCGATACCAGCGATGTCTATGGCGCTGGCGAGAACGAATTGCTAGTCGGCAAGGCAATCAAGGATCGCCGCCGGGACTACCTGGTGACGACGAAGTTTGGCGTCGTACCGGCAACCGAAGGAAAACCTGGTCGATATGACGGGAGTCCGTCGTTCATCCGTGCATCCTGCGACGCCAGCTTGGGGCGATTGGGCGTGGACGCAATCGACGTGTACTTGCAGCACAGAATCGATCCCAACGTTCCGGTCGAAGAGTCAATTGGCACGTTGTCCGAACTAGTGAGGGAGGGGAAGGTTCGATTCATAGGTTTATCCGACACTTCACCTGAGATCTTGCGACGTGCCCACGCCGTGCATCCCATTTCGGTACTTCAAAGCGAATATTCGCTCGCCGAGCGCGGAGTTGAAGTCGACATTTTTGGCGTATGTGAAGAACTTGACATCGGCTTCATGGCATTCTCGCCATTGTGTCGGGGTCTGCTCACTGGTCAAATCGCGGACACCACGATATTGGACGACGGCGACGTTCGAAAGACGAATCACTTCCCTCGCGTCGGGCCGGACTTTCTGCAGAGCAACGCCAACAAATTGGATTCGCTAAGAGAGGTTGCGGCTCGCCACGACGCTCCACTCGCGCAAATTGCGCTGGCGTGGATTCTGGCGCAACGCCCTTGGGTCGTCCCAATTCCAGGAGCGCGAACGGTGGATGAACTGAATAGCAATGCCTCGTCCGAGGATATTGCGTTGTCCGAGAGTGACTTGTCACTGCTAGACGGTGTCGCCGCTTCGATTGATGGCGAACGAGTCCGTCGATAGTGATCTCATTGGCCGTGCCGGCCGAGTAGTTCGGTCGCATCTGAAATCTGAGGCAAGGCTCGACTCTGACGAAGCCACGAGTTGGCGTATCTACGCAGTTCAACCTATGCAGGTGAGACTTGGCAGGTAAATTACTTGCTGGTATTCTTTGTACCTCGACCACTATCCGCTCGACGCAATCAGGGCCAGTTCAAGGGGGAAAGAAATGACTGCTCGAATCATCTCGACCGATGATCACGTGGTCGAACCGGCCAATCTTTGGCAAGACCGGCTTCCTAAGAAATACCGTGACATAGGACCTCGTGTCGTTCGAGAAAATATCGCAATGTCGTGGGTTGGAGGAAGACCAACCTGGACGCCTGACGAGTCTGGTCAGCCAACTGATTTCTGGCTATACGAGGATCTCAAGAAGCCAATTGTCGCGGAAGGCGCTTCAGTAGGTATCGAAACCGATGGTGCCGGACAAGGCATCACGTTCGACATGATGCGTCCAGGGTGCTTTGATCCGGTTGAACGGATTAAGGACATGGAAGTCAACGGCATTGAAGCCTCCATGTGCTTCCCGAATTTCATGCCTCGCTTCTGCGGTCAGGCGTTCCTCGAAGCCAAAGATAGGGAACTCGGGCTCCTTTGTGTTCAGGCTTATAACGATTGGATTGCCGACGTATGGGCGGGCCCGTCTGACGGCCGCTTAATCCATCTTTCAATCATCCCGCTCTGGGACCCTCATCTCGCGGCGCGAGAGGTGTATCGAAACGCTGCGCGAGGTGGTCGAGCGATTACGTTTTCGGAACTGCCCACGAAACTCGGACTCCCGTCGATTCACTCCGTAGACAATCATTGGGATCCAACGCTGCAGGCATGTGTTGACACCAGTACCACGTTGTGCATGCACATTGGATCGTCATCCAACCGCGTGGAGACCTCACTCGATGCCCCGCTGATCGTGGGAACGATTCTCAACGTCACGAACGTCATGGCATCAATGTGCGACTGGCTCTTTTCGGGAGTCTTCGAGCGGTTCCCGACTTTGAAAGTCGCCTATTCCGAAGGAAACATCGGCTGGATTCCGTACATCCTCGAACGTGCCGATCGCGTTTGGGAAGAACAACCGCATCTCTATGATCACAAACTCGTTCCGCGCAAACCGAGTGATTACTACCGCCAGAACATGTTTGGCTGTTATATCTCGGACCAATTCGGCCTCGATTCCGTGAATGCCGTCGGCGAGGACACAATCACATTTGAGACTGACTACCCCCACGGGGACACGACGTGGCCAAACAGTGTGCAGGTCGCCGAGAAGGAATTAGCTCATCTCAGTCCGGAGCAGCGAGAGAAAATCCTTCGCGGCAACGCTATTCGAATGCTTTCGCTCGACACGTTGCATCCGCGATTTACTCGCTGAAGTCATTCTTCGATCTTGCCTTCATTGCGCCCACATGAGACACACGCGCCCCAACGTCCACGACTGGGACCTAGTGAAACCGCGTACTCATCACCGACAGATCGGCAGAATGATCGGCCGTTGCGACACTTAACTCGCACTCCCTCCATCTCGAAAGCCGTTTACACTTTCCCCGCTGAGAGCCACTTGCCAACGCTCGGCCATCAGTGCCGTTCGCGTCGGCGTGGCCGCGTTGGCAGCTCCGCCGTCGAGCGCGGCACCAATCTGTTCGTGCGCATTGTGAAAGGCACCATCTTGTAGGAATCGCTGCTTCCAAGGTCGTCGGACGATTTGCGTCGTCATTCGGCGACTCAGGCGAGGGGTTTCAATTATGCGCTCAGCAATTTCCATCGCGCGAGGGAGGAGCCTTTCGGTTGGTAGGACTTCATTTACCATGCCCCAGGCCAACGCATCCGACGAACTAATGGCGTCGCCCGTGTAGAGATAGTACGCGGCCCGCTTCGTTCCTATGAGTTCCTGTAGCGCCATTCCCAACCCGTCACCCGGCGGGATTCCCAAAATGACGTGCGGATCGCGGAACAGGGTGTCCTCGGTGCAGAGGGTTATGTCACATGCCAACGCGTGTTCCGAGTGCGTCGCCGCAGGTCCGTTCACCGCGGCAATCGTCGGAACGGGTATGTTGATCAGATTCTCCATCATTCTGATGTGGCTTTCGTAAAGACTGTAAATGACATCCGGGGATCTCAGACGAGAGGGATCGGGCGTTCGTTTCTTGTCCTCTGGAGCGTCTCCAATGCCGAAGTGGGGACTCTTGCCTGCCCGCATCCAGTTATGGCCGGTTGCGGTAATGATTATTACTTCGTTTTCAGGGTCATTACCGATGTCTTGAAAGAGATGTGCCCAGCCCCAAGTGGAGTGTTCTCCGGGAGAGTACAGCGCTTCCTCGCCATCAGTGTGTTGACGAATGAGCAAGATACCGCTCGCGCGCTCCATAATGAAGCCGCCTCCGTACCGGCTGGCGTATTCCTCAAATTGCGACATACATCTCCTCCATTGCCATTCGACGAACTCGATCAGTGATCAAGGACGTTGGATTCGTGTCGGCGACTGTCCAAGGAATCAGTCCAATTACTTCAGTCAATCAAAGTATTGAATGACTCTCGCAGTTCGGCGAGCTTCCACCACGTGACGCCCGCGCCTTCCCCGAGAATCAACCCTGCGACTCCAGAAGCTAACCAGACGTTCGAGCCTTGGGAGCAAGCCAGTGTCACGGAGGCGCCCGACGCTCGATAGGAGTCAGCGAATTGACGAGGAAGCGACTGACACGATATTTCAGCCACTTCGGCACCGATCTTTCGCGTTGCCGCGAGCGCCACGAGTCGCTCCGTATCATCGCAAACCACCACTGCGACAGTGTCCTTTTCGGTCACTCTCATCCGACGTAAGACGCGAGCCAGGCAGTTACTGCGACGATCTAACTCTTCAAAGTGTGTTTCGATAAAGGCACCGAGCTCGGAGTCAACAGAAAGGACCATCTCTGGTTCAACCTCGTTAAAGTTCACGTTCTCTCCCCCGTAGCAATATGCCCAGTCTAACCTGTATTCCAGGGAATTGCAGTTGTGCTTTCAGGAGTTCGATGGGCCGCCTAACTCCCCGCCCCGTTGTATTGATCGTCGTCAACCGGATCGTGCCACTCGGTCTTGCCAACCGTAATCGTCGTATGTTGCATGAAACTGTCGGGCGCGGCGCCGTGCCAGTGCTCCTCCCCCGGAGTGCAGAACACCACGTCACCCGGCACCACCGACGCCGTTTCGCCATCCGAATTGCCCACGTAGCCCCTACCTTGCGTGATGAAAAGAACGTGCGCTCCATCGTGTCGATGCCAGTGACTCCGAGATCCGGGCGCGAAGAACACGCTGTTGACGACGACATCACCTCTCCCAACGTCCCCAACGCCTTGGAGTATGGGGTCGCCCCACATTTCGCCCGTCACCGTTTCCGTCCGACGTACTGAAGGTTTTCCATCTTCACGGCCGTGACTAACTTTCATTGGCAACCTTCTCTTCTGGCGAGTTCGAATTCAAACCTTGTTTAGAACTCGAAGGTTGCGAATTCGTTGAAACGCTCCAATACTTACCTGAGTTCGTCGGCGAACCTCATTGCCCGGAACCTAGATTTTATGCAGGCTAGACTTACTTTGTCAATGTGCGGTTGCAGAGATGTCTGAAGGGGCTCTTGAAATACCGAAACTCGTTAGTGCGGTGGGGAGATCATGATGAGTGCTAGTGCGCAGGAAGGTACCTCCGTAGATTTCATGAACGGTGGGCCCACGAAGCTCCTAATCAACGGCGAATGGATATCGGCTCAGTCCGAAACGACTTTCAACAGTATCAACCCTTCGACCGGCAAAGTCATACGTGAAGTCGCGCAAGCAGACGTAGCGGATGTGGACGATGCCGTTGCCGCCGCCCGACGAGCATTCGATGGACCGTGGCGCACGTTCACGCCGCAACAACGCCAGAATGTCATGCTCAAGTTCGCTGACCTCATCGAACAGAACCTTGATGAACTTCGTCTGATCGACGTCATCGATATGGGTGCGCCGATCAAACGAACGCGACGCTCGAATCGAATTGTTGAGAGCATGCGCTACTTCGCGGGATGGACCACGAAGATCCACGGCGAAACTGTTCCAAACTCGCAGCCCGGAAGAGTCTTCAGCTACACCTTGAAAGAGCCAGTTGGCGTGTGCGCCAGCATCATTGCTTGGAACGGACCGCTCGGCGCAGCGCTCGCAAAAATTGCGCCGGTACTTGCGACAGGGTGCACCACTATCCTCAAACCGGCTGAAGAGGCGTCGCTCACCGCAATACGACTCGGTGAACTCATTCTTGAACTAGATTTACCCCCGGGCGTCATAAATATTGTTACCGGAGGCGGAATTGTAGGGGCAGCCCTTGCGGAACACGGTGACGTTGACAAGGTAGCGTTCACTGGATCTTCAGGTACCGGCCAGAAGATTGTTCGTGCCGCTGCGGGTAATCTCAAGCGAGTTTCCCTCGAACTCGGTGGCAAATCGCCCGACATCATCTTTGCCGACGCCGATCTCGACGCCGCCGTCGCAGGCGCAGCTAATGGAGTCTTCGGGAATTCTGGACAGGTTTGTTACGCCGGCACGCGAGTGTTCGTGGAACGACCTATCTACGAAGAAGTCATTGCGCGAATGTCGGACTACGCCAACAGATTGATTGTGGGCAACAGTCAGGACGAGGCAACTGATATTGGGCCGGTCGTTTCACAGGCGCAGTTGGACCGCGTCTCTGGCTACATCGACATTGGGAAGGACGAAGGGGCTCGAACCGCGGCCGGAGGAACTCGCCGTGTCGATGGCGAGTTGGCCCATGGGTATTTCGTGGCGCCAACAGTGTTCGCTGACGTCAAGGATGACATGCGAATCGCCCAGGAGGAGATTTTCGGACCAGTGGCCGCTGTAATGCCATTCGACAGCGTCGACGAAGTGAAGAAGCGAGCAAACCTCACGAAGTTCGGACTGGGAGGCGGCGTGTGGACTCGCGACGTCGGCAAGGCGCACCAACTCGCGGCGGCGATTAACACCGGCGTTGTGTGGGTTAATAGCTATGGACTCACCGACCCCGCAATGCCGCACGGCGGCACAAAGATGAGCGGTTGGGGCAATGAATTTAGCATTCATGGTCTCGACGAATACCTCAATGTCAAGGCCGTCTGGATCCGCACCGACGTATAACCGTTCGCGCGAATCAACAACACTTAATCAGGTCGTCGACGACGACCGTTCGTGCGAGTATTTCTTCGAGCAGATCTGTTGAGGTGTAGGCCCGTCGCTATACCGATGCCGCGGCACGGCCAGCAATGATTCCGGTCGCCAGCGCTTCCGTGACGTTTCCGCCACCGGGATAGTACGCGCCAAACATCGAACCAAGTTCGCCGGCACTGAACAATCCCTGCACCGCTTCTCCGTCCATGTTCATCACGCGACACTGCGCGTCGCGGCGCGGGCCGCCTTGCGTATTGAAAAGTACTGGCCACGTAGCGACGCCATAGAACGGCGCTGACACGATTGGCCGCATCAAATCAGTGGGTCGATTGAAACGATCCTTGCCCGACGAGCATGCGGCATTGAACTCTTCAACGGTCGCTTCGACGGTGTCGACGGGCAACCCCAAATGGGTGGCCAGTTCGGCGATCGTGTCGGCAGTCTTAATCCAGCCGCGATCGATCTCCTTCTGGTTGTCGCGGCTCCACGGGTATCCGGCGTTGTAGCCCGAGGGAGTACGCACGATTGGACCGTCGTATCGTGTCTCCTCGTCAAAGAGGAAGAAGCAGGGCATTCGTCGGTACGATCCGCGATGCTGGTCGGGTACCAAGAGTGAAAGACCAGCAGCATGTCCCTCGAGTTCAGTCTCGTTCGCGAATCGCAGACCGTCCTGGTCAACGAGTACGAATCCCGGACCGCGCATCGTGGCGAAGAATCCCGCTGGCTCGTCGTCGAACTTGTAGCCGAGGGTGGCAGCCAGATCCTTCATATGAAAGAGGTCAGCGCCGACGGACTGTGCCATCCGGATTCCTTCTCCGGTCTTCTTCCCCGGTCCACACAGCGTGGGAATGTCAGCTCCGAAGCAGTCGATTTTCAATTTGGAGTCGTCAGCAAATCCGCCCGATGTCAGAATGACTCCTCGGTCTGCTCGAATCTCGATGGTCCCGTCAGAGGTTGCGCAGCGCACCCCGGCCACCGAACCATCGTCATTGATAATCAATTCCTCGGCCCGCGTGTTGTAGTGGATGGTGATGCCCAACTTCACTAAGTTCGCGTGGAGGACCTGCCACAGCGTGGTCCCCGACGCGGTGCCGCCCGCCGTTCCGCCCGTGATATTGGTGTCATCGAACGTCCACGCCGCCGGTGCGGCTTGAAACCGTGGACCAAGACCCTCGGCGCCGGGGGCGCCCTCGAAGGCGCTACCAACGTAGGTAATCGGACAGATCGCTTCTGGGTAGCCCTCAAGACCCGTGGTGTGGCGCGGGTTTCCCCAGACCTGTTGACCATCGTGGTCTACGAACCATTCCGGCAGTGTCACCGCGGTCTCCACCATGGCGCGAATTACGTCGAGGGCAGTCGAGCCGTAGGACAGATAGGCGTAGTGCTGAACGGCAAGTTCGGTATCTTTGAACGTTCGGATGTTGCCGCCGGAGTCGCGCGTACTTCCACCGCCATCATCAGTTCGTTCGACCACGACGACATTGGCGCCGCTTTCCGCCGCCGCGATTGCTGCCATCGCCCCCGCACCACCTAAGCCACACACGACTACATCGCATTGCACTGACGACATTTACGCCTCCCCAAGATTCATTCCCAACAAATACGTCGACGTCGATAGTAACACAGTATTAACTGTGTATCTAGCCTGCCGACTTTCGATTCGCGGCTGGGTCGGACCCGTCAATCTCTTGGAATGTCTGCGTCAGTTGCCACGGCCGAGGACGGCGACCCACCCACGATCAGGCGCGCCCACTTGCACCACACTGTGTTCCACGTTGGGAACCTGTCTCGGACCGGCCTGATCGGTGACCTGCAAATAGGCCTCTTGGAGATGTCCAATGCCGTGCAATCGCCCTTCACCTAGGCTGCCGCCGAACGTATTGGTAGGGATCGAGCCGCCGAGTTCAATGGCGCCATCCTGAATGAAGCGATGTGCCGTACCTTCGGGGCAAAAGCCGAGTGCTTCGTACCAGAAATAAGGGAAGCAAGCGAAGCCATCGTACAGTTGACACACTTGAACGTCGTCGGTGGTCAGTCCGGCATCGTCCAGGGCGGATCGAGGGTGGTACCCGTTCGACATTGACGTCACCACCGCGAAGGGAACATCTCTCGTACGTGCAATAGATGACGTCGTCATGACGAACGCGGCAGCGCCCGTCACCGGAATATCGCAGTCGTATAGGGAAAGGGGTTCTACGACCCATCGCGACTCCAGGTACTCATCCAGCGTCAAAGTTGAGTTCTTCCAATAAGCGCGTGGATTGAAGGATGCGTGCCTATGAGCGGCCCTCACGATCGCGTACAAGTCCTTTCGCGTGGCTCCGTTGACCTCGTTGTATCGAGAAAGCCATTGGGCGTGCCGTCCACCGCCCGGTCCGAACCCGTAGGGCAGCGAGAACTGTTCGCTCCCGCCAACGCGTGGAGAAGATACGGATGAGTATCGCGATCCAGATCGGTAATACAGTGCACGTACGCCTATCACGTACTGGCACATTCCCGACAAGAGGGCGCCGCGAGCCGCCGCCACCATGCCGAGAACCAGTCCGCTTGTATCGACACTCCAACGAGGTTCCAGGCCAAGCGCTCTCAGCATGAATTCCGCCGACACTTCGTCCGCTCCATCCCAATGATTCGTGGAGTGGCTAGCCAAGCCGGGAGCACCGACGTATCCGTCTACTTCATCCTTGTCGAGCCCGGCCGAATCCAGCGCCGCCTTGACCGCGCGGACCGCGTAGGAGCCAATGGCGTCGGTGGGCTGTCGCGTGACCTCAGTCGCGCCAAAACCGATGATTGCCGTTCCACCCAACTCCTGAGTTGCGCTCACGCAACCTGCTCCACGAGTTCGAAATCAGCGAGAACGAGTTCATCATCGATTACGTCGTACCAGACGTGAACGAGGACTCCGACGGCGACTCCAGACAGTCTGTGGCTCGCAATATTCGCAATCAACTCCACTTCTGGTGCATCGAGAAGCGACACCCGGACGACGACGTAGGGTGTCTTGAATCCGGCGACGAAGGGTTGCGCGACCACGCAAAACCCGACCACGACTCCAGCTCCGCTCACTTCAACCCAATTGAGATCGGTCGCCAAACATTTCGGGCAACAGGGCATAGAGGGGTGAACCCGCACCGAACAGTGGGGACAGGCCCGAACTAGGAGGACCCGGCGTCGAAGTCCCTCCCAAAAGGGCTCGGTCTGTAAATCAGGCACCGGCCTCGGACGTTCTGACTTCACGCGGCACTTCCATCAAGCAAGAGGTCCAACTTCTTCTCCAATTCAAGAATTGCTCCAAGCACGTCAGGGCCGCTTACGGAGAAATCATGCAACTCGGGGTAGGAGGCGCAGTAGTGCCAATCCCTGCCCTCGGAACCGACAGACTCCACCCTCAGAATCAATCGCTTCCGTCTGAATTCGGGCAACTGCCGCAGTACGTCGAGGACTATCTCCGCGTCGTGGTCCATTGCTCAGTTCGCCGCGTGGGCGTCATCCAATTCACTTGGCGCACTCATCAGTTCTCGCGTGGCATCAATCCAATTGACATCCTTCGCCAACACAATGCCGATCGATCGGACCCTCATCACTGAAGGATCGGAGGCACTCAAAGGCACCGATCCCTCAGATTCGAGTCGTTGCGCTAGCCGCATCAAAAGTCGGCGAGCCTGGATGATTCCGGCATCAGAAGGACCGAGTCGCTCACGCGACCGATCTGTGATGGGGCCCATACCTTCCTGACAGGCGGCATCCTGCACCCACACCCCTGGAAGACCCGAAAAATACGTCGTGCGTTGCGACTCCCAGTCAACTTCGTAGTCATTCTCGATCGTGAATTTCGGCCAATACTTTGCGAATGGTCTCCCCAGATTGATTGGAGAAGCGCTGCGCGTCGAAGCGTGACCCGTTTCGCGACCGGAGAAGCTTCCGTCGTGGAACGTGTTCCGGTTCTTCTCTGAAAGCGGTCCCTGGGGATTGAAACTGAACATAATACAAAGCGTGTGCTCATCGTCCATAGGCACCCATGCATGGCCACTGGTCGTAGGGTCCGAATGGCTGGGGGGCGGCATAGTGTAAAAGGGCAAACCGAATTGGTTGACGCGCCAGTAGTAGTTCTCCTCATCCACGTCGCGACGCGCCGCAATCGCTAATCCTTGATCCATTTCTAGAATCTCGAATTTTGGATGTTTGTCTTCAATCTGATACGCGAGCGAAAGGGCGGATCCGACGACACCATCAATCCGGCTGTGCAGAAACGGTCCATGACTCGAATCGATCTCTCCCTCTAATGCTTGCAACCAGTTACAAGACTCGACGCGGATTGACAAGTAGACATTCTCATCGGGCACCGTGTTCCACTCGAAGTCTGGGAGGTCCGGCGGTTCGACGCCCTTTTGCATGAAGGTCCACACAATTCCATTGCGCTCCCTGCAGGGATACGCAGTGATGGAAACCTTGTTTTTGAAGTTGCTGTTCGGTCGCTCATTGGGCATGTCAACGCACTGCCCGGTTCGGTCATACTTCCAACCGTGGTAGACGCAGCGAAGCCCGCAGTCCTCATTGCGCGCGAAATACAGCGGGGCTCGACGGTGCGCGCAGTACGCGTCAACGAGGCCAACGTGGCCGTCGCTGTCGCGAAAGGCAATCAGATCCTCTCCCAACAGCCTCGCCCGCATAGGCACACCGTCCGTTTCCAGGTCGGCTGACAAAGCGAACGGAATCCAATACAAGCGGATGAGATTGCCCATCGCGGTACCCGGTCCGGTCCGAGTCAAAAGTTCATTGTCTTCGACTGACAACATTTTCGCTACCTCCCCTTTTTTGGGTCTACCCCAAGATCTGTGCGTACGCGAAATCGTCAATTTCGCTGTGGCTAAAGCCCAACAATTCATTAAGTACCCGTCGAGTGTCCTGACCGAGCAATGGGGCACTCGTTCGAAGCGCTGCCGGTGTCCGCGACAGTCGAAACGACGGTCCGTTATAGAGACAGGTGCCGAGTTCTGGATGGTCCAGGGGCCAGAAGTGTCCGTTTGATTCGAGTTGCGGATCGACGAGCAGATCAGAGGGACGCTGCACCACGCCCGCGGGTATGCCGGCGCGCTGTAACACGTGCATCGCCGCGAAGCAGTCCTGGCTTGAAGTCCATTGAGAAATCTTCGCGTCAAGTTCGTCTTGTCGAGATCGCCGGCCGCCCGAGGTCCTCAGTTCCTCCGAGGATGTCCACTCGTGTGCGCCAATTGTCTGCGCCAAAACAACGAACTGTTGGTAGCGCTCAACGGCGATGGCGATCCACCGATCCGCACCGCTACACGGGTACACCCCGTGCGGCGCGTGCACCGTGGAGCGATTACCCATGGGCGAAGCCACGAGTCCGCTCGTCTGAAATCGCAGCAATTCGGGGGCCAAGAATTGAAGACTGGCCTCAATCTGTGAAAGGTCGATATGTTGCCCGACGCCCGTGCGGTCGCGGTACCCCAGCGCCGCCACGAGAGCCGCAATGCCAAAACGCGGTGTAATCGAATCCGTGTAAGCACCTTTGGGACCGGCGGGTACGACGTCGGGCCAGCCCGTGACGTAGTGCAGCCCCGCTATCGCGGCGCCCTGACCTCCGTAACCGGCGTATTCACGATACGGACCTGTCTGACCTTGCATGCACGTGCTGAGCATCACAAGATCTGGTTGCTTGGCGTGAAGAGTTTCAAAGTCCAGTCCGAATCGAGACATCACGCCGGGTGTATAGCTTTCGGTCACGACGTCCGACCAGGCGACCAAACGACGCGCAATGTAGCGTCCGCGCTCCGTCGTCATGTCGAGTGCGATTGACTGTTTATTGGTGTTGAAGTCTGCGAAGAATCCACTGCGGTTCAGACCGGGAATCCCATCCTTGAAGGGGCCGCCAAGACGGATGCTGTCGGGATGAGTGGTGGACTCTACGCGAATCACTTTCGCCCCGTGATCCGCCAAGCACTTGGTGATTATTGGCCCCGCGGCGGCCCACGTGAAGTCCGCAACTTTGAGACCCGCAAAGACCGAGTGTGCTTCTCCTGCTGGTTCTAGCGGAGTTGTACGACGTGGCTCGGCCCACCTCTTGAGATTCGAATCAGACGCGACCGCGCCATCAGATTTGATTGGTGTCTCACTGAAAAGCGCAAAGCGACCGGGTAGGCGAACAATCGCGTCTCCAAATTGCACGTCGTCAAAGGCGTCGCGTTGATTGAGTTGAGGGCTCTTGAGGAGGTCCGGGAGCTTCATGATGGGAGCAAGTAACAGCCGATCCTTTACCGCGCGGTCGTACAGTTCCGCGATCTCCTTCGTTCGAAGAAAGTCACCGATGAGGGTCACAAGTTTGTCGTATTCGTCTTGCGCGATGGAGTTGACGTCCTTGCCGTTCCAGTCGCGCGCGTGGAGAAAGGGGTCGTCGTATCCCTCTTCAATCATCCAATCAACGAATTTGACGTACGACCGATATCGTGCCGATCCGCCGCCCCCGCCGACGGGAACGAAGTGCACCTGACCGTCCTTGCAGGGCCAGATGACCTGCGTGAGAAGGTCTCGGCCGCGTTCCTTTCTCGTGGCGCCACCGCGCTCATCATCACGGTGGAGAAGTTGCACCGTCATCGTAGAGTTCAGCAGCGTCCACACAATGCACTCTTGAATCGATACGTCAACGTGTTGCCCCAGACCGGTGCGCTGACGGTGATAGATCGCGAGGGCCGCCGCAGATGCGGCTTCGGCACCACCGTGGCGATAGGCAACCTCGACCCCTATCGACAGTGGCGCTCGGTCGGCGTCACCCGTGACGGCAATGTGACCGCCCATGGCTTGGAGTGTTATGTCAGCGGCGAGGAAGTCGCAATACGGGCCCGACTGACCAAACGGCGTAATGGAGACGTAAACCAAATCTGGCCGGCGAGCACTTAGTGCGTCGTAGTCGAGACCGTATTGGCGCAGCGCCCCTGGCGTACCTGATTCGACAAGAACGTCCGACTCCATGGCCCATTCGAGCAATTGACTGCGCGACGACTGGTCGTCCAAATCGATGGTCGCGCACTCTTTGCCTCGGTTGTAGGCCGCTTCGCGGAGCCAACGGTGCTGCGAAGCATCGGCGTCGTCGTCCGCAATCGTTGTCGCAGCCAAGAGGTCAATTTTGCTGACCGTCGCGCCAAGATCCGAGAGCAACTTTCCGCACAGCAGATTGTTGGAATCGGTGAGGTCCAGTACGCGCAAACCGCTGTACGGGCCAATGTTTTCAGTCATAACTGTCCATATTATTGATCTCGCCGCTCAGGCCGACGGCGTCCACACGCCAAAGGCAAATCCGCAACCGGTTCCAGCAAGTGATCGGTACGCCGGGAGATAGTCGAGCAATTCGAACTGAAACGCTCGAAGCGCCGAACCAACAGTGATCCAATTCAAGATCTCAGAGGTACCGGACGTGAATTGTGATGGGGCTTCGCTGGCCAGTTGGTCAGTATTGCCAGTTTTGAAGGCATCGAGAATGCGCCTGTCGAGTTGTTCGTCGATGACGAAGTGACTGAGTCCCCCGGACGCGACAATGCCAATTCGAACTTCGGCCGGGAAGTCGACAATCGCTTTCGCGATTGCCTCACCCAATTGCACACATCGTGCGGGAGTGGGCCTGTTAGGTCCAAAGTACGTATTGAGAAATATTGGAACTAGTTTGAGATTCCAATCCTTGACGACCCTGCGACGGACGAACGTCCAGGCGTGACCCAAACTTCGAGCTTCAGGCTGGGTACGCAGTACGGCGATATCGAATCCATCCGAGCTCAATCTGGTCGCCACATGTTCAGAGAGCACCGTGTCAATCGAATATGTCACCGCTTCCTCACCGTGCATAGCCCACATTGATTTCTGTCGGATTGGGGGCAACGAGCTGAAATCAATGGGGCGGTCAATCAGTTCGGGGGAAAGAGCGAGGGCGATGGCCGGAATCAATTCGTCGTGCGGGAAGAGTTCGTCCTGATCGTCACCAACGATGACGAGCACATCGGGCCTGTGGGTGTCCACGACAGAAGAAAGCGCTCGGATGGCCTCTTGGGCCCGGGAGTGACGCTCCATTTGTACTTCTGGCTTCAACTCGTCGCTCATTGAGGCCGGTGCCGACTTGAGTAAATCGTCCCAAGGCGTTCGCGACTTATCCAACTCCGCCTGTTCGGGCCAATCGGCTGGCGACAAACTCAACTGCGAACTGTGCGATGTTCCAAATCCAAAGACAATTTCGGCCATTCGCGTTCTCCCAAACTTTTCAGTTAATCCAAAACAACGTGTCGATGTTCGCTCAGCAAAACATTCGACGACGGCCGGATCAATTCATTTCCCGGCCGATGACTGTGCGAGTACGCCTCAACCATCATGGGATTCACCAGAGGATTTCGCGAGCACGGCCAGGAGTTCGATTTGAGCCCGAACCGGCAGATCTGGCACGACGCTGATGTGTCGTGCGGGACGATCCCTCTCGTCAGGAAACATCGCCAACCACTGCACGTTGACGATCTGGCGCAATGACGTTTCTTTCAGGAGCACCTCCATGCGAAGAATGTCATCGCAACTGCCGCCGGCCTTCTCGAGGATCGACCTGATGTTGTCGAAGAGGCAGGCGATCTCCTCGTCCGCACTCTCCGGGACCTGACCGGTCCTGCTATCAGCGCCAAAGATTGCTGACGTGGCGAGGATGTTCCCAATCAACGCTGCCATCGGTATTGGTGCGTTGTGGGCAATGCCGTCGAGGTCGATCGTTGTCCGCCGAGCCATCATCGCGGCCAATCAATCAAGCGTGACTGCATAGATGGAACTCCCCCAGTAATTAATACAGGTAACCTGCATAGTATATCTTCACCCGGCACAGTACGAAAGAACGAAAAGTCGGTTTCGACGCGTTGATGGAGGAACAGTGAGCAAGACGCCTCGCCTGAACGGAGTGATTGGTGCCCTCGAAAGCGGTGGCGCCGCGTTCATAAGTTGGTCGACGCCGGAGGTGGAGTCGGCAATGTCGCTCAGTGGTTCTTCGTACGATGGTCTCCTCATTGACTCCGAGCATTTCCCGTGGGACAGTCGAGCCCTGCGCGACTGCCTGCAGTATCTCCTGGATCGTGGTCAAATCGCCGCCTCGTCGTCAATCGCGTCTAAAGTCACACCCCTAATTCGCATTCCGACGAACGGTGTAGAAAAAAATCAGTTTCTCGCGAAGCAGGCACTCGACATCGGCGCCTACGGCGTTGTGTGGCCCCACATCAGTACGGTCGATCAGGCGTACAACGCAGTCGCGGCATGTCGTTATCCCCGACTTCCGTCCACGCCGCGCTACGAACCGGCGGGCATTCGCGGAGACGGTCCTACGAGCGCGGCTCGATATTGGGGCACCACGCCCAAGGAGTACTACGAGCGCGCCGACGTGTGGCCCCTCGACCCCGAAGGTGAAGTCCTGGTGATCTTGCAATGCGAGGACGTCGCCGGTATCGAGAACCTCCCCGACATTTTGGAGAACGTACCGGGAATCGGCGCCATATTGATTGGGGAGGGTGACCTCAGCCAGGAACTTGGGCATCCACGAGAGTACGAACACCCTGAAGTTCTGAGTGCCGTCGCAGAAATTGTTGAAATCTGTACGACCCACGACGTAGTAGTCGGCCATCCCCACGCGGAATTGGCGAACACCGAACGTCTCATTGGTGAAGGATTTCGCATACTTATGTCAGCGCCATCGCGTGGTTACGAGCGACTGGAACTCGGTCTCAAACTCTCCGGAAGGAGTTGACACGTCAGTCGTCGAGATGTCTCAGTTGCTTGCGGAGCTACTTGACGTGTCGCGATGCGAGCACACTGGTCAGTCGTCCATAGACGCGAAGTGCGTTTTCACCCATGACCAGTTTCCGATCAGCGTCAGAGATCGTCGGGATCGAGTCCAGTAAATACTTTGTGTCGTCGAAGCGATGTCCGGACTGCGCGTCAATGCCCTGGACCGCTCCGATCATCTCAGAAGCGTAGAGAATGTTGGAAGCAGGAATCGACTTCAGCAGCAGCTCCAAACCTGGCTGCCAGTAGACGCACGTGTCGAAGAACACGTTGTCGAGGACGATCTCTTCCAGCGGCTTCTTCCCAAGGTCCTGTACGTAGCCTCGGTAGCGACCCCAGTGATACGGCACCGCTCCCCCGCCATGGGGAATGATGAACTTCAACGTCGGAAAATCAAGAAACAGGTCAGAGGTCGCGAGTTGGAGGAACGCCGTCGTGTCGCCGTTGAGATAGTGCGCGCACGTTCCCTGCACCGCTGGGTTACACGACATGCTCACGTGGACCATCGCGGGAACGTCGAGTTCAACCATCTTTTCGTACAGTGGATAGAACGACCTATCGGTAATTGGGGGTGACTGCCAGTAACCATCCGAGGGATCGGGATTGAGGTTGCAGGCAACGAATCCCAATTCCGTGACGCATCGTTCGAGTTCAGCGGCGGAGTTCCCTGCGCTCACTCCCGGGGACTGCGGCAGTTGGCAGACGCCGACGAAATTGCCCGGGAAAAGCGTCACCACGCGATGGATGAGGTCGTTACACAGGCGTGCCCACGCCTGACTCATCTCTTCGTCACCGTAATGATGCGCCATGTAGCCCGCAATTGGTGAGAACAGTGTTAGGTCTGTTTGACGCTCGCGCTGAAGTGGCAACTGACCAGTTTCGATGGCTTGGCGAATGTCCACGTCAGTAATTTCAAACTCATCAGGCGACAGTCTGGTGCCTGACTCCTCGAAGAGTTTGATTTGACGAGTGCGCCATTCGATCAACGTGCTCGGCACGGTCGTGAAGTGCCCGTGACAGTCGATATTCATGTATCTCACTCCCTCTGTACACATCTGGATCCGTCGAGCAATCGACTGGCCCAATCGTTGTTACGCGAGCACCACTTTGGCAATATCGCGCAGGTCGTTATCGTCGACCAGGCCCTTTAGCTCGAGTGAGCGCAGTTTGACGCGTTTTAATATTTCCAACTTCTGTGCGTCGTTCGCGGTAATTTCGAGCCGCTCAAGTGCTTCGTCAATGTTGGGCATGCCGCTCCCCTTTCCGAGCACCAGAGTGGGACCCATTTGGCCCACCAGTCGGGGTAGATAGGGCAGCGTCTCTGTCAGGTCGGTGTCGCGCGTGTTCCGGACAAAGCCAGCTGGAATGCCCGACTCCACGTCGAAGAGTCGCGTTCCCGTGACGGGTCGGTTGGACGGCTGTTCAACCCCGGCGATGGCGCACACCAAACGACCCAGTGGAGAAAGTGATTCAAGTTTGATGCCAATGTTCTGGTTGTAGAGTGTTCGGAGCGCCACCACCGTCTCTTCCAAGGGTGTGTTTCCCGCACGTTCGCCAATACCCGACACGGTCGTTTGAATGACATTGGCACCCATTGCCGCAGCAATGAGGCTGTTGGCAACGCCCATGCCGTAGTCCTGGTGGAAATGGGTCTCCACGGGCACGTTGAAACGATCACGGGTGATCGACACGAATCGTTCGACTGCGTGGGGAGTAAGAGAGCCAAGCGTGTCGACGAGACCCAGTGCATCTATGTGGCCGCCATCGGCTACCTTTTGAATTATGTCGAGGTAGTCAGCGAGCGATGCTCGCGTTGCATCAATAGGAAAGAAGGAGACAATGAGACCCTGCTCGTGCGCGTATTGCGTGGCCTTGACCGCCGCATCAATTGCGCGTTCCACCGACCATTGGTAGCCGAGTTCAATGAGGTGACGGCTCGATGGAACCTCGCACACAATTCCGGTGACTCCACAGTCGACGGCCATTTTCACGTCGTCGACGATGCAACGAGAGAATGCATAAATCTGCGAAGGGAGCCCGGCATTGGCGATTCGTTGCACAGCCTCGAAGTCGGCGTCCGACACCGCGGGCAATCCCGCTTCGATTCGATGCACGCCGGCGTCGGCCAGCGCCTCTGCGATTCGGACTTTGTCGTCTGCGGTGAAGACGACGCCGGCCTGTTGCTCCCCATCGCGCAGCGTGACATCGTGAATCTGAAGATTGGGATTGAAGGCAAAGTCGCCCGCAACCTCTTTGTCAAAGTTCCAGGGACTCGTGAACCAATCCTTGGTGTGCCACGGTTCGTTCGCCCTCATCAATTACCCCTTTTCTCGTCTCTTGGAATTCACTTTGTAACGACGTGAATCAAAAGCGATCACGCTTTTCGAAGAGTGTGCGACGTGCGATTCACTCGGCGTCCATAAGTGCGAACTCGTTCACATGGCCATTGGGAGAGACGTCACGGCCCGGATCCGCAGGCAAGTCGATGCCGTAATGTCTCTTGAGCACCCACGCGATGCTGTCGGCGCACACACCCCATCGGATCAACTCCATGGTTTCGAAATTGATTTGTGTCGATGCAATTGTGCTGGGGAACTTGGCCGGGCCATAGTCCAAGACGAGGTCGCACGCGGCAACCACTTCTGGTTCGACGTCTTCGACTCGTGCTTTCACCCCGTTGCCGGAGCGATTTGCAGACGACGCGAAGACGGGGATCATGTCTTCTACGCTGCGCGTATTGATCGCGTTCAAGAACCAACCGCCCATGTTGAGCGTGGCGGATATCGTGCCGTTGGCGGTGCAGAGCCTAAGCATTTCCTCATCGAGTTGTTTCATCAGCGGGTGATCGGCGTTGTATCGCGCGATCATTCCGAGGGGCAGGTTGTAGTCCTGCGTCACGCAGTCAATCATTTCGCGCTTTTTTCGCTCGAATATTTGAATTTGACTCTGTCCCACGTCAGTCAACATCAGACCGAGTCGTTTGTAGGACGGTCGACCCTTGGCTGCGTTGATTCGAATCGCGCCCTCTTTACCACCACCGGCGATCGTGTATCCCAGATTGCCTTGGCACAGAACGACGCCGCCGCCTTCCAAGACCTCCCACATTGCTGCGATGTCGGCATCGATGTCACGTCGCTTGCCCGTCGCAACTTGTTGATCAGTCACGTACACTTCCCCCGTCCGAGAGGTCCATCTGATCCCCCCAATATTCCTGCGGCCACTAACCCACTACGCCTAATATGTACAGTCTACCTGTCGAAATAGAGTAGGTCAACTGTCTTCGTATCGCTCTATTCGAGGCCACCCGTCCACGTTGGCAACTCTTCAGTGTCGGTAATTTCAATCTCTCGACGACCTCGCAACAGGGACATCGCGCACGCGACGGCGACAAGAACGGTCGAAAATGCAAACACCACGACCAGTCCTTGATGAAACGGCCCGGAGATGAGTTGAGGAAAGAACTTCCGACCGACGAGCGTGTGTCGTTGGGTCGATGTCAGCTTGGAGAGTGCCCCACTCGGTTTCAAGAGCTGACGGATGGGATTCACTCCGAGGAGGGAGGCGAAGAGCGATGAGACCGGAGGGAGGGAGCCCACGTGACTCGCCACCGCATGAGGCACACCCTGGCGCAGCAGCCCACCGGTCAAGGTTTTGGGGAGCGCGCCGGACAGACCGGCGATCATCAATGAGAAGAAGGCTCCGGTTGAGAGCGCCATGCCGGAATTCATGAAAGTCCCTCTCGTACCGGCGGCCACCCCACGTTGATTCGCCGGCACGCTGCCCATGATGGACGAAGTGTTTGGAGCGGCGAACATGCCGTTGCCAATGCCGTTGAGCGCGATCAAACCGGCAAACACCCAATAGGCAAAGTTCACTGGGACCAACATGAGTCCGACGAAACTCGCGCCAAATATCACCATGCCGGCGGTTGCCATACCGCGAGCGCCGAAGCGGTCTGAGAGTGCCCCGGCCACTGGACCGGACAGTAGGAAGCCAATCGAAAGCGGGAGCAGGAAGATTCCTGCCCACAGAGGAGTTTGACTATAGGCGTAGCCGTGTAGGGGTAACCAGATCCCCTGCAGCCAAATGATCAACATGAATTGCAGTCCGCCTCGCGCAATCGATACCGCGAAGCCTGCGATATTGCCAAAAGTGAAGGCTCGGATTCGAAAGAGCGCCAGCTCGATCATCGGTGCCGCAACCTTGGACTCGATAATAATGAAGACGGCCAGTAGTCCACTTCCGACGAGCAGGAGGCCGTAGACCGAAGGATTCGTCCAGGACATGCTGTGATGACCGTACGGTTGGATGCCATTCGTGATGGCGATGAGAATTGCGCCGAGGCCAATAGCGAACGTCGCGTTCCCCCACCAATCGATGCGACCTGGATTGCGCTCACCATTGTCACGGAGTTTGCGGTAAGCCCACACCGTCCCAAAGACCCCGACCGGTACGTTGACCCAAAACACCAACCGCCAATCGATGACGGCCAACACGCCACCGGCCACCAAGCCGATGAACGTGCCGGAGAGCGCCGTCACTTGATTGATGCCGAGGGCGAAACCTCGTTGTTCCTGGGGGAAGGCGTCGGTGAGAATGGCGGTCGAATTCGCCTGGAGCATCGAGCCGCCAACGGCTTGGAGCATGCGCCAACCGATCAACCACTGCGCGCCGTGACCCCCGCGAAATGGGTCGAATGACAGCAAAATGGAGGCCGCCGTGAAGACGGCAAATCCTAGGTTATAGATTCTCACGCGGCCGAACATGTCGCCGAATCGTCCAAATGACACGACGGTCACTGCTTGGATCAGTCGATACCCCAAAATCATCCAGAGCAGATAGACGACGTTGTTCGGCGCCAGTGGGTTAAGGTGAATGCCTCGGAAGATGGCGGGCAGGGCAATGATGACGATCGACCCGTCGAGTTGACTCATGAAACCGCCGGCCGAGGTGTTCGCCAAAGCTACCCACCTGTAGCGGTCGTCCGTCTGCACGAATCAAGGACCTTTGCGTGGGGCGACAGCTTCGATGTTGAAACCAATCATCAGAGCAGTTGCGCCAACTTCTCGATCAACGATGAGGCGGACCGGAGTTCGTTCAGTTCAGCCTCGGTGAATCCGTTCAGCAAAGCCTTTGAAAGTTGCACTGTTCGGGCATCGTGTCGGTGACGAAGTTCGAGTTGGCCCGCGGGGGTCAACGAAAGTATTGATTTTCTACCGTCGACGATGTCGGGACGTCGCTCTACGAGTCCCCGATTCTCGAGTGATGAGATCGTGGCACCCATCGACTGCGTCGTTATCTGCTCCGCCTTTGCCATCGCAGTTGTCGACGATGGGCCCTGGCGACTCAGCCTCCTCAATGCAGAGTATTCGGGCAAGGTGAGTTCGCCAGCAACCGTGAGAGTTCGAATCTGTCGCACGAAGGTACCAATACTGGTCTGAATCGCGGCGGCCACCTCGTTGACATTTGGTCGGTCATCCATATATGTAGTCTAACCTACTAAGCCTACCTTGTTAGTTTGTTCACGAAACATGGGCTCGTCAATATCGTCAACGCCACGTTCAATGCCACGTTCAATGCCACGGCGGCATTCAAATTGGTCGAACTGAACGCTCACAAATTTATGAAGTAGCCATGTTACGGTGCGCGAAGTCCGAAATGGGCTTGCTCTCTCTAGGTGGACCCGCCAAAGGTAATTCGCACGGCATGGGGCTTTAAGGGACCCCAGTTAGTTCCGAATCAGCGCGTGGAAATCATTGCGATCGAGTTATTCCACTCGCAACAAATGAACGTTGACCGCGCCCACTGAATTTACGACCATGAATCAAAACGCCTTACCACCTGGGCTTTTAGAACTCGACGAGTCGATCTAACAGGGCCAGCGCATCGACGATCGTCGTGCGCTCCGCCCTCGTGTATCGAACCTGAAGTTGTTCGGCGAGCCACTCATCCCACGTTGCCTGGGCACCTAATGCTCTCTTGAGACCAAGAGGGGTCAGGGTGAGTATCTGACGTCGACCATCAAAGGGGTCTTCGCTTCGTTGAATGAGTCCATGCTCTTCCAGAGCTCTGACGATGGTTGCCATGGACTGGGGACGTACTCGTTCGGCACCGGCCAACTCACTGGTCGACGATTCACCGAGAATCGCCAGTCGGGTTAGCATCGAAACCTGCGACGCGGTGAGTTCATTGTCTGAGGCAACCTCGCGCAACTGTCGACGCAACCTTGTGATCAGGATTTTTAAATCGCGTGCGGCGTTTCTAGCGGCTACCGATACAACCTGTGCAGTTTGCTCCATGTACCTACTCTAAGCGAAGAGATCGGCCAAGGTTCTCTTTGCGCGGAAAATGATTTGATGAGCTCTGTCGATCGGCCACTAGGTGAAAGGCTTCGCTTCGGCTCGCCCACCACCTAGGCGGGATTGAGGTGCCCATCCAAGAATGCGGATTCGTTCTGGCGCGCCAAATCGCCAAGCGCATTTGGCTGTCGGGCAAAGCCATGGGCACCGGCGAGGTATATCTCTAAGGTCGTTCGTGATCCGGCGGCAGCCCAACGCTCCGCCATAAACGCACTGTCATCAAAAAGTGGGTCGTAAGTTCCTACTGCAAATCGCGCTGGCGGCATTTTTTTGAGGTCCCCATAGATCGGGGAGCAGTGTTCGCTTCGACGGTCCTCGGCGCTCGTGGACGGCAAGACCAACTCGTAATACCACTCGAGGTCCGAGCGAGTAAGCCGAGGTGTGTTCAATCCCATTCGCTGGCTCGGCGTCATCGATAGGTCAAAAATCCCGTAGAGAAGGTTGGCCGCGCAGAACGCGTTCGCCTCGCCGGCGACGTTTAGTCGCTGCAGTGCTATTGCCGCCAAATGCGCTCCGGCGGACCAGCCGCCGATCGCTACGTGCGCTAAGTCGAATTCGTGCATTCCTTCGCGCAGTAACCATCGCGCTGCGGTTTCCGCGTCGTTCATTGGCGCCGGGAACGGAAATTCCGGTGCCAAACGATAATCAACACTGAAGATGGCAATGCCCAAATCATGTGAAAGTTCGGCGAGCTCATCGTCATATATCGATGCAGAACCGAACACCCATCCACCTCCATGGAAATGGAGATAGGCGCCTTGTCGGAGTGCCGCAGGCAAGAACTGACGGATCGTGACGGTTTGCCCTTCAATCGACACAGACCGATCCGAGATCGTTACGTCACTGTGTCGAGATTGCTGACGGGCGCGAAATCCCATTTCCCGGTGATTTTGAATATCACGCTCTCGAATCGCATCACCAACCGCGAGGCGAAGTTCGGCCGCGTATCGTTCACTCTCGTCTAGCACGTACCTACCAAGCACCACCGTCTCGACGCCTTCAATAACCGGAAGATTCTCGATTCGATTTGGCATTGGCACTTACCCAGTTCGCCAAGGGCGTTCGACACTCACGGAAGCTTCGTCCAGGGTGAACAATTACGACCCCTTGAACCCAACTTAATCTGTCCGCCATTGAGTCGGTCGCGGCATCGATTTAAACGGTGACGAGTGTGTGAACCAAGATGGGGTCACCATTGGCAGTTGATGCGCCCTTCACGTGCTTCATCGGGCCGAGGTTGGCCGGAGGTGCCGGGCGGAAGTCTTCCTTCACTCCGAGGAGTCGTCGGCCATTGCTGTCGACAATCTTCGGCGCAAGTCCGGCCTTGATGTCTTGACGTTGGGAAATGAAGGTGTGTGAACCGAGTTCCGTACCACGATCGTTGTGCGCGTAGTCCGTTCCGCCGACGAGCATGTTCTCGCCGACAACTCCGGTGAGGTAGTCAATGGGGTCGTCGGATTCAATTGAGACGAAGACTTGCTTTTCTTCAATTGTCTCAGGAGTAATAGGACGAAGGGAAAGAAACTCTTCCGCGCTGGCACGAAGTCGCGCATCCATCGTGGTCACAGTGGGAAGCCAGGACGCTCCGCCCTCGAGGAAGCCCCAACGAATGTTGGGGAAGCGCTTGTCGAAGTCCGACGCCAAAATGGCGTGGAAGCCCGCCATAAGTGGAAAGAGCTGCCGCATCATGCTGGCCGGATTTGAAATCGTCCGTCCAATCGGCTGACTATCGATGCGTCGGGTGGCATCCCCCAGGTGGACAAACACTGCCATCTCGAGGTCATTCGCGTGCTGCCAGAATGGATAGAAGAACGGGTCCGAGAGGTACATCGCGTGTTCGAGGCCGCGTACTTGCATACCAATTGCGCCATTTTCCTTACCAAAATTCAATTCCTTGATGGCTTCAGCGGGACTGCGCATTGGCGCGCGCACGGCCCAAGGCATTCGTTGGCGATATTGAGGCTCCACGTGGTCGGCCAACCACCGGTTGTAGCTGCGGGAGAGAGCGATTTCTGCCGCAGGATTCTCAAGTTCAACGCCCAAGAAGAACGTCGAGAGTAAGAGCTGGACATCAATGCCCAACGTATCCATATCTTCGATCCGCCCTGCATTGTTCGTCATGATGCCAACGCCGTCTTCGTAGGTGTTCGCGTTGTTTCGCATGTTGCCGTTCACGGGCGCTGCCGTTACCCATGTGTCGCCAACAAGCCAAATGGAGACTGGCGGTGCCGGAGCACGCTTTACGGCTCCGGGAGGAGCCTCTGGCAGGGCGACCTTGATCGGTTTGTATTGAAGATCATTTGCCGAAAGATAAGACCAGGTGTCCTCATTTTCGAGAACGTGACTATCGCAGTCAATGAATCCCATTTCACTCCCCCTTGTAGTTCAACTTCAATTTCTACAGTCTACCTGCACAATATTGCCGCGACAACTCAAATCGCTCAGCGAACGTCCCAACTGACTTGAGTCCACTCTGCTCCCAATTACAGCGTCTCAATCCACGCATCCGTGCTGATGACATTCGCCATGCGAGGGAAGATCTTCTGGGTGAGAATTTCGTGTACTTCAACGTCGGAGTCAGCGCAGGCATCTTCCAGTACCGTCAGACCAAAGTCGAGGTCCGCAGCCTGACGAAGCGTTGAAAGCACGACACCGCTTGTGGCGATTCCGGCCAACACCAGATTCTCCGCTTTCGCAGCCCGGAGAAGGACGTCCAGATCACTACCGCTAAAAGCACTCACCCGGCGTTTGAGAACGATCGGTTCGGAGTCGAGAGGATTGAGCGCCCCGTAGATTTGAGTTGACGGACTGTCCTGGTGCATGGCGTCGCCACTTTGAATCACGCCACCGAAGATTCGATTACCGGTCGCCACTTCTGGAAATCCCGGTCGAAAAGCGACTCGCACGAACATGACGGCAATATCATTTTTTCGCGCTGCCTCTATAGCCCTGATAGCCGCCGAAACGAGTGTTTCACTCGCGAGACGCTCTACGAGCGCCTGTTGATAGTCCATTATTAAGAGGACTGTTCTCGATTCAGACACATTCATTCCTTTCGTTGCATTTAAAGATCTTGAACTACGCAGCCGCATTCTTTTGGGAGTGAGCTCCTCCACCATCCATTTCCCGGACACCGAAAACGCCTGCGTCCAACACTGATTAACCGTTCGCCGCGCCGCCTCCTGCGGCCACCCATCCACCGTCGACGGGAAGTATGACGCCATTCACGTACGAAGAGTCGTCACTGGCCAAGAACAGCGCAACCGAGGCGATCTCACTCGGGAGTCCGACGCGACCGGAGGGATTCAAACTCGGGCGTTGCAATCGCGGATCGTCCGCAGCGCGTTCTTGGTCGCCACGCGCGAAGTCCATGCGACCCCGCGAAAGTGGCGTGTCAATGCGACCTGGCGCGATTGCGTTGGCGCGAATGTGGTCGCCGCCGTAGTTGCCAGCCACGGTCAAGGTGAGATGCATTAGGGCTGCCTTTGAAGCGCCGTAAGCGCCGTTGTTGCCCTTGTTGCCAAAGAGACCAAACACCGATCCGATGTTGATGATTGATCCGCCGCCACGCTCCACCATGAAAGGTAACGCGTGTCGCATGAAGAGCCAGGCGCCAAAGAAGTTCACGTCAAACTGACGCTGCACGCGATCCAGTGGAACTTCCGGGAGTGGCTGGAAGTCGGCTCCGATGCCGGCGACGTTGCAGAGTACATCCACCCCACCGAACTCTCGCACGGCCGTGGCGACCACTTCCTTCACTTGTTCGTCGTTGGACACTTCACATATGACCGTACGGAACGAGTCGGCGTTGAGTTCGGCGCCCACTTCTTTCATCCCGGCTTCGTTGAGGTCGGCCATAACGACCTTGGCGCCCTCTTCGATGAAGAGCTTGGTCATTGCGGCCCCTTGGCCACTTCCCGCTCCCGTAATAATCGCGACCTTGCCTGCCAATTTGCTCGCCATTAGTGTCCCCCTCGTTCACGCACCATCCAAAAATACCACATATTCAGTTAAAACTGCCAACTTGAAACTTTCGAACGGTGGTGCGGAAAAGGGCGTGTCCCCTACAACGATTTCGCGGCGGGGGCCAGTTTTCGAAAACTGCTGCCATGAAAGATCATCGGCGCTACTTCGGGGTACATCGCGAGCGACTGAATCCGCAATACGACGATGTGGTGATCTCCGGCTGGCACTTCGTTCTCAATGGTGCAATCGAGCCAGAGACTTGATCCGTGGACGAGCACGGCCCCTTGTTCAGTTGCTTCCCACTTCACATCGGAGAATCGATCACCGTCCTTTTCTGCAAGTGATTTGGCGATCGAACCGTGATCTTCGGCAAGCACACTCAAACCGAGTCGGGGCAATCCGCGAAGTTTGGGCCACGTCGTAGAGGTAATGGCGACGCATACCGAGGCCAACGGCGGCTCGAGTGACACGGTCGTGAAGGAACTCGCGGCCATTCCAGTGGGCTCGTTGTCAAGTAGCCCG
>Ga0182030_10004261_pt1 | contig 30503 bp, 26 predicted proteins | sample 812S3MmetaG_FD_121299 | JGI IMG/M metagenome (GOLD analysis project Ga0182030, IMG submission 121299) | Permafrost microbial communities from Stordalen Mire, Sweden - 812S3M metaG (Illumina Assembly) | ecosystem: Environmental > Terrestrial > Soil > Wetlands > Permafrost | place: Sweden...
CGTCGGGCACACGCTTCTCCACCTGCAGCACTCGCCACGGCTTCTTTGGAGCTGCATCGATGCCTCGGAACTGTCGTGGAAGTGACTCAAATGCATATCCATTGTTTAGTGAAAGATCAATAGTTGGGAAACCAACGCCCCAAATCCCACTCTTTTTCGAACACGAGACAAACGGGCGTTCGGCACCGGCGCAATGGAGATGCTCACTTGCGCGAGCTTTGGGAATGGGCAATATGTAGCAGCTGGGCTATCCCCCAAAGGGCCGAAGGGTTCCATAGAGTTCCCCCCTGACCATGAAAACCAATTACCTCTCGCTGCCATTGCTTTGTCTCGTTTCTCCAGCCGTTTTTGCGATCGAATATCCGGATCTGAAGCGGATGGAGCCCGTTCCGGCCACGAGCCAGGTGCCCATCATTGACTTTGTACGTCCCGAACTTTTCCGCGACGTGCAGCTCAATCACACGGGCACCCATGTCGGGGCGATTGTCCCCGATCAGAACGACTACCTGAACCTTGTCACCTACAACCTCACAACCCGTGAGCTCGTGGGTGTAGCCGCTCCTCCAGGCGACACGGATCTCTCGGCTTTTCTCTGGCTCAAGGACACCCGTCTCGTCTACCTGCAGACCCAGAGGAAGTTTGTTGGGCGATACCTTTACCTGACCGACGCCAACAAGATGGGCAACGCGGAGCTCCTGCGAATTGAGGGCGCCAACGGGGTGCGCCAGGTCCTCGGAAGCCCACCAAGGGACCGCTCCGAAATTCTCGTCAACCTCAGGGGGCCTAGGCTGCGCTATGACCATCCCGAGATGATCAATGCCTACAGCCACGGAACGCTGGTTACGCGTTATCCCGAGTTGAAGACCGACCACGGGTTCAACATCCGTTTTCTTGCGGACAAGCTGGGCTCCCTGGCCTTCGGCGTGACCCAGGAGGACGGAATCCTCTCGCTCAGCATGCTTACGAACGACTCCTGGCTTAAGTGCCCCATAGACCTCGATCAGGTCCATCTGGTTGAGGCCGGCGACGCCCCGGGGGAGATTGTCGTCCTCGGGAGGCGCGACGGTGTGTCGCCTCGCCCCCTGGAATTCATGAACGCCGAGACCGGCAAGCCGGGCGAGGTGATCCTCCAGGATCAGGATTACGACTTTTCCGGATGGCTCTTCAGGGACCCGATGTCGCTCAACATCGTCGGTGCCGTTTACAACCGCAACGCTCCCCACGTGGTGTGGTTCACCGACGCCTACCGGGATCTCCAGAAGGCCGTCGACCGGCTGTTTCCGGATCAGGTCGTCCGGATCCAGGGCATGGATGACGCCGGAAAGGTCCTCCTCATCACCAGCGGCTCGGACATTCAGCCTGCGGTATACAGCTGGGTGAACCTCGAGAAGCACACGAGCGGGCTAATCAAGAATTCGGAACCCTGGATTGACCCGAAGCGCATGCGCCCGATGGGCATCCTGAAGTACTCCACGGCCGAAGGGCGCCGCATTGATGCCTACCTGACGCTTCCCGCCTCGGCTTCAAGGATGAGCCCCGTCCCGATGGTCGTCATCGCCAATCCGTTATCGAGCGGCCGCTGGACGTGGGGATTCAACTCCCAGGTCCAGTTTCTCGCAAGCCGGGGCTACGCCGTCCTCCAGCCGAACCACAGGGGTTCAGAAGGCTACACCTGGATGTATCCGGAGGAGGAAAGCTGGGACTTCCGCAAGATGAGCGACGACGTGGCGAGGGCCACAAAGGAGGCGATCGCAACCGGACTCATCGTCCCGGGCCGCGTCGCGATTATGGGCAACTCCTTCGGCGGTTACCTTGCGGTATCGGGGGCGACCTTTGAACCCGGCATATATAAGTGCGCCCTCTCGATCAGCGGGATTATGGACTGGGGTGACTATATCAAACAGGACAAATACCGGCAGTACAGCGACCCGATCTATTCCCGACTTCGTTACAAGCTCGGGGATCCCTCCAGTAATCCCGGCAAGCTTGCGGCCATGTCGTCCCTTCCGAATGCTTCGCAGATCCACGTTCCCCTCTTCCTCGCTTGGGGCGAGTACGACAACCCCGAGTTGATCGGCCAGTCGAAGAACCTCGCCTCCACCGTCGAGAGGAACTGTGTTACCGTCGAGACGATGTCCTTCCTGGACGAGGCCGTCGCCATACGCCATCTCGACCGCCGGATCGACCTCTACCAACACATCGAGGCTTTCCTATTGAAGAACCTCTAGGAAGGTGGGGTGTTCCCCGGGGCTGGCGGAATCAGCGGAAACGCTTCGGAAACGGCGCCGTTCTCAACGGGTGCTCGAAAACCTACCCTTTCTTGAACATTCCTCCGGCTACCGACGAGCAGAGTCGCGGATGCCTTTGGGCCGGAGCGGCGCACCAGGGCGATGCCATTGCGCCGCCGGGATTCTCAATCGGGTCACGGTGCCGGCTCAAATGACACCTGTTCGGCGGAGCGTGCCCGCCGGCCCCCGTCCTTTCCTATGGAGGTGCTGCTTAATTTCCCTAAGATTTTTTCCCACCCGATGAGCCCGCAGAACGTTTCCAACCCGTTATTCCTCGCCCGGCTAATATTTACGTTCTTTGCGGTGCCCCTGGCCGCGATGGCCCGGCAGCCAACGCTAAAAGGCCACGAGATCAATCCCGACCGCTCCGTCACGCTTAGGCTCTACGCTCCGACGGCGACGTCCGTAACCGTCAGCGTGGACTATGATCGCGCGGTCCAGATGGCGAGGGGCAGCGACGGCGTATGGACCTACACGACACCGCCGCTCGTGCCGGCGTTGCATATGTACGGCTTCATTAGCGACGGCATGGCCGTACTCGACCCGCTGAATCCCGCCGTGGATCCCTGCCTGAGATTGCTGACCAACGAGGTGACCGTGCCCGGACCGCCGCAGATGTGGGACCTGGCCGATGTCCCACACGGCGTTGTCCACCGGCATATCTACCGCACGGCCGTGATCAAGGGCCTCGAAGGCGACGCCGAGACGTATTACGTGTACACGCCGCCGGGCTACGACTCCGGGTCCGGGAGGACGTATCCCGTCCTCTACCTACTCCACGGATGGACCCATGTCGCCGAGTCCTGGATGCATTGCGGCCAAGCAAACCTGATTCTAGACAACCTCGCCGCCCAGGACCGTACGGTGCCTATGATCGTCGTCATGCCCCTGAACTACGGTGACATGGACTTCGTACTCGGCGCGGATCAGTGGGACGATCCGTCAAAAGTGGCTCACAATCTAGGCATCTTCGGAAACGCCCTTCTGACAGAGATCATCCCACAGGTTGAGGCCCTCTACCACGCCTCGCCAAAGCGACGGGACCGTGCGATCGCCGGGCTTTCCATGGGCGGCGGAGAGAGCCTCGTGATAGGTCTAGAGCATACTGACGTCTTCGGATGGGTCGGCGGCTATAGCGCCGCAGTAGGTTATGAGGACCTGGACGCCGCGTTTCCGCACATGAGTCCCCGGACGGCCCCCGAACTGCTGTGGGTGTCGTGCGCCACGAGTGACGGCGGTTTCCCCAGCACCAAAAGATTCATTGCCTGGCTCAAGGGGAAGGGAATGACTCCCATTGCTGTCGAGACGCCCGGCATCCACAACTGGGCAGTGTGGCGCGACAACCTGATCAATTTTGCGCCGCAGCTCTTCAAGCCGCCGGCGTCCTCGCCATCGCTTGACGTACGGTGAACCGACAGGAGGATGGCTTGCCACCCCTGACGGTCGTGGGGTATCGGACCCAAACCCTGGGGGCCTCTCCGCTCCCGCTTGGTCCCTTGCAGGAGCCGCGCCGACAGCGCCCAAAAGGACCCCATTAAGAACAAATCGGAGCAGTGCAAACCAGAGCGAGACCCCCCTACCGAGACCGCCTCCGCACGTTGATCAGGCAAACACCCCATTGGTGCCCACGGCGCATGTACCCATAATTAGAACAATCGGTCCATTGCTGGCCATTAGGTACTCATGAAACTCTTTTCCCTCAGCTTCGCGAAGACCTTTGGATTCGTCCTTATTGGCCTCTCAGCGCTGGCGCTCTCGTCCTGCGCCACGCTTACCCCCGAGCAGGTAGACGCCAATTCAATCACGAGGCATGAACAGCGTGCCGAAGGAATTCAGGACCCGATGAAGCAGCAGTGAAACCATGGGCCGCGCAAGCCGTCTCGAAATGGGCCCCTTTAGATACACGGCCCAGTGGTCCCATAACCACGCTGGAAACGTACTTATCTTCCCGATACAATTTAGGTACCGGGTGGACGCCCTCCTCGTGATCTGCTCATACGAGTCCTATCCTCTGGTGTCAGCTTTGGCAGATGCGGTCGGCATTCGAATTAGATCCCTTTTTGGGGGTAGCCTGCACGTATTCGCACCACTTGCGCCTTTCACGCGCCGCCGACGGGAAAGATGGCAATGCGGATTAGGCAAGGAATGCTGTCCGGCCATAGGGAGCCGGGGTAGACTTCCTAGCGGGAATAGGGACGGCGCATGAAGGCCGACGAAAAGCCGGGAGACGGGATGCCACCGCCAATGGCGGTGACCGCGGCAGCCAGTGAACAGCAGGGCAGGGCAGCGTGGAGGAAAGTCGTCGCTCCGTACGAGCATTCGGAGCGCTGGCGGGCAAATTGGCAATTGGCCGATACGCTGATTCCCTACGCCGCGTTGTGGTTCGCATTATTTTTAAGTCTCCAAGTTAGCTACTGGCTCACCCTTGCACTTGCGGTGCTGGCGGCCGGATTCATGGTGCGGCTCTTCATCTTTTTCCACGACTGCGGCCACCGCTCATTCTATACCTCGCGCAAGGCCAACGCCGCCTTGGGTTACTTCCTCGGCGTGTTGGTGTTCGAGCCCTGTGACCTTTGGTGGGACGAGCATAACATCCACCACGCTTCGGCAGGGAATCTGGACAAGCGCGGGATTGGCGACATCCCGACACTGACGGCCCAGGAGTACCTCCGCGCGTCCCCATGGACCCGCTTCAAGTATCGCGTGGAACGCTACCCACTAACCCTTCTTCTCATCGGGGCGCCGTTTGTTTTCATCGTCCTGAACCGGTTTCCCAGCAGGCGTGCGGACAAGAGGGAGCGCCGTAGCGTTCATCTCACCAATCTCGGAATCGCTGGGGTGGCCGCGATCCTATGCTATCTCATGGGGTGGAAAGCCTATCTCGCGATCCAGCTACCGATCATCGTGTTCGGCTCCGCGGCGGGCATGTGGCTCTTTTATGTGCAACACCAGTTTGAAGGCGTCTACTGGCGGCGCACGAACGAGTGGCGCTACGAAGAAGTCGCATTGCAGGGATCGTCCTACTACCACCTTCCCGCTATCCTCCGTTGGTTCACCGGCAACATCGGTTTCCATCACGTCCATCACCTAAGCGCGCGAATCCCCAACTACCTGCTGCAGCGATGCCACGACGAGAATCCACTCTTTCACCGGGTGAAGCGTCTTACCATGACCGGAAGCTTGCACTGCACCCCCTTGCGCGTCTGGGACGAGCAGAACCGGCAGTTGATCGGCTTCCCGGAAATGGAGCGGCGCGTGGCAGCGGGTCTGATCACCCTATAATCGGCCAATTCCCGTGCTTAAGGTGACAGAGCGTTCCGGGCCGCTCTGATTACGCCGGTTTAGGGCTTTGGCGCATGGCTCTAGTGCGGCGCCTGCGAAACGGCGCAGGAGTCAGAAGCTTCGATCGAGGCAATTGCGGCATTAAGTGAGGCGTTGTCCAATTAAGCACCCGTTTCAAAACGTGTCCCTTTGGGAAGGTTTGCTTTGGTGCGCGGCGTCCCGTCCTCACTCCGCCCTCAGGGCCACAGCCGGGTCAACTTGGGACGCGCGCCGGGCCGGCAGATAGCCAGCCCCGATTGCGCATGCTAGCAGGCTCGCTCCTGCTAGGGCGAAGACTGTTGCGTCGTTTGGCGAGACTCCGTAGAGCAGAGAACGAAGGAGGAAGCCGCTGAGGACGGACCCGCATAGGCCGATCCCGAGGCCACAGAGGGCAAGTGCCAGGGTCTTCCCGAGAATGTCGCGCTGGATGCCCGCGGCGTCGGCACCCAGCGCCATACGGATACCGATTTCCCGCGTCTGCTGCGCAACCATGTACGAGACAACTCCATAAAGGCCAAGCAGGCACAGGCCTATCGCAACCGCCGCAAACCCGCCGATCAGGGAGGCAAGAAGGCGGCGTGAAGACAGGGTTCTGTCCACGATTGACTGCATCTCCCTAGCCTTGGTCAGGGCCAGGTTGGGATCGAGCGAACCCAAGGTTTGCCTCATGCCTGCCGTGAGCACCGCGACCGGGAGCTTGGTGCGGACCATCAAGTCCCACGACGCCGAGTATGTGAATTGGCCCAGGGTCAGGTAGAACTCACCCCCGGCAGGCTGTTCTGGGCCTGCGCTAAGGACGTCTCCCGCCACGCCGATCACCGTCATAGTGACGCCGTTATCGCCCCCGATGGGAGGAGGGAAATGAACCTGGTGGCCGACCGCCTCGCTGGTGGGCCACATGTGCGTTGCTAGAGTCTTGTTGACGATAATGACGGGAGGCCCTTTCTCGTCGCTCCTTTCGAAGTCGCGGCCCGACAGCAGGGACGTGCCCATGGCCCGAATCAGCCCCGGGCTCACAATCCTCACGTGGGCGCCCTGCCACCGCTGGTCATTCGGCTTGTCGGGCACGACCGGGTATAGTGGCCAGCTGCGATCTCGCTCCACCGGGATGCAATCGGTCGCGCCCGCCTGCAGCACACCCGGCAGCGCACGCACCCGGTCGAGAGCCGACTCAATGTAGGCCGCCTGCGAGGCCTGGACGGGCGGATCGACCCGGACGGCAACGAGATCGGCCGGCCTGAAACCGAGGTCGACCTTGAGGAGGTTCCGGAGGCTCGTCACCATGAGTGTTGCGGAAACGGCGAGGGAGAAAGCCAGCGCGACCTCCAGAATGACGAGAATGTTGCGCGTGCGGGAGCGCCCGGGGCCGCCCGATGTGCCCTTCGAGCCTTCGTTCAGTGGGTTCTGCATCTGCCAGCCACCAGAGAGCTTCCACGCCAGCGCGACGCCGCAGATGATCGCCGTCGTTAAGCACAGAGCCACGGTGTAGGCGAGCGACGTTCCGTCCAGTCTGAGGTACTGCAGCAGGGGAATCTCAACGGCAGCGCGCGTGGAGAGGAGCCCGTTGAATCCCCACGAGACAATGCCGCCCAAGAGCGATCCGGCCGCCACGAGGCCCAGGCATTCCGTCAACAGCTGGACGATAATGCGGCCTCGGGAGGCGCCAAGCGCCATCCTGAGTGCCATTTCGCGGCGCCGGGATCCGCCTCTGGCGAGAAGGAGGCCCCCCAGGTTGAACCCGACGATGGCGAGGACGAAGCCCGCGGAGACCCACAGGAAGATCAGGGGTTTTCTCAGGCCGCCTGCGACCCAATCGTGCAGCGGTTCGCCGACTGCGGCCATGTACTGACCGCGGCTGGGGTACTTTTTCTTTATCTGGGCGATCGCCAGGGGCAGGTCGGCCTCGACCTGCCCCTGGGTGATGGCGGGCTTCATTCGCCCTATCAGAAAGAGCGTGTTGCCATCGCCTCGCATGATGTCGTTTTGCACGGCCGAATAGAAGTCCACCGGGACCGCGGGGAAGAATACCGAGGAGAAGGGATCGGCCGCGGGAAGGACGCCAATGACCTCGGCTGGCGCGTCGTTGATTTGAACCGTGCCACCGACAATCCCGGGGTCGGCGCCGAAACGGCGCAGCCACAGCCTGTGGGTCAATACCACACGGAACGGTGCGTTCTTCAGTGCATCCTCCGGCAGAAAGAGGCGTCCAAGCTGCGGTTGAACACCCAGCATTCCAAAGAGCCCGTGCGAGACGGTCACTGACGAAATGGTTTCCGGATCACCCTTGCCCGTGAGACGGAAGGTTTGGAGCACCGAAAACGGACTATATCCCTCAATCCGATCCATAGAGCGGCTCATTTCCTGAAGGCCCTCCCAGGTGTCGATGGATGATGTGGCACCGGAAAGGGGTGCGTGGGGATCGCCATTTGTGATCCATACGAGCCTGTCCGCCTGCGCAAATGGCATGGGGCGCAAGAGCACCGTATTTACCAAGCTGAACACGGTCGTGTTCAGGCTGACCCCGATTGCCACGATGATGACGGCGACGGCGGTAAAGCCCTTTTCCCTCCTGAAAAGCCGGAACGCATAATGAAGGTCGCGTTGCCACTGCTCAAACCATGCGATGCCGCGGGCCTCGCGGTGAATCTCCCTCAGTTGCGCCACGCCGCCCAGGGTGACGCGCGCATGCCTTAGCGCCTCGTCCGGCTCCATCCCCGACTTGATGTTGTCATCGACAAGAGCCTGGAGGTGGTGGGAAAGCTCCTCGTCAAGGTCTGCGTCGAGCCTGCGGCTGTCGAACACGGCGCAGATCCGCGCAAATAGCCTGTCGAGGAAGGTGGGTAAATTCACAACGCCGCGTCGAGCACGCGTTTCACCAGGTCAGCCATGCGCTGCCAAGTCTCGGTTTCGCTGGCGAGCTGGCGTTTTCCGCGGGCTGTAATCGAGTAATAACGCGCCCTGCGATAGTTCTCCGACGTCCCCCATTCCGCCTCGATCCACTTCCTTTGGAGGAGCCGCACCAGCGCCGCATAAATCGTGCCCTGGTTTAGAATAAGCGTGTCGGCGCCCACTTGCTCGATTCTGCGAGCTATTCCGTAGCCGTGCATTGGGCCCATGCTTGCGAGCGTGTGAAGGACGAGCAAATCGAGTGAACCGGGCAGCAGGTCTAGTTTCTCCTTCATATGCGTCCGTAGCCATCCGCATCAAATGCCGCTCCTGTGGCTTGGCAACAGGAAACCGCATTAGAACAAATAGCCAAATGGCCAACAGTAGCCGATCGACCTGGGCGTCATTTCAAAGCTCTAGGTTTATGTCTCCAGAAACCGGTCCTTTTCAAAGCGCCTCCCTGATGAATCCTCGCAGGGATGGGCTGCGACAACGATGCCCCGTACGCGTTCCTCGTTTGTGCCGCGGGGATTCGGATCCCGCGCGTGATAGCGTCCCACGGAGACACGTTCGCCCCCGATGTTGCCGTGCCAAGGAGCGGGCGACGGCTGCGTCGCACGCAAGAACATGCTACCGGATGGCCTTCGCCGGCTTGTTACCCCACGCCGCCAGAAAGCTTCCCTTGAACTTCCTCTTTCCATCCAGCGTTGCGAATTCATAGGTCCCCGAAACCGGGGAGTCATTCCTCAGACTTTTAAACGATACCTCACCTACCAAGCGTTCCGGCATAGATTTGTTGAGATCGGCTTGGAAAAGGGCGCGCCCGTCGCCCCTTAGGGGTCCCCCTCCGGCATCCTCCTTCCCCGAAAAATGGAGGGTCTTCGGTCCCGGGAAGTCAGGATAACCCCAAATGTTTATGCGGATGTTGGGTTGGGCGGCACCCTCCACATGTTCCAGCGGAATCTCTATGTCGTAGGCGGCGCCGTCCCACGGAGCAAAGGAGAAGAAGATGGTCGCCTGATCGAGTGGCCCGACGGTCTGGGCGTCCGCGACCCTGACCGGTGATCCAGTAGGGCATAGAAGGAGCCACGCCACCAGGGCGACGGTGAGCCGCGAACGCTCGGGAATCGGGCGGTTGTTAACGGGGTCGTCGCCTTGCTGGGGTTGCCGCATCTTGGATCCGCAAATTGCCTGGAAGCCGGGGGTTGAAGTCAAACGCGAAGGGCGTTTCGCGGCTATGGCGCCCGGCGCTACACCGCGAGGGCGCCATTGGGGAGGAGCCGGAGCGGAAACCCGGGCGGGACATCCTCAAGAGGTCCGTCAGTTGCGTCGATAAGCAGAAATACGGAGAGGCCGTATTTACAATAAGTTGATAGAATATCGTGCTACAATCTGCATTAGAAAATGAATGCATCACTATTGGATCTCCCGCAGGAGGAATACGACCTGACGAGCACCCAGCGTATCGTGGCGGCGATGATTGCCCTGGGTCAGGACGATCCATGGGGCGCCGGGGGGACGACCGTGCTGAGCGCGGTCGAGCAGGAGATCGCGAAGTACCGGCTGCACGATAAGGACCCGCTGATGGATGAATGGAGGGCGAGCGAGTGCCGGGCGAAGCTGATCGCCGCGGAAAGGCAGATGCGGTCGGACGAGTTTCGCGAGGAGTCGGGATTGCGTCCGTGGGGCCTTCTCGTTGCCACCGCTGGCGCGGCCGCGCTGACGGACGACGAGGGAAACTCGCCGTTGCACTGGGCGGCCGAGAACAATGCGTGGTACGCGATTCCTGCGAGGGCCCTGACGGTCGAGGCCATGCTTCAGGCGAATCCGGCGCACGAGACACCGTTCGCAATGGCGGCCAAGAGGCACGCGCTCCAGAACATCGCCGAGGATGCGCTCATTAGCCTCGCGAGCTCAAGGAGCCGGACGGGCGACACCCCTCTACACCGGGCGGCCCGGGGCGGCTACCTGATGGGCCTTCCGCAATGCCTCAAGACCGAGGAGCTTCTGGTCCTCGAGGACGCCGAGGGGTACTCGGTGCTTGACCGGCATCGTGCAACCCTTCGCCCGACGGGCTAGGGGATAGGGTCGGAGCGCGACGGCCCGGCGGCGTCCATGGAGGCTTCCTGCACACGGCTCCTGTGCAGATCCAGCCCATTGGATGTCACACTTAGGGACCCAACTGCACAGCAGGCATTCGGATCCAAAAGACAAGGCGTTGGCACATGGCGCGTTATGCCGTGGTCATTGCAGGCACCGGATGTGCAAGGAAGGAGTCACTATGCGTTTCATCAAATACAACAACCCCGATGCCCCCTGTGTCGTGCCGTCTGCCCGTCTGGGCGGTCGTTTCGGCAGGACGGACATCGAAAACGAGATCGACTGGCTGTTCGGAGCGGCGCTGAGCGGCATTGCCGGATCAGCCCAGGGCGGACAGTTCCCCGTCGATCTCTACGAGGACAAGGACAATTCGTACGTCCGGGCGGAGCTGCCCGGCGTTACCCGCGACGCGATCAGCGTCGAGATCGTTGACGGCTCCCTTTCAATCCAGGCATCCCGCAAGGACAAGTCTGGAGATGCGGAGAACACCGTGTCGTTCAACCGGCTGGTCAGCATCCCGGACGACGTGCAGGCGGACAAGGTCTCTGCCGCGTACGAGAACGGAATCCTCACCGTGACGCTTCCGCGCACGGAGAAATCCAAGCCGAAGAAGATCAGCGTGTCGGTCAACTAAGGCCGCGCGAATCCAACCAAAGGAAACAACTACCATGTCATTTTTTAACGCACTCATCCCGGCCTTCAACGGCGCCTCCACAGAAGGCGAGGCCATCCCGACCCGCAGACCGCAGTATCACGTCGTGGAGACCGACGCGGCCTACAACCTCACCGTCAACCTGCCTGGCGTCGCCAAGGAGGGGCTCGAGGTCACGGACGAGGGGGGCGAACTGAGGATCACCGGCAGGCGGGCTCTCACACTGCCCGAAAACGCCGCCGTGCTCCACCGCGAGTCGTCCGACGCCGCATTTGAGCTCGTGCTCACGCACGACAACACGATCGACTCCGAGAAGATCGGGGCGGAGCTCAAGGACGGCGTCCTCCACCTGACGCTTGCGAAGGCGGAATCGGCCAAGCCGCGGAAGATCGCCATCGGCTGACGGCCCGGGCGAAAGACACTATTGCCACAAAGGCCGGGCGCCCCGACGGGTTGCCCGGCCTTTTTCATGCGCCGCCGGCCTTCCTCGCGGCGAGCGACGCCCCGATCGAGAGGGCCAGGATGCCCGCGATCGCGGCAAGCGACGCGCCCGTCGGGATCCGGTACCAGAGCTCGGCGAGCATCTTCACGCCGACGAACGAGAGGACGGCCGCCAAGCCGGCGTGCAGGTAGCGCAGGTCGCGCATGGCGCCGCTGACGACAAAGAAGAGCGAGCGCAGGCCGAGAATGGCGAAGAGGTTTGAGGCGACCGCGACAAAGGCGTCGTGGGTCACGGCGATCACGGCCGGCAGCGAATCCAGCGCGAAGACCAGGTCGGCTGTCTCCAGCACGAGGAGGGCCGCGAGCCCGGCCGGTGCGTGGCGGGTAATGAACCGGAAGGCGCGCCCCGACGGGTCGACGGGCAGGCGGCCGGGGCGCGCGGCGGCGAGCCTTATCCCGGTGGCCAGGATCAGGGCTCCGAACACGGGGACCAGCCAGGCGAAGTGCGCGATGGCCTTGAGCCCCGAAATAAGGAGCGCCGATCGGAAAACGATGGCGCCCGCTATTCCCCATAGGAGAAGGCGCCGCTGGTCGCCCGGACTCACGTCGAACTGCCGGAACACGAGAGCGAACACGAAGACGTTGTCGACGCTCAGGCTGAGTTCGATCAGGTAGCCGGCCATGTACTGCTGCGCGGGCTCTGAGCCCCGCCTCAGGAGCACCAGCGCCCCGAACGCGAGCCCGAGGCCCACGCAGGCGAACGTGACGGCGACGTCCCGTGCCATTGAGGGCCGGACCTCTCGGACGGTCTCAGGCGGGGCGTTGTTGGGCATCGGTGGCGGCGGCTTTGCCGCGGCTTGACCTTGAGCCCCGGTGCGGGTTTGGCAATGTCCTCCCATGGACATTGCCATCCCAGTCGAGGTGCTCGCCGAGCCGCCGGGGCTCCTGCGCCGCTTCGTCGAGTGGCTGCAGGCGAGGTTCTTCCCCGGGGCGATGGACACCGCGACCGCGCGCTGGCTCGCCTTCCTGCTCATCCTCCTGCTGGCGATCGTCCTGGGGCGGTTCGGTGTCGGTATCCTGTTCAAGAAGATCAAGAAACTCGCCGCGAGGGCCAACAACCAGCTCATGGTCCCGGCGCTGGAGACGCCGACCGCGACGTTCGTGATGCTGTGCGGGATCGTCGCGGCGCTTTCGGTCGTGCCGATCTGGGAGGCGGTTCCTACCTGGGTCAGGCTGGGCGAGCAGGGGGCGCTGACCGCCGTGGTGCTCTGGGGAATCGGCTGCGCCGGCGGGGCCGCGATTGACCACCTGGCGGAGGGCGCGCGGGCCAGCAGGCGCCAGATGGCAGCCTTCATCCCGCTCATCAAGAAGACCTTTGCGGCCTTCTTCACCGTCTTCAGCATCCTGGTGGTCTTCGAGAGCCTCGGGTTCCAGGTGAAGACCTTCCTCACCGGCCTCGGGATCGGCGGCCTCGCATTCGCCCTCGCCGCGCAGGACACGATCGCGAACATGTTCGGCTCGTTCGTGGTCGTGATGGACCAGCCGTTCTACGTCGGCGAGTACATCCGCGTGGGTGGCTTCGAGGGGACGGTGGAGGAGATCGGCCTGCGCTCGACGAGGCTGAGGACCGCCCAGCGCACTCAGGTCGTGATCCCGAACAAGACCGTCGCCACCGAGGTGATCACCAACTTCACGCGCATGCCCCAGCGCCGCGTGGACGCGACGCTGGGGGTGACCTACGACAGCCCCCCCGACAGAATCGAGCTTGTGCTGGCGGACATCCGCGCGCTGCTCCGGTCGGATCCTGGTGTCCACCAGGGCGAGATCGTCGTCAGCCTGGCGGACTTCAGCGACGCCTCGATTCGGCTCCAGATCCTGTATTACACGGCCGATCCGGACTGGGGCTCGCACATGGCGGTGCGCGAGCGTGTGAACCTCGCGATCCTGCGCGCCTTCGCCGCGCGGGGCGTGACGCTGGCCTATCCGAACCCGGTGATCCGCATGGACCCGGCGGTCGTGCAGCAGATCAAGCAGAAGACCTGAACGCACGCCGCCGGGGCTAGTACAGGCGCCTGCGGAAGAGGAACCCCGCGATGGTCAGGTTGACCAGCCCTATCGCGGCCATCGGCCAAAACTGGCTGGCGAGCATGTGGAAGGGGGTTCCCTGCAGGAAGACGCCGCGGATGATCACGAGGAAATAGCGCAGGGGGTTGATGAGGGTCACATGCTGCATCCACAGGGGCATGTTGGCTATGGGGGTCGCGAAGCCCGACAGCATCACGGAAGGCACCATGAACAGAAACGCGCCGAGGAGCCCCTGTTGCTGGGTCACGGCGAGCGAGGAGATCATGAGCCCCACCCCCAGCGACGAGAACAGGAACAGGAAGAGCCCCGCGTAAAGCGTCGAAAGCTCGCCGCGGAGCGGAACCTGGAACCAAAGCGTTGCGATGATCACGATCGCCGTCAGCTCGCCAAAGCCGATGATGAAGCCGGGCAGTGCCTTGCCGATGAGGATCTCCACGGGTCGGAAAGGCGTCACCAGCAGCTGGTCGAACGTGCCCTGCTCCCGCTCGCGGGCGACGGAAAGCGAGGTCACGAGGGTCGTCACGAGAAGCGTGAGAAGCCCCACAATCCCCGGCACGAGAAACCACCGGCTCTCAAGGTTTGGGTTGAACCAGGCCCGGACCTCCAGGCGGGCGGTCACCGCGCCTCCGGTCTGCCGCATCCAGTCGGCGTTGAAGCCGTCCGCGATCGTCGTCACGTAGCCGAGCAGGATCGCGGCCGTGTTCGAGTTGCGCCCGTCGACGATGACCTGCACCGCGCCCGGCCGACCGGCCGCGAGATCACGGCTAAACTCCGGACCGATGTGCAGCACCATCAAGGCGCGCTGGCTGTCGACCAGCGGGGCGATCTCCGCGTCGCTGGACGGAGTTGCGACCTGGTGAAAATTGGGCGCGCCCGCGAAGCGGGCCACCAGCTCGCGCGAAGCGAGACCGGGGTCTTCGTTGTAGACGGCGAACGGGATCCGGTTCAGGTCGAACGTTGCCGCGTAGCCGAAGATGAGAAGCTGGACCAAGGGGGGCACAATGACGACCACGCGGCTTCGCTTGTCCTTGAGGAGGGCAAGGAACTCCTTGATCATAAGGGCATTGATGCGGCGCCACATGTTGGGGTTCCTATTCGAGGCGCTTGTGCATCAGGCACCTGCTCGTGCCGAGGAAGAGCAGCGCGAACACGGTGAGCGCCGCGATGTTTGGCAGGATCACCGACCAGACATTGCCGGCTAGGAAGAGGGTCTGCAGCGACGCCACAAAGTAGCGCGCCGGCAGGAACCGGGTGATCACCTGGACCACGGTGGGCATGCTGCCGATGTCAAAGATGAACCCCGACAGAAGGAACGCCGGCAGGAACGTCGTGATGATGGCGACCATGCCCGCCACGAACTGGTTCTTGGCTACGGTTGAAATGAGGAGCCCCATTCCGAGGGCTGCCAGGAGATACAGCGCGGAGACCCCGAAGAGGAGCCAGGGGGAGCCCAACAGCGGGACTTTGAAGAGCCACAGTCCCATGGCGACCGAAAGGGCCATGCTGCCGAGTCCGAGCAGGAAATAGGGCACGAGCTTTCCGAGGAGCACCTCGCCCATCGTGACCGGCGTCACCATAAGGGCCTCCATCGTGCCTCGCTCCCACTCCCTCGCCATCACAAGCGCCGTCAGCAGGGCGCCGATCAGGGTCATGATGATCGCGATCAGGCCGGGCACGAGATAGTTGCGGCTGCGCAGCTCGCTGTTGAACCACACCCGCTGGTCGATCCGCAGGGGCGTGCCCGGTGTCACGCCGCTCTCGGCCGCCCGCTGCTCGAGCCACGTCTGCCACGCGCCCTGGACGTAGCCGATCACCAGGCGTGCCGTGTTGGCGTCCGTCCCGTTCACGATCAGCTGGATCGGGGCGCCGTCTGTCCGCCGCAGGCGGCGCGAGAAGTCCTGCTGAAGGTGCACGATGGCGTTCACGCGGCGCTCCCTGAGCGCGTTCTCGGCCTCGCCGAGGTCGCTCAGGAAAACTGGGGCAAAGTAACTCGAGCCGGAGAACCGCGCAGCGAGGCTCGCCGTCTCGACGTCGGGCTGCTCCACGACGACGGCCACGGGCACGTGCTCGGCATCCAGCGAGATGCCATAGCCGAAGATCAGGAGCAGGAACACGGGCAGGAGGAACGCGATCGCGATGCTGCTTGGATCCCGGAGGATCTGGTAGAACTCCTTGCGGACGAGTCCGCGAAGCCGCATTCGGGAAAGTGCGCTCATGTTGCGGCAGCGCCCCTTGCGCGGTTCTCGATTAGCGCGATGAAGGCGTCCTCCATTGTCGGGTCGGGGTGGCCCTCCGAGCGCTGGCCCCTCTTGATCTCCGCCGGCGAACCGATGGCCAGCACCTCGCCGTCCGCCATGATGGCGAGCCTGTCGCAGTACTCAGCCTCCTCCATGAAATGCGTCGTGACGAGGATGGTGACGCCACGCTCCGCGAGCGCGTTTATCCGGCTCCAGAATTCCCGCCGCGCCATCGGGTCCACGCCCGAGGTCGGCTCGTCGAGGAAGAGGATCTCCGGCTCGTGCATCAGGGCGCAGGCCATGGCGAGGCGCTGCTTGTGCCCGAGCGACAGGTCCTGGCTAGCCATCTCGGCCATGGCGGCCAGCTCGAATTGCTCCATCGCCCACTCGATCCGCTCTCCCTGCCGCGCCCCCGACATGTTGTAGGCGCTGCTGAAGAAGCGCAGGTTCTCTCGCACGCTCAGGTTGCCGTAGAGCGAGAACTTCTGAGACATGTAGCCGATCCGCGCCCGCGCGGCGGCGGCGGCGTGCCGGAGGTCCAGGGCCGCCACCCTCAGGACTCCCGCGGAGGCCGGGAGAAGCCCGCACAGCATTCGGAACGTGGTGGATTTTCCCGCGCCGTTGGGTCCGAGGAGCCCGAACACCTCGCCTGCGGCCACGTCAAAGGTCGCGTTCCGGACGGCGTAGAACTGCCCGAACTGGCGGCTGACGTTGCGCACCTCGATCACGGGGCCGCGTCTGGGCGCCGGTCCGGCATCCCGGGGGGAGGCGCCGCCTGGGGAGGGGGGCGCGCGTTCGCGGCCTTCGCCGGCCCCCGCTCGCTCGCGCAGCATGGCAACGAACGCGTCCTCGAGCCGCGGCTCGACGGCTTCGATCGTCGCTCCCTCGATTCCCCCGAGGAGGCGGTCGGGGGCGAGCTGCGCCCCGGAGCGCGCGACGATTCGCACCCGGTCCGCCTGGATCACGGCGTCCAGTACCCCCGGCACGGCGGCGAGGGCCTTCTGGAAAGCGCGGTTGCTGCGGCCCGGCGACGAGGCGGAAAAGGTCCGTCCGCGCAGCGGCTCGCGGAGCTCGGCGGGCCGGCCCTGGCCGAGGATCTCGCCCTCGTGCAAAAGGACGATCTCGTCGCAGCGCTCCGCCTCGTCCAGATAGGCCGTGCTGAGGAGGACCGTCATCCTTTCCTCGCGCACGAGCCGGTAGACGATCTGCCAGAGCTCCCGGCGGGAGACCGGATCGACCCCGACGGTCGGTTCGTCGAGAAGGAGAAGCTCGGGCGCGCGCACGAGCGTGCAGGCGAGGCCAAGCTTCTGCTTCATGCCGCCGGACAGCCGGCCCGCGAGGCGCCCGGTAAAGCGGGCGAGCCCGGTCATGTGCATCAGTTGGCCGTTGCGCGACGCCCGGCTGGACGGAGGCACGCCCTGCAGGTCCGCGTAAAGGTCGAGGTTCTCCTGGACCGAAAGGTCCTCATAGAGGCCGAAGCGCTGCGGCATGTAGCCCACGCTCGCCTGCACGGCCTGAGCCTCCCGGGTGACGTCACGCCCGAGGACGGTGATCTGTCCCTTGTCGGGCTCAAGCAGCCCGACAGCGAGGCGCATCAGGGACGTCTTTCCGGCTCCATCCGGCCCGATGAGCCCAGTCACGCAGCCGCGCCGGACGGAAAGGCTCACGCTGCGCAGGGCGGTCAGCGTCCGCGCGCCGGCGACGAACTGCTTGCGCACATCGCGCAACTCAAGGACGACCTGCGCCGCGGCATCCGGACTCACGGCTGCGCCGGCTGGTCGAGGGGCACGGTGACTACGGCCGGCATGCCGAGGCGCAGTTCACCCCGCGGGTTTTGGACAAAGACGCGCACCTGGTAAACGAGTTTGGTCCTGACCTCCCGGGTCTCGACCGACTTCGGCGTGAATTCCGCGGTCGGGGATATGTAGCCGACCCATCCCTCGTACCGGCGGCCGGGGAATCCGTCCGTCGTCACCGAGGCCTTCATGCCGGGCCGGATTCTGGGCAGGTCGGTCTCCGCCACGTACACGCGGACCCAGAGGGGGTCGTCGAGCGCCAGGGTCAGCACCGGCTTCTGCGGCGACGCCATGTCGCCCGGCTCCAGAATGCGGTCCTCGACCACGCCGTCGGCCGGGGCCGCGACGTCAGCATCGGCCAGGTCCCGGCGGGCCAGCTCGAGCTGGGCCTCGCACGCCTGCAGGGTCGCCCTTGCGGCGGCAATATCCTCCTTGCGGGGCCCGAGCACCATGAGCGCATGGGCCTCGACGGCGGCGGCCTTGCGCGCCCTTGCGACATCGAGGGCGGCGTGCGCGTCGTCCGAGGCCTGCGGCGTGTCGGCGCCCTGGGTGACGAGCTTGAAGACGCGGTCGGCGGTAAGCTCCGCGTTGCGCAGGTCGGCCGACGAGGCCTCCAGGTCCGCCTCGGCCTTGCGGATCTCCTCCGGCCTGTTTCCGGCCTCCAGCCGGCGGACGACCTCCTCCTGAGCCGCCTTCAGGGCCTCCCGGTCGGTGACGTTGGCCTGCAGGCGCGCCTTTTCCAGCGAGGCGAGCACCTGCCCCTTTCGGACGTGATCCCCCTCCTTTACCTGAACCGCGGCGATGCGCTCGCTTCCGAAGAAGGCGAGCTGCACCTGCCTGATGTCGACGTTTCCGGTCAGGACCAGCTCTCCGGTCGCCGCGCCCTTGTTGCGTCCCAGCAGGAGCCAGATCACGGCGACCACCGCCACCAATGCGACGCCAACGGCCAAACGTAAGCGCTTCATTTGGCCAGTCTGTTCTCCCGGCTTGGCCTGTCAACGGACCCGGGGGGCGACGGCGGAGTTGAATCGGCGACCTACGGGGCTTTCTTCGTCGGCATGTCCCTTGCTGGGATCTTCATCTACCGCAGGAAGAAAGACCTAGAATAAGGAACCTTTGGTCGTCACTTGACGACACACCGTGCGTCAATCTACTGCACTGTGGGGACTTAAATGGGCATGCGGCGTCCAACTCGCTCGATCTTGGCGAAAACGGCGGCCTTCGCGGCTTTCGCGTGGGCCGGTTCCCTGCGGGCGGACCTGGCGCCGGCGTCTCCCTTCCTTCCCGCGGGCGCGGCCGAGGCCGCGTCCGCAAAGGGCGGTCCGTCGGGGCCGATCGAGCTGCGCGGCGTGATGGCGTCGGCGGACGGGGCGACCTTCTGCATCTACGACACGGCCAAGAAGAAGAACTTCTGGGTCGGCTTGAACGAGGCCGGCCACGACTTCGTCGTCAAGTCGGCGGACCCGGACGGCGACAGCGTCACGGTCGACTACCAGGGGCGCAGCATGCACCTTGCGTTTCACACCTCGAAGGTGGAGTCATCGGGCCCGGCGACGGCCGTGACGACCGGTCCGCGCGGGGGGCCATCCGGCAATCCGCTGTCCACGTCCGTGGTCGTCAATCCCACGCCGGCCGACGAGCAGCGGCGGCTGGAGGCGGTCGCCCAGGAGGTGCGCCGGCGCAGGATGGAGCGCGAAAAGGCCCTCGAGACGCAGAACGGCCAGGCCCCGGGCGGCGTGCTGCCCCTCGTCCCCAATCACTAGGCGTTCCGTCCCGAAGGCAGAAATCGCGTGCACCCGCCCTGGGTCCGCGTAGCGTGAGCGCCGAATGGGTTCTCCGCAGACACGCGCAGCCACGGGGCCGTCCAATCCGGAGCTGATCCGCCGGCTGTTCGGTCTGGCCTGGCGCTACCGCCTGCGGTGCCTGCAGGTCCTCGGGATCCAGCTCGTCCTGCTGACGATGGGCCTGTTCGGACTGAGCTTCACCGGCATCGGGATCGACTACATTCGCCAGGTCGTCGCCCGCGGCCGGTCGGATCCGTCGCCGATCCGGCCGGTGCATTTCCTGCACATGAGCCTTCCGCAGGACATGCCCCCGATGGAGGTCCTCTGCGTCCTCGGCGGCCTCATCCTCCTGCTCTCCTGTTTCAGGGCGGTCCTCAACTACGTCTACGCCGTCCGGGTGAACATCCTCGTGCAGCAGAATCTGGTCGTGGACCTGCGCGCGGAGATCTACGACAAGCTCCAGCGGCTGAGCTTCCGCTTCTTTGACGCCAACACGACCGGGTCGATCATCACCCGGGTGACCGGCGACGTGCAGTCGGTGAGGATGTTCGTCGACCAGGTGCTGATCCAGAGCGTCATCATGGTGATCTCGCTCACGGTCTACGCGGTCTACATGGCGAGCCTGAGCCCGGGCCTCACGATCGCCTGCCTGGCGACGACGCCGGTCCTGTGGACCCTGTCCGCGCTCTTCTCCCGCAGGATCCAGCCGGAATACGCCGAGAACCGCAACTTGGTCGAGCGGATGGTGCAGTACCTGGCCGAGAGCGTCCAGGGGATCGCGGTGGTGAAGGGGTTCGGCCGCGAGGACGAGAACCGCGAGAGGTTCGAGGGCCTCAACCGCGCCGTCCTCACGCAGCAGTACCACATCTTCTGGTGGGTGAGCCTCTTCTCCCCCGCGGCGGGATTCCTCACGCGGATCAACACGACGGTGCTGCTTGGCTACGGGGGATGGCTCGTCGTCCAGGGCCGCCTGCCGCTCGGCGCGGGGCTTGTCGTCTTCGCCGGCCTCCTCGACCAGTTCGCCGGTCAGGTCAACAACGTCGCCACGATCGTCAACTCGGTCCAGCAGTCGCTGATAGGCGCCAGGAGGGTCTTCGAGATCCTCGACGCCCCGATCGACGTGCGGACGCCGCCCGACCCGGTGCGCAGGCCCCGCCTCGACGGCGCGGTGCGCTTCGACCGCGTCTCCTTCGATTACGGACACCTCGAACCCGTGCTCCACGACATCGACCTGGAGGTGAAGCCGGGCGAGTGCGTGGCCATCCTCGGCGCCACCGGCTCGGGCAAGAGCGTCCTGATGAGCCTCATCCCAAGGTTCTATGACGTCTCCGGCGGCAGGCTATTGGTCGACGGCATCGACGTGCGCCGCCTGCACCTGGACGACCTGCGCCGGAACATCGGGACCGTCTTCCAGGAGAGCTTCCTGTTCTCGAACACGGTAGCGGCCAACATCGCCTTCGGGCACCCCGGCGCGACGCAGGCCCAGATCGAGCGGGCCGCCCGCATCGCAGCCGCGCACGAGTTCATCCTGGGCCTGCCGAAGGGCTACGAGACGGTGCTCGGCGAGGGCGGCAACAGCCTGTCGGGCGGGCAGCGGCAGCGCCTGGCGATCGCCCGGGCGGTCCTGCTGGAGCCCGCGATCCTGCTCCTCGACGACCCGACGGCGGCGATCGACAGCGAGACGGAGCACGAGATCTTCGAGGCGCTCGACCGCGCGATCGCGGGCAGGACGACCTTCATCGTCGCCCACAGGCTGAGCACGCTGCGCCGGGCGGACCTGATCGTCGTGCTTGAGAACGGCCGCATCGTGCAGCGGGGCACGCACGCCGAGCTGATCCGCGTCCCCGGCCCCTACCTGCACGTGGCGAACCTCCAGCTCGTCGACGGCAGGGAGCTGCAGGAACCCATGGGGAGGGCGGGGTCATGAAGGACGCGGCGCGCGCGCGCGACCTCATCCTCGTCCACCGGATGCGCGACGAGGACGACGACGAGGAGCAGTTCAAGCCGCTCGACTGGCGGCTCATCCGCAGGCTCCTCGCCTACGCCCGGTCGGTCTGGCGCAAGCTCCTCGTCATGGTGGCCCTGACCGTGATCCGGTCGGCCCAGCTTCCGGCGCTCGTCCTCATCACCGCGCTCGTGATCAAGGGGCCGATCGCGCGCGGCGACCTCCACGGCATCTTCCTCGGCACGGTGGGGTATGTCGCGCTCGCGGTCCTGACGGACGCGATGTTCCACTTCCGGCAGCGCTACGCGCTAGAGATCGGGGAGACGGTCGTGAACGGGCTGCGGTCCGAGATCTTCGCCAGGACCCAGCGTCAGCCCATGAGCTTCTTCCACCGGATGAAGCTTGGCCGGATCATCAGCCGCGTGACGAGCGACGTGGAGGCGGTGCGGGTGGGCATCCAGGACGTCGGGTTCGTGAGCGCGATCCAGTTCGGGCAGATGGCCTTCACCGGCATGGTGCTGGCCTACAGCGACTGGAAGATGTTCCTCGTGATCGTGTGCATGGCCCCGTTCCTCTGGGTCGTGAACAAACACTTCAGGATGAAGTTCAGCCGGCTCACGAGGGCCTCCCAGGAGAGCTTCAGCCGCGTGACGGCGACCCTTGCTGAGTCGGTGAACGGGATCCGCGTGACCCAGGGCTTCGTGAGGCAGGACATGAACGCCGGGCTCTTCAGGAGCCTCCTCTCCGACCACTCCAGGTACAACGTCGCGATCGCGAGGACGTCCGCCGTCCTGGCGCCCATCCTCGAGCTGAACAGCCAGTTCTTCGTCGCGACGCTCCTCGTCGTGGGGGGGTGGCGCGTCTTCCACGGCACGCTCCAGGCGGACGACCTGATCATGTTCTTCCTCTTGGCCAACATCTTCTTCTCGCCGATCACGGTCATAGGGAACCAGTACAACCAGGGGCTGCTGGCCATGGCGGGCGCGGAGCGGATCTTCCGGCTGATTGACACGCCGCCCGACTGGGAGGACGCGCCCGGGGCCGAGGCCCTTGCGGATCCGAGGGCGGCGCGGGGCGCGGCCGGGGTGGCCGGCGCCCGGATCGAGTTTCGCGCGGTCTCCTTCGGCTACGATCCGGCGCGGCTCGTGCTGCGCGACATCAACTTCATCGCGGAGCCGGGCAGGACGGTGGCGCTGGTGGGGCACACCGGCAGCGGGAAGACCTCGGTCATCAACCTCGTCTCGAAGTTCTACCTGCCGACCGCGGGCGAGATCCTCGTCGACGGCAGGGACATCCGGTCGATCACCGGGCGCTCCCTCCACCGGCAGATGGGGATGGTGCACCAGCAGAACTACCTGTTCACCGGCTCCGTGCTGGAGAACATCCGCCTGGGAAGACCGGACGCCACCGAGGGGGACGTGCGCGTGGCCGCCGAGCAGCTCGGCTGCCAGGACGTGCTCGCGGAGCTGCAGGACGGGCTCCAGACCCAGGTCGGCGAGCGCGGGGCGGGACTCTCGGTGGGCCAGCGCCAGCTCGTCTGCTTCATGCGGGCCCTCCTCGCCAACCCGCGGATCGTGATCCTCGACGAGGCGACCAGCTCCATCGACGCGGTGACCGAGGCCCGGCTGCAGCGGGCCCTGGCGACCCTCCTGCGCGAGCGCACAAGCTTTGTCGTGGCGCACCGCCTGAGCACGATACGCGGCGCGGACCTCGTGCTCGTGCTGGACCAGGGCAGGATCGTCGAGCGCGGGACGCACCCGGCACTCCTTGAAAAGGGCGGCCATTACGCCGCGCTCTACCGGCAGTTCGTGCAGGTCGACGACAGGCGCTGACCGACCGGCCTTCGGAAGTCGAAAGATTTTTCTCGGAAAACAGGCGGTTTTCGCTCTAGAAAGGCATTGCTATCCCAGCAAAGAACCCTAAAACAAAATTCAATATGGCCAAAAAATCAGCTCGTAAACCAAACGCCGCGTTCATGAAACCGGTCACTCCCGATGTCGCGCTTTCCGCCGTTGTCGGATCCAAGCCACTGCCCCGCACGGAGCTCACCAAGAAGCTCTGGGACTACATCAAGAAGAACGGGCTCCAGGACAAGAAGGACCGCAAGACGATCAATGCCGACGCCTCCCTCAAGGTCGTGTTCGGTGGCAAGTCGAAGGTCAGCATGTTCGAGATGACCAAGCTCGTCTCGGGCCACGTCTCCTGAGCATCGGGAAGCGCTTCGCGTATTTCACGCCGCGGATGACCTCCGCGGCGTTTTTGTTTTCACGCTCCGGCGCTAGAGGCCCAGCGCGGTCTCGATCTGGCGGCACGAGACCTTGATGATCTCCAGGCGTGCGTGCCGCTTGTTGTTCGCGGCGACCAGGTGCCAGGGGGCGTGGCGGGTGCTCGTGAGCGCGATCATGTCGCCGACGGCGATCTCGTAGGACGCCCACTTGCGCCGGTTGCGCCAGTCCTCGGCGTTCATCTTGTGCCGCTTGTAGAGCGTGGCCTCGCGGTCGCGGAAGCGGCGCAGCTGCTCGTCCTTGCTGACGTGGAGCCAGAACTTGAGGACGATGACCCCGTGCTCCGCCAGCTCCAGCTCGAACTCGTTCAACTCGCGGTAGGCCCGCTTCCACTCGGCCTCGGCGGCGAACCCCTCCAGGCGCTCGACGAGCACCCGGCCGTACCATGAACGGTCGTAGATCGTGATCAGCCCAGCCCTGGGCACGTGCCTCCAGAACCGCCACAGGTAATGGTGGGCCTTCTCCTCGTCGGTGGGCTTCGCGACCGGTATCACCCGGAAGTCGCGGGCGTCGATCGCGTCGGCGATCCTGCGGATGGCCCCCCCCTTGCCGGCCGCGTCCCAGCCCTCGAAGACCCAGACAACCGAGCGGCGCTCCTGGCCGGCCGCGCGCACGACCTTGTTCAGCCGGCCGAGCCACTTGTCCCTCTTCTTCTCGTACGAGGCCTGCGACAGCTTGCTGTCGAGCGACAGGGACAGCAGGCGGCGAAGGCCCGCGGGACGCAGCGGGACGACCCGCTTATGGGCGCCGCCGAGCGCCGCCGCCGCGCGGCCCTTCGCCCGCATGTGGATCCGGAAGCGCGAGAGGAGCACGTCCGCGACCGCCAGGTTGCGGGAGCGGGGGTCCTCGGCGTCGATCAAGTACCACGGCGCCCCGGGCTGGTGGGTCGCGCGGCGCATCCGCTCCGCGAGCCGCGCCAGCCGGTCGTAGTCGCGCTGGCTCTTCCAGTCCTCGGGGCTGATGCGCCAGGCCGTGCGCGGATCCGACTCGATCTCCTGCAGGCGGGCCCTCTGGGCCGACTTGGACAGGCGGAGCCAAACCTTTACGATAAGCGCGCCGCTTGCGGCGAGCTGGCCCTCGAACCACGAGATCCTGCGGAGCATGGCGTCAAACTGCGCCAGTTCGCGCGAGGTGCGCGGATCCTGCCCCATCGCGTCGGCGTGCCAGCCCCCCGCATAGATCGCCATGCGGCCGTTCGGCGGAAGCGTGCGCCAGTAGCGCCACATGGCGGGCCGCTCCCGCTCCTCATCCGTGGGCTCGTGGAATGCAAACGTCTCGAAACCGCGGGGGTCAAGCCAGCCGTTCAGGATGTTGACGACGTCACCCTTGCCCGAGGCCTCGACCCCGCCGATCACAAGGATCACCGGGAATTTCGCGGACTTGAGCTCGATTTGCATCCGCACCAGCGCGGCGCGGACGTCCGGGAGCCGGGCCTCGTAGGCCTTCTTGGACATCCTCCGTTCATCTCCCGATTTTGGCATTTGTCTGGGGTGGGCTCCTGGGGGTTGGCTTTTTTGAGAAGTGGCCGCGGCCGCGGCCGATGTCGAGATGTCTCGGCGCGGCGCGTGTTAAATCCGGCGCCGTTCATTCTTGGCTGGCCGGCGCGCGTCGGACACGCTTCTGCGGCTCACCCCACACCCGACGCCGACATGACCGACGAAGCCAGATCCCTTCGCGGGCGCGCCATCCTGATGCTCTTGCTGGCGAACCTTTACTGGGGCCTCAGCTTTCCGCTCATCAAGACGGTGACGGCGCTCAACCGGGCGCTCCTTCCCGGCGCCGGGACCTGGTACCTCGCCGCCGCGGCGCTGGCGCCCCGGTTCCTCCTGGCGGCCGCTCTGATGCTCCTCTTCCGCCGGCGCGGCGGGGCGTTCGCCACGCCCCGGGAGATCAGGCAGGGACTCGGAATCGGCGTCTTCGCCACGGCGGGGACGCTGTTCCAGACCGACGGCATGCAGTTCACGGACGCCTCAATATCCGCCTTCCTCACCCAGTTCTCCGCAATACTGATACCGGCATGGCTCGCGCTGCGTCACCGGCGCAGCCCCGGCGTGATCGTCTGGCTGGGCTGCATCCTCGTGCTCGCGGGCGTCGGGATCCTCGGCCACTTCGACTGGCGCTCGCTCAGGTTCGGCCGCGGCGAGTGGGAGACGCTCCTGTGCTCCATCTTCTTCATGGGGCAGATCCTCTGGGTGGGGAAGAGGGAGTTCTCCGACAACCGCCCGGGCCCGGTCACGCTCATCCTGTTCTCGTTCCAGGGGGCCGCGTTCCTCGCTCTTGCCGTCGCGACCGCGCCGGGCGCCCACGCGCTGCTCGCGCCGTGGCAATCGCCCGCGTGGCTGGGCCTCACCCTTGCGCTCACGCTTTTCTGCACGATCGGCGCGTTCTCGATCATGAACCGTTGGCAGCCCAAGATCACGTCAACCGAGGCGGGGCTGATCTATTGCGTGGAGCCGCTGTTCGCGGCGGTCTTCGTCCTCTTCCTGCCGGCGATCTTTTCAGGTTGGGCCGGGATAGATTATCCCAACGAGCACGCGACCTGGTCGCTTGTCATTGGTGGCGGCCTGATAACGCTCGCCAACGGGATCATCCAGATGAGCCCGGAGGCTCACGAGCAACCCACGCAAGAGCTATCTAATTAGACATAGTAAAAACTGCATATTTTATGTTATGACAGGATAAACCTTGCTTATTGAATATTTAGGCAGTTTAAAGACTGAATTAACTCGGAAATCAGGGAGATCATCCTCAATGGGCTCCAGGAGCGGTTTGAGGTATTGAGTGCGGGCCGCCGGGCCGCCTCCAGACCGGCCCGGGGTTGGCTGCGCGCGGTTCGCGAGGCGGTCGGCCTCACCCAGAGCGGGCTCGCCACCCGGATCGGCGTGAAGCGCCAGTCTTACGCCCAGCTCGAGGAGGCCGAGGAACGCGGCTCGATCAGCTTCGCATCGATGCACCGCGCCGCGGAGGCAATGGGTTGCGAGCTCGTGTACTTCGTCGTCCCGCGCGATTCCGTCGCGGGGTCGTACGCCGAGCTGGCTCGGATCAATGACCCTGGTGCTGCGCATCTGAAGGCGACGGACCAATCGATGGCGCTGCAGGAAAGGGAAGGCCGAAAAGATGGCGATTGAGGCATCCGTTGCGGACGCCCCGATCTCGGCGGACGAGCGGGCCCGGCTCCTCCCGAGCCTTTCGACGCGCGCGCAGTTAACCGAGATCGAGCGCCGCCACACCAACGCCGCTCGCGTGTGGGCCATGCGTGGCGCGGTGCTGCGCCGCAGCGACCTCATGACGGAGGCCTTCGCCCGCGAGCTTCACCGCAGGATGTTCGGAGGAATCTGGCGCGGGGCCGGACGGTACAGGACGACCGGGTGCACTTCCGGCTGGGAGCCCGGGCAGATCGCCGAGGGCGTCAGGATGTTTTTCGACGACGCGGAGGCCTGGCTGCGGTACGCGACGTACCCGGTCCACGAGACCGCGGTCCGCCTTCACCTCCGGTTGGCGTCCGTCCGTCCCTGGTTCAACGGCAACGGGCGCCATGCGCGGCTGGTCGCGGACATCGTGGTGGCGGCAAGCGAGGAGGAGCCGCTGACGTGGGGGTCCCACTCCCCGTGGGGCGACCCGGGCGAGGCGCGTGCGCGCTACCTTCGGGCGATGAGGATCGCCGAATCGGGTGATTTCAAGCCGCTCGTCGACTTTGCGCTAAGTTAGTGCTGTGAGCCTAGAAGGAATACGAGGTGCTGCCGAATATCCCCCGCCGCATACCGTACTGGGCGGCATTGACGCCCACACCCGACCCGTTGCGAAGCTCATAGGACTTGTCGGTGAGGTTGAGAATGTCGAGGCGAGCCTTCCAGAGGCGGTGCCAGCCAGCCTTGAAGCTCTGCTCGGCGCCGACGCTTAGCGAGTAGTATGCCGGCACGGTCCCACCGTTGGGGATCACGGTCCCGTCGGGGGCGGTCGCATCGGTCCGCAGGCCCGTGCCGTAGAGCGAATCCACGTAGACCCGTGTGTCGCCCGCAAGCTCCTTCCAGACATAGGAGGCGCCGAAGGAACCGGTCAACTGTTGGTCGTGGTCCAGGAATATCCAGTGATTCTTCACATAGGCCAGGTCGCCGGGGTCGAAGAGGAACTCGGCCGAGTTCCAGTCCTCGCCCCTTGCCACCGAGTGGGCCAGGTTGAGGTAGGTTGTGAATCCGCCGTGCGAGTACGAGCCCGTGAGCTCGAGGCCGTAGACCTCGCCCCTCGCGTAATTGAAGGCAGAGAGGATAAGCGTCTGCCCGAACAGCCCGTCGTCGAGCTGGTTGCTGGCCCGCTTGTAGTAGCCGTCGAGGCCGAACTGCAGCTCGGGCCCGATCTTCTGGGTGATGCCGGCGTCGAGGTAGTTCGCGCGCTCGGCCCTGACCGGGTCGTCCAGGGTGACGGCCGAGGCGTTTGAGGTGCCGCCGAACCCGGCCACGGTGCTCCCGGACACGTTCTCGACCGGCGGCGGGGTGAAGTAGCGCGCATACCCGGCGTGCAGTGTCGTCGAATCCGTGGGCTCGTAGATCAGGTTCAGCCGCGGGCTCAGCTGGTCCTCGTTGTCGAAGGATGAGTCGAATTCGTCCAGCCGTGCGCCGTAATTGAGCGTCAGGCCGGGCGCCAGCCTCCATTCGTCCTGCAGGTAGGCTCCCGCGAAGAGGCCGTGAAGCCCCTCGTCATTTGTGATCGAGAAGGCGGGGCCGTCCGGGTTCCCGTTTGCGTTCACCGGGAACACGGCCGTGGTCGAATCGGCGGCGACCGACTCGTCCAGGAGGGAGAAGCCCGTCCTCAGCGTGTGGCTGTCGCCAAGCTTGTAGCTGCCGTCGCCCTGGACGCCGCCGGAATAGAGCGTGCGCTTCACGTCGCTCGCCACGCCGTTGAAGTATAGGTCACCGACCGGATCCGGGGTGAAGTGGACGCTGCTCTCCCGGCCAAAGGCGGAGACCTGGAAGTTCAGGTCGCCAGACGATTTCTGATACGTGACTACACCGAAGTAGTTCTGCTCGTTTTGGTTCTCGTTCAGCTTGGCGGAGTCAAACGATATGGGGAGCCATGGGCTGCCGCCGGGAGACGTGCCCGCGAGCAGCCCCGGGGTGTCAGGCACCTGGAAGTTGCTGTAGGAGGCGCTGCCCATGAACGTCAGCCGGCTCGTGCGGTCCAGGATGTAGGACAGGTACGTGAACTCCTTGTACTGGGAGGATACGTCATGGACCGCCGTCACGCTCGGTGTCGGATTCTCGGTCCCGAGCGAATTGCGGTCGTAGCTTCCGTCGGTGAAATAGCTCAGGTTTCCCGAGGAACCTCCGAGCTCGAAGCTCGGGCGCACCGTGTCGTAGCTCCCGCCGTAGAGCGACACCTCGCCCCCCTGCTCGAAGGCGCCGGTCTTCGTCTGGATGTCCACGATTCCGGCTGTGCGGAACCCGTATTGTGCGGGCAGCGAGCCCGTGATGAGCTGCATGCTCTGGACGAAGCGGGGGTCGAGCTCCAGCCCGAAGCCCGTGATGCCCTCGGGCAGGAGCACGTCGTTGATGCGGTACTGAAGGTTTCCGTGCTCGCCCCGGACGTGCATGTCTCCGTTTGCCGCAGAGTCCTCGGCCACTCCGGGCGCACGCAGGAGGACCTGGTTGAACGGGGCATCGGCACCCTGTGGCAGGTTCAGGATCTGCTGCTGGTCCATGATGAAGGACGTCGCGCCAAGGCTCGGCTGGATGAGACCGCGGGTCTTGTCGAGCGCGTCCGTCACGATGTACGGGTCAAGCTGGGTGGCTTTGGTGTCGGGTGCCTGTGCCGGCGCGGTCTGGCTGCGCATCGGCGAGGCGGCCAGCAGGATGATGAGTGGTATGAGCAGTCTCTGAAAATTCATTGAGCAAGAAGATGTTGCGATTGAACGGTCGCGCCATGCGACGCGTGGCAGCCGTTGTCAGGCCGCCATGAATGGCGGCGTGGATGCCCGGCGGGCTGAGGGCCCATGGCCGGCGCCTCCAACCCGCGATTGGCTCAGTCTAGTCCCAGGGGAGGGGCCTGTGTGGGCAGGAGCAGGTAACGCGGGGCTTCCGGGAAAATCCGCTCGAACGGCCTGACGTTGGCGATGCGCAGCGTCTGGCCCGTGAAGAACAGGGCCACGCTCGCGAGCGCAAGGACGAGACCCTGGGCAAACAGGGTCACGACGCACCCGCTGTCATTATCATCGGCGTCCGGCGGGTGGCGCGCGGGGCTTCCGCCATCGTGCCCAGCGCTCACGGCGCCGAGGTCGTGGCCGTGCAGCCAGCCATGGAGCTGCGGGCTGGCTGCGAAGACCGAAAGCGCGAGGACAAGGCCGATCGCCAGCGCTGCGGTTGCCCGCGAAAGCAACGAGGGGCGAAGGTGTCCGGGTTGGGCCATCGGGCAGAAAGGTTGCCAGTTTGCAGGGTTCGTCAACCGGAGAAATCCGGGGCCGGGCCGGAGCGGTGGCGCACCGCCGCTGCGTCCGCCGCCAGCGGTTTCCTCCAGCCAACTGCAGGGCGTTCGCTTCATAAAGCATTGATCCCTAGTCAGGAGCGCACCTAATTTCCGGGGTTTTACGACTTCGCGGTTGCCCCGGTGCAGGCCTGACCTAAATTGCCTGTGTCATGCGCATTGAGAAGACACGGTCCGCTGAGAGCCGCTCGCTGGTAGACCAGCTGAAG
>Ga0182030_10004263_pt1 | contig 30497 bp, 31 predicted proteins | sample 812S3MmetaG_FD_121299 | JGI IMG/M metagenome (GOLD analysis project Ga0182030, IMG submission 121299) | Permafrost microbial communities from Stordalen Mire, Sweden - 812S3M metaG (Illumina Assembly) | ecosystem: Environmental > Terrestrial > Soil > Wetlands > Permafrost | place: Sweden...
AAACTAACTATTATATAAAGATTATACAATTTTAATTTTAAAAATTTTTATTAAGAAATTACAAAGTTATAATATATCAAAATCGGCATTTTTTGGTGTAAAAGGCGGCCGACTTCAGGGGGTGCCCGACTACTATGGGGGGGAACTTACCCATATTCGAAGCACGCCAAGATTGGATCCCCAGTTAGTGTTCCATTCTCCTGGAAGATCAGCCGTTGCAAACCCAGAACGTTTGCGCTTACCTGAAAGGAGCCGTTCTTCCGCCTTCAAAACATCGCAGCCCTGCGCACGTGGAACATGCGAGAGCGAGGATCAGCATTATGAAAGACTGGGAAATTTATCCAATATCATTGGCGCAGACGGCGATCAATTTACGTACGACAGTCTAGCTGAAGGTGGCCCAGTTTTATTCAGGGGCGAGGCACGGCGCAGTCACCCAAATTGCATCTAGACCCAATGAATGGCCTCACTCTAAAATGTATCCTTGAAGCATCTCACGCGCAACATGAAAGCTTTGTCCAGTCGCGTCCCATTTTTAGATTATTTGCCATAAGATTTACACTGCAATTTAAGAAGCATGGCATTCGTATGGCAATTGAAGATGTACAACAGTGCTTCAGGAAAATGCCGAGAAGGAGTGAGGGCTCCAAGATTGAGAATTTGAGCCGGACAATAAATAGTTCCATTGCGCTCAACGTAAGCATGGAACCAACGTTTCCTAATCTGTCTACACTGATATTACTTGAAATATATGTATTCCCTAAGACTCAGCCTCGTTGTTCTCAATTTCACGATAAGTACGATTTTGAGCTGTCGCATCCCTTTCCCCTACATGTACATTCATCGTTGCATGCGCTGTTGTCTCCGAGGACAAAATGGTTAGGGATATATTGATTCTTGCCGGATTTCTCTCATATCATGTTGTAAACGCCGCTGCCGTCTTTCCTAATTCCACGACTTCTGCTCATTCCGCCTCAAGTGCTGCTTCCTCTTCCAGTACCATTCTTAGTACCACTTCTAGTACACCAAGCAAAGGAACTACTTCGTCCATCCCTCCCGGACAGACAGGGATAGCAGCTCTTGGGTTTGACGCTGGAGGAATTGATGAGAATGGCATATCATGGTAGGATTCCCTACAAAATTTCTTGCTGAGAAATTCCTGCATTCCTTCTCAGACGGGTGCTAATTTCTGATTATAGTGGTATTGGGCAAGACTGTACTCGGTCAGGCCAACCAGAATATGACTATTGGTCAACCAACTATATCAATCCTTATACGCAGTCTGGAGATGCTCAAGCTTCATCCTGCGGCGCAGTTTGGTCCTCAGGGTTAGCACATTGGTTGGCCACAGCCCCCATAATTTTGGCATACACCGAATGGGTCGCTCCAAGCGGTCAAACTCCAACTTCAACCGATACTTTAACAAATAAGATAACATGGAGCGGCTCGTCAACTGTTAGTACTATCACTGAAATCGATACACGAGTTTTCATTCCCGAAACTTCAGCACACCTAGTATATTCCTATGCCACGCCTTTTGCTTTTACCGCATCATCACCATGCTGTAGTAGCTGCTCGCTTTTTGGGGATGAGGTTCAAATTTTCCATTGGCCTACTGCTGCTCCCTCCCCTGCAGTATCTCGTCTCGTCAATACTGCAGACAACTTTACCTTGTATGATCTATTTTCCATGTTCCAAGCACTAAAAACTAATGAATTCTAGCACTTCGCCATCTATCTACGTTGCGTTCAAATCACTATATGCTACAAACCTGTGTGGGACATTAGATTCGAAGGCTTATCAGACCACGCTTGCCTTTGCGCCGGGTGAGCTTTCAACTGCGCCAGGATGGAAATGGAATTACACAAACGTACCTCCTTTTGAGAATACAGTTTTCACTAAAGCTACATGGGTAGACGCGTAAGTAACCATCTTCTTATTGTGAAAAATTCTGACATGTCCACAGGGAATCGTGTAGTTGGATTACAACCACACTGGCCAATACATTTGCTACCTGGACTTTGCAAGAAGATATGGAAGATCCAGTATCGTTCACCGGATCATACAATCCGTGTTCTCCAGTCCTGTCCATCCCAACTCAATTGTATACACTCAATCCACACTGGACCGGATGTGTGCCAGGTATATCCGGATTCTGGGATCCTCCGTATACGCTTGAAGCAGGAAGTGGTCTGGTAACCCCCTTTGCTCCTGCGGCCACATCAACAGCAATCACGACCAGTTCTGCAACACCAGGTCCTACTATTCCATCAATTACTCCATCTGTCACCACGACTGCAGCATCAGAACAGCCTACTCAGGTGAATCAGATACCAGCAAAGTCTTCGACTACAAGTGATCCATCTCCTACACCGAGCGTCGCGACAGAGACTGTCCAGCCATTACCGGCAACAAGTGTAAGTGCCGATCCTCCAACTCAGCCCTCCCCAGATGTTCCACTTCCAAGCCCAAAGAGTGATTTCGTACCATCCCAGCCTACCTCAACCTCTGCGACAGAACCTTCTCCGGCTGCAAACAATCCTCCGACGCAAAATTCCCCAGGAAACAATTCACCAACCCTCGATCCATCTCCCAACAACCATTCGCCTTCTACAACCGGCGTGAACAGCTCTCCTATCATAACAGCCTCGTTCGTAAACCCTGCTGCACCTCCATCCGACCCGCATGCATCACCTTCCTCACCCTACCCCTCACCCTCTTCCTCACTTTCCCCAACAACTGCCAATCCCGCGGCAGCACCAGTTGTGACCTCCCTCTCCGCCCCTCCCCTCACTCTAACCCTCCCCGACACGACCCTAACCGCCGACCCCTCCTCCCCATCCGCCTTCATCCTCGCCTCCCAAACCCTCACCCCCGGCGGTCGAATCAACCTCTCCGACACCCTCATATCTCTCGCCTCCAACGGCGCCTCCATTCAAATCGGAACTTCGATCCAACACCTCATCACCCCCACTTATCTCATCGGAAGCCAAACCCTAGCTCCGGCCGGTCCACCCGTGACCCTTTCCGGAATCACGTATTCGCTAGATCCGGCTGGTAATAGTGTAGTTGTAGGTTCTAGCACACTTCCTATCGACTCTCTACTCGGTAATTCGAACGAGGGTGGGGCGATAAGCACAGCACCTGCAGGTGCTAAATATGCTGTTGCGGGCCAAACACTCCAAGCTGGGGGTCCCGCTATCACGATTTCAGGCACGCAATGGAGTTTACGGCCTGGAGGCTCAAGCGTCGTTATAGGAAGTAGTACGCAAGCTATTAGTGCGCTAATGGTAGCTGCGACGACGAAAGCCGAGGTTTTTGTGGCGGGGCAGACGATAGCGGCTGGTGGGGCGGGAGTGATGGTTAGTGGGGAGGTGTGGAGTTTGCAGGCTGGTGGGGAGAATGTTATTATTGGGGGTTCGAGGACTGTGGCTGTGAGTAATTTGGCTGGGGTTAGCACGGAGAATGGAAATGGGGTTGGGGGCATGATTGCTACGATTGGTGGGTTTGGAGCAGGTGGTCGCGAGACGAGTCCGAGTTCTTATGTGCAATATACGGGTCCCTTGGAGACTGGAGCTGGTACTTCAGTGTACAATGGGACGATGTTTCTTGGAAGCGCGGGACGAAAAATTACCAGGAGTGTTTGGTGTATGGGATTGGTTATTGGGGTTGGTGTTTTGGTTGTATATTTGTTGTGATAAAATTGAGTAAATGAATATAAACGTCTAGATTAGAAATACAGAATGTCGTAGGCCTAAAATCCTTTGATAAAGTCTTTCTGATATGGTCTAAGGTTGAAGAAGAATATAGAGAGACAAGCTCTAATTTAACGGGGTAAGTTCAAAAGGTAGTTGGTTGAAATTCCATTTTTGGTGTTTTTGAGGATCCTTCTAGCTCCAGTCAACGAGATGCTAAAACGGTGTAATTAGCGAAGCATTTTCAAATAGTTCACAATCTACATGACGCCCTATTTCTTAGAATGGGTGCAAAATATCTGGCTTAATCAGCCTCAAGAATACTGGAAAGGTATTGGTGCTTTTGTTTCAGAGTATTTTTCTAAGGGGTTTTAACTCGTTATGTGATCTAGATCTCGTGATATTACAGGCGGTTCTGTGGTTCTTCCTCAGCAAAAGAGGGCCTGGAAGAAGCTCTTAGAATTAATAAATAAAATCCAGGTCATTTATACCTTATATCAGATCTATAAAATGGTAGAAGTCCTGTGATTAAGCTAAGGAAAAGAGCTTTGCCTGGACCTCTAGGTTCTTATTTTTTCTGAAATGTTATTTCTGAGATGGAATATGGCCTTTGCAAATGTACCGTATCATATCATCATTGACGATAAAGAGTAGAGTGTGGGTAGGGCTGGAACGCGGTGCTGACTAACCGCATTGGAAGCGACGTAGCGCTTTTAGGCGCATGGAGGGGTAAAGTTTGTCACCGCCTTTTTTTTTTGCCAAACCAATCAAAATCACAAGATCTAGAAAATTGTGAGGGCGGCAAAAAAGCCACAGGCGGTGAGCGAGAAACTTTCCCGTAAGCTAGGTCCAGCTAAAGATAAGGCGGAATCTGAAGTCTGCACCGCCACAGGCCAGCCTGCACGTGCTCACTAACCCCCAATTAATTTTTTTAGTTTAGCGCGACATTCTGACTCAATCACACGAAGCAGCATCAGCTTCTACAAACAACGGGAACATACAAATTACTGCACTTCTACTCACCAACTCAAAATGGAACTGCAAGAGAGGCTTACATTGATCAACGAGAATCTCGTTGAGGTACTCAATCCAGAGTTAATCGAGCAACCTTTGGCCGAGGGCCGCAATCCGAAGATTTACTGGGTGAGTTCTTACTCCCACAAGTGCCCGCCAATATCTTCCTACCTGATCTGAAATGTGCTGAAAATCTGTTTCTTAGGGGACTGCAACGACCGGTAGGCCGCACTGCGCATACCTGTGAGCCGTTGTTCATTGTCTTCGTTGCTAGCGGCTAACGCAATCCCTAGGGTACCGGCAATCAAGATTGCTCAATTCTTGGCCGCTGGATGTGATGTCGTCGTTCTTCTTGCAGACATCCACGGCTTTCTTGACAATCTTAAAGCACCAGTGGAGCTAGTGGAGCATCGGGTTGACTACTATCGGTTGACCATCTCAGCGCTCCTTAAAGCTGTGGGTGTCTCAACACAGCTCAACAACTTGACCATCATTCAGGGAAGCTCGTACCAAAAGACAGCTGAATATGTGATGGATGTCTATAAGCTTAGCTCTTGCATCTCCGAACACGAAGCTAAGAGAGCTGGAGCCGAAATAGTCAAGCAATCGGACAGCGCGCCTTTGAGTGGCCTTCTTTATCCTGTTCTCCAAGTGCTCGACGAACAGTACTTGGACGTCGACGCGCAATTTGGTGGTAAGCTCTACTAGAATCCACAACTTTTAGACCAGTTTCTCATATAATTAGGACTTGATCAGCGGAAGTTGTTTATTGCTGCGAAAGAATGGTTGCCGAAGTTAGGATATAGACAAGTATGTTACCACTATCGCTCCATCCTGATATTGAGCATCCTTTAGAGCTGACTTTCGCCTAGCGAGCGCATCTCATGAATGGCATGGTGCCAGGCATAAATGGTGGCAAAATGAGCTCCAGTGATCCAGGTAAGCTCTCTTCGCAACGATCACCTTACAGGTGTACTAATTTAGCTTAGACAGCAAGATAGATCTTCTCGACCCTCCAGAAGTTGTCAATAGAAAGATCAGAAAAGCAACCGCAGCTCCCAAAATTGTCGAAGAAAACGGTGTTCTCGCCCTCGTCGAGTTTGTCTTGCTTCCAGCCGCAGCCTTGAGTGGCCGTCGGGAGTTTCATGTCGACCGTGATAGGGATGGTTTGGAGCCTTTGATCTACACAAGCATTGAGAAAGTGCACGAGGACTACAAAAATGATATCCGTAAGTTCGCTCGCTACTCTCCCCACGAAGGTTTATACTAATTCTTGTTCGTTAGTCACACCCCAACTCCTGAAGTCGGCAGTGGCAGCTGCTCTTAACTTACTGCTTGCACCTATTCAGGAGGGTTACCATGCCTCGCCGGAATGGCAGGAGACAGCTTTAAAAGCATATCCGCCACCTGCCAAAAAGGAGAAAAAGGTCAAACAAAAGGGGACTCAACACCCTACTAGATTGAAGAACGAGAACATCAAGGGTTCAGGCTCAGAAGCAACTACTTAGAACGGACTTCATGAACTTCCATTTACCTCGGACAATCAACTACTCCATGGCATGAGCCTGGGCATGAATCAATCCAGCTCCCTCTACAAAACAATCCGAACACCCTATCCAATTTTCGACATGAGGTTCCGCATGCTCTCCGTTCTTTAGACGCTCGACGAAGCTCCGAGCCAATGTAGATAGTGGAAGTCCAACAATAGAGAAAGACTACAATCCGCCCTTTCTAGATTCCTTGATACTTCAGCTTTTTCTTATTGCCCCTTTTCTATTCATCCATATTTCCACAATAATAATAAAGTCACATTTCCTATAGATGATGTCCTCAGTATCTATCTGATCTATTTCTACGTCCCTGTTATTAGCATCCGAGCTCGCAGTATTCCAGTGCTCCCCAGCCAAGCTTTTGATGTCTAGGTATTCAACACCGTCGTCCTTAAGATCTATATTCCACTGAGTTCGACGCTCTATATTTGCTAACAGTTCATTCATTCTGCTGCTGAGATGCTTGTCTAAACTATTTCGTACCGTGGCGCTATACTCAGCAAAAGCGCCATTCGAGCTTTCCCCACTAGAGCGGGGACACACTGGAGTAAGATGTGAGTCTAGCGCGTGGAGAAGAGGAGATCTCCCCATCCTGTAGAAATAAGCATAAATAAGATACATTGCCAGTCGGCTCCGCTTCTGCCCCATTCAAGAAAATAATCAAAGTGCTCTTGAAAATTAGCTATATCCGCGAATCTCGAACAACAGCCGTAGCACTTGATAGATTTCGCAATTGGATTCATGTTCGGAATACTCATCTAATGGTATTTTCGAATAACAAAGTGAGCATCTGACTGATCTGCAAACGTCAATCTTCTCATCTTCAGGTGCTCTTTCTCTAAAAATGTGACATCAAACATATCGATAACTTTCCCCAATATTTCTGAACTTCCTGAGCTGGAATACATCTCTGCCCACAGTCGTAACAAACGCGGAGGATGCAAGATAAGCGATGCTAATTGAAAAAATCTATGGGGTGCATACTACAACGAGGTCTACGACGCTTGAAATACAAGTAAGTCTGAAGGTGAAGAGCAGTGTCTCTCTTTGGTACACGGTTTTTATCACAGCAGTTGCACTGGTAGAAGTCGCAATTTAACCGGTGGGTTGAAGGCTAGCTGGGAAGAATAGTTTATGGTAGCCCCAACACATTTCCCATTCGCAATTTCCGTAATTTGTCTCCTAATTTGACGCTGCGTTTTGACTGCCTCAGACTTAGAAATACGAACGAGTTGACCTTCAAGATCAGATGCGAGACTAAATTACCTTTTAAGCATACTAGACTTCGCCAGTTTGGTCGCCTGAGCCTCAGAAAGGTGTTCTGTCAGGTCTTGAGGATCAAAATCGGAGCCAGTTGAGTGACTGGGCTGCTCTTTGAGCGTAGGTGGAGCCTCGTCCCCTGGAAATCTGGAACAATTTGCAAGATGATTTCGTACACGTAAAGAAGAGACTTGAGCTCACTTATACTCGGGTCACGTTCCTTGTTGAAGGATCTGCGTCGTCTAGAGCACTCGAAGGACATAAGAGACGTACTGTTCTCCTCGGACCGAAGTTGTCGTTTCTCTTCTTCCGGAATTCGCGTCCAGTTGAGAGATACCCTGTCAGGAAGAAGTTATGCCCATCGTAATAACTTTCTGTACCACAGTGTAGCATCGAAATATCTGACACCTAAAGAGTAGACTTGTGAAAACATCAAACTGCTGTGAGCATGATTTGGGCAACCGAATGTTGCTGCTGCTTGTACCTAGCCCGTCATCTCGGTCTCGGTCTTTATAAAGGCTTGCAGCAGCGGGCGTCGGACTACTTGTCGACTCCCTGGCTTGCGCAGGAGCAAGGGGATTTGCAAATCGGCCCACCGAGTCCAAGGATTAGAGGAATGATATTCGAGTCCGTTGGTATGCCGAAGTTACGACCGAATTCGCTGGTCTTGTAATAAAAGGTAATAACTTTCCCCTGGCTAGAATTGTTCTTGTCGATATTATTGTTATCGATATGATAATGGAAATGATTGACCTTCTTTTGAGAGGAGTTGACACCTAGTCCGAGCTTAAGACTTGCTTCTGCAGCAACCATTCTTGCGGTCGTACTAAAACTCCTCCTATATGCGGCCACAGTCTTTTTCAGAAATAAGATTCATAATATCGGTAAATGAGTAGAAAACTTGATAAGTTGATAGGGGAGCGAGAACGGATACCCCACGGCACCTCAATTGTTCCAGACAAACAAACATTAGCAACACCCCTATTTCATTAATATGAAAACAATAACCAACTCGCGATAGGGCTAAAAGAGGATCCCTGAACATGATCCAGCTGACTTATTAGCATTGTTAGAATTTAGAGCTCAGATTAGGTTAGAGCAGCGATCAATCGGGTCCAAAGACGGAAATAGACTTTTGTAAGGTCAAGAATCGGTGCAGATTATGATGATAATAGAGTTGTATGGAAGCAATAAGCAAACTAAAGTGCAGATTTACCAAGACTATACTACTAGTCGGATTAAGTTAAATCTGATCACTTGAAAAGCAAGAAGTTAAAACAAATGACAATATAACAACATATCATGCTTTATGGTGCTCGGGTTGCTCAGGTTGGTGCACTAAGCGAGAATGAGTTTAGGATTTTCATGCCTAGGCAGAAATATAGCAACACCTGACAAGGCGGTGTGAACACAGGATGCTAATAGTACTGCCGGCTAGTTCTTATCTATCAATCATCACCTTATACTCCCCCCGGCCCAAAAAATTGATACAGCATCATGGCCGATATCGCGCCAACCCTTGGTTGGATTTGTATTGATACTTCGCTCCTGGCGATAGTAGAGGCTACGTTGGATGTCGAATATGAAAAGACGAATGGATACCGCTTAGGTCGAATTGGGTGCCTAAATGTAGTTGTCAATTGTCTGCCAGAGCAATCTTGCGCTGTAGATGCCGCACATATGGCTCAAATCATGGCAACAAGTTTCAACGGGATTGAAGCGATCCTCATAACTGGATTTGTGGATGAGGCCCCTAGCGCTGGCATTAGATTGGGGGACGTGATCATCAGTCAAGTTACCAGCCAGTATGAAGGAGACCCAGAGTCCAACTCAATGGCGACATCAAACATTATGGAACGAGCAAGTCATATACTCCAGCAAGAAGTTGGAGCAGCCGGTTACTGGCTTCAAAGGAACCTGCCTCTCGTCGCCTCGAATTTCCCAGATCTGCTACGGTCCGCTCAGCGGCCAAGCACTGGCCTTCCCGACTACCCACGTTTACACTACAGAAATATTGGCTCAGTGAATCATAATATAGAGAATGAGCGGTTGTTGGACCAGTTGGCGCGGTTAAAGGACATCAAGCACTTTGACACAGGAGCTACAGGTATTTTGAACTAGACTTCCATGGAATGACTCACTGTTTTTGACATTCACACTCACAGGTTTGGTGAATCCCCAAATTCCGATTACTTTCATACTTGGTATCAGTAATTGCGCAGACTCAAGTGAGAATGATAATTGGAAGAGGTACGCGGCGGTTAATGCCGTGTCATATGGAATGGAGCTCATCCAAGTCATGACGAATAGTTTAATGAACAGCATCTCGGACCTCAAGGGTACAGAGAAGACCGTGCCTCCTCCTATTGATCCCGTGCTGCCGCCATTCCAACCTCATCAATACCCCAGCTATGGGAATGCAGTTCTGCTGGTGATCCCAACAGAAAATGAGTTCAAGAGGAGACTTTTGCAGGAGACCTTCAGAGAGCGAGCACCAAATGATGTGACTATTCATGCAGTTACAGTTTCGGTCGATTCAGGAGTAGGAGAGCAACCTTACAACGAGGCTGGCATAATTGGCGCTCATAACCGAATCAGCAACGCCTTGCTTCGCCTTGACACTCCTGAGTATCAAGAGATGTTTAAGGAGAAAGGAATAAGAACTGTTATTTGCGCGTCGATTGAAAGTTATTTTCAAACCGACAACATCGATCGCCCTACCGACTATGGAGTCGTTGTGATCCACAACGCTACCACACATCAAACGTCGGCATGCACATCAGAGGGCGTCACAGCACCCCCTGCTTATGTCAATCGGGCACGCCGTTTTGGCTTCGAGGGAGACCAAAATCGAGGCAGGGTGACAGTTGGCCAAATATTAGCGGCACATGTGCCGGGGTTAGACAAGGCGAATTGGCAAGAAGTCCTTGCCAATCATTCGCGATATGACCTGCTGAAGGATGCTGTTAGACAGGTGTCAATACCGTGGTAGTCATACAAGTTAAACACTAAGGGATGTGTCGAAATTACGTGGGATACAATCTACTGGATTAAATTATAGATTCACTAATGAATATGGTTTAAGAGACTACATCTGGCGAATATCTGAACTAGTGACCTTATTGATAGTTTGTCATACTACTTGGCCGCTTCCTTTTAGACTCGCTGGGCGTGTCCGCTCAAACAATTTCTTCCATGGCTTAGACGTAAAAGGGGGCTCAGGTATGCCAAATACCCAGGAACGCCAGATGAGCATAATCAGAATAGTCGAGGGAATAGTAACTACAAAGTACACCCATAACTGGCTTGAAACTGTCCAGCGAGCGTCACCGAAAGTGAAGAAGGTCGTACTAAAGAGTGCCTGCAATTGTATGAGTCAAAATAATGGAAACAGAGCAAGGTGGTACGTACCGAAACAAAGGTGGCTGGTAGGAATACCATTGTTAAAAGAGCAATCGATTTCACCACCATGTTATCCTGCCGAGAGAGCATGTTGAATGCCTGCGTACTTGTGAGCTTCGAGAGCTAGAATATGGGTTGATACAGAGGGGAATAGGAAGGCATTGTTACCAGTCCAATCTCATTTGTAAGCCTTTCATGATTGGAGAGAGCGCGTAGCTTGAGGCTCTTCACTAATTGTAGCTGGAAGCTCGTGTATTCTTGCGCCTGCTCTCGATAATTTCTCGTGAGATCACGTTGTAGAATTCGGTAGATCGATTTCTGCTGTCGTAGAATTCCTTCCATTGTTTCTATTGTTACCGAAAGGACTTCCGAAACGTGAATCGAGTGTCTAGATACGTCGTGCAATGCTCCAAAATCATATGCGCCTACTTGTCTGGTCTAATCGATATTTGTTAGCACTGGATTGATTTCTAGGTAACCTAATCAGGTGCAGATACCTTCTCAATTTTCCGAACTGGGTCTCGAACACGCCATACAGAATCGTCGTATAGCAATATTATCTGGTCAAGTAGAGGGGCGTGCATCGCAAATGGGTCACTAGAATCGAGTGAAGATGATTGCTTTTGAAGGGCGTCCTCGAGCCCCGATTGCAGTTCTTCCGGCGTGTCGATGCATATGACTCTACAATGGCCCAAACGATCCCAGTAGGTGAAAAAACCCATCTCGTACCATATGTAGGCTTTGCCTTCATGTACAGGCTCTTCGTGAACCATCTTGACCAAACAACGAAACCAGGTACCTAGTGTACAATTTCAGTACGCGTAAGATGAAGCAAAGAGTCTAAAGAGCAACGTACTATAGCTTTCCAGAGTCTTATCCTTCGCAACCATTTTGCAACCAAAATAGCCGTTCAATTCCGTGCATGTTGTGTTGCCTAAGAAAGCAGGTACATTAAAGTGGCGCAAAAGTTCCTCGCGACTGCTTTCTAAGTTCACGTAGGATTTCCGGTCGAGAAATCTAGAATGAGTGAGATTCGCATACTACAGTTTTCCGATCGTACAAGTTCTTCTTACATATAGCACTTCTCTGGTAGGTTTGGGATCTAATTCTTGGTCAGATCAACTAGTGGAGAATCATCAAGGAAGACGCACCTCATGAGGATCGAGAGGGTAATTTTTTATGAATTCCCACTTTTCTGAAGCTGGTCATCCTTTAGGGTATGAACGATAAAGGTAGTAACGGCACTTACAACGCTTCAGGAGAGTGGCCAGCGGGTTTTGCATTGTATCCATTCGAGCAGAAGCGATAATGACGAGTGATGTTCTGGGTCGTTTTTTATTTCGCTATTGTAGCCTTTTTAAAACCAAAGTATTGCAGGCAAGTTTGTCGCGTCATGTGGCTGCATCCGGCATCAACTCTGACACCCAAGGACACTGTGGTGCTTCGCTCAATCACCAAGTGATGGATTTCAAAGTTATGAACCTAAAATGAAAGCGGGCAGCCTCAAATTCTTTACGCCCATTGGTAGCCGCCACCGGAGATTCGCCAACCATACATCGCTAAAGGGACAATTTACTAAGACTTATTCGTTAAAGGTTGCTTCATGGTGCATCGTTGGTTGGACTACGGGTATTTATGGGTTACAGGAATCTATAAAGAGTAATCAAGCGACTTATTTGCTTTACTAGTATTTAATTTCGCTTTTTGTGTATTATTATGTACAATAATTTAAGTCAGAAGTGTATTTATGATCTCTTCACTTGTAAACCCAGGTCGCATTTGAAATACAGGGTTCAGCAGGTTAGAAAGATAGTTCTACCAGTACTCCCCCTGGTTTCATTCTCCTTTTTTTTTTTCTTAAAAAAAAAGAAAAAAAAAAAAGGGTTTTGCTATTGCAACCATTTGGTTGTCTCAGCTGATCTATTAATAAGTGGGGTCTTCGCTGGATTTTTGTCCATTGCTAACTGTTTGACTAGGATATGGAATGAGGCTGTTATTTTCTCTTGGGCGGCACACGTTTTTGAGGGCCACCGTATTTGTCCGAGCCCGGTGAGTGAAAGAGGAGATCTTACGCGACTGGCCGTGGGGTCCAACCACTTTACCCCTGTCAGCGATTACTGCTCCATGTGCCAATCTTACATGGCGTGCGTGAAAACCGCACGAGGCAATTAGTTGAGTTTTTGAAAAAGTGAAATTATATGTATCCGAATCTGCTTCCTAATCTTGTATCACAAGAAGATACGCCGTCCGCAAAGCGCGTGAAATGAAAGGCAAGGTCGTTGTTTCTGACGAGATGGAGACGCTTCACTTGATACTGAGTTGTGGAATGATCGACGGGCTGCAGCTGGCTCGGCGTACAGGGTATTGTTAATATGTCTCCCACTTATTATACAAGGGCCTCCGGACCCTAGACACATTTCTTCATACTTTAAAGCGACGACGGGTTTTCCCAGCTCGAAAACGCCACAATTTCACATGCAGACGCGTTCGGATGAAAGCGCATTGTTAGCCAGTAACCACGCGACAAGTGTAGGCCCCAATAATTCCTAGCGAGCTGGCTGAGACATAGCTAAGTTGCCATTGTTCTTAGAATGGAATCTTTAGTCGGGGGCCCGCTCACACAATGCCTCATACCCCAGGAATTGTTTGGGGCTGAAATGTGATAGCGAGTTTCCATCGTTTCGGACTTAACAGTTGTGCCCATGGTTTTAGCATTATCCTGCAAGAACCTAATCTGGTTCTCACATCTATTGAGTATATCTTTGCAGTGTTTGGTTTCAATAACAAGCAAATGGCCTCAGTGGACCCAGCAACAGCGACAGGTGATGATAGAGGGATAGGGGGAGCGGGAGAGCTGATGCCTCAAACAGGAACGTCAATAAATCCTGAGCAGCTTGGTTTGAAAATTTTGTATCCCCCAGAGGGTAGCCCGGAAGCTGGCAAAGTAGAGGTAGAGTAAGTCACGTTTCAATCATCCTAACTACGTACTCGGGGATCTGATTATATGTAGTGTGGTCGCAGTTCACGGCATTGGCGCGGCCCCCGACTGGGCATGGGTGGCTCAAGAGACCAAAATGAAAGAGGTGGTTTTGGATGGGACCAAGGAAGCCAGGGAAGTTGTTCGGACCATCAACTGGTTGGAAGCACCGAATATGCTTCCTAAGGCCATCCCAAGAGCGCGAATCATGAGATTCGGATACGAATCCCAATGGTTCGGAGATGCTGCGGTCAAGCAACGACTCCCCACTGTCGCAAATACGCTGTTAAAATTTCTTGTAATGGAGAGAAAAGTAAGCTTTCACCGCATCCACTTTTTGCAACCGTTGCCAGGTACTGAATAATATAGAAATGTAAGTATCGACCAATTGTGTTTATCGGTCACTGCTTCGGCGGCCTTGTCATTCAAAAGGTAGGCCCAATCTTTTTTTTAGCATGCGGATACCAAAGCTAATAATACTAGGCCTATAGTCTGGCGAGGGGTAATTCTGATGATTGGCCCGGCATCGCCATATCGACAACAGGAATGGTCTTCATGGGCACACCGCATCATGGGACAGGCTCAATTACATCCCAAGGTTTGATGTATAGTGTCATCGCTGAGGGAATGCACGTAGAAGACAGTGTTTTGAAAGCGTTATCAACAGGGGACGAAGCACTCGGCGATGCTCTCAAAGAGTTCATGAGGCTTGTCAATGTTCAAACCGCTCGCATACAAATATGCTGCTTCTTTGAGCAGAAGCAAACCTCAGTTGGAACGATAATTGACGACGCATCTTTGAAGGTTAGGCAAAATTGCTATTGAATTACTGATGCTAACAACCAGCAGGAGTTTGTAGTAAACGAAGAGTCTGGAACTTTGGCAGGGCATCAAAGTTTTGGCTTGCCACTAGACCACTTTACGCTTAATAAATTTCTGAGCCCAAAAGACGGTAACTTCAGAATAGTCACAGAAGTCATCCAGGATATGGTGCTGGCCTCAACCGAGATTATGAAGAATCGTGAGCTACGTAAGGAGACCAATATAACTTATTCATGAAATTACCTATTCCCATCCCTACCTACATTTTTGCGTCTAGATATGTATGATTCTGATTTCCGTGGTAGCACAAGATGCGATAGTGCAAAAGCCGGTAGCATCTCCAACATCACCTACGATATCCAGCTTGCAGCCTCGAGTCTCCTACCGACCTCTCTCAAGACCTCCATTTCTGAGGGACCCCAAATTTGTTTCCCATGGAGATATTCTGCAGCGTATTGAACAGAAATTCGAAAAGCATCCCAGAGTGGCTCTCTATGGAAATTCCGGAAATGGGTAAGCAGCAACTTCCAGACGTTCGTTGCTCAGAAGATATGCAAAGTGATTTGCTAGATTCAATCTATTAATGAGCATTCATTATTCTCTCGGACAAAAGCTAAAAAGAGATCCCTTAGTAAAACACACATCGCCATCGAATATGCCCATAAATATAGCGAAGAGCATCCAGGTGCAAAGGTCCTTTGGGTAAATGCTAGGGATCTCGAGCAGTTTGAGCACACATACAAGTCCAATGGTAGCAAGCTCTCAATCCAAAGTTTGAAAGACCCAAAAACCAATGTACTAAATGCTGTTTGTCGGCACTTACGTCAGGAGGCTCATGGACAATGGCTGATGGTTCTTGATGGGGCCGATGACCAGGAAATGTTCCACAAGAAACTGACCGATTCATCCAAAGAAGATAAGTCTGGTAAACAACGGCAGAAGACACTTCTGGATTACATCCCAACATGTTCTAGCGGGACGGTCTTGATAACAACCAGGTCCCTCTCGCTGGCTTCTGAGATGGTTAATCAACAGATGGATAGTTCTATTGAAATCACCCCACTCGCAGTCGGAGAATCTATTTCACTCCTTCGCAAGACGCTCTCGGAGGAGGTGTGCGATGAGACAGGAGCGCTTGATCTTGTGAAGGCACTGCATCAATCACCCATCGCAATTAGCCAAGCTACCGCCTATATTATTGCTCGGGGAAAGGAGATCACTATTGCTGATTATTTGGCTCTCCTGAAGTCCCAACCCCCCTTGAAATTAGGCGGTGAAGACACTGGGAATCCGGTGAGACCGAACGAAGCAGAATCTACCGCTGTCGCGACGTGGCAAATTCTTTACGACTTTATTCGACAAAAATATCCCGACTCAGTTTCTCTATTGTCGGTCATTGGTGTTTTAGATCTACAGAGGATTCCAATATTCTTGCTGAATAAGTTGTCCGACAATGCACGTACGATCAAGGCAGCTCTTGCTCTACTGGCTCAATTTGGCATGATAACGTTTTTTGCCAATCACAAATTTATCAGCGCCAATCGATTAGTTCAGCTCTCTACTCAAGCACATCTCACGCAAATAGGCGAGAAGAAGTCGGCGGATGAGAGAGCTTTGTGGTTGTTGACAAATGTGTTTCCCGGGGATATTGATGAGTATGAGACGTGTGAAATTCTCTATCCTTATGCGAAGCTAGTCCTTGGATTTCAGCCAACTTCGCCACCGAGTAAGCTTCATCTAGCAACTCTTGCATTCAATATCGCAGCATATTACAAACATTTAGGGAAATTTGATGATGCACGCCGAAACCTCGAAGAATCTCTTAAACTTCGTGAGGAAGGACTTGGGAAGGACAGCAGCGAAGTTCAAGACACAAAAAAGGAGTTGGAGACGCTTCAGGAAGCCCAGCGGCAGAGTGAAAGTGGTACGCAGATAACAAAGGACAAAACATCTGCTAGCAATGGAAAGCAAGGAAGCGTTTGGTCATCCGCATTGTTACGAACACCGAAATGGTCCAAAGCATTAACCAAGGTGCAAAGCTATCTGCATCTTGCACAGACATCTCTAGATGAGGAACAACTACACGAGGCGGAAACAAAATCTAAAGAGGGACTGGAAGAGTGTGAGAAGACGCTAGGGAATGACCATTTAGACACACTGCGTATGTTGGACTCCCTCGCTAGGGTTTACCAGAGTCAAGGCCGGCAAGATGAAGCACTAGTTACACGTATACGAGTGCTAGAATGGTGCAAGAATAAATACGGGCCAGACCACATCGACACCATACGCCAAACCTACAACCTTGCTCTAACTTACGACCTACAAGGGCAATACGAGCAAGCCACTAATCTTTATCTCGCAGCTTTAACAGGCACGAGAAAGATTCTGGGACCTGACAACCCCGAAGCGTTACGTATCCTCTGTAGTCTGGCCACAATCTACGATATCCAAGGGCACACAGACCAAGCCGAATCCACATTTCGCGAAGCGCTCGCAGGTCAAAAAACACAGCTAGGAGACGACCACCCCGAAACCCTTCTCACAATGCATAACCTAGCTCTCTGCGCACAGAGCCGCAATGATCTCTCTACCGCTGAATCCTACCTCCTCCAAGTTCTTTCCAGCCAAGAGCGCGTCTTGGGCCCCGAACACTCCGCTACACTACGCACTGCTAGTAACTTGGCGTTGAATTTCCGCCTCAGGAAGATGTATGCTCAGGCGGAGCCATTGTATTTGCTTGCGCTTGAGGGACAGCAGAAGAGGCTGGGTGAAAGCCACCCTGATACACTTGCTACTAGGTTTATGCTGGGAGAGTTGTATGAGGAGTTGGGGCGGAAGTCGGAGGCGCAGGAGCAGTATAGGAAAGCGTTGGAAGGGAGAGAGAGAATCTTGGGGACGGAGCATAAGGATACGATACTTACCAAGCAAGTCTTAGAGGGTTTAGGAGTGGTGGCGAGTTAAATGTAGCTTTACTGTGATTAGTTTTCCTTTCTCACAGAATATTTTCATTGGGAAATGTGTTTTCTCTTAGTAATCTTTATGAATTGAAAGAGCTGCCGAAAATTTTGATGTTTACGATGCAGTTGTGGTGACGGAATTATACGTCGACAGTGACAGCATGATGTGAATGGAATTTTAAATTCGATTCATCGTATTTCTAATTAGGCCCAACCAAACGCGCAAGCGGAAACTAAGAGCAGTAACATCCAACAAATCCAGAACTTAGTACAGCAAAAAGTAATCAAGCAGTGATCCTCTTCAAATTCTTCTGCTTCCCCTCAAAATATTTATCCAGCATCTTCAACTTCATATTTTCCCCCTTGCTATGTAGCTCCTGCATCTGCATCTGATGCTGATACTGTTTTTGCTTTGTCGTTCCCCGCAACAACTTCAATTGCTGTTCATTTTGACGATCCTTAATCGCAAGTTTGTGTTTCGCCTCTGCTGCATGCGTCGCAGCGAGTCGTTGTGCAGTTATAACCTTCTGATTGCTGGCTGCTGAGGCCAACCTATTCTGGCGTTCTTGCAGGGCGAGTTTCTGTGCGTTGGCTTGTGTAGTGAATGTTAATTTGAGATCTTGTTCTTGCTTCAAAGCAAGAGCTTTTTGTTGCGCCATGCGCGCCTTTTGCATTTCTTCGAACTTGGCGCGGCTTTGGATGGCACGTTGCTTTTGGGCGTCGACTTGTTCTTGGAGAGAAATCTTGAGGTCAGTCTCGTTGGCCATAATATTTTGCTTCTGGTTAGATTTCTCGGCTGACTGGTTCAGAGCTTGCTGGTGTTCCAGTTCCTTTTGTTCTAGCTTTTGCTGTGATAGTTCGTTTTTGCGGAACATTTCCTCTTCGTGCTTGGCCCGTTCGATTTCGGCTTTGTGGTCCGCGGCTTGTCTCTCGTGAAGCAGTTTCAGCTGATGGTCTAATTCTTGCTGTCGTAGCTTTTCTTCCCGGGCTTTACGCTTTTTCTCAGCGGCAATGATTGCATCTGGCATTCCAACAGCATCCAGGGGCTGCTCTTCTCCCTCTTCTGCGTAGTAGCGGTCAACGCCTCGCTTATCAACCAAAAGCTTTAGAAGCTGATCATTGTGACTCTCTGGCCCTTGTGAAAATCCTCGTGATACATATGTCGTAGGGGAGAAATAGTATTTCGTCCCAGTCTCGGGATCGCTCTCGATATATACGTTTTCTTCACTGGTCATATGCTTCCACATCACAGAATCTAGAAGGACTCTTGTAATTGGGACCGGATTTGCGTTGTCTAAAGCAAGAAAAAGAGCATTCTTGCCCCGTGACTTCTCCAGCGGGTTAGCTTTCCCATCAACCAATGCCTTAACCGTTTCTTCGATCATTGTGCTGCCCTTCGAGGAATCGCACATCAAGCACATCTCCTGCAGTGCTGTACGGCCCTCATGCTGTTCCTTACTGCTAGGGAAGTCAGGGTGATGCTTCCCTTTGATGAGAGCCTTTACAACGTCGCCGTGAAGCATCTTGGCAGCTTCTTGAAGACTTCCATCATTGAGAGGAGACTTAGCTTTCAGGAGAGCTTTGACAGAGTCGAGATCTCCATTTCGAGATGCGTAAAAGAGTGCGGATCGTTCGAATTGGTCTTTGGCTGATGCTTTTGCTTTGCAATCGAGAAGCTTAGCGACCAGGTCGCTTCTAGAATATTTGGCAGAGATGATCAAGGGTGTAGCTTTAGAGTTTTTGGTCGTAAAATTGGGGTCCGCTGCTGTCTTTTAGTATGGAAATTATTTTGTGGAGAGCGGTACAAAGATATAGCACTCACCTTTCGAATCAAGCAGTGCAACTATGGCCTCAGACGAAATGCGCTTCTCTGGTTGACACAAAGCCCATACAAGCGCTGTGACGTTCTCTGCCGCTTGTTCTTCGTCATCGTAGATGAAAGACTCAATTTGTGATTCGATGTCGCATCCTATCTCCGCGAGTCGCTTCACTAACTTTGACGACTCTGGATAAGCGGCCAAGCAGGCGAAAATGGGTGGCTGATACCCTTCAGGTGTGATTTTAACATCAGGTTTGGCACCTTTGTTGTTCATAAAGACATCGATAAGAGACAAAAGGACCTTCTCGTCGTGTCCAGCGGTAATAGCTTCCGAAAAAGCTACAGATAATGTTTTTGAGGTCGCGTCATATGCGGCTAGTTTCTCTAGCAGAGCAACATTACCATACCTGGTAGCGATTCGGACAGCTTCGCCATCCTGAAAATTGACATCAGCTTTTGCGCCGACTTGCAGAAGTGTATCGACGAGGTCTTCTGAGGTGAAACCCCTACAAAACGCATCTAAGGCCTGCATTAACGTGATGTTCACACAGTCGCCCGCTGCGCCCCATTCTAGTAACGAGTGTATTAGCCATAGATGGCTATTATCGGGCGACATCCAGTCTTGCGCGGAATGAGTGACAGTAGCCAAAGCTACATCCACAACTTCAGGATTAATCGAGCTTGCCAGAAGTTCCACGGCGTCGGGATCATATAACCGAGCGGCTTTGCAGAATGCTGCATCTACCTCTGGACCCGATGCGCCGTATTCTAACAGGAAATGAACAATCTCTAAACCCCTAGGAGCAAGCCATTCATCTCCGTCAGAAAGGGCATCAAAAGCAGAGGTGAAGACCGAGGAAGATGAGACTGAGTCAGCCAGTAATGTCAATGTGCTTAGATGGAGTCCTTTTGCGGCAATAGTAACGCAAGCACCGTCAGAATGATCCGGCGAGGCTTGATGCTGAAGTAGTAGACGACAAACTTCGATACCTCGTTGTCCTCGACTAGCAACAGTAATTAGTGAGTTGTCTTTCAATGTTTTGTCCACGCCAACAGCCAGCAATATTTCAAAAGCCTGGTATTGGAAGTTGTCATCCTCAAGTGCATCAGCTTCAACCCAGGCAGCCTTTAAAGTGTCCTCAGACGGCCCACCTAGCATTAAAGCTTTCATTTGCTCTAGAGAACAGGTCTTAATAGCGTTGCACAGAGCCTTTCCGTTCTGATAATCGACAGAGCTTTGCTTCAGAAGCACCGATGTCAAGGCGACGCCCTGGCTACCAGTACTTGCAGACACTAAAAGAGCCTCGTCTATGATAGTACCAGAAGCTCCAGCTTCCAGAATCATAGTGACAATTTCTAGCCTTTGAGTGGCATCTCCAAGATTCATAGCGATTGGAAAGGCGGCATTGAGGGACGCGACAGATGGTCCATGTTGAAGAAGTAGTCTTAGGACATCTATTGCACATGTACTTGTTGCCAACTTGATGGACTTTCCTTCGCCGTGGTTTACGTTCGCCTTTCCCTTCTCGAGGAGGAGCTGTATCAATTTGAGATATTCGGAGTCAGCGACTGGTAGTTTTGGGTGGGTAATGAACTCAATGAGAGTCTCAGCGACCGAATCCCCCAGGAGACCAGCCGATAGAAGGATTTGGGTTACTTCATATGCAACCGCAGGGTCATCCAGTTTCGTGGTAGTTGGAATCACAGTGGCGAGCGTCGATAAAGACGGTTTGCCACGTAAAAGGGTTGTGAGTAACGCCGGCTGCTTGCTAGTAACAGCGTACTGAAGAGCAGCGCCTTCACCATGATCAACAGAGGCCCCGTGTGTGAGCAATAACTCAATCAAAGCTATCTGTCCGCTCCTACATGCCTGGACAAGTGTCTCATCTGTAGTACTGCCACGAGCACCACCTCGGAGACATATGTCAATCATGCGATGTTGTTTCTCTGCATCACTAACCAATTTACCATATGCAAGTCCAAGGGCAACATCGAAGGACTTCGGAGACGGTTTTGTTTTGCAAAATGCGATAGCATTGGTAAGATCTTCTCTCCCAGCTTCGATAGCTTTCTGCAGAGCTGCGCCATTCTCGAAATCAGCGTCTGCTCCTTTCTCAAGCAGTATTAATGAGTTCCGTAATGAGCCATTATTTGTTGCTGTAACAAGACCTTGGGTAATACATGTTGTACAAGGACCCTTCGCTGATCGCAATACAACTTCCACCATGTCGTCTGCATTCTTCTCCACAGCGGCTAAGAATTCCGCGTGGAACTCTACTGCATCTGCACCTGAATTCAACAGAACGAGAGCTTTCGCTGTATCATTCTGTTCAATGGCGAATTTTAAGGCTTCCGTCTTAGCAATATCGTCCGCTTGCTGCGACAGGATCCATACCACTTCGAGCTTGCAATTTTGGGTTGCTTTGGCAAGAACATCGCTCCGACGGACAACTTGATCTTTCCTTATGACTTTCTTCCACAAACTTTTGCTCTTATGACGAGCAACACTAACATCCCCGCCCTGCTCAAGCAATGCTTGCACAAGGCCCGGAGAGGCAGTAGAGCTTGGATCGGATATAAGAGCACCGAGGACGGGATTGACTTCTTTGTAAGTGAAAGGCTCCTCCTTCTTGATTTTCTTGGCCTTTCCATCAATTACTCGCTGCTGGGTCAAGAGCTCTACGGCTTTTTGTCTGTCTGCATCGGTGATGTAACTCTCTTGAAATTTAGGCAGGAAATCAGACCGAGTCTGGGTGAGAGTCGTTGTCGATGTAAATGACCCTGAGGACGTGAGGGATTGTGGAGAGGTAATTGAGTGAGGAGAGGAGAGAGATTGTGTTGGTGAGAGGGGCTGTGGCAACGAAATAGGACTCTCCGAGACTACTGGGCCTTTGAAATCTGGAGATAGAGGTGGGAGCTGCACATTGGTAGCTGGTTGGGCCATCTTGATATCGACTTCTATGTCGAGAACAAAAGGTAAAGTAGTCACAACAAGTGGCTTGCTAATTTGTGATCAAATCCGTCATCTGAATGCCAACATAACTTATCGCAAGAAATCGAAGTTGACTTTGGACTAAAAGACACACACAGAGATTGTCAACAGTCGGAGGCGGATCGGCGATAGCAGGCAGGTGTCAAATCAAGAGCGCATGGAACAGCATAACGCCCCCCACCGTCATTCCAGCCTGCACTTGGTGGAAGTCCAATTTCCCTCTCACCGGCTACTCGGTCGAGACGGCATTGCCGAGTAAGCCTCATTTTTGGAAAGCAGCCAAAGGCTAGTGTGACACAACCATGCTCTGAGAAGTCTGTCACAGTATTGACGGACTTCGTATTGGATAAGTGCTGCTGCGCAGCCTGCACAGTACTGGCATTGCATCTATTCAAGCTTTCTCGTGTATTCTTTCCGAGCTGGGCTTATGAGGCGTTTTTTTCGCACCAGGGGCGGAATAGTCAACGTATTGTTCACCGTTTTGCTGCCGCACGTCCAAAAATGCCGGGATGGTAGCAACGTGAGGGTGGACGATGCGCAACGCTACAGCATAAGATATAGATACTATTTCGAAAGAGGCAGGATCTACTACATGGTAAGGATAAATAGCACACCCTTGCAAGCACTTGAGACCAGGGGTTTCGCGGTCTCAGACCAATTTTCTGCTGTGCAACCTTGGGACGGACCCCGCGCTCGCTTCACAAAGTGTGTTCAGCTAGCCACCACAGTGACTACAGCCATAGAGAGAAGGTATCCGTGATCAAAAAGCGGCGCTGGATCATGAAGCTCCAGTTTGTACGAATGAGGCGATCGGAACTGAGCCGTCTTCTATCTTGAGCAGCCGGCACTATTAATTTGCATCCACTTACCAGGCACCCTGACCGTGGCTTTATGGCTTCTCATCAAACCAAACTCTCATCTGTTGAGTCTTTAATTGAAGGATTGTCTAAGGCATTTTTCATTCAGCGCATGCGGCTGAATTATCACATTTCAGGGTCTGCCGGCATCCCCACTGCCAAGGCTGTTGTTCCTCGCCTGTGCTTACAGGCTACTCTATAGCCTTCAGCCTCGAGGAAAAGTTCCCAGAAATTGCCAGCGCTTCTGGGAACGTAAATTGTGTCTATATTTACCTCTCTCTAAGTTCTTCACAGTTTTCAAGTTGGGCTTTCTTCTAGTTCCTAACTTAGGAGGACCCAACACTACTTCCCCGCGATATTGAAATGGCTTCCGCGGCACCGGTTCGTCCACCAAGCAAACGGAAATCCAGCACAAAGACAACGAAATCATCATCATCTACTAAAAAATCCACTTTACCTGATGTCGCATCAGCCGAAAAGGTCGATATCTGGGACTTGCCAGTCGCCAGTCTGTCAAAATTGCCCCTTCTCCAGTTCGCGGAAGCCAGCGGAATTCGAGGCACCGCTGAGTATCTGGCCACGAGGCTTAATGGCCGAGGACATAGCTGCCCACACTTTCCAAAGTACAGGGTGGAAGACCACAAATCACCATATCCCAGCCGGCTCGGGTTTTTCCACAGAACCGATTCCAATTTCAGCTACCTAGACACAAGCAAATTATGCGCAAACTGCTGTTCCGATGTGATACCGGATGGTTATAATGCTTGGTCAACATTTAAGAAAGCGACAAAGGCCGGAGGAACAAAAGACACAAAAAAGGAGCAACCGCCAGGTGGCCTACCAAGCAGAGGATGGTTGGATATTACATCATCTGCGGAGTTCTATCCGCGAGCTTTCCAAGCAGGGACCGAGAATTTCACAGATGGTCCTGAGTTTAAACGTTCCAAACTGGCCAAAGATACCCCAACTGTCATTGCAAAAGTTATCGCAGCCGATTCGGTGACTATCCCTCTGCCGCTTGATCGAGAAACAAAAGTTGCATGGCAGTGGCTCGAAGTGCAAGGAAAGCCTTTCTATATAGACCAGTTACATCTAACTAGAAAATGGAGCCCTCTGGCAGAGAAGAATGCAGCAATGGATGCCAACATCTCAGCCAACAGTGGAACTGCATTCGATGCAGCAACATTAGCCACGCAAAAAGAGCCTGCGAGTCCGACCAGAGCAAAGAAGAGAGCTACAACAGATTCAACGAAGCCTGCCTTGATAGATTCTGTATCTAGGCCGGCTGAAATGGAGGCAGGTAACCAGCAACCTGGAATAGTAAGTCGCCTAAACCTATCTTTCCCTCAGCAAGAAATAAGGTGCAATATTGGGGAATTTTAGAACGCCTATATGTCATTCTGAGTTTTTAGGTCACTGACTTTAATATGATTTAGGACCCCACTGACAATGTTTCAAAATCACCATCTATCGAAGCGACTACTTCAAAGTTAGGAAAGGCTTTGTCGAAGAGCGGATTAGGAAACATTAAGCAAAAATCCAAGAGCCAGGGTGGTTCCGAATTACCGCCCCAAGACACCCCAAGAGCATTTGACGAGGGTGCCACTGCTACATCTCATGTGTTTGAACTTGAAGCCCCTGGGCCTACCGCACCCGTCTCAGCCTCGGTGGCAACGATAGCCCATAGATGGGGGAGTAATCGTGGACGACATGCTCCAATTCCGCTTGGCAGTACTGTTGAGTTGCCTGCATATCCAGATTATTTGCAGATCGCCCAAAGTAAACAGACGGCGCCTCAGTCATCCTTACGGCTATTTCTCACGGAGCAAAAGCTCGTTCCCAGCGAATCACCTACTTTGAGTATCCACAAACCGAAACCAAGGATTTTTGACGTAGTCAGCCAAGCTGCTGGTGGTGTTGCGGAGCTGCCATCATCAGAACAGAAATCAGGAAAGACAATAAAAGCCAAAACAAAGGATGGTTCAAGATCCATTGGAGATGCAGGGCCAAGCACGGAAAAACCCCTGAAATCGAAGGCCGCAAAAGAAAAACCCCACGCCGATGATACGTCACCCCCGGGCAAAGCCAAAAAAGGCACCCTAACGCCAAAGACGGCCAAAACTACAAAGACCAAAGATGTAGAGCCCAAAGCTGCTAAACCAAAGAGCAAGGGCCTAGGGACCAGTGACACACCAGCATCCAAATCAACCCCTTCGAGCTTAATAAAACAGGACCAAGGGGTAGCTCACACTCCCGCTGCCCAGGTGACTCCAAAAGGAATTAAAACTCCGAAGACAGCGGCCCCGTCGGCAGGTCAAGCAAAGAAACCTATGAAAGATGGTAGCCGCGGCTTGGGAGATGTTACGGCTCCATCAAGTTCTCAAAAGTCACCAAAGGTAATTACACTGAATGCATATAGATTCTCTACACAGTGTGACATTATCCGCTAATTACATGAGTCCCAGCCTCAACATTCAACAGAAAAACACGATACTGCCATGAAACAGCATGGTAGAGAGCAACACCATGCTAAAGAGCAGCAGCACGGCCGTACACACCAAGCTCAAGAAGCCCACCATGGCGGCCAAGCACATCATGGTGGCCAAGCACATCATGGTGGAGAAGCGCACCACGGTGGGAAAGCTCAGCATCAGGGAAATACACACCCTACCCATGGATCGGCTCAAGGTCACGAAAATGCACATTCCTCTCACGGAGCACATGCAGCAAAGCAACATGCTGAAAAGTCAAAATCTCATCATTCAGGTGCGCCCCACGAAAAATCAGGACCTGCCCATGAATCAGCTCAAGGTAAAGCAAGTGCACATTCTTCTCACGAAGCACATGCAGCAAAACCACATGCTGAAAAGCCAAAATCTCACCATTCAGATGCGCCCCACGAAAAAGCAGTTCCCGCCAAAAAAGAGACCCCAGAAAAGCCAATGGAAAAAAGTGCCACCGAAACAGAGAGCCAAAAACCTTCAAAATCTTCCGCTGCTGGGTTAGCGGGTGGCGTTGCTGCCGGTGGAGCAGGGTTGGGCATGCTGTACGTATCTACTTTCTACCAGCAGCTGTTCCCCTATTCAACTCATACTAATTTCTATTTCTCTATTCAGTGCGGGACATCATGGTGAGCCTGATGCAAGTAGTGCTAAGGACGAGGGTGATCGTTCTCAGGGGGGCTCAGATGGTCATCCTGATGAATCCGATGATGAAGGGTTTCAGAGTTCTGTTCCCGAGTCACATGAGGGGAGTGGAAATTCTGATGGAGAAGGAGATGGAGATGGTGACGAAGGGGGAGAGGGCTCTCAAGGTGAAGAACACGACGACAACAATGAAAATGATGGAGACGAAGGGGATGGTGACGAGGGAGATGGGGATGGTGACGGTGATGAAGGGGATGGAGATGGTGATGGTGACGAGGGAGATGGGGATGGTGACGGTGATGAAGGGGATGGAGATGGTGATGGTGACGAGGGGGACGGAGATGGTGACGAGGGGGATGGAGATGGTGACGAGGGGGATGGAGATGGTGACGACAACAATGAGGACGATGGAGATGAGGGAGATGGGGACGGAGACGGGGATGGGGATGGGGATGGGGATGCTTCAGAAGGGGGAGACGGTTCTCAAGGTGAGGAAGGTGGTGATGACGGAGATGGAGATGATGGTTCCGGAGATGGGGATGGGGATGATAATGATGGGGACGATGACAACAATGAGGATGATGATGGGGACAATGATGATGGGGACGGCGATGATGGGGATGGCGATGATGATGGGGATGGCGATGATGATGGGGATGGAGATGATGATGGCGACGGCGATGATGATGGAGATGGAGATGGAGATGACGATAATGCGGATGATGATAACGACGATGATGGAGACGATGGTAATGGGGACGATGACAACGACGATGGTGGGGACGATGATAACGCTGATGATGATGGGGATGGAGACGATGACTAAGAGTGCTATATCTAACAGGAATTACTTACATTCTCATTATCGAGTTATAACAATTGCATGCATTTGGACTTATTTACATAATCTTTCAACCAATTATTCAACCTTCTAACATTTCGAATACCAATGTGAAAGATCTCTAGTACTAATATAAAGGCGGTTTGTTTTCAATTATCTTGTATAGCTATTCTACTGTCAAGTTTTTGATTCAACTAAAACCAGAATCTCTCTCGGTTCACGTGCTACTTAAACACCTGCAGATGATCATTTCAAAGGCAGGGATCAATTAGTCAGCATGTGAGTGACGTGTCAAGTCTCAGAAGGTTTTCTAGACTTTGTATTGGCATGTTTCGAGTGCAAACTTAAATCCTAACCAAAACTGCCCCTAATCTAAGCTCGTTACGGCCTGAATCACAACATTATGTCTTCCGGAGACTACACTGTAGGATGGATCTGCGCTTTACCGACGGAGATGGCGGCTGCGGTAGGAATGTTGGACGAACGCCATGACTCGTTGGCGCAGCAGCCCCCCCATGATGATAACATCTATACTCTGGGGAGCATCGGGCAACACAACGTTGCAATCGCCTGTCTTCCTGCTGGAGGGACTGGCACTAACTCTGCCGCAATCGTAGGAACTCGAATGCTCTCAACCTTCGTCTCTATGAGATTCGGCCTGATGGTTGGCATTGGAGGTGGGGTACCAAGTGAGGAGAAAGATATTCGACTGGGTGACATCGTCGTCAGTAAACCAGACGGGCCATTTGGAGGAGTCGTTCAGTACGACTTTGGGAAAACGTTAGCAGGTGGCCGATTTGAGCGTGGAGGGTCATTGAACAAACCACCGGGTGTGCTGCTCAATGCAGTGTCAAGCCTGCAAGCAAAGCACATGATAAATGAACCCGATTTTCCAAAGTATCTCTCGCAGGCTATATCCAAGAATCCAAAGCTACGAAATAAATTCGAGTATCAAGATTTCGAGAATGATATTTTGTTTGAGGCAGAGTACAACCATGAAGGAAACGGTACATGTAAAAATTGCGATACCAGCAGATCGAAGTCTCGGTATCCTCGCGAAACAACCGATCCTGAGATTCATTACGGACTGATTGCATCTGGTAATCAGGTGATGCGGGACGGAGTCACTCGGGAAAAATTGAGAAAAGAGATGAACATGTTGTGTTTCGAAATGGAGGCGGCTGGGTTGGCGGACAATTTTCCCTGCCTAGTAATCCGTGGAATATGTGACTATTCAGATACGCACAAGAACAAGCGTTGGCAGCCTTATGCCGCATTGACGGCGGCTGCATATGCCAAGGAGCTTCTCTATGTTATCCCTCACAGCGGCGTTGTGGCAACAGGACCCATAATCCAAAGGATCAATGAGACTATCCATAATTCCGGCGAAGCGTCGCAACGCCAAGCGCCTCCCCAAACGCCCAATAGCAAGGATCAAAAAGAGCCTGCGGCCGTAGAGCCTGTGACACCGGAACGCGCACTTGCAGATTCCCAAGCAACTAAATTGCTCTTGCAAAACGGATTCAACATTGATCAAGGCGGCTCCAAAACCGATGCGCTTCTGTGGGCTGCGAAGAACGGACACGTAGCAGCAGTGCATCTGCTCTTAGACAAAGGAGCGAATGTAAACATTAGAGACCACAAAGCGGGAGGGATGACGCCACTGCATCTGGCGGCCCTCAGAGGGCACGAGGCAGTGGTGCGGTTGCTACTGGAGAAAGGGGCGGACCCTACAGCGAGGAATGCAAAGGGTACCACGGCCGAAGAGGTGGCAAGATCTCTTCGCAAAACCACGGTCGCAGATCTGCTACAAATTGCTACGAAATCTCAATACTACTCAGCGTAGTCAAGCGCAGGGAATAAGTTTTGATACCTGTACGCCTGCTCCATAAGTCTTCTCTTGTCAAGATTATTCGGATATTTGGGTTTTTATCCTAGCTCTATCTAATTAGCATAATGATATGCTACCAAAAAAAATGTTAGCATAATTGTAGTTTCAAACAATTTCAATTTTATTTGCTTTATGCTCCAGAAAACTGGCTTTTGCCTTTGTGAATTCCCTCTGATACTACTACCTCTCATCTTGCATTATGCTCTTGTACCGTACATTAGTCTTGTGATTCTTCTTAATACTCACAACCCCTAACTTAGATTCTATAAGCCAGCAATTCAATACAAAACTTGTTACCCTACAGTTGGACTCTTTCCTCAGAACCAAGCCATGACCAGTAGTTCCAAATAACCACAAGCTAAGCTAAAATCACCAGTTAGCAAACGATTAATTTCCTATTATCACTCGAGAACATCTTGTTTCTATTCTATTTCAGGTGATCAGCCTCGCTGCCTTTGCTCAAGCTCGGATCTGTCTTCACTCACTTCTACTCAGGTGCTCGAGAGTTTTCAAGCGTCGGGTGTCCTTCAAGTGATCCAATAACATAGTATTCCTTTCTAGATTACGAATAATTGGAATTTGGAGTCTCAAAACATTGCTTTGGTGTTGATTCCACATCCGAGATATGTTTTGTAAAAAGAGAATTGATGGTAGCTTTTATAGTACATTGACACCCCCTACACTCCCTAGAAAAGGTATGTCACAAGCTCCAATCCTTTCATGACCACAAATATGATTTCTATTGTTGAATTTATTATCAGATACCAGAGGGTACGATTGCTGTATATATCAACGTTGATGGACTAGGTATCCTTGTCAGCTTGCGCTGCTCCTGCATTCATAGCAGCAATGGGAATCTTTCGATGCTTTTAACCTTCACAAATAATTATTCCATCCTCTCGAAGGTCCGTTTCTCATACGACTCGATAGTTCCATCCACACTGCTGGTCAAATCCTTACTAGACTCACGGTGCTCTCGCAGAGCAGCTCCCAAACTTTAACCGAGTTGAAGACCGTCTAGCAAAGCCGTATTGACGCCAGAACCCTGGTCTGTCAATACACGAGAGATATGCAATTGGTGAAAAGGGGAGGTACCATCCATGGCGATATGAAGTGTACTGCATCCCCAATGAAAGTCAATCCTTCTTGATGTATCCGCCATGCACCATCCAAAGGCTTTTGTAGTCCAGACAATAGCCAGAATCGAAGCCGTCTCGGCTTGGAGAACAAACACTTCAACAAATGACTCCAATCAGCGAAGCAATTTTGCAAAA
>Ga0182030_10004264_pt1 | contig 30496 bp, 34 predicted proteins | sample 812S3MmetaG_FD_121299 | JGI IMG/M metagenome (GOLD analysis project Ga0182030, IMG submission 121299) | Permafrost microbial communities from Stordalen Mire, Sweden - 812S3M metaG (Illumina Assembly) | ecosystem: Environmental > Terrestrial > Soil > Wetlands > Permafrost | place: Sweden...
ATCCGCGGTATTTCACAAGACGGACCGCTTCCATCCTGGCCTTCGGCATCTGGGGGTTATTGGTATACATGGCTTGGATTGTACTTCGTTGGGAAGTGATTCCAAGCTATTGGGATATTACGCAAATCTTGACGAAGAAATGTTAAAATGATATAATTTCCTCAGATTTAAGTTCACATCAGGAGGAAACGAATGCCACTTCTCATGGGTTGCTCAATGGCACAAAGCCAGCGAATGACACAGTCGCCCACTCTTCGTCAGGCGGTCGGCGATACGGGAGGAGACATTCCTCTCTATTCTCTCCACCGCATTCGCCGATTGATGGCGAAGCAACCGCCAGCCGTAAACGAACAACTTCGGACATGGCTTACGCAAAGCCTGATCGCCGCCAACCTTGAATACAAGGAGGATACAGAGAACGATTGGAGTTGTCTTACATCCAACAACCTGGTAGGTGCTTTCGAAACTACCAACGCTACGATCAGCGATGCGATCGATGGAATTAAAGACCTCCCCAACGAGCATTCATCTCTCCGAGGAAAACTGCTTGAAAAACTCCATACGGGGCGTGAAGCAAATGTCCTGATCATGAAGCAGTGGTTCTCGGACAATTTTGATTCGCTACGCTATGACATGAGCAGTAAAATTCCCTACCCCATCGTACTCCAGCTTCGCCGCAATCTCGGCAAATGGATCGCGGGCGCCTCTAACCCCTTCGATCAAGACATTGAGGAGATGATCCTTGACGTCGCAAAGCAAGAAGGCCTCCACACCGACAATCCAGAAGAGGCATGGAAGCGCATGGGCGGAAAGCTCGCCAGGCGGAAAGAAGAATAGATCGGATTTTTGGGTCGCCCAGGATAAACTCTTGGCGGCCCATTTTCTTATAGCCTCCCCCCCCCACCGCTCTCAAAAGCAGCTATCTCTCCGGTGGGGTCAGAACTTCGACGATTTCGGAAAAGCGATCTTCCGATTTTTATTGGAGGCATTTGCGCCCGGCACGGACGAGGTTGAGCTACTTCCTCCCGAACAAGAAATGATCCTCGGAATCATCCGAGGGCGACTCAAACATACGGGACACTTCACCGAACGCATTGTGCGGGCGTGGCTGACGGAACTCAAGCCCCACGGCTCTCCATGGCCCTCGTGGGAAGACGAGTTCATCAAGCTCCTTGCGATAGCTCGCGTTCGAAACGACTCGGTCCGAAATGTATTCACGGATATTTCGCTATGCAACGCTAGCGAGAAGGAAAGAAAGGCGTCCGCCTAGATTCAATCCGACGACGCATACGGCCGAACACAATGGGCTACCTCTCTCTCGAGGGCGCCCATTTTTCTTATCTTCACTCGGGGCGGGTTCATCTCGTCAAACAGCTTCCAACACCGCGGAACGAGGCGCCCAAAGAAAATTTGACGAATTGAATTTTAAATGATATTATTTCCCCAGCCTATTCTTGGGAACGTATTTGAAATCCCAAAAAAGGAAGGGGTCTATGGAAGAAACAGGGTTGGAATTCACTCTTCAATTCGAGCGCCTCGTGCTTACGGCAAGAGTGATCGATGACTTCGCGAAAGACGTCGAATTGGCCATAACGAAGCATGACGAGGAACTCCTGAAAATCGCTGTCGGTGGCCTGAGAGAGTGCACCCCGGCGAACCTCGCGCTCCTTACAGAACTCAGGAACATCGTCCGATCCACGTTGTCGCCGGAGCTTATGGCCGAATTTGATAAGAAGGCCGCAGAGATCAACGCTCCATATGAAATGAACGAGGAGTTTTTCAAGGCAGTAAGGCGTCACGGCATGGGAAACGCTTGACCGCCAGACATGGCAAGGCCCGCTTCGCAAGAAGTGGGCCATTTTATTTTTATATAAAAGTGCCATTTGAGGCATGAGCTGGACCTGCCGAAGGACCAGCTTTAAGCCTTGAAAGACGAGGGCGTGTTCCCCTTCCTGGAGTTCATGCCATTAAAACAGCACTGGGAGGAAGAGTTGGCGCTGGTAAAAAGAATGAGAGATGCCGTAAAAGAAAAAGCCCCGCACCTTATGCCCCCGCCTTGAATGCAAACGACAACAGCACAATGGTCAACAAGTTAAGAACCACCAATATCATGGCTGTTTGCGGGCGCGACGGAAGAGGATGCCAAACAATATAGACCGTATAGATGATCGCAACGATCGCCGCACCGATAAAGTTTCCTCGTATTATCATTTTTTTATAATAAAATTAAATGACCGCGGACCTTTCCTTAATCATACTCCTTATGAGAATATTATTTTGCATAGGGGTGCGCTTGTGCTTTTAACCAGAGCGGGCACCGACCAACGTCAGTGATGCCTCCCATAGATCGTGTGCCAATTTCGAGTCGTACGCCTGGGAGTTCGCTTTATAGATCTTACGCTTTGTGTAATATTCCCCCGATGTCCAATCAACGCCGGGCCATGAAACGGCAAGCCACACGAGCGTATCGGCTCCCTCCGCGGGAGAAAGTAAAAAGCGATTAAGGACCGATTTATAGAAGAAGCCGACGAAGCCGCCGGACGATGCTGAAAAATTCGTTGCCACAACGCCGGGATGGAACGATACCGCATGAACTCCTTTTTCCCCGAAGCGAGTGACCAGTTCTTTCGTAAAAAGAATGTTCATCAATTTCGCCTTTCCGTACGCCGAAAATCTACCGTACCCGTGATCAAGCTTCATATCATCCACGTCGAGCGTACCGCTAAAACGGTTGGCCGCACTCGCGGTGTTAATGATCGTCGCGCGCGAAGCGATCAGTATGTCCATAAGCAGATGGGTCAAAAGAAATGGCGATAAGTGATCGACCTGAACCGTCATCTCGTTGCCATCAACCGTGAGCTCCCGATGTACTCCCATCACGCCGCCTGCGTTGTTGGCTAAAATATCTATATGGTCATGGTCCTGCTTGATACGCGCCGCCAGATTCCGAACATCCTCGAACCTACTGAAGTCCGCGACATAATAGGGCACGCCGATCTCCTCCGCGATCCCCTTGGTCTTATCGGGCGAACGCCCGACGATCACTACGTTGGCTTCCAGGCCGTGCAATGCCCGTGCCGCAGCGGCGCCGATGCCATCACTCGCTCCGGTAATGATCACCGTCTTTCCTTTTACTGCCGCCGCATTATATATCAATGCTTTTATCCCCATATGATCTGAGCCGTCCGAATAACGATCCTATTACATATAGGAACCGAGCCGCCCGGCAATCCCGGCTTATACTACTTTGCGGACTTCTTGTTTTCTAACAAAGCGGCGTGGATCTCTTCCGTTTGGGCATTATTGATTTTTATCAAGCGATGGATCTCGTCCTGAAGTTTTAAGAGGGCTTCCGTATCTTTATAGGTCTGCTCCGCCTGTTTGTCGGAAGCGCGCGCGGAAACGGCCTGGCCGACCATGATCACCGAGAGCAATACCAATTGCAAAAATGTTTGTGCGATCCACGATATCAGCGTGGAGGTTCCTCCCCTGATCGCCTCCGGAAGGCTTATGAACGCGATGATCGCAAAAAGATACGCGCACCACATCGTCCCGACCGCGCCCGTAATGATCATCGCCAACCGGCCATTGAATCCGATGCCCTCATTCTTGATGAGTTGCGGTCCGGCTTTGGCCCGCTCCGCGATGCGCGGATTCGGAACGTGCTCTTCTATAATTGTTTTTTTCATAGTACCTCAATTATATCAAAATACGGCCCGCCGGCCCGTTATAGTTACTATTTTTATTAAAACCTATATATAGAATGCGAGAAGCGCGACGATAACGCCGATGAGGATCGAGTAGATAAATATCTGCTGAGCCCGCTTTTTGTCCTTCGCCCTGAATTCCTGCTGTTGAACCGTTTCGGTTTTCCCAACCTCCGTCCCGAAGTTGAATAATCCCCGCATGCCGAACCCCGCACAGAAATGGAGATAGCCTTGAAGAAACCCGGTCGCGGATATCGATGCCGGGATGACGAGGATGAACTGCCAATAGGGACTGGCACCAAAGAAAGAAAGCGCGGCCCAGCCAAGTACGGTGACGACAAGCCCGATCCAACCGACGCGCTTGCGCATCGCGATCTCGGCCGGCCCGATATTACACACTCCCGGAATATATTCGTTATTGCTCATACAAGAATAATGATAGCAGATTCCGAAGTGGCGGAAATTTATTTCAGTTTATCAACCTCTTTCTTCAACTGATCGACTTCCGTCTCCAATTTTTCCGTCCGCTCGTTCACCTTGCTTTCGATATTGGCCGCATAATCCGCAAGTTGCGTCGCGACGATCGTCATGTCCGTGATATCGACCATCGCGAGCAGAATGATGGGCGGGAAAATATCTCCCTGCTCGCCCTGCCGATAGATACGCCTGCCGTTCAGCAATATCACCTTCCTTCCTATTGTCGGAAATTCATGATCTACCTCGAAGCCGGTAAAAAACGTGTCTTTAGGCAAGATCTCCAAAAGAAGGGTCTTTAACGCCGGCAGATTCCACTCGCCGTCTCCGAGCTCATACACGTACTTATGCTCCGTATCCTTTATTTCAACCTGAAACAACTTGTAATACGACCGGTTTGCCGCAAGCACGCACAGGTCCTTATCGAGGACCAAAAACGGCTCCGTGGCGGTGTCGACGATGGTTTTGATGTACGTCCAGCCTTCGCCCCACATTTGCTCGGCCCATACGGTTCCATGATATTTCTCTTTTGTTGTTTCCATACAGACTATGCCGATGCGGAGCGTGAATCGTTACAAAAGGTACTTTGGGTCTATGTGCAGTTTTTCTACGTCCCGCTTTAGTTGCCCGACCCGCACTTCGAGCTTTTTCGTCCGTTCTGTTATATCGCGCTCGATTTCCGCGGCATAATATCCGATCGCTTCGGCGATTGCCGTCATCTCGTTGATATCCGTCGAGGCGAGCATGATGATGGGCGGGAAAATATCCACCATGACGCCTTCCTTGTACACGCTCCTGCCGTTCAGCACCATGATCCTCTTCCCCAAAGAAGGAATCGCGTGATTCACCTCGAATCCGCTAAAGAAGCTATTGCGGGGAACGATGACCTTGAATAGCGCCGCGAGCGCCGGGATGTTCCACGCCTCCCTCCCGAGGTTGTCGATATATTTGTATTCAACGTCCTCCGGTGTCGCATGAAACACCTGGTAGAAGGATCTATTTGCCGCAAGTACGCACAACTTTTTATCAAGGATCAGTAATGGCTCGCGAACCGTAGTCGTCACCGTCTTTATATAAGCCCATCCTTCTTTCCAGATGTCCTCAGCCCGCCCTTCATTGTAAAATTGTTCCCTTCTCTGTACCGCGACATTGACCATGGTAATAATGCCGTCTGTGCGAGCAACTCGTGACAGCAAGACATACTCTATGCTGGCTTTCCTGGGATTTAGAGTAGTATAAGGTATGCTCAAGATCTCCCGGTCGCTCGCCCTATACCTTTTACTCTCCGTCCTGCTGATCATCAGCCTGATTCTTTGCATCATAAAAATAGTCGGGCTCCGCAGTAGCGGATCACCGATCGTGCCCGTTGCTCCGCTTGCCTCCTCTACCCTCGTAGGCACCGCGACGACGACCGCGCAGATCAATTCCAATAACTTCGACGTTTCGGGGAAAACCAATACGTCCCCCGATCTCTCCACCAGCAACCTTTTGAAGAACATGACCAAAACGTTCGACGACGAGTTTGGGACGTTCACCCCGTACACCGACGTGAACGGCGCGGTCACCTGCAATCCGAGCGGCGTGGGGACCTGGCAAACGGTATATTATTTCTGCTCAAGGACGAATCCCGGAAATGCAGAGGCCGAGGTATATACCGATCCGAGCTTCTGGGCATATTTGCTCAGCGAGCCGTTGAGCACGGCGGAAATGAACAGCAATCCATTTTCCATCGCGAACGGCGTGCTCTCGATCGAAGCGACGCCGTCCACTCCGCAGATCGTTTCCGCGGTGGGATCATGGGCTCAATATACCTCCGGAATGATAACCACGCAGTATTCCTTTTCCCAAGAGTACGGCTACTTTGAGATGCGAGCACAGCTTCCGGCCGGAGCAGGGCTCTGGCCCGCCTTCTGGCTTCTCCCCACAAACAAGTCGTGGCCTCCGGAGATCGACGCAATGGAAGCGTTCGGCGCTCCAAACCCGCAGGGAGACGGTGCCACCACGATGATCCACTATGCGTCCCACTCGCTCACGAGCGCCGCCAATTGCGGAGGCTGGTATAACGTCGGCACGGACATCACCACAGGATTCCACACGTATGGGGTAGATATCGAACCGACCGGCATCACTTATTATTTCGACGGCAATGCCTATGCCACGTGCCCCGCCAACCCCGAAACAAATCAGCCGTTCTATATGATCGTCAACCTTGCGGTCGGCAGTAATTCAAGCTGGCCCGGAAGCCCGACCGCGTCGAACGTATGGCCGGCGTACCTCAAAGTGGATTATGTGCGCGCGTATCAGACCCGCTAGCGGATCATCCCGATGGTAAGGGCGAGCGCCGCGAGCACAACGTATGCTCCCACTGTTTTTAGCCGCCACGCAAAAAGGGAGATCGCTCCCCCGGCGATATCCATGCTTGTTTGCTGCTGCTTCGCCTCGTCCAGCACGGAATAAAAGCTTGTAAGGATGACGATCGTCGCCACCAACGTATATCCTATCCAAAAAAGAAGCGAGTAGGAATTGACGTTGCGAATATTGATGACCCCGCTACCGATACAGATGCCGATCAGCCCGACATAGAGAATGAAAAAAAGCGCGGCGACCCGGAGTTGTTGGCGATAGGCATTCGATATGTTCGCCTGCTTTATGTTGGTCGGCTGCCATCCGACCGATTTTTTCATGAATGCGACGAATGACGCATGGATATAACTGTACGAAGCGGCGTTGCGCGCCATATACCCGCCGAACCGTTCCTTCGTAAGCCGGAAGGACGGGATCACGACGAACGTGAACAGGATGCAGGGAATGAACGGGAGGCTGTCCCATAGATTGATATTGCCTCGGTAGAAAAGCAGAAGGAAAAATACCTGGAACGAAAGGATGATTGTGAATATGTGACTGAGGTAATACATAAAGCCGGAAACGAAGGAGAGCTTCTGCATGGCCGAAAGATTGGACCGCCAAAACCTTCCATCAAGCATCAAGCTCAAGCTCCCACTGCACCATCGATGCTGTTGGTGAAAATACGCGTGCAGATTGTCCGGACAGATTCCCACCGCGAGCAGGAGCGGAATATACTTGACCCTCCATCCCTTGGTGATCAGCTCCACCCCTGTATACATATCCTCGCTGTGATCGATCTGCACGGTCCCCCCGATGGCCTCCAACGCCGCCCGGCGATAGATCGCGTTCGAGCCACAGCAGATAGGCGCGCCAAGCTGGTCGCGCGCGACCTGTATCACCCGATAAAAATCCTCCTGCACGTATGCGGCGCCGTACTCGAGCGGCGACCGGTCGTGCACTTCCTTGTCCATCTGAAAATATTGCGGGGATTGCACGATCCCGACGCGCGGATCGTCCATGTACGGGATGAGCTCTTTGATGAAGTCGGCATGCGGAGCAAAGTCCGCGTCGAAAACGACGATGAAATCACCGGTAGACCGTTCATACCCATATTTGATATTGCCCGACTTTTTCATATGGCCCTTTTCCGCCCTGCTGAAATAGGTAAAGCCGAGCGACTCCGCCAACAGCTTATGATCGTCCACCCCTTTATCGTCGAGCACGTACACTTTTTTTCCGGCATACGGCAGCTGCGAGACCGCCATGAAGGTCCTGATGAGAACGCTGTTCGCCTCTCCGCAGATAGGCAGGAATATGTCGATCGAGGGCGGAGTGCCATGTCCAAGATACCCCATCTTGGAAAGATATTCGTATTTTTTTACGAGACGCTCATGCGCACGCAGATTGAACTGTTTATAAAAGAGATCGATGAAATAACTGACGATATGGTAAATGATGAGAAACCCGATCACCGGAAGAACGATAACGAAGAAGATCGGATTTACCTTTATAAATACGGAGTATCCATAGATGACCCCTCCCCAGGTCAGTATCCCGAGAAAAAAGATGCCGCGGACAAGCCAGGTTGGCGTTTTCCTCACATAGAGATATTTATCGACGGTATTCGGGTTCATACGACGGTCGCCTCTTCCGCTACTTTGAAATCGACCACCGGCACGATCGGCGCACGGGCGAACGTCCTCTTTGCGCGAAAGACGAACGCCGGCGCCGCTTCCGAAAAGAAGAATGCGTACATACATAGCGTATTCAGCGCCGCCCAGAATATCATCGGACCGGCCACGTGCCGTAACGCAACGCCGAAAACCATATCAATGAGCGTTATCGAGCCAAGGATGAAATGCGGAACAAACAGCGAGGGCGTTCGTTCCGTCTCCTGCTGTGCGCCTTTCGGAGTCACGATATAGGTAAGGCGCTTTCCCCGGATCACCCCCATAAAGGCCAGGAAGAAGATCGGCAACGATGCGAGCGAGAGCAGTTTGCCGCGCAGAAAGAATCCCCGCTCGGTCTTGGGATCGACGTTCAACCGCTGCAACCACAACTGGAAGATGAATTGATACAGGACAAGCGGAACATAGAGCTCCAGGATCGGCGTCAGGCCCAGATTGCCCGGGCTCACGCCGAACAAGAAATAAAGTGTGAGGAGGCACACCCCCGCCACCTGCGCGACCCCCGAAAAATAAAATTGCTGAAGGACGACGTAATTGAAAATACGGCGCAGGCTCATCTTCGGAAGGATCCCGGGCGCATACCGAAAAACGATATCCATGCATCCATACGCCCAGCGCATCTGTTGGCCAAAGTAGGCCACCCACGTGCTTGGCCCTTCACCCAACAACAACGCGTCGGGAAGATATACGCTCTTCCATTTGCTCTTATGGGCGTACAACTTCATTCCCGTCAGCATGTCCTCCGCGATATGGGCGGCGTATCCATCGATATCGCGATACGCCTCGGTGCGCACAAGATGATTCGCTCCGATCAACAAGGTCATATCGAGCCCGTAAAATCCCTTCTGCATCAGCCCGTAGAATCCGTACGTCTGTTCGGCAGCGCCGCGAGCGATCCACGATTCATCCAAGTTGCCGTAGACCTGCGGACCGCCGACAAATGCCACGGAGGGATCGCGGAAGTACCCGAGCGAGCGCACGAGGAAATCCTTCCGCGGGATAAAATCCACGTCGTGCTGGGCAACGATATCGTACTCCTGATCATGATGATGCAGCCACGAATTGTAATTCCCGCCCTTCGTCTTCCGCACGAATCTGCCGCTGTCGGTATTGAATTCGTCTTTTCCTTTTCTGGAATAGTGATGAACGCCGTGGCGCTTGCAGATCGCTTTCGCCTCGGCATCATCCCCTTCATCAAGGAGCCACGTATCGTGGGGATAGTCGACGCCGACCATCGCCTCGAGCGTACGCTCGAGAATACTGTACGGCTCGGCGCCGGGAACGAACGCGGTGCAATACGCAACGCGCAGGCCATCCTCCGGAACGATCGAACGATCCGGTTCCTTTACGTGCGCGGCGACGTACCACGCAAAAAGCTCCATAACGATCTGATGCCAAACGATGTACGTCAAAACAACGAACAGGACGTAATCGAAAAGATGGAATGCCCCGCCGAAATTCTGCGCGATGTGGTGCGGCTCAAACCACCATATGCCAAACGCGGCCGTTACGCCAAGGCCGATAAAAAGCAGGGCAAAGAATTGAATTCTTTGCCTGCGATCCATGCCCGCCATTTTGAATCCACGCCGCGCTCCTTTGCTCATATCACGGGCCGGAGTCTTTTATCTTGTTCTTTGGTGCCATATACATGATGCCGCCGGCCGCGGCGAACGGTTACACTCTTAAAATGATCATTAAAAATGACTCCGCCATTCTCGCTTGTGCGAAAACTTTGGAGCCATTGCTTCATAATGGATGGAAACCGATTACTGCGGACCAAATGGTAAAATAAAGGTAAATGAAATTGATCGCGTGGGGGCTCATTCCCGGCTTGGTGATCAGCGTCCTCGTCACCTGGTGGCCGACCGACTGGCAGTATGTTCCGGGGATCATTTTTGGCACCGCCCTTGCGCTCTATTTTTCAAAAGGGAAATGGGCCCTCTCCGGCTGGACGATGAACGACCTCGTGCGCTTCATCGCGTTCATCGCGATCTCGACCTTTGCCTACTGGTCGTCGCTTACGGAAGCGGAGTGGATCCTCGGAACCAACGGGTTCGCGACGTTCGCTTCCTATGCCACCGCCTCCGCGATGCCGGCGCTCTTCGTTGCTTGCTTCATCGCCGGATGCCTCGGCGCGTTCATCCTCGCGGTCGGCATCCGGACGCTCTTCCTGAAGTTCGATGTCGTGCGCGGGCTCTTCCTCTTCTCGTTGTTCTCCGGCGCGGTAGGTAGTATCGTCGCCTTCGGGTTTGAGGCGTTCGGATTCATTCCCCAGTTCATATTCCCGGTATGGGATACGGGACTCATGATCGTGGTCTGGTACTTGGGGAAAAACACCGAAGCGTGATCGCTTACGACGATGACGCCACCACCGTCGTCGTCGAAACAACTCCGTACGTGGACTTGATCCACGAGAGAAGGCTCTTCGCGTCCGTCGTGTAATCGTTGGAGCCCAATATCACGAACATGATGGGCCGGTTCGCAGTGCCGCTCGCGACTGACGAAGCCGTAAGGAACGGCTCGTTGAACACCGACAGGATCGTATCGCTCGCGCCCCCGTTGATGCCCACCTTGCCTCCCACAAAGTCCGGATCGTCCGCAAAGACGTTGAAGTTTTGAAGGCCGGTGAAGGCGCTCAGACCGTAGGCATTCGGATCGGTGTTGTCGGTGGTCATCTTGAGCACAAAGCTCCGGTTGTCGTACAGATATTGCGCGAGCAGGGACATGTCGTGCGCGGTGGAGACGTTGCCCCAATCACTGCCCGACGGGTCCACGAAATGCGTGCTCGTCATACCGATGGATTGCGCCGTCTGATTCATGAGGCCCACAAAGTATTGCGGGCCAAGAAAATCGGAGATCGCGACCGCGGCTTCGTTCGACGATTCCTTGAGGAGCGGCTGAAGGAGGTCGTATAAGGAAAGCTGTTCCCCCACTTTCAGGCGCGGGATCGACGTCTTCACGATCATGCTCGGCGTGATCGTGATGGTCTTCTCTATATTTACGTATTCGATCGCCACAAGCGCGGTCATGAGCTTCGTAAGCGATGCGATCGGGAGTTGGTCGTCGGGATCTTTTTGCGCAAAAACAAAATTGCTCTTGAGGTCGACCGCCAAATAGCTCGTCGCCGAGATGGGAGGACCTTGAAGCACTTCCTGAAAACTATCCGGCTGAAAGTCCGCGCTCGAAACGAGCACCGGCGTACCGACACTTACCATGTCGTACAAGGCCTTCGCATCGGGAGTGGAAAGGCGGATGCACCCCCCGGAATACGTCGATCCGACCGGCGTGCCGTCGGGATAATACGGCCATCCGTGAATGAGAAAATTCCCTTGGAAATCGAGCGCCCACGGGCTATATACATGAGCGAAGCCCGAAAAATCCGACGGTATCTTTTCCTGCACCTTATACAGCCCCGTAGGCGTTTCCCACCACGATCCCGGACGCCCCTTCGCGAGGATCGTCACGCTCGTCGCCATCGTCCCGTTCACAAAATATTGAAGTTGCATCGTTGAAAGATTGGCGCTAATGAATGTGGTCTTCTGAGCTATCAATTGGGAAAGGACCTTATCATAAAAATCCTGATTCTCAAGCGCCGGCCAACTCCCGTAGACATACTGGGTCGACGTCGCCACGTCTCCCCCCGTGGGGAGCATGAACGAATCGTTATAAATGACCTGGCGAAACTCAAAAAAAATACAGAGCGCACAGGCGACGACCAGCCCGAGTATTAAAAATACCGTCCACAGCGGTATTTCCCTACGAAAAAAATCTTTCATATTCGACTACGCGTGCCACAGGGCCGTGAAACTGTTCGTACCGGTATATGTTCCCGTGGGCGTAGAGTTCGGGACAAGAAGCCCCCAATAGATCGTGGAAGTGACATTGGTGCTGGAAGTGGGTGAGGTGAGCAAAAATCCCGAAACAGCAACGTTGCTTCCGGTCAACGCCGTCGACGTGCCCGGATAGGTGAAGGTGGAAGTAGAAAACGCCTGGGAACTGGTGGCGATGGAATTGACTCCGGAAACGAGCGTGGACTGAGCGGCGAGCTGGAGAGAGCTCGATGAATCCCCCGCGTTCGCCACGACCGTCAGCTGATCGGTCGAGCCGGTGTTCGTATTGGCGGTGAGCGCTCCGTAGTTTATCGATGAGGTCGTGACGCTGATGGCGGTGAGCGTGTTCAATTCCACGCCGCCTGCATCCGCGGTGCCGGTAGTGTTGTCGGCCGTCTTAAAAATGACCGTAGCCAGCCAATTCTGCGCTGAAAAACTGGAGGAAGCATCCGTTGCTTGGGCGAAATACTGCACCGCGAACGTGGTGGTAGCCGTCTGCGTTCCTCCCGCACACGTGCTCGACGCGGTGAATACGGTGGCCACATAACAATCCAGAGGATTCGCCCCCGCCATGCACGTCGAAGAAGGGATGCCCGAACGATAAAGCACTATCGTGCTCGTTCCGCCCGTGATCTCGCCGCAACCGTTCGCGTCCGTTATCGTTGCATTGACACTGATCGCAGTGGTAGTAGCGGCGGTAAGCGTGATCGGCGTTCCGTTATTGATGGCAACGCCCGAAACCGTGGGGATGGAAGTTGCGACCACCACCTGGCTCGAGAGATTCGCCGCGAATATGGTCTGCGCCACAAAACCGCCCGCGACAAGGGATGCTACCGTGATAATAGCTACTGAAAAATAAAGGTTCCTCATCCTCGCTCTTTTATTATACAACTTTCACGAATTTCCCCACAATGACGCCGATCACGATCGCCGCGCCGCCGAGCAGCATCATCTTCAGGGCGTTCGATAGTATATTCACCTTTACGATCTTGGCGCTGACCATCCCCACAATAAAGAGCGCGATCAGAGAGAACCCGACGGAGCACCACAATGCCGTGGACAACCCGAATATCAGGTACGGAACGATCGGAATGAACGACGCAAGGATAAAAGAGACGAACATGGCGACGCCGGCCGTGAACGGCCCGGTGCCCACGGCTTCGCCTTTCACCTCGTACTCCTCCGCGGACTGCTCCGAAAGGAAACTCCCCACCGCCATCGAGAACGCTTCCACGAACGCATAGACGATCCCGGTAAGGAGTATCGTTTGCCGCGATGTTCCGGCGACGTCGATGCCGGCAAGCAGTCCCACCGTCGAGACCAGACTATCCGAGATGCCGAAAATAATACTCCGGAGATAGAGTTCCGTTTGCGCGTTCATACTGGAATTATAACAGGCTCTTTATTTCCCTGCCTTTGCCTGGAGGCTTGCGAGCTCGGCTTCCAACATCTGGATCTCGGCGGCGAGCGCCGTCGGCGTACCGGCGGAAAGTGAGTTCAGCGCATTCCGCGTCTTCGGCCCGACCAATCCCCACCCCAGGCCACCCGTGCAAACGATGTTTTGATCGCACTGAAACTTCTCCACCGCGCCCTGGGTGATGCTCCCGAAATATCCCGTCGCGTATTTGGACAAAAGATATCCGCTCTGCACGAGTAAGGATTGCAATGCCGATACCTGCGAACCTCGAAGGCCGGAATATAAAAACTGGGTTATCGTTCCTCCGGCCGAAGGCATCGAAGCCGGCCCGGACGGCGTCGCCGGGGTAACGACCGGTGCGGGAGTCGCGGAAGGAGAAGCGGAACTGGACGTCGGCGCGGGGGTAAAGACCGGCACAACAACAATACTGGAACTTACCGACATCGCGGAAACAGCCCCGCTCACGTCGCTCGCCGTCAGATTATATTCATAGATGCCCGAAGGGACTCCCTGATCCAGATAGTTGGTCGAACTGGCGGTCCCGACCTGGGAACCGTTCCGGTAAACGGCATAGCCCGTGACCAGGAGCGGATCGATCGACGACGGCCAGGAAAGCTTGATTGTGGAAGACGCCAACAATAAGGCCGAGATCGCGTACGGAACACCGGGTCCGTTATATATCGATATGGTCACCGGCACGCCGGGTTCCGATAGAGATGAAACATTTCCGGCCGTATCGTACGCCGCCACCTGATAGTAGTAGATATTCCCCGCCGTAAGACCGCTATCGGCATACGGAGACCCCGTGACGCTCGCGACCTGTACGTTGTTCCGGAATATTTGATACCCCGCGACGGCGACGTCATCGGTGGAAGTTGCCCATGCTATTGTGGCGTTACCAGCTGCAGTCTGCTGTACCGAGACATGGGTCGGTACCGTAGGCGCAAGCCGGTCAATAGAGATCGTGACACTCGCCGGCGCGGAGCGCTCGGAAAAATTTTGCGCGGCGTCGTACGCGACCACGCTATAGGAATAGGTTCCTGGCGGAACCATGTCGGTCAATGAGGTGCCGGTAAATGCCGCCGACGTGCTGGTTGTGATCAATATCCCGTCCCGATAGACCTGGTATCCCGCAACGCCCACATTGTCGGTCGACGGATTCCAGGAGATGACGAGCGTCGTCACCGTATAGAAAGAATTCGTGGAAGTGCTTCCTGCGATGGTAACACCCGTCGGCGTCGACGGAGACGTGGTGTCCGCAAGTAATGTTACCGTGGACGGAGACGAGAGCGCCGATACGGTCCCGCTGGCGTCGTAGGCCGCAACCGTATAGGTATAGAGGCCGGCCTGGAGGCCTCCGTCAATGATGGATGTTCCCGCGGTGTTCGCGATCTTCCCCCCGTTACGATAGACGTAATAACCCTCGATCGTCCCTGAGCTCTCGCTTGAAGCCCCCCACGTGACCGCGATCTGAGACGGCTGGTTGGATACGCTGGCGCTTACGCTCGAGGGAATGGAAGGGGTCGTCACGCCGACCGTTTGCGCATGTGCGGCCCATCCAAAGCCGACCGCGAACACCCCCAACAGAAAAAGATATTTGATATTTTTCATTGTCCTTTCATTATACCATTGCGGTTTTTTATTGCTTTTATGGGCATAAAAAGCTACGCTTCGGGAATGACCACTTTTAAAAAGCCGTACGGAAGCCGACCCGGAGCTCGTTCTAAATTCGGCGGCGGCAGTAATGCTGCGGCGCGTTCTTCGGCGCGTCCGCAATCCCGCCCATACTCCGGCGGTCCGCGAGCAAGCGGCGCACGTTCGGGTGGAGCACGCACGACCGACGCATACGCCCGAGCCTCCCGCGGCGGCATGCCACAAAAATTTGACGCGGTGTGCAGTAACTGCGGAAAGGCGTGCCAGGTTCCCTTCCGCCCCGACGGCCAAAAGCCGGTGTATTGTAAGAATTGCTTCGACGCGCCGCGCAGCGCATTCCCGGCCATCAAGCGAAGCGCTTCCGCTATCGCCTCGACCCCGACCGGTGGTAGTGGCGGCGGCGAAAAAAGCATCGGCGACCTTACCCGCCAGATCGCGGCGATGAACACCAAGATCGATACGATGTTGAAGATATTGCAGGACGCCTCGCCGGAAGAATAGAAGCCGCTTATCAAAACAACGCCACTCATGCAGATCAATTCGGCAAAATTTATGCGAGGCATAACCGGCACCGACGAGCTATTGTCCGACGGAACGCCGCAGGTGGCGCTCATCGGCCGATCGAACGTCGGCAAGTCGAGCCTTATCAATTCGCTTACGCGGGAGAAAGGCCTCGCGCGTACGAGCGACACCCCGGGGCTCACGCAGGAGATCAATATCTATTCGATCAACAATAAATTTTATCTGCTCGATCTGCCCGGATACGGATTCGCAAAGGTCCCGGAAAAGATCCGCGAGAGCCTCCAGAAACTGAACTGGTGGTATCTTTTCGATTCGGAACATATTCAACACAAGGCGGTACTCGTGCTCGACGCGAACGTCGGCCCGTCAAAGAACGACCTGGAGATGCTGGCGCTTCTGCGCGACCATCAAAAGAACATCGTCATCGTGGCGAACAAGATCGACAAAATAAAAAAGGCGGACTACGATGCACGCATGAAAACCATCACCGACCTCGCGCGCGGGCTTCCCGTGATCCCCTATTCCGCGGAGAAAAAAATCGGCGTAGAGAAATTGGTGAACGAGCTGTTCGGATAATAAATAAAAGCGCTCTGCTACACCGGCGCCGCCGCGGGCTTCTATCGCTCCCCTTCGTAAAAACTCCCGCGCAGATAGCATTCTATCCCAAGCCTGCTCGCGTCGAAATGCGGTTGAGGCAGATGCTTGGGGTCCGCCCATAGCCATTCCTCACATTTTTCCGGCTCCATCAGTTTCAGGTCGCCGGCATATTGGTCCGCAAAAAGGACCACGGAAATATAATGCTTGCCCTCCTCGCGGTACGTCTCAAGATTGTTCGTAACGGCGATCACGTGAGGATTTTTAATATCCAGATCGGTCTCTTCTTTTATCTCACGGATAGCGCAGGCCTCGAACGTCTCCCCGAGATCGAGATGTCCTCCCGGGATCGAATATTTCTGCGCATGGCTCCCCTTCCTTTTCCCTATTAAAACCCGGCCTTCGTCGTTGACGAGAATAACCCCGATCCCAACTTTTGGCCGTTCTTCCATATGAACAGTCTATCGCTACTGGCAGATTTGCTCAAGACAAAAATAAAAAGCGGCGCCTCACGTAAAATGAATGCACCGCCGAAAACAATAAACCCCGTCATATCTTCTTGAAGAGCTCCCATTTTTTTCGGAAGCATTCACGATTAGGAACGATATTCGAAGCGCTAAATTCGCTGGTCAACCCACTTCACAAAAGGCTTTGCCTTTTCCGTTAAAGTTTGGCCTACGTCAAAACCGAATAATTTAAAAACCTCAAAGACGAGCCATTTCAACAAAACAACCGCCGTAATAAAGAAAACTAAGATGATCAATCTTACCGCCCACTCCGGATAGATCGAGACGATCTTAACCCTGCTCCTAATTCTCTTTTCTATTTTTGTATACATGGGAGCTCTCAAAAATCTAAAAATGACCACCGTCAAAGCCAGCAGCGCTATCGTCGTCAGATCGATCTTTGCAAAATAAAGCAAAGTTGCGTCGCCCGCGAGCACTAGAATTAAAATCCAGTCTTTTAATTTCATATTTTATTTTTACCATCAGCCGCGGAAGCTCCTGAACGACGTTCGAACCGCCAGCCTTGCTTTAGCCGAGATTCAAAGTCAGAAATAATACTCTTAGTTAAAATACTTCCACTTAGCTCCAATATAAATCGCGAAGAAAATCGCGATGGCTGTGCCAACGATAATGGAAAATGTTTGAAGAAAAGAATTAAGTGGATAGTAACCGAACACGACCAAACTGATGCGGCCCACAACGACGAGAGTGAGGCAAACCTCAGCGATCATCGCCGCCCATCTTTTTGCCGCCAAAAGGAAAATTCCGCCTATCGCATAGAGAGCGCCGATGCCAACACCGCCGAACGTAGATGCGGCCGCAGAAGCCGTGGAAAGAAGCCCAAGGAAGTTATGGGTAAGGCCAGTCGCAATCTCTGCGAGACCAAAGACGACCATAAGCCCTGCAACGACAACAATGCCAATGGGGCGTTTAGTAATCATTCTGACTTAACTCTAACATTTTCTGTCACCCTTGACGCGGGCGGCGTGGGACGATGTTCGAACAAAACTTACAATTCCTTACCGCTTATAAATAAACTTACTCAGACCCCAGAAAAATATTCCTAGCCCTGCCATCCAAAGCCCAATGCCTACCGGCGATGCCCAAGAAAATATGAATGATATGTCCATATTTAAAATGCCGTTCAGAACACTAAAAGATTACATGACCAGGCGGAAGCTCCTGAACGATATTCGAACAAATTAATAAAAAGAGGCATCCCTCAATTGAGAGATGCCGCCGGTATGGGTTGAATCAGTCAGGGCGTTCTTCGCTATCCAGCTTGATAGCGAGCGCCAGAAGAACAAGCGCATTCCTGACCCTGGGACTACGGCCACCCCCCATCGGCATACGAAACCGCAACGAAGGCCCCTGATGTTTGTCCGTATAGACCCAAGCGTCGCCGTCAGGACTGAAGCCAACAATTAGCTCTCCTTCCCGGGTTCCATCATGATCGTCGTGCAATCTCCGATAGGACGTTCCCGTGCTCAGCTCTTGAGGCCATGGAAGATCCTCCAATATCTTGTGAAGCTTCGAAGCTGGATTACTCATGCCACCCTCCTAGCTTTCGCCGACAGTAGTAAAACAAAATCAAAATACATTGTCAATCTTTCGGCGGGCAGTGTGGGACGACGTTCGAACAACAGTTTCGCTTAATTTGAAAATCCAATCAGGTAAAATGGGCGAGGCCAATTATGAAACCGCCTACCAACATCCAAAGCACAAACCCTATAACTCCTATTGCAATTACGACCCCTAACCAGGGCGGGAGAGCCCTCCTTTCGCTTTTTGGAGTTCCAAAGTGGAATGCCGCAGCGCCAAGACCGCATGCAGCCGTAATCACCAACAAAATATTAGTCAGATATGTGTTTGAGGATGAAAAAGCAAGACATGCACCTAAACCGATGACGGTTATTGCACCGAGATACGCATCAATCTGCGGCCTTGGCTTCGTTGATTGCGAGGCTTCCATGTTTTTAATTGTAACACAATCAAGTCTTGGCGGAGAAGGAGGGAAATCGAACGTCGCTCACTACGTTCACTCCCTGAGAACCCTCGGTTCAGATCGCGCTAAGAGCGCGACCTGATAGTCTACATGGTCGGCCTCTTAGGCCGAACACTCTCCTATACGGGAGGGGCACCCTGCCCCTCCCGACCCCTCCCCTTGTTCGAATCCCCCGCTTAGGCAGGCAAAGAAAAGGGCACACACTTCTGACGAATTCGTCTTCGCACGAGTCAGAAGTGTGTGCCCTTTTCTTTGCCTGCGGAGAAGGAGGGATTCGAACCCTCGGTACCTTGCGGTACACAGTCTTTCCAGGACTGCCGTTTAAACCACTCACGCACCTCTCCAGTGCCTTTCTTTTTTACCACATCCCGGGGAAATAAAACAGCCTTTAAACTTCTGGCGAATTCGTCTTCGCACGAGCCAGAAACGTGGAGGTTATTTTTATTATCCGATTATCGTCCCCTTAAATTCCTTTCCGTTCAAGAGCGCCGCAAAGTTCGACATGTTCCGCCCGTCTATAATGATGGCTTTGACGTCCTCGCGTGCGCCGAGCGCGGCGCCTACCGGATCCACGGGTGCGTGGAGGCCCGGCTTCCACTTTGCGGGAATAAGCTTGCGATACTCGCGCCAGCTCAATTCGTGAAGCGGCACGGCGTCGGGAAACTTGGCATTGTCTTTGTTGTACACATGCGCGGGCTTGCCGGCAATGATCGCCTCATGGGCGCCGAAGTCCGCGGCGATTCGCATGGCCACGTAATCCGTTGACCACCCCGGACGCCAGCCGGATGCGATCGTAATCGGCGCACGGAGCTTCTTTATCTTCCCGCGGATGTCGATCACCACCGGGTCGGCGACGTCGCGGAAGATCGTCCGGAGTAAATGCGCGTTGAGCCGCGTGGCGTGGATGCCGATCCAGTCCTTGTCCTCATCTGTGACGCGGCTTACCTGTTCCGCGGCTTCCTGGAAGTTGCGCGAGAGCTTTCCGCCGCCGATCACGAGCACGAACTTTGTCCCACGCCGCAAGAATGGCGCAAGGAACTTTTTAAAATCTTTTAAGAACTGTATGTCGATCCCGTCGGGGTGAACAATGGAACCGCCGAGGGCAACGACGACGGTTTTTGAGAATTTATATTTCATAATAATGAGATTAGCCCGAGATCTGTTGGAGCGCTTTGATGCGCTGCTCGATCGGCGGATGCGTGGCAAAAAGCGTGTGCCACCAGCTTGCGCCCTTTCCTTTGAACGGCGTGTCGAGCCACATGTGCGCGGTGGAATCCTTGGCCGTCTGCATCGGCGTCGTATCAAGCTGGATCTTTTGCAAAGCGGAGATGAGCCCTTCCGGATAGCGCGTAAGCAGAACGCCCGATGCGTCCGCGAGCGCTTCGCGGCGGCGCGAAATGGCAAGCTGGATCAGCATCGTACCGATCGGCGCAAGGATAGAAAGCACGATCGCGGCGATGAAAAATATTTCCTGCGCCTCACCGTTATTGCCTCCCCTGCCGCGGCCACCCAAACCACCGAACATAAATGAGCGCAAGAATATGTCGGCGATGAGCGAGATGATGCCCGCGAGCACCGCCGCCACCGTGGAAACGAGAATATCCCGGTTGCCCACGTGCGAAAGCTCGTGCGCCAACACGCCCTGAAGCTCGTCTTTATTAAGCCGCTGAAGCGCGCCCGCCGTCACAGCCACCGCAGCATGCTGAGGATCGCGACCCGTCGCGAACGCGTTGATCTGCATTTCAGGCGTGATATACAACTTTGGCATCGGCAGGCCCGCGGTGATCGTAAGGTTCTCAACGAGGTTCCACAGCATCGGATTGTCCGCCTTCTGGATCTCCTTTGCGCGTGCGAGCGAGAGCGCGATACTTGCGGAAGAGTAATAGCTGATGAACGAATAGACGATGCTAAAGATGATCGCAAAGATCAGGAACGACGGATCGCCGTAATATGCCGAGATGCAATATCCGAGCGCGCCGACGACGAGAAAAAAGACGATGAACAGCATCCACGTCCGACGCACGTTTGAAGATTGAAGCGTGTATAAGTTTGCAGCCATATCTTTTTCTTATTTTAATATCGAGCTTGCGGAGGAACAACCGCTTTCTGATAACCGAAAAGGCAATGAAGCACTGTGTTCTGGGGCATTTAATCTTCCATGACCCAGAACACTGCGCCTCATTGCCTTTAGAATTTTACAGAAACCGGTTGTTTTTCGACGTCCGTGAGATCCGTGCCGAAGAAATCCATCTTCGTAAAGCCCATCATGTTGGCGAAAATGTTCGTCGGGAAAACCTGAAGCTTCGTGTTAAAGTCACGCACCATGCCGTTGTAGAAACGGCGAGCGGCCTGGATCTTGTCTTCCGTATCGGTCAACTCGTTCTGAAGAGAAAGGAAGTTCTGATTCGCCTTGAGGTCCGGATAGTTTTCCGCCACCGCAAAGAGGGACTTGAGCGTTGAAGAAAGCTGATTCTCCGCGCCGGCCTTCGCTGCGCCAGTCGCCTGCATGGCCTGCGAGCGGGCGTTCGTCACATCCTCAAACACCGTCTTTTCGTGCGCGGCATAGCCCTGCACGGTGGAGACGAGGTTCGGGATCAGATCATAGCGCCGCTTGAGCTGGACATCGATGTCCGAAAAAGCCTCCTGCGTGCGGTTACGCGAGGTAATAAGGCCGTTGTAGGCCAAGATGAGCCACAAAACGATGAGCACGAGCACTCCCAGCAGTATCCATGTAATCATGTTTATATTATATCAATTTATACGAGCCGGAGCAATTATTGGGTGCCATACCGGCCGGTAACGACACCCCTCTATATTTCTCTTAGTAATCCCCTCCCATACCCGCCATCCCGCCACCCATGCCTCCCGGCATGCCCATCTCTTTCTTCTCCGGGATGTTCGTCACCGCGGCACCGATCGTCAGATAGTTCGCCGCAACCGAGACCGCATTCATGAACGCGGTGCGCGTTACCTTGAGCGGATCGATGATGCCCGCTTCGCGAAGATCGCCCATCGTCTTGTTCGTGAGCGCGTTGAAACCTTTCCACGGTTCGTTGTTGCGCTTGGAAAGCTCGTCGATCACGCGATCGGCGGACTCGCCGCTGTTCTCTATAATTGCACGCACCGGCGCCTCAAGCGCGCGGCTCAGGATCTTTATCGCGGCGGCTTTGACCGTCTGATCCGACGCGGCCTTTGCAAATAATTCCTGGTTCACGTTCAAGAGCGCGATGCCGCCCCCCGGCACGATGCCCTCTTCCATGGCGGCGCGGGTCGCGGCGACCGCATCATCCACGCGCTGTTTCAACTCCTTCTGCGCGGACTCCGTCGGTGCGCCGACTTTAATGACGGCGACGCCGTTCGAAAGTTTGCCCAACCGCTCCTGCAATTTCTCTTTGTCGAAATCCGAATCCGTCTTTTTGATCTGCGCCTTGATCTGCGCAACGCGAGCCTCGATATCCTTCCGCTCGCCCTTGCCGTCAACGATCGTCGTCACGTCCTTCGTGGACACCACGCGACGTGCGCGGCCGAGGTCGGCGAGCTCCGTGCTCTCGAACTTCTTGCCAAGCTCTTCCGAAATGAACGCCGCGCCGGTGACCGTCGCGATATCCTGCAGCATCTCTTTCTTGCGATCGCCGAAGCCCGGCGCCTTTACCGCGAGCACATTGAAGATGCCGCGCACCTTATTGACGATGAGCGTCGTGAGCGCCTCGCCCTCCACGTCATCGGCGACGATCAACAATTCCTTCTTCCCGCTCTGCACGATCTTCTCGAGCAACGCCAAAATATCCTGAATGGACGAGATCTTCTTGTCCGTCACGAGCACGTACGGTTCCTCAAGCACGGACTCCATCTTCTCCGCGTTCGTCACCATGTATTGCGAAACGTATCCGCGATCGAACTGCATGCCTTCGACGAGTTCGTACGAACTGCCGACCGTGTTCGAATCATCAACCGTTACGATGCCTTCCTTGCCCACCTTTTCCATGACGGTCGCGATGAGGCCGCCGATCTCCTCGTCTTTCGCGGAGAGCGTGGCAACTTCCTTTATCTTCTTATTATCGTTGATCGCTTCGCGCTGACCTTCGAGCGACTTCACAACCAAAGCGCTCGCCTTCTTCAATTCTTCCGCAAGCTGGATCACGTTGAAGCCTTTCTCGCGGATCACTTTCTCCCCCTCGTCGATCATCGCGTGCGCCAAGACGGTCGCGGTCGTGGTACCATCACCGACGCCGTCATTCGTCTTGTCCGCGGCCTGCTTGATGAATTCCGCGCCGAGGTTCTCCCACTTATCCTCAAGTTCGATCTCCTTCGCGACGGTCACGCCGTCGAACGTCACCTGCGGGGCGCCGTAGCCTTTCTCGATCACAACCGCGCGGCCGCGGGGGCCAAGCGTCACCTTGACCGCATCCGCCAGCTTATCGATTCCCTTCTTTATAGAAGCCCGCGCGTCCTCGTTGAATTTGATTTGTTTTGCCATGGATTTATTCAATAATTGCTAATATATCGTCCTCCGACCCGATCAAATATTTTTTTCCTTCAAGCTCGATCTCCTCGGGTCCCCACTTTTTAAAAAGAACCATATCACCGATCTTGACCGCCATCGCTTGGACCTCGCCCTTATCGTTCTTCTTCCCCGGCCCGACCGCCACCACTTTCGCCTTCACCGGCTTTTCCTTTTCTGCTGTGTCCGGCAAAACGATCCCGCTCGCCGTCGTCTTTACTTCTTCGACCGGCTCAAGGAACACATGGTTCGATAATGGTTTAAAATTCATTGTTTTTTAATAATTTAGCAATCGGGACTAGTGAGTGCCAATAGGAATTATAGGGCAAAAAAGTGAGGAGTCAAGAAGCGATAGAATGAGCCGCGACGCCTGCGGACCTGGCGGGAGTCGAACCCACGTCTTTACTTGTCAAAGGTACTATTCTGCCATTGAACTACAGGCCCACATCCGCAGGCCTCAGCAATATAACTTGGGTGTGATTAAATTCCTGTTAAATAAAAACAGCCACAAACGTGGCTGTTTTTACGACAAGTAAAGATTGTGCCCGCAGTTCATGCGAACAGTACCCTCGTTAATATAGTATGACAGCCCCCTCAAAAGTCAAAAACTTTTTTAACTTTTTTTAATCTTGTCGTACGCGTTCAATACCGCCTTGATCGAATCCCCCACCGAGATATTGTTCTGATCGTACAATACGTCGCTCACGTCGCCCGCCGCCCAGATGCCAGGACATGAGGTCTGCTGGGTCTTGTGATCAACGACCACCTTGCCGAAAGCATCGAGCGTTACGAGATCCTTCACAAAATCGGAGTTCGGCACGAGGCCGATCTCCACAAACACACCGTCGAGCGGAAGTTCTTTTGACTCCCCATTCTTCACATTCTTGTACTTGATCCCATTCACGAATGTAGCCCCATGGATCTCTTCAATCGCCGAATTCCAGAGTATCTCCACCTTCGGGTTGCTCTTCACTTTTTCCTGCGTCACCGGATCGCCGCGCAATACTTCGGAGCGCACGAACAGATATATCTTTGAAGCGTACTGCAGAAGATCCTCCACGCCTTCAAGCGCCGAATTGCCGCCACCGACAACGGCCACCGTCCTCCCGTCGAAAAGCGGCGCGTCACACGTGGTGCAAAAAACCACGCCCTTGCCGTCGAAGGCGTCTTCGCCCGGGACGCCGAGCCGCTTCCGACGGCTACCGGACGCAAGCAATATGTTTTTCGTCTCGAGCGTTTTTCCGTTCCTCGTCGTCACCGAAAACGTTCCGTCGTCCTTTTTGACGACGCCCGAAACAAGGTCGCCATCCATGATCTCTATATCCTTCTGCGCGCGAAGATGTTCCTCCAGCGACTTTGCAAGATCGAAGCCCGAGATCAGCTTCGTACCGATCCAATTTTCAATGCCATTAGAAACCAAAGACTGCCCGCCAAAAGTATCGGTGATGAGCGCTGTCTTTATCTTCTTGCGTGCGGCATAAACGCCGGCGGCAACGCCGCCCGGCCCTCCGCCGATAATGATGAGATCGTACATTAAATTTCGATTAAAACAATTTACGCTTTCACCAAACCCAACAAACCCTCGATCGTCTTCTGATCGAACCCGATGACGATGTTGTTATCGATATCGATGACCGGCACGCCCAACTGCTGGGACTTCTTTACCATTTCCTCCCGCGCCTTCATATCGGACGCGACATTGAACTCGTTGTACGTGACATTGTTCTTTGCGAAGAACTCCTTCGCCATTTTGCAGTAGACGCAGGACGGGGTGCTATAGATGGTTACGGTTGCCATGATTTTTATTATATAAATGATTTATTTTTGTTCGACGCTGTTAATTTTTGATTTTCGTTTTCTTTTTTGGATGCTCTCCGCGATCGGCATTCTCCGAGACGGGTCGCCGAATATCGCCCAGGCACCGATGAGCACAAGGAGCAGTCCCACTAATACATTACACCATTTGGCGAGGGATATATCAGAGAATCCCAGGATCCACGGCGAGATGATTATGATAATACCAATGACAAGTTCAGTCCAACTTTCAACCATACCCTTATTTTAGAATCCGAACGGAGCAAAGTCAAAAACTCGCTAGCCGGAAAGCTTATTCAAAAACACGATAAGTCCGAACGCGATGGCCAAAACCACGATCCCTTCGATAAAGCTCATGCCTAGATTATCGGGCCGATCGCGCATTTAATCAATCCGGAGGCATAAAAAACAGGGCGTATGAGAGGAAATCCCCCGTATACGCCCCGCAGATCATTACCGATGTGGGTTGAACCACCATGCGAAAAAAAGACAAAGAGGAGCGACGATGAGCGGCCATGGGATGTCGGTGGTGACAAGCCATTCGAGAGGGTTGATCTCGTAGCCCTTCTGATCCCAGACCTTCATTGAAAATACAGCGAATATCCCGAAGCACGCGAAGAAAAACCCGAGAACGACGTCGTGTGCCGGATTGTCCCATACTCGCATCGCGATGATGAACAGTGCGAAACAGACAACGCCAGCGATATTCCGGCAAAGACCCAGCTTCTGCAAACGGTCCATGTGAACCTCCTGCCGAAAGGATATATAAACCGGAAGCCAATGGCAATACTTAAATATGCGGGGTATCAGACCAGGTTCGAACCTATTTTGTTAATTATTCAATAAAAAAGGCCGATCTTTCGATTAGCCTCCCGTCAGAGACGGAATTTAACTGAAGCTCAGACGCCGCTGGTTGGAAAACCTATCGGAATCTGATTTGCCTTACGCCAGTAGAAATGCTCATCGCTCCGAATCATGAGCAAATGTGCCAACAGCTCATCCGAAGGGGGCAATACGCCCGCCCACGATTCGGTGTAGTACGCTATCGGATGCAGACATAAAGCGCAGAGAAGTTTTTCTGTTCCATCTGTATTCACCCGATTCACAAGAGTTGGGCGATTTTTCCGTAAGAGATATTTGAGTCCGCTACGTCCGGTCTCTACGAAGCCATCGATGTTGATATACTGATCCTGTTGCATTTGGGTGAGTGCCTTGAAAAGACGCCGACGAGCAGTAAGCTCGGCTTCCGGCAAGGTATAGCACGCCCGCTTGACTCCCGTATCGACCATCATGTTGTAGCGTTCCAAGTTGTGGTCAAAAGGAATCAATTGCATACGAGATTTCCCCGTTAGCTTATTCTTGAAAACCACGACTTCCCAAAACGATCCCTTCCACTGGCGAGCTGATAGCCAGTGACGATGAAACTGCCATTCCTCGTCTTCTGGAGTTACCTCTTCCAGCTTTTGTTCTGCAGAGGTTTTTGGGTTCATCCTTGCGAGCATCTCGGCGAGGGGTTTGTACAAAGTCGTGATGTGATCCCTCGTCGCACCTATCGGCCAACCACAATGAACTCCCCGCTTGTGCAGCTCTTCATCGAGAACCTCCCAAACACTGGTGGCCCTGCCTAAGTCCGGCATCAGTCCAGTAGCCATAGTTATCCTCCTGCGCTTCTTCCGATAGCGGTTACCCTGCTTCCATACGCAGGAATTCTCTTTACTTGCCTTCCACGCGTGCGAGGAGTTGCTGTTGGCTCATGAGCTTGAGCAGGCCTTGGATGTGGTTCAGAGAGAACCAACCATTCGTTGGAATTCTCGTCGTAACCCTGAATCCGCCTCGTTTCATCTCCTTGGATCAGGAAGATAGCTTGCCCTTCTTTCAGAAGTTCAAGCAACTTCGAAGCGATCTTCTTACGCTGTTCAGGATCCGAATCCTCGACGTACATCGGCGCATCGCCGCGTACCGAGTTCAAAAATTCGATTACCATAGTGCCTCCTTTCTTTCATGTTTGTGGCGTAAAGCTATGTTGGTAAAGATCGTGCTAATGTGAAATACAATACAATATTTATTAAAAATACGCAAGTATAGCCTTGATGATTTTTGAACTTATCCGTTAAACGGAATTTGTGCACCGGGCAGGATTCGAACTCTTCCTCCATCACCCAAGCGAAATCAAAACGCTCCTTGCCTTGAGGGGCGTCTCGGAGCCGCGAAGGCGGCGCCCTGCCAGAGGCAGGTATGTAGACTTCGCGCTTGCGCGAGGCGGCTGGTCAGCAGACCGGAACGCCGTACCCTAAAGGTAAGGGGCGTTTTGAATTTTGCCATTATCCCGAAAGCGCGCTATCAAGTGCCTGCTGGAACGTGGCATACGGCTGGGCACCGGTGAGCGACTGGCCGTTGATCAGGAACGAAGGCGTGGAATTGATGCCCGCGGCGGAAGCGGCAGTCTTTTCCTGGGCAACAAGGTTGGCATCCGTATTATTGTTGACGCAACTTGTAAAGGTGGACATGGTGAGCCCCACCTGCTGGCCGATCTTTATGAGCTCCGTTGTGGTATAGAAACCGTCGTCTTCAGTGCCTCCTTTTGAATCATCGGCAAACTTTGCCGCGTACAACGCATCGTGATACGCCCACAGCTTATTCTGATCCTCCGCGCATTGAGAAGCATTCGCGGCAAGGTCGGACTCGTTGCCAAGGAAAGCAAAATCTCTGAACACCACGCGAACCTTGCCGTTGTTCACATAGTTCTGAATGATCTGCGGCTCGGTTTGATTGAAGAACTGCACGCAGAACGGACACTGATAGTCGCCGTATTCGATGAGCGTCACTTTGGCGTTGGGATTACCGAGTATCGCATCGCGCGAACCGAGCGCCATCGCCGCGGTCGTATTCGCGGTCGTAGGGGCGGCGGCGGTAGGATTCCCCGCCGTACCCGCTCCGGCCGCCGGAGCTGCAGGCGCAACGCTTCCTCCTTTATATAATGTAGCAAAGACGATCGCGCCGCCCACCATCACGGCGGCGATCAAAATACTGATCGGCAAAAACATATCACGCTTTTCTTTTTGAGGAGCGATCGCAACGTCGATCTCCCCGACATTCACCTCGATATCGCCCTCGCCTTCGGCCACGCTTGGATGCTTTTTTTCTTCCATGGGTTTAATTTTATATTTTTTTAATCATACCCCGCACGGGGCACCCTATCAAGCCATCAGGATGTGAACAGGGCGTAATCGCGGGGGAACAGCCTGCTGGTAATGATAAACATCCCATAGACGATGAACGGCGCCGCGAAAACGTCGATGGAATAGTGTACATGGGCCAGAAGCACGCTTGCGGCGAAGATGACCGTCAGTGCGAGGAACAGATGCCGAAGACGCTTGTTCTCCCAGAATATCAACGCCAAAAGGAACGGGAACGCGGTGTGCCCGGAATAAAAGAAGTTCCCCTGAAACGTCACCAGATGATAGAGCCCGTATCCGTTGTTATGGGCGCTCGGAGTATACGCGAGAGGATACGGACCGATGTGCGTAAGGCTGAAGAAGAAGGCACGGGAAATAATATAGAGGGCGATCGCCTTCGTGCTGAATATAAGATACCGGGGGCGAAGGATGAGCAACACCCACGCGTACACCCATAATATGATCGCGCCGCCCACGATGATGTAATCCAAATTGACCAGCGGGAGGTTATCCAAAAAAATATCCCGCACCGATGCCGCATCGAACGAAACGCGTGAGGAAAAGCGGCCCAGCACGATCTGGATGATGACGCTCACGATGAGCAAAAGCACGCCGGCATACATCGATCGCTTTCGCGCGGGCGTCCAAAATCCTTCGTGCTCTTTGAAGATCGCAAGCATCTGTGCAGTATAGCAGAATTTACTCCCCTCTCTTTACGTACTCCGAGATCTTCAACCCTTCGCCGGGAATATATCGAACGCCGGCGTGGTATTCGCGATCGGCGAGCGCTTGTTTTTGCTCCGCCGTTCTTTCCTTTTTCGCGAACTTGGCATTTTCGGCCTCGATGATAGGCACGATGATCTCCGGATGCTCACCGACCATCCCGTGTCCGCCCGGAACAGAGATAAAACTATCTACGGCGTCCATATCGGCCGCTTTGCGAACCTGCTCCGGCGGAAACATCGCGTCGCCTTCCGCGCTCATCACCACGATATTGATGCCAAGGCTGTGGAGATATGGGATAAGATCCTTCAATCGGGAATGATTCTGCTTTATCGCCACGACCTCGCTGATCGCGCGCCGAGTGTTCTTAACAAAATATCTCACAAAATCCTCTCCCGCCGCAGCGCCTACTTCGCGCTCATCTTCCGTAATAGGAATATCATGCAAGGTCTCGGGTGCCACCGTTCTTGGGCCTTTCTTATTGTCCAAAAAACCGCCAATAAGACGCGCCCATGTTTCATTTTCCAACATTCCCGCCGGGCCGAAAAATGTGATCGTGCGAAACTTTTCCGGATACATCGCCGCGGCCATCGCGACGTTCAGCGCTCCCTCGGAGTGCGCGATCGCATCCACCTGCTTTATTCCTTTTTCCTCCAACACTTCAAGCATATTGAGCGCTTTGCGCAATTCGGCGGTTGGATATTTTTCCTTCCGGTCGGCGTTCTTTTCCCAAAGCTCTTTCACGTTCATACTTGAATCGAGCGCATCGTCGTAGCTGGGATGCTCGGTCGAAAGAACGCGGCGGCCGTCCTTACATATCTGTTTCATAAGTGGCATGTAGGTCTTGATGCCCATACCCCACGCACTGCCAACGTATACGGGCACCTCGTCCTTTGCCTCCTCCGGGCGCGGACTGAAATCCGCAACCTCGGCTGTGCCGCGCGGAAGGCGCACTTCCCCGATATGATCGAACTGCTCTTCGAACGGATCAATCTCGGGGCTCTCTTGAAAACCAAACCTTTCGATAGGCATATAGTGCTTTGATGATACCGCAAATCCAATAAAGAGGTAAAATAAATGACATGGCATTGATCGAAGTCGGATTTCAGGGCACCGTGCAATGGGTGCTCCAGCACGGCTACCCCCTGCTCTTTATTGTGATGCTTGTGGAAGGTCCGGTCATCACCGCGGCGGCGGCGTTCGCGGCGGCACTTCACTATATGAACGTGTGGATCGTGCTTCTGCTTTCGATCCTGGCAAACCTCATCCCCGATCTCGTCTATTACGCGCTCGGTTACTGGGGTCGGGAAACGTTCATCAACAAGTACGGCCACTACTTCGGCATCACGCCGGAGCGGATCGCGACGACGGAAAAATTGGCGGAGGCGCATTCCGGGAAATCGCTCTTTATGATCAAGATGATCCCGCTCCTTGCGACGCCCGGGCTCATCCTCGTGGGCGCCACCAAGATGGACGTAAAAAAGTACGCATTCTGGTCGCTCGTCATCACCGTGCCCACATCGCTTCTCTATTTGATCA
>Ga0182030_10004265_pt1 | contig 30495 bp, 37 predicted proteins | sample 812S3MmetaG_FD_121299 | JGI IMG/M metagenome (GOLD analysis project Ga0182030, IMG submission 121299) | Permafrost microbial communities from Stordalen Mire, Sweden - 812S3M metaG (Illumina Assembly) | ecosystem: Environmental > Terrestrial > Soil > Wetlands > Permafrost | place: Sweden...
ACTTGAGTTGTTGGTCGAGTTCAGCGAGTACATGTAATCCATGTTGTCCACGCCATTGATCTGCTGCTCGATCGGCGTGGCTACGGCCTTCTCCATGGTCTCGGCGTCAGCACCCGGGTAAAGCGCCTGCACGCGTATCTCGGGGGGAGCGATGTCCGGAAACTGGGCGACCGGCAGGCTGACGATGGTAATCGCGCCGATGATCACCATGAGGATCGAAATAACGATGGCGACGATGGGACGCCGTATGAAAAATTCAGACATGACTACCGTGCCTCCGCCTCAACATTCACGCTTTTGGGAACCACTGGAGTTCCGTCCTTCACCTTGCTTACGCCTTCAACCACAACCTGGTCGCCCGACGTCACGCCATCTTCGATGACCCACATCGTGCCTACTTTTTCGCCTGCCTTAACCGGGCGGATAATGGCCTTGTTGTCGGGGCCGAGAAGCGCGACCTCGTAGCCGCCCTGGATTTCCTTCACCGCGCTCTGCGGCACCAGCAGTGCGTTTTTCTTCATGCCCGTCTCGATCCGCACGCGCCCGTACTGGCCGGGGCGCAGGATGTTGCCGGGGTTCGGGAATGCAGCAACCAGGCGGATGGTACCGGTATTTATGTCCACCTGGCGGTCGGTCAGCAGGATTTTTCCTTTGTGCGGGTAGACTGTACCGTCGGCCAAGATCAACTCCGGTGAGCTGTCGAACAAATCCATTGACTGTCCGCTGGAGCTGAGTTTTGTGGCCCGCAGATACTCCTGTTCGCTGACGGGGAAGTACACCTTGATGGGATCCACTTGCGAAACCGAGGTGAGGTGGGAGTTGGGTCCGACCAGGTTGCCCATCTGGACTTCCGCAATGCCGGCAATACCATCCACCAGAGATGTGACTTTCGTCCAGCCGAGATCTAGTTCCGCACGTTCGACCGCCGCCTTTCCTGATGCGACTGCAGCCTCGGCCGCGAGCTTGGCCTGGATTTCGGTATCCAGTTGTGCTTTGGGAATAGCTTTTTGCGCTACAAGTGAGGTATCACGGTCTACGTCCAGATTGTTCTTTACCAGCAAGGCCTCTGCCTGGGCAAGTTCTCCCTTGGTGCGGTCGAGAGTCGCCTGGAACGGCCGCGGATCGATCTCGAAGAGGACTTGTCCCTTTCGGACCACCGAACCTTCCTTGTAATCTTGCCTGATGATGTAGCCCGAGACCTGGGGGTGGATCTCGGCATTCACATAACCGTCCAAGGTTGCCACCCACTCATTGTGAACGGGCACGTCGCGCTGAACAGGCTGCGCCACTTGCACCTCGGTTATGATCTGTGGAATAGCCGCCTGGCTCGTTTTGCATCCCGTTGCGCCCAAGCTGACAATCGCGAGAACAGCAACGAGGATGGCTAGCTTCATCCGCGAGCGGGGGAAAGACACCTTCCTGGTGCGCCAGTTTTCCGGCCTACGCAAGCGACTCATGCTGCCAAGTGCTGTTGAATCGCCGCTTCGATTGTGACCATTCGATAACATGAAGATTCCTTCCTTCATCAGTGCGAATAATGGTGTGCTACAGCACACCTTGATAGCGTGTTTCGTCCAGAGCGACGTTATTTTGGACCGATAAATCAAGCCGCTCGCAGACCGCGGCTGGATAGACTGCCTTCGCCACAAATACAGAGCCGAAACTGTTCAGCCATGTCAGCAGTTGCTCGCCGGCGCCATCGACATAGCTCACCTCAGTTAGGTCAACGATCAGCCCTTTTGAAGCCGGGCCTCTGTTCACCAGTGACCTTGCCTCGTCAGCCCAATCCTCTACGAGCCTGCCTTCCATCTTCAGAATTGACCCATTCGCGAGTCGCTTAAGTCGTGCACGAAACATTTCGTCACCTCGCCCAGCAACGCTTCTGCTGTGCTGTGCCTTATTCGTGCGCAAGTAGTCTGCCAAAGCTATGTCCCTGAAACATATCGGTTTCCCTAATAGCTGTGTGCCCGATTGGTCGGCGTCGATGTGGCAATGCCGATATCCGGGCAGTCAGTTGATCGAAGCCACGGGCCAGGAGAGGACGGCGACTCTCGAATGTGGTGAAGCTCTTCGGCCAAAATTCTTAGAGGCTTGAAGCTGTCGGTACTTGCAATGCGGATTGCCGGCTGGATCGAAAGAGGAACAATGGTTCTTGCTTTCTTAGTCGCTTACTCTGCTAGCGATCGAGTCGACAAGATCGGCGCATGAGTCAACATATCCCTCGCAGTCTCCGGTTTCGTACATCTCCAGCTCTTCCTCAGGAATCATGTCGGCTCCATAGGCCATTTCTGAAAGCGTAATTTCGCGGGCAAGTTTGTCCTGCATTGCTTGGGTTAGATTCTAAGAGTCGGTTATCTTCCAGCATCTCCTTCATGGTTAGTGGCTCCTTTCTGCCAAGCTGGCGCCGGCACGTGCTTACCGGTTGTATGCTGGGCCCTGGTCGTGGGCGAGAGGCGGGAGCCCGGGCCTCGCAGCCCGGGCCGTGTGTGGGTGGGCGAGTTACCTCGCGGAGATTTGGAGTTTGGGATGGCCCATCAAGGGCTTTATGCCCCTGCCGGTTTGTGCAGTGTCCGTGAAGTGGTAGCTGAACGCATCCAGCGGTTCCAGAGCCATCCTATGGCGGCCCAGATCGCGAAACCTACTCCCAGAGAAAGACACAGGCCCCACACTGCCGCTACCGCCAGTTCGGTCATGAACCTCAACTCTTCCGCCACTTGCTCTCCTCCTGTTCTCAATCACCGCTTTCCTCAAGCTAAGAGCGAAAGCCCGATTTGCGCCGCCAATAAATCCTGTCCCGGCGCCATGCGCTCTCGAAACGAGCGTGGCAACGCAGCTCACATGTAGGCGACGATCGCACTCACGGTATCTGCGACTGCCAGTAGAAACGCAATGCAAAACAAGAGTATGACAGCGAAAAGCTGTGTGTCATTGCTCTCCGCCTGAACATACTGGCTGAAGGGATAGATCATCGCAGCAATATTTATGATTGCGAGGATTGTCCAAAACTTTGTCTTCTCAGTTTTCCGCGTCATGTTGTTATCTCCTATCTCTTCTCGTAAGGCACACTCAAAACATGACGACGCACTACCACAATCGCGCTGCCGTCTAGACGTGTTATCCTTCCGGATCGTCTAGCGAGATTTATGGCTTGAGCGAAGGACTTGTCTGGATGTGCGACATCTGTTCGTCTTTTCGTTCCCGGTTTTGACTGATTGTTCTCCCAGTCCGAACGCCAGTCCTTTCCGCATTGTCCCTGGCACCTGAATTCCTGGTATGGCCCACCGAGCCGACCGCCGCAGCGGGGACACACCCAGTTCACAATTGCGGAGATATCATCCGCGGTTAGTCGCTTTCCTGTCGCTGTGGTATTCATGATGCCTCGTTCCCAATAAGGGCAAGCGACGTTCCAGAGGGTACGAAGTCGTAAACCGCTGAAATCTTAGCGTCATTTGAACGCCGCCGTGTCGAGAGTCGAAACAGCCGCCGGTCGGCCAGGTCGTGCTCAGAGCCGAGCGTCACCGGCTCCCGGTCCGACTCAGCAATGCGCTGTAAAACGTCATTCGTCGTGTCTGGAATGCGATTGCGCGCTTTGTGAAACCTCCTCGTGGCCTTTGCCGCTGCCTGACATAGGGCGTACCGATTCCATAATCTGTGCCGCGCCGCGAAGACCAATTCAGACCTCATCTCAGTCTCCTCCGTGAAAATAAGCGCTCCAAGGCCTGCCCCGAGTCCGACCGCAATACGGCGGGCGCTCGAACAAGCGCCCCGGATTGTAGCTTTTGTCCGAGTGCAGGTAAGAGGCCAAAGTTAACCGCGCCGAAGTCCAGGAATCCTGCGCGTGGGGCATCCTTGCCAGACGTCCCTCTGCCCAAATTCGGACTTTCGCCCTTGGCAGGGCAGTCACGAAGGAGCTGACAGCGCGATGCGCTGAATTTACGCAAGCTCCGCCTTGGCAGACCATTTGCACCTTGAAATCGGAACTTGTTGAAAGCGACGCGTCGACGCCTGTGTATCCGGACTCTCCGTTTAAATGGGCAGACATAGCGCCAGAAGTCGGGGGGTTAATTGGTAGGCAGATGTGCGAATCCGAGTTGCAACGAGCAGTTTCGGTATTTGCGGGAAGGCAAGCTCTTCACCTTTCGCGATCAGCCCTGTTCTTCTCAAGGCACGCAATACTGGTGGCTGTGCGCTAAGTGTGCGGCCACGCTGACTCTTCATTTCGATCCTAAAACCGGAGTTCGCGTCGCTCCGAAAACAAGATTCGAAAGACATGAGTGCAGTCGTTGCGCAAGCTGATACCGCTACGGGTTGGTCGAGTCCTATTGCAATCGCTGCGGACGATTTGTGGCCGCCAATGACCGCGACTCACTGCTAACTGCTGCTGAAGACTCCCACCAGTGCGTGCCAACCGGTCACCACCCTGTCAGGCTGACTCAGTAGCCACAAACTTCTGGCCCGCGAACCGTGGTTAGTTCGAACCTCAAATACTCGGAGCTGCGGCCGGAATGGCAGGCGAGTTGCTCTTGAATTGCCTGGCGTCGTTCATTCGGTAGAAGTGCTGTCACAAAGGCCTTAAGACGCCAGCCGGCCGCGATGGATGGGCATCGGCGGCTTCGCTTAGGTAACGTGCTGGAGGTGACTTATGCTACGCGCTCTCTATCAACTGATCTTCGGCTGCCGTCATCGGGCCTTGTCGTGGCCGCTGACGGTGGCCAAGCCCAGGAAGCGGACGTATGTAGTGTGCCTGAGTTGCGGGACCGAATTTGATTACGACTTCGAGGCGATGCAGCTTTGTCAGCCTACTACAATGAGAACCGCCTCGAACATTCAGCCTTCATATGCGAGCGAACAGAGCCGGAGCTTATGACGAAAAGGGACTCGAGTGGAGCAGCGTCCCTTCAAGGTAAACGTGCCTGCTGCTCGCAGTGAGTGAGATTACACGGTGCGCGTTGTTCCTTACAATCCCGAAGTTCGAGTTCCCTTAGAGACGAATCGGATCTTCTGGGAAAAGTAGCGCGCCCGATGCAGTTGGGTAAGCTACCACAAATATTTTTCCAGAGTGCTTGAACGTCAACAAGCAGTTGCCAGCTCGTTTATCGCTTCTATTGAGTCTAGCGCCATTCCGAGATCGGCGCCCCAGGCACTCATTACGAATACCGGCACTTCTGGCCGGACGGCACGAGCACCAACAGTGAACTGCACCGTCTCGGGATTGCCGTGATCGTCAAGCACAAGCACGTCGAAGAAGCCAGTTTTGAGGAGCCTTAGCGCGTCATCGAAAGAGGCCGCTTCAACTATCTCGTATTTGCTCATTTCTAGGTACTGTGCGCTCCGATCACTGCAAAGATTGGTCTTAAGATAGAGGATTCTCATGCCACTGACTCCCTTCCCAGCCGAATTATCGGTATTTCACCTGATGGTGACCCCTACGAGAAGAGCATGTGGCTTGCCACTTGATTTCACGAGCGCCTGAGTAAGAGCCACGTGCTACCAAGTAGTTGGATATTGCTATCTGTCGCTTCGGTGCCCATATTCCGGCGCGTGACCTATGTCGGGCGGTGAGAGGGCCATAGCGGCGAGGATATCACTGTTTCTATAACAACTTCCAGCATGTACACAAAGGCAATGCTTGTGCAAGTGAAGTTCATCAGAGGTCCTGGCGGGCGCAGACGCATGTTATGGCTTCACAGCGAAAAGCCAGAATCGCCCGCCCAGAAGCTTGGCCGTTTGGCAGCTCGGAGGTTGTAAAGCGATGAGCCACTTCCATGGGGCGTTGCACTGGCTATTCGGTTGCTCTCCTGAGCGTCATGGTATCCCGCGATCAGAGTTTTCGCACGACGGAATACGTCTCTTTTACCGCTTATGCCCCGACTGCGGGAGGAAGTTGGCCATGAAAGAGTGCAGCGAAGGGGCCGGATATACTCTGGACAAACCCACTGCTGAGTTCCGAACAGTGCATAGTCACGGGCGGGGGAACTCTTGGGTCGTATTCTTGCTTTTGGGAACCTGTCCTTGTTGTCATTGCCCTGTTCGAACGGCACATTCGTGGCTTGGTTACGCAAGCGCCTCTTCATTGACAGCCTAACAGAGTACGCCACTGACACTAGACCACCTTTTCTGCTTTCGTGGCAACCAGATTTGCTCGTCACGTATGTAGGAGGACACATAAGGATGGCTGAATTTCAATTGGAAGAAGCCAGCCAAGCCCAGAGTGTTCGACTTGATGTCCATCTCCACGACCTGTTAATCACGACCTGTTAATGAAGCCGCCGGAGCAGTCGCGTCTGCTTCTGCCGCCCCCAACTCGCAAGGGGCAGAAGCTGCCGGCCCCGGTCTTTCCTCAGCATCCTGAGTTGATGTCGGCGCCGGATGGCGATTTTTTCCCCACGAACGGAAAACGCAGTCACAAGGCGAAACACATCTATCGCGCGATGAGGGGCTGGGTGTTCCCGTTCATTCGCTCCCGCATCCTGCCTGGAGATTTCCATCCCATCATTGCGTACCTGTTCAATGAGTGGAAGTGCAACCTTGATTGCCACTATTGCTGGGCGTTCGACAACAGCGTTCGCGGCATGGCCAACAAACCACGCTTTGCGCGTTCGCGCAGCGCCCACCCTGAAGTGCGTCTGCCGAACCCACCACGATTGTGGAAAGCGGCAGTGAAGCTAGCGCGTCGCACGGCGCAGATTCTGCGTGTGGGGTATGGCAAGCTCAAGCGGATGGCGGAATGGCATCACTGCATCTCAAATCAGCTCACCTCGCCAGCGTTATAGCGTATCTGGAGACTCCGGCGTGCTTGCGGCGTTGATCTCGACATCGCAAGCAAACACAACAATCCCATTGCCTTCCAGAAAAGGGACCGCACGCGCCGGCACAGTCCCAAGGTCAATCCTGGAGCGCCCGTAATTCCCAGTAGCCGAGTGAGAATCATGTTTCCGGCCTCGTACGTGCCGAAGTTTCCAGGGTTAAAAGCGCCAACGAGATTGATTAACTTCGTGAAGCCTTCGAGCACGAATGCTCCAAGAAACCCGGTTCTTGCGCCCATGAAGTGCAGTAGAATATAGACTTCCAATATCGCCATGCAATGACACGTTAGGTTGAGACTCAGGCTTGCCCAGAAAACCTTCGGGGTCTCGTGGTAGAACCTAAAGAGATTGCTCTCGGCGGAGCCAATGATTAGCTGCTTACCTTCTACCCAATTCTTAAAGCGCGGCAAACGTCCTATCACGTGTGCAGCGGCGGATAAAACTGGCCAGCGCCTTCGAATGACCATTGCCGTCACTACAAGCAATACCGCTAAGGCGCTTCCACACAGCAACGCATACAGTCGCCAGGTTCCAGAAAGTGATAGCAGGAAAAGAGCGGCAAGAATTCCGGTTACGCTTACCAAGGCCGCGGTCACAATGTAGAGCCCGCGATCAAGTGTCACTGACGAAATGCTATTGGCGACCGGCAGCGCGGAACCCAACAAATGCACTCGTGCGGCCTCGCCGAGTACTTGACCAGGAAGACCAAAGCTTCCTATGGCCTCCGAGACTAGCCGAAGGGCGAACGTGCGTGCGAACGAAACATCGCGAATGTCGCACAAAAATGTGAGCCGCCACGCCAATGTCTTTGTGACATGCGAGATCCCCCCCAAAGCAACAATTAGACCCAGCCCCCATCCGACCGTCTTTACCTGATCAAGCACTCTGGACGGTTCCGCTCCACGTATAAGAAAGACCAGCAAAGCGAGGCCCAGGAGAGCGACCGAGAGACGAGCAAGCTGCCGAAATTGCACATGGGGTCTATACATCGATGCTTTTCAAGCGCGGATAGCGGACAAACATCCCTGTATCCCTGATGACTTCAACCTTTGAATTCCAGCTTGCCACGACATTCCGGCTCTACGCTGTTATAGAACTGCCGGAGTGGCCGTGGTCGTTTGCAGTATATCGGGACGAAGCTATACGTTCCCTTCAATCGCATTGATTGCTCCGAGTCCTAGCGCTTACCTCTGCTTGTGAACTTGGCCAAGATAAACTCTTGCGCCAAACCAAGCGCGACATGGATACCCATGTCAGTCCCGAAGCTTTTGAACACAAGACCAGCACCACGATTCGAGTCTGGGTAATAGGCGTTCGCAAGGGAAGCTGAAATCAAGGCGCCACCAATCTGAGAATAGTTCGGCTGCGATGCTCCATTGTCTCCCTTGCAGACAAATGGAGCTAAGATGGCATGGCCAGCCCGGGACCATTTTGTCCCGGAGCCCTGATAGAAGTAGCGAGGGTCCTGATGCAGCAGCGATGGCAGAATAGCGTTGCTAAACAACATTTCGCTGGAACCGCTGGCGAGGCCAGCTCCGAGCCGCTTGCCATATCCTTCCGCACCTTGGGGCCAGTTAGGGGTGTCAGCGGCCTGCTGGATGCCGGCCCATGCGGCTTCCAGGAAGAAGAAAGTTGGGTGAGTGAGACCTTTGTACGCGAGCTCGAACTTCATCCTCGCGGTAAGAGGCTCGGGGTGAGATTCATACGTCACATACAGGTTCGGTAGAAAATGAAAAATGCGCTGCTGTTCTTCAGCTTTGAACTGCTGGACAGCAACCTCCTTCGAGGAATAGCCCACCGTGACTGCCCGCTGCACAGCGGCAATGCGGAGCTTGATCTCGGTTAGAGTTTTGTTCTGCCCGCGTTCGACTGTAACGGAAGAGTTCCACTCTGCAAATCCTTCAGCAGTGACGGTGATCTGATAGGCGATCCCCGGCGTGACGTCGTGGAGTGCAAAGGTTCCATCGTCCTTGGTTACAGCTGTGAGAGGATTGCCGGCCGGTACTTGAAGGGCTACCGTGGCATTGGGAACCGGATCGTCGTCGATATCTACCACCGCGCCCTGGATGCTTCCTGTTCTTGTATTTGCCGGATCAGTAGACTGCGCGGACACCCTTGCTACAAGGACCCATCCACCAGTCAGGGCAATCAGTAGGAATATGTATATTACTTTCATGGACGCTCCTAATTGCAGGTTAGGCTGTTATTAGCGACACTCTTAGCCTCTGGACAGTGCGAAATTGATTGTTATCCGGGAGTCAACTTCAACCGGTTCTCCATTTAACAGATACGGCCTGTAGCGCCATTGTTTCACCGCATCGACCGCGGCTTGGGCGAGTATTGGCAAACCGCTCTCGACTCGCACATCCTGCACGCTACCATCCTTGCCGATCACGGCCAGCAGCACGACCGTGCCTTCGATCCTCGCCCGGCCAGCCTCAGGCGGATAGGTCGGCGTAACATCTTGGATCAGGTTGGCCTCGACTACCCGAGCGGCAAGACGGATTCTCTTAATAGGCGCCGGATCGGGCGTCTTAACCAAGGCGGGCACGCTGGACCTGCTACCCAGGACTTCGCTGAGCATTCCACCGGGAACTCCGCCGATCACTCCGCCAGGAACACCACCGACCACCCCGCCAGCAGCGTTGGCCGGAGTGGGTGGCGCTTCCTGCGCCTTGTTGACTGGGGCGGAAATGCCCGTTCTTGTAGGGGTGTAAGTGGACGTCGGCATGGGCATGGGGGCCCGAAGCCTGGTCGCATTAGAACCTGAGGCGGCCGCCGGCGGCGCGTAGAGCATTGTTAGCGTTTCGCGCATGGGCAGCATCTCCGTGTGAAACAGCGGAATGACAATTGCCGCCAGCAACAGCAGTGATTGGAGGGCTACCGCTCCAAACGACGCCCAAGGGTTTCTCCGCGGCGGCACGCCTGATGCAATGAGACTGTGGAATATGCAATCGTCTTCTTTTCTTCCTTGCAGGCTAGAAGAGAAGGGAACCTGTTTTTTCTCTTCTGCTGGAATTCGTAACCCTGCTTCTATCCCCGAAAGATGGTCGATACACGTTGCCATTGCGCATTCATCCCTATTTAAGCGGCATCGTCGGAACGTCAAATGCCGGATCTTGTGTTATCCACATCTTGCGAAAAGCATTTGGCGGGCCAAGTGGAATTCGTTGGAGCGAAAGGACATGGACGATTGAAGTCGCGATTCCATGCCCACATGACGGCACTAGCCTACGGAAGGTCATGACTACATGTGGGTTTTGGGCACAGGTAACATCCGCAGCGGCGATCGCAACTGTTTCACGGGTGCTAGAAGGTACTTGTCCCTGGACCGCGAACGTCGCAGTTAAAACGAACGGCAAGGCTAACAGCCCACGCACATCAACTCCTTTCAATATGGTCGCTTACTGTCCGTTCGAGAGCTTCTGTTGAGAAACAATTCTTACGTCGGGAACTCGCGTGATCTGGTAATCCGAATAGCTGATGGTCAAGATTGCGGTTCCGAAAATGCGCACCTTCGTCTCGCTGTCGTTCGAAACCGGCAGCCAGAAGTCACCGACTTTTTCATACCTGCGTTTGAAGTCAGTTTTTAGCGTCCACCACGAAGGATTGACAGCCGGCTGACCCTCCACTCGAGTTATGGCGAAATCCTTGGCCTCTACCCAAATGCGGCCTCGAAACAGGAACTTGTTCTTGTTCCGCGGCTGCGCCGCCAACACGTAGAATTCGTCAGTATCGGTCTTTTGGTAATCAGAAATTTGAAATGTGTAGTTTTCCAGATTAATGGCGGAGCGCTTCTGGTTTTCCTCCCGCAAGGACTCCTGTTCCGCCTCCAGGAGCTTCTTGAACACTTTGTCTCGCACGGTGCCCGATCCGCTTTCCGAGAGAATGGTGAATTCCTTCTTATTCGGCGCGTGGTAATCAGCGCGAACTACCATATCCGCCTTCTTGTGAGACAGGCAGTGGCATTCAAGGTGGTAGCTGCGGATGCTGGAATAATTCTCAAGTGCCTTGGCGCGGAGCTCGTTCATTGTCAGAACGCGTTCCATCACTTCCTCCGCGCTGAGAGGTGCGATAACATTGCTCTCCTGCGCGACTGCGGAGAAGCAAACGAGTAGGAAGGTTAATGTGCGCAGAAACCAGTGAGCACAAGTGTTCGTCGATAGGGAAAGGTGAGTCATGGTTGTTGCCTCACCGGGAGGCGCCACGACGAAGCGATGTGTCCACTCACCCAGTCCGGGTTATTAGGATTTTTCTCGAAGGAAGGGCGCGGCTGTCGCAACTGAGTAAGGAGCACCGGTTGGGTACTCGCTTCTGCCGGCGAGGAGGCCTCAAACAGATAAATCGTGCTAGCCAGAACTGGTCCAACATGGACCTCGCGACGAGGCATGCTAGACTCCGGAAGAAGATCGAAGAATCTTTGCGTCTCCAGGAACCGACGGGATGGCTCAAGCACGATTACGTCCCCCTGGCGAGGTACATACCGGGAATCGTAAAGCGGCATAATCTGAATGTCGGACCGCCCGCAGTTAGCCAGATAGTAAGTCATACTGAGGGGTCGTGCGGTTGCCAGTCGCAGCGCTGGGGGAGCGGTCGGACAAATCTCTTGTGCTACTTCACGCGTATCAAATTCTGAAACCTCATCGGGTGCAAAGTAGCGGGTGATTTTGCTTGCCCCTCCCCCAACCGAGTTCAAATAAAACGGGTAGTAAGGCGCCCAAGAGCGAAGTTCAACGAGCGGCCACCCAAATAGAATGATCGCCGACATCCCGACTGCGACGAGTGTTATTTTCCTTTCTCTTGCGTACTGCCACGTCTGTTGGACGGCATAACCAGCGGCCAGGAACAGAAAAGGCAAAAAGGGAAGCGAATAGCGGATCCACTTCGCTCCGCAAACCGAAAGCGCAAGCAGTTGTACCAGTCCAAGCGCGCAGAAAAAGCACGAGGCCAGAGTGCGGCGATCGCGTAACAGCGATATGCTTCCTAGGATCATCGCCACCAACACCGGGATCGGCGTTTTTACCAGCAGCAACCAGAAATAGAAGTACCAGGGCACCCCAGAAAAGAAACGCGCAGCGAAGTTTGGATAGAGTCTGCCGTGGAAGTCATAGCCAGTGTGCTGGACGCCGGCATGGTGCAACCAGTGGAATGCGGAAACGCAACTGGTTGGTGAGACAATCAGCGGGTTTGTCACCAACAGAGCCATAACTAACAAGAGGATCAGTCGGAGACTCCGCGAGCCCATTGGTTTGTGGTCGAGCCCTTTTCGACCCGCCAGGTACCATGCCAGCGCGTTCAGCCCAAACAGATGAAAAAGATATTGTGAGGCAATGGCCAATCCAAAGGTGACTCCACTGAGGTCGTACCATTGGCCTGTGCTTCTTTCCGTGGTTGCCTGCTTTGCACGACAATAGAAGTAGCAAGCCAAGAGGGTAAAAAACGTTACCGGCGTTTCTTCCTTGTCAAGGCGATTGATTGCAACCGCCAATGGAGAGACTGCCCAGAAGAAAGCGGCTGCAAACGAGCCTGCGAGGCTCATCATTTGACGGCAGAATAAGAAGAGGATTACGGCTGTGGCTGCACCGAAAAGCACATTCGGTAGCCGAAGCCAACCCTCAGGCCTCATGGACGGCCAGCTATGTCGTGAGGCCACGTGATCCCAGCGCTCACCGACTGCCAGACTGGCCCAGGCGAGCATTTTGGGCATCATCGGGTGCTCACTGTTGACCCCTGCGAAGTGTCCTTGACGATACTCCTGCACAGCCAGCCACTTCGCCGATTCATCCTCGGACAAACTATTGAATCCGATGCGATCGATGCGAACTACAAACGCCAGGAGCGTGAGCAAGAGAGCAATCGCTGCTTCCCAGCGCCAGTCAAAGGAGCGATCTTGAAGGTTACTCAACACTGATACACCTAGTCCGCCGCCATAGCCGCGCGGACCTCAATCACTTCGGAAACCGCATAAGGTTTGCGCGCCGAGGGATTGAAGTACTGCCAGACCTCCAACTCACCGATCAATCCGAGCGCGACTAATTGCAGGCCGACGAGGATCAGGACTGCGGCAAGAACCATAAGCAGTCCGTGTTGTTGCACAATGCTCGTTCCATAAATGACCTTCCATGCGAAAAGCCAGAACGCTATGGCCGACCCTGCAGCCATATTTATGAGCCCGAGTCGGCCAAAAAAGTGAAGCGGGCGTGACATGTAACGCAGGAGAAATCGAATGGTGATGAGATCGAACAAGACCCGGAACGTGCGAGATATGCCGTAATGCGATTCACCGTTCTTCCGGTTCTGGTTGTGGATGGGGATTTCGCAGATCGATGCCCCGTACCCAGAAGCCAGAGCCGGGATGAATCGATGCATCTCCCCATAGAGCGGTAATTGACAAAGAAGATCGCGCCGGTACGCCTTGAATGTCGTGCCAAAGTCGTGAATATTCACGCCGCTGAGTTTTGCCATTAGCCAGTTGGCGCAGCGAGAAGGAATCCTCCGTAGTACCAAATTGTCGATGCGGTGGTTGCGCCAACCGCTGACAACGTCGTAGCCCTCTTCAAGTTTCTCCAAGAACCTGGGAATGTCGGCCGGATCATGTTGAAGGTCACCATCCATGGCGATGACGTATTCGCAGGTGCAGCGCGCAAACCCAGCGGCCAGCGCTGCGGTCTGTCCGAAGTTGCGACGCAACTTGACGATCGTCACGTCGGGATCGATCAGCGCGAGTTCCTTCAGCAACTTGTACGTGAGGTCCGTGCTTCCATCATCAACAAATACAAACTGATATTCACACCCAATGCCTTCCATCACGGCATACAATCGAGAGTACAGTTCAGTGACGTTACTTTCCTCGTTATGAAAGGGAACAACGATGGAAACTGTCGCCGCGGTCTTGATGTTTGGCATGCTGCACCTTCCTGCTACTTCCTTTGCAGTTAATTGAGCTTCGCGACCGAAGTACCCTTCAGGATGGCGTTTCGTCCCTGTAGGTAGTTCAATCCAGCTAGGTACTTCAACCTTGTTAGTGCAGTTGGGTTGCCAAAGACCGAGGGCCGCAACTCGCAGGGTTTCGGTGATATAGACGTTCTCGCAGTCCGACATCCCTGCCCACATTGCGGCTGTGCCCGCGGTGGGTCACGACGGCAAGCGGGCAGAACGTGGAATTGTCAGAAGGACCAAGGGCTTAGGGAAAGACCGACGAAGAATGCCCGCTGATTGTGGCCAGGCAAGCACACGTGAAGCCCAGGCCGTTCAACATGACTAGGGCTCTGGCCTGGCCGAAAGAGTCACCACGGTATAGTGCTCGATTCGGCCCAGGATGAACTCGCATACGCTCCCGTGCAGAGAGAGGTCAGACAACTGAGGCTGGGCCACATCCGGCGAAAGGACCTTCACTTCCCAGCTGCTCAGGTCCTGGACCAGACCCTTAAGTTCGAGCCGGACTTTCACGTTCTCGGCCGGGGCTCGGTGATCATAGTTGAGCAAGTGGAGAATTAAAGTCCGGCCGTCGGGTTTCCGAGTCAACTGGCCCAGCACGTAACCGCGCGGTTCCAGGCTGAGGCGGGGCCCTCCGCACGCGTCTTCGGCACGCCCCGCAATTCCCGGCTCCGCCTTTCTGGCCCTGATGATGACGCCTCCGCCGGCGGCGAACGTATCCAACCGGACCCTTTGCTCGGCGCTGAGCTTGGGCAGGTCAGCCGGCACCACGAGCACCTTGAACTGGTCCAGGGGCATTCCCTTGTCCATATGCGCGAGCACTTTGGTTTCGAAGAAGACGCTCTGCTTGAGAAATACGTCGGCCAACGGGTTCCGTGGCTCCGCAGAGATTAGGGCGATCCGCGCCGCCGGAGCCGCCTGGTGATACAGCTCAGGATGCTCGACCAGGAAATGGTTGTATTGAGCGATGGCCGTCCAGGCTGCCTGGGCCTCCGGCTTGTGGCTGATCAGGGCGCAGAGGAACCGGCCCTCGATGTTGCGCGACGCAGCCGCGCCGAACGCATAGGCCTCGGCGATGGAAAGCTTCTGCTCGGACGGGCTGGGTATGCAGCGTTCACGGGGGCCGCAGTGGTAAAGGTCGTTCTCATACAACAGGGGTTGCCAAAGCTGTTTCTCGCCGCTCAGGAATTTGATCTTGCGCGCGTTGTCCACCTCCCACTTACCGTGCCACACGCCCGGAGTGCCCTTACCATCCTCCTCCCAGATCGCCTCGTTGAGGTCGTTCATCCCAAAGCGCCCCGGCGAGATATGGATATTGGCGTAAACCATGACCTTGGTCCGACCGGTCTCCAGCGCCTTCCGCTCCGCCATCCGCTGGGTGTCATCGAGCAACTGGGCCAGGCCATCGTTGTAACCGATCATGTTGTCCCAGATGATCGCGTCCACTCCCGCGTCCACTGCCAGTTCCGCCTTCTTCAAGAGATAGGCCCGCCAGCCGGGTTGGCGAGCGTCGGCCAGCCTGCGATCCCAGGAGATTTGCAGTTCCGTCATGGTTGGGCCAGCGTAGAACATAGGGACGCCGTGCATCCACAACCCGTATTGCCTCGTTTCCGGGTCGTCGCGATAGGCGCTCTTGGGGAACATGTTGGAAGCCGACAGGTAAGCCGAGACGCGGATGCCATTCTCATGGCAGCGGGCGATCACCTTTTTCAGGTTCTCCTGGTTCTCCGCCTCGTCCTTAAGCGACCAACCGTTGCTCCACGTGACCCAAATCCAGTTGAACTCCGCCTGCTTGAGCAAGCTGAGCATAAAATCGAACTCGCGGTCATAAATGTGGGTCAGCACTTCCTTCTCGTCGGTGCTGAACTTGTTGCCCCACCAGGTCCGCTCGGCCTTCCAGGTCTCGATTTGCCCGCCGTCCAGCCGGATGAAACGAAAATCCCCTTGCTCTGCCCACAGCGGCACGTCCTCCGGCCTGGCACGATACAGTTTCGGCGCCGGCTGAAAAGACTGGGCGGAGCAGAGCAGCAGCGACGCGGCGACCCAACCAATCAGCCCAATCCTTTTTGCGATTGCAGATTGCGCAACCCGCTGGCACCCAGTAGATCGCTTGCGACATTCGACAGCTTGATCCTCATGTCTTGTGGTAGACACTCCATTTCGCTCTGGAGGCGTGCTCGCGCGCGCGTGAGATGCAGCTTCACGGGGGTCATGCTGCGCCAAAATACAATGTTCCCCGTCGGGCATAAAACTCAAACTCGACTCTCAACCGGTATGCTGCAACACCTTCGTTCCTGAAACTGATCGCTTCCCCGGAACCGACGACTTAGCAGCGCACAATGTTCTCGCCGTGAATGCCTCTAGTCGCGTTGCGCGTATCCACCACCAAGGATGCGTGCTGCACGATCGAGAGGTAGTCATAATCCGAATGATCCGTAACGATCAGCACACAGTCATATTTGTCGAGGTTCTCCACGGGCACGCATTTCATTTGAAGTTCGTATTTGCGCCCTTTGCCGATAAGCGGGAAATAGGGATCGTTGTAGCTGACTTCAGCGTCCTCCTTCCGCAGCAGCTCAATGATGGTCAGTGCCGGAGACTCGCGCAGGTCATCGATGTCTTTCTTGTAAGCGACGCCGAGCACCAGCACCTTGGCGCCTTTCAAGGGCTTCCCGTGTTGATTCAGAGCTCTACTGACCTGCGAGACCACGTGATAAGGCATGGCGCTGTTGATCTCTCCCGCCAGTTCAATGAAGCGAGTCTGAAAATCCCACGCCTTTGCCTTCCATGACAGATAGTAGGGATCGACGGGGATGCAGTGTCCGCCCAGGCCTGGGCCGGGGTAGAAGGGTTGGAAGCCGAATGGCTTGGTGGATGCTGCCTCGATGACTTCCCAAATATCCACGCCCATGCGCAATGACAATAGCTTTAGTTCATTGACTAGCGCGATGTTCACGCAGCGGTAGATGTTTTCCAGCAGCTTAGTCATCTCGGCGACTGCCGGCGAGGACACTGGAACGACTCGGTTGAAGATTGCACCGTATAGCGTCGCGGCCAGTTCTGAGGCCTGGGGATTGAGGCCTCCAACGACCTTTGGGATGTCACGACGCGCGACGCTCTGATTTCCTGGGTCCTCTCGTTCGGGAGAGAAGGCGATAAAAAACTCATTTGCCCCGTTTGCCGTTTCTTCGCGAGCGGCCTTTAGACCACAGCCGTTGCCTCTTTCCAATATTGGAACAAGAACTTCCTCGGTGGTACCGGGATAGGTCGTGCTCTCGAGGACCACCAGCTGGCCGGCACGTAGATGGGGTGCAATGGCCTTGCCGGTATTTGTGACAAAGCTGAGGTCGGGCTCTCGATACTCGTCCAGAGGTGTGGGCACACAAATAATGATGGCATCCATGTCGGCCAGGTTCGAAAAGTCTGCCGTCACACAAAAATCCCGTAAGCGCGCCATCTGGATCTCTGTTGGTGGTATTCGATAGATGTAAGACCCACCAGAGCTGAGAGTTGCGACCTTATGCTGGTCGATGTCAAAACCGGTTACTCGAAAGTTCTCTTCCGTGTAGAGCAGAGCAAGCGGCAAGCCCACATAACCGAGGCCTATTACGCCTATCCGCGCTTGGCGAGTATCAATTCTGGTTTTCAGCTCTGAGGTTAGACTGGCAGCACTGGTGTAAGTACTCATGTGATGATCTCCAACATTGGAATCGATGCTCATGGCTATCAGCAAGAACAGCCTGATGCTTAAGATCAGGTTCGGTCGCTCATCAAGCTGTTCCGCACCTTCGAGCAATGTGATCAGTGCATTTTCCTCGCCGAAGCGCAACGCCTTTAACTCCTTGCCGTGCTTTGTTCACGGTCGCCATAGGTTCTGCCCTCTTATGAGCAACTGCCCATAGCTGGGCACTTGCAGCGGCGATGCTGATATCTGGTAACAACAACGACGGGCAACTTTCCTTGAGAGAGGCTTCGTGGCGGGAGGTTCAGAATTCAGTCTCACCAGACTTGGACTTGGGGAGACTAGGTGCCCAGCTGCCCAATCTGTGGCTGCCTTCAATCACGGGTCAGGCATAAGTTATGAACGGAACGAATGGCTAACATTCACAGCCTTTGGTTTCCAGCCGCCGCTGTAGCTCGTATTCGAGTTCCTCCAATTCAGCAACATCTTTTGGCGTGAGCAGTCGTCCCACATCGAGGATTCCGACCACAAGGTCCAGCAGCACATCGGTCGGGAGATCCACAAATTCGGTTACCATGTGTACATCCTCCCTTGCGCCACTCTTGCGTTATGCCTGCTGATAGCCGTCGGAGTGGGGCGCAATGCCCTGGCATGGTGCGCGATGGGCGAGGGCCATGTGATAACTATGGCATGTCGCGCGGGTTTGGAAATCACAGCCAGAGTGCATCGCTAACAGTCGCTCCCAGGTCAACCCCCTCCGACGGCTGCGCCGGGCCCGTGGTATTACCCACTGCGCCGGCAATTCCTCACTTAGCGCAGGTTGCAGTCAATTCCGACTCCGCCTCGAGCCAGTCGTCTAAGTCATGCCCATGCTCGCTCCCACGGAGTTCGTAAAGCTCGTGAGCTCGTTGACGGATCTTCTCCTCAATCTGCTCAGCTGACGGCAGCCCGCCTTCTGATTCGACATTCGCGGTCTGCTGTTTCTTCATCTATAGGTGTTACCCTTTCTGCCCATGCGTAAGCCTTCACCATGGACATGCTAAATGCGGGTTGGTTACCGGTCTCTTACACACGCTCCGAGAGATCTGGCGGGGCGCGCGATGCGTTAGGCATAGAGTTGCGAGTTAACGGCACCCAAAATACGCATCGCGACTTCCGCCCCGAAGTCACCGCGTCCAAATCGGCTTAGGGCGATGGCCACAACTCATGACGAGCTTATCGCCGTGGACATCTTCCATATCACTGCTGGTTGCAAACCTATGCCCACTTCTTGGGAGTTCGAAGTTGCAGCTCTTGCAATCATTTAGACAAACTCTCCGCCGCGCCGTCGAACGACCGATGCCCTTATGCGGACAGGCGACCGAAATTGGTCAGGGCTTTGTCCCGCTCGCCTCGGTCAATGATCTCGTTTTCACCGGATGGACATTTTCGAGGACGATATGTACGCGGTCGTCGGCAAGGCAGGCTTGTCCGCTCTGTGCGGTATCGGCATCCAGGAGTGGCTGAGCTTCTACTTCAAGTCGGCGATGACGGCCGAGGGGCTTTATCCCGAGCACGATTTGTTCATTCAGTGGATGAAGCTGAAGAACACGCTGCGTCATCTGATTAGCGAAAAGATGATCACGCATCTGGGCTTGGAATATTAGGACTGAGCCCACTTCCTCCGATCAATTCGCTTCGTACCACTGTTGCCGCCGCCCTGCATCGGGTATCTGGACAGGGCAGTGCCAGCATCAGGGCAAGCCGGCTCTCCGCTCACCCAAGAGTTCAATGACTTGCGCCGAATCTACTTTGGCCTGCGACCTGCACTTAGCAGTATTGCCAGTGCTCGGATTCCGAGCCCGGCTGGAGATGAGACATGTTCCGCATCGAATTCTACGAAATGCCGGATCGCATAAATGTTCGAGTGGGAGGTCGCTTCGTGGGCGATTTTCCTGAACATGCACGGCTATTGATAGCCAAATCCGAAGCCCCTTCACGCTTTGTTGTGGACCTATCGGAGGTGAATTATATCGATGAAGTCGGCGAACAAGTGCTGATCTGGTTTAAGGAGATCGGAGTGAGGTCCACCGCCGATTCCCTATACTCTCGCGACATTTGCGAACGCTTGCAACTGCCGATGCATGGCGGGAGATCAGTAACTTTCCGGCACTGTTTTGACACTGCTGGCAAGCATTCGCATTGCGCTATTGCAACAAGTAACAGCGAAGCACTCGTTGCCGGAGAGATGCCGAGACGACCTTCCAATGTGTGTTCAAGCGCGCTGGTTGCCACAAGTCCAGAACGCGAACGATTAGGTAATTCGAAATGAACAATGTTCTCCCCATTTGATGAATAGGAGTCTTCGATGGCATCTGCTGTGGTGAGCTCGGACTTACAATTCCTCGTTTCGGAATACGGAGTCTATTGTGAGTTGTGGCCCCAGTTCGCTGTAGGAGGTCGCGAGCGTCGACGGCTTGGTCTTGAAGTTGAACTGATTGGCTCTCATACGCCCGATGTCAACCATATAGATCCAGCATGTCCGATGTGCTCACGGCTCAGGTCTTTACTGCTCGCTGTCGCGAAGCGCATAATGCGCCAGACAACTTCCGACTCGCGTCCCATCCATTGCAGCATTGATTCCCATACAAACTCAATTCTGTGTTTGCCCGCACGGGGTAATCGTTCATTCGTTTGGGTCAGCCTCAGTATCTCGTGGAGCGACAAAGCTGGGCTCAGCCTTGAGGCGGATGTGCTGAGCGACATTAAAGAGCGCCTAAGTAGGCTTGGTATTCGGCAGCGCTAGGGTGCGCGATCGCTCGCGTTCAGGTTGCGGATGCTGCGATGCGGAAAGTGAAGCATGCTATTACTTGATCACATTCTTGTCGCGACGGACTTTTCAACGATTTCGAACGCCGCCTTGCGGCACGCTCTAGGAATAGCGAGCCGCTGCCACTCCACGGTATCCCTTGTCCACGTCATCGATGCTCTTTTGTACGGCATGGCGCCAGACGGAATAGCCGCAGCAGTCGATTGCGCAGAGTGGAATTCCGAGCTCGTGATAAAGCAGCTACAACACGAAGGAGTGCTCAATGGGCAGACGCCGGAAGTGACGATTACAGTGGGTACAGTGTGGCAAACGATTTCCAATATCATTCGCGAACAGCGCCCCGGCCTGGTCGTGCTTGGGACTCACGGCCGTTCCGGACTGCCTAAACTGGTGCTGGGCTCGGTGGCCGAGTGTGCCTTCCGCGAATCGCCTTGCCCGGTGTTGACCGTAGGACCGCACGTTAGAGGTTCCAAAACGTCCGGCGCTCAAGCCAGGCACTTACTTGTTCCCACCGATCTCTCCATGCAATCGACCAATGCTTTGCGGTATGGGATATCGCTGGCAAGCGCTACCGGCGGCGATATGACCTTGCTGCACGTCCTCAAGCCACACGCCGGCCGGGCGGGTGAAGAGGCCCCGCCGACGATTGAGGCAAAGAAGCAACTTACCGAATTTCTCAATCAGCACCCGGGTGCGTCTACGATGGTCACCCCTCGCATAGAGTTTGGGGATCCTGCTTCGACCATCGTGGAGGTCGCTGAACAAATGCGCAGCGATTTGATCGTGATGGGACTGCGCGCATGGTCAACCGATGGCTGTGCAATGTGGCGCACGGCGTACAAGGTCGTAATCCACGCTTGCTGCCCCGTGTTAACGATGAAATCTCCCGCGCTTACTGCGAGCGAGCCTTAGGGCTCAAGCTCTGCTTTTGAAGGTGCGACTGACATGAAGGTTCTTTACCTGAATCTTGACCGCGACCTGATCGGAGCGCCCGAATTTCTCCGTGCGGAGAGCTATGAGGTTATCGAAGTGAGTTCATTTCGCGGTGCGTTGAAATTGATCGAAGGCGAGGGTCTTGATGCAGTTCTAGTTGATAATGGAGATCCGGAGACTGCTGATTTCATCGCCAACGTGTATCGGGTTCGGCCGTATTTGCCGGTTTTCGTAGTGACTGCCTGGGGGGCAGACCTTGTTCTAGCTTTGCGGTCTTTAGCGACAGCGGCCCACACCAGCACGATCGGTTAATCGGTGGTTGGTCCGAATGGATGCCGCTCTCCGGTCGCAGACATTCTCCAGCAATCAAGCGCTTAGCGTGTGGGCACCGCAGCTGCGACCGTCCTATCCCAGAAGCCGCGCTCGCTGAAGGATGTGCCTAACGCTCCGAGAATGACCAATACTGGTCACCCCGATCGCCTGCCCCTAACTCCCCTGAGGTTTCGCTTGACTGTTCGCCTAGCTTCGAGCGGAAATGTCGGTGCGACATTTTAGTCGCTTTCCGTAGGCACAGATGTGTAACCACTGCACCCAACAGCTCAAGCAACTTACCACCGCAGATAAATCCAACTTGCGGTCACTCTGGCAAGAACTCTTTGGCCAACCTGCTCAAGAAGCGCTCCGTCGCGAAGTCATGCTGCCGATCCTTGCGTATCGAATCCAGGAGCGTGCCCACGGCGCCTTACAGGCTCGGATCCGCAACGAACTGCGAAAAGTGTCGGTACAACTGCAAGCGGAACCCAAGATAGGGGCACTTCCTCGACCCCAGATCAAGTCAGGAACCAGCCTCATCCGCGAGTGGCAAGGGGAAACCCACCGGGTCAGGGTCACCGATCAAGGATACGAGTACAGCGGCAAGACCTTTTCGAGCCTGTCCCAGATTGCTCGTCAGATCACGGGAACGCGCTGGTCCGGCCCTCTGTTCTTCGGCTTGCGGCAATCAACAGAACGGAGGGCTGGAGGCTAATGGGCGAAACCCGCACCGTGCATTGCGCAATTTACACCAGAAAGTCATCCGAGGAGGGCCTGGAGCAGTCGTTTAACTCTCTCCAGGCTCAACGAGAAGCTTGCGAAGCCTACATCGCCAGCCAGAAGCACGAGGGCTGGCAGACTGTTCGTGCTCACTACGATGATGGTGGTTTTTCGGGCGGGAGCATGGACCGGCCTGCCCTAAAGCAGCTGCTGGAGGACATCTCTTCCGGCAAAGTCGACACGGTCGTTGTTTATAAGGTCGATCGTCTGACCAGGTCCTTGATGGATTTCGCAAAGATCATCGAGATCTTCGACGCCAAGAAGGTGAGCTTCGTGTCGGTCACCCAGCAGTTCAATACCACCACTTCCATGGGGCGACTGACTCTCAACGTACTACTGTCATTCGCGCAGTTCGAACGTGAAGTCACAGGCGAAAGGATTCGGGACAAGATCGCGGCTTCCAAGAAAAAGGGGATGTGGATGGGGGGCCGGGTGCCGCTCGGCTACGACCTGAAGGACCGCCAGCTAACGATCAACAAGGAGGAAGCGAGGTTGGTTCGCGAGATCTTCAGACAATACACGAGGTTGGGATGTGTTCGGAAGCTGAAACAATATCTGGATCGGCAGCAGATCCGGACAAAGGGGCGCCTGGATGCGCACGGCAACAAGACGGGCGGCAAGTGCTTCTCTCGCGGAGCGCTTTATCAAGTGCTCAAGAATCGCTTGTATATAGGAAAGATCCACCACCGAGGCATGTCTTACGACGGTCAACATCAAGCGATTATTGACCAACCGACGTGGGAGCAGGTGGCTAGCACGCTGGAGGCAAATCGGCATACCCGTCGCACTCGAATCAGAGCCGGTTCCTCCAGTCTGCTGACCGGCCTGCTGTTTGATGATCAGGGATATCGATACACTCCCACGCATGCCAACAAGAGGGGACGGCGTTATCGCTACTACACCTCGCAGGCGGCTATCCGGGGCCTGGGCTCTCAGTCGCGGCTTAACAGACTCCCCGCGGCGGAACTTGACCGAATCGTAGTATCGCGCCTGCGCGCTCTCTTCTCGTCGGCCGACGAGCTGATCAAGGTTGCTGAAGTCGCCTCTGTCCCGACGCCAAACTTAAAGGCCTTGCTTGATGCCGGGGCGATCGTCTTGAATTCCTGGGATCGGATGGCACGTTCTGACATCGCTGAGTACGTCCACAGAGTGGTGCAGCGGGTTATTGTCTCCTCCACTGAGGTTCGCATCGAAATCGCGGCGCAGCCACTGGTTGGGCTTTTGCTTGAGTCCGAGGACCCAAAACAAACGGAAGGTATCGCTAACGCGAGCGGGAACGGGAGGCAGGTGCTGCCTCTCACTTGTGCTCTCGAACTAAAGCACCGGAGTAATCAGCTGCGGCTGGTTGTGAACGGAGCGCAGCCGCCGGCTGAACACCGTACGCCGCTTCTCAAGGCAATTGCACGAGCGCGAGATTGGTATGACCGCTTTGTCCGCGGAGAAGTACACAGTTTCGAGCAGCTTGCGTTGGAGACCGGATTAAGCGTTCGCTATGTCAGTCGCATCTTTCGCTGCGCCTCGCTGTCGCCTGCTCACCTAGAAACAGTACTTAGAGGCGCTCAACCACCCGATCTGACGGTTGAGCGCCTCAGCCGTATCCCGCTGCGCTGGGATCAGCAGCGACTATCTGATTAATCTCTGACTTTCAGATGCAGATTCGGCCGCAAACATTCCCCAAGGGGGACTTAATTCCCTGATAAGCAACTCTCAATTCCCTGATATGCCTCCGATAATTCCCTGTTCGATTTAAGGCCAGAAGCGACTGTCGGGACCTGAAACTATCCAGAATGAGGCGTTTACGGCGGATAGCAGACGGAATCCGGCTGGCTGATTTCATGAAATTCCCTGTATTATTCCCTGTTAGCAGGGAATTCTCGCGGAGAAGGGTTCGCACCTGACTGCGTCCTCCGCCATGCAGCCTCAACCACGGAGATTAGTACAATAATTCTTCGAGCCGCCCGGGTTATGCCGTCCAGCCCGGATCAATCCAGGACTTCATTTTTCTCTTATGTTCCTACTCACGCAGACGACCCACCGGATGACCATTCAATACGATGCCGACGTGGGGCATCGTTATACGCCGAATCTCCGGGCACGGATACCTGGAGAAGACGGCGGCTACTTTGTGGTGACCAATTCGTTGGGCTTCCGCTCGGATTTCGAATTTGAGCGTGCAGCCACGCGGCACCCGCGCATTCTGATGTTCGGCGACTCCTACACTGCCGGCGATGACGTCTCGAATGCGGACCGCTACTCGGATCAATTGGGGCTGATTCTTGGAGCGGAGGTGCAGAACTACGGCATACCGGGAAGCGGCACCGATCAGCACCTGCTGATCTACCGAAAGTTCGCGCGCGATGTTGAAGCCGACCTGGTGCTGATCTGTGTCCAGATCGACAGCTTCCATCGCATCCAGGTTTCGCACCGGCCCAACATCGACCGAGTTACCGGCAAACAGATCATGGTCCCCAAGCCGTATTTTGAATTGCAGGACGGCGAGCTGATGCTGCACCAGGTTCCGGTGCCGAGAGAGCGGCCTGACGATACGGGGCAAGTGGACCTGGAGGCCGGCAAGGAATCGACGCGCTGGTACGACTCTTTGCACGACGCGTATCTGAAGGTCCCCGGATTGAGCGCGGTCCGGCATTCGCCACTATTCAAAGAACTGGGATATCGCGCCGTTTCCGAGCTGAACCGCGCCACCGGCAAGCACCCATACCCGGACATTCTTTCGGCTGACACTCCCGGCTGGAAGCTGATGTCGGCCATCCTGAAGCGCTTCATCGCCGAGCTGAAGCCGCGGCCAGTTGCGATTGTGCCCATTCCGACGTCGGAGTTTTACTATCACGGCGTCAAGCCTGTTTATCAGCCGCTGTTTGAGACGCTGGAAGACCGCGCCGCCGGGGTTCACGTGTTTGACGTGAGCACGCGGTTGGTCAACCTGCCGTTCAAGGTGCGGCGAACCTTGGGATGCGAGATTGGCGGGCACTTTACGCCGATGGCCAATCGCATGGTGGCGGAGAACATGGCGGAGGAGATCCGCAATCGCGGCTTGCTGCCGCCGTCGAAGACCAGCGTTGCGGTGAGCGGATTGAAGCCGTCGAAGAATTCGCGCCAGGCGATGCCGGAAGTGCGCAGCGACTCGATTTCCATCCTCGGAATTTCCTGCTTCTACCACAACTCGGCTGCCGCGCTGATCCGGGATGGCAAGATCGTGGCCGCGGCCGAGGAAGAGCGCTTCACGCGGGTGAAGAACGACCGCCGCTTCCCGCACAACGCCATCAACTTTTGTCTGGAGCAGGCGGGAATCTCGCAGAAGCAACTCACCGCCGTGGTCTACTATGACAATTCCGCGCTCACCTTCGAGCGATTGTGTCATTCCATCATGGCGGTTGATCGCGAGCCGGCCGCTTCCATGTGGCAGCAGATCATGCCGTCCTGGCTGCGAATGAAATTGCATCTGCCGAAGCTGATTCGCAGCTTCCTGAGCTACGAAGGGCCGATTCTGCAGGGTGTCCACCACCGTTCGCATGCCGCCAGTTGCTTTTTTCCCTCGCCGTTTGAGCGAGCGGCAATCCTTACCATTGACGGCGTTGGTGAATGGGCGACGGCCAGCATCGGGCGCGGTGCCGGCAATCATGTGGAACTGCTCAAGGAGATGCGTTTCCCACATTCGCTGGGTCTGCTGTATTCGGCGTTCACGCAGTTCACCGGATTCAAAGTAAATTCCGGTGAGTACAAGATGATGGGCCTCGCGCCTTATGGCGAAGCGGTCTACAAGCAGCAGATTCTCGATCACCTGGTGGATTTGAAGAGTGACGGCTCGGTGGAACTGAACCTGGAGTACTTCGGATTCCTGCGCGATACCCAAATGACGAACGACCGTTTTGCCGAGTTGTTCGGTGGGCCGAAGCGGCAAGCGGAGAGCCGCATCACGCGGCGCGAAATCAATCTGGCCAAGTCGATCCAGGAAGTGACCGAGGAGGCGATGTTGCGCATGGCGTGCGAGGCCAAGCGGCTGACGGGTGAGAAAAATCTTTGCCTGGCGGGCGGCGTGGCGCTGAATTGCGTGGCCAATGGCCGCTTGCTGCGCGAAGGCCCGTTTGACGACATCTGGATTCAGCCGGCCGCCGGCGATTCCGGCTGCGCCGTAGGAGTTGCGCTGGATGTCTACCACACGTATTACGGGCGTGAGCGCAACTTCGAGCCCGGCGTCTCGGCGCAAGGTGGATCGTATTTTGGACCGGACTTTTCCGGCGATGAGATCGAGGCGTACTTAGAGACGTATGGCTATCCCTATCGCAAGCTTTCGGGAGCTGAGCGCAATCGTTTTCTGGCGGAGAAGCTGGTTGAGGGCAAGGTGGTCGGCCATCTGTCGGGCCGGTTGGAGCTGGGGCCGCGAGCGTTGGGAGCACGGTCGATTCTCGGCGATCCGCGAAATCCGGAGATGCAGGCCAGCCTTAATCTGCGAATCAAGTATCGCGAGTCGTTCCGGCCTTTTGCGCCGGCGGTGCTGGCGGAACGAACGTCGGAATATTTCGAGCTGGATCGCGAAAGCCCCTACATGCTGCTGGTAGCGCCGGTGAAGAAAGAGCGGCGGCTGCCGCTGGACGCGGGGCTAGGCGAGGACGACGACCTGCTGCCGGTGGTTCGGCGTCTGCGAAGCGATATCCCGGCGGTCACGCACGTCGATTATTCGGCGCGCATCCAGACCGTGCGCCGCGAACATCATCCGGTGTTCCATGATCTGATCGCCGAGTTCGAGCGCCAGACCGGTTGCGGCCTTGTGGTCAATACTTCGTTCAATGTTCGCGGAGAGCCTATCATCTGCACTCCGCAGGACGCCTATCGCTGCTTCATGCGGACGGAGATGGATGTCCTGGCGCTGGAGGACTACATCCTTCTGAAGCCGGAGCAACCGCCGTGGTTCGAAGGCAAAGGTGAAGGCCTGGAAAACGAAGATATCGTACAGGCTTCCGCCGAGAAGGCGCCCGAGAAGCTCATGGAAGAACTGTCCGTGGTCTTCGACAAGGAGTTCTGGCCTGCGGCGCAGAAACTGAAGGCGGGCGGACAGGCGAGGGTTACGGAAGAGTTTCGTAAGACTCCCACAATGTGGGAGGACGCAAACGAACCTGCCGATCGCAAGCCGCTGTTTGAACTCGGGCGGCAAGCGCTGAGCGAAGAGCCCGATCCTCTGAAGTTCGCGGACGAGTTGACTGCGAACTGGCTCAGCTCCGAAGCGGCGGCGGTTCTGAAGCCGGCGGTGACGAAGCTGATCAGGATTGGCCTCAAACATCAGGTTGAGGTCGAGATTGACGAGCAGGTCAGCGAGTCGGTGTATGTGATGTTCTAGCCGGCCTAATACAGGACCTGTTTCGCGGGCAGAATCATACAGCCGTCAATTACCTCAACATCTTTCAACCGTGCGTAACTATGGGTCCCAATTATGTTCCTGCTGCCTCGTGAGTCGATCACGGTCCCGGGGCGCTCCACGTAGTCGCGTTCATTCAAAACCATGATTTCGTTCAGCACGGTGAGCCGGCCGTAATTGCCGCTGCAATCCTGAGACGGGCGGATCAGTTTGCCATTCTCGCGAAAGATTGCGCCGGCGCCCCGGCTGGACCGGATGTCCGTTGAGATTGGATTTCGCGGATGCCGGATCCATTCGCCGGTCAGGCTGCGGGAATAGAAAAGCCAAAGCTGGAGTCCGCCGCCGCGCAGCTCCTGCAAGGTCGTGAAGAACCAATACAAGCCGTCTTCGATCCATACTGTCGTGTCCACCGCCGGGGCTTTCTGCAAGACTGCTACATGCTCCCAACCGTCAGGGAAGCGGTCGCACCGGTACAACTGCACGGTTTCATCCGCCACACTCTCCGGAACCATGTACAGCTGTCCGTTATCGTGAAAAATGCACGGGTAGGAGAGATGGTAAGGCTTCTCCAGGGCGGGGATGATCTTTGACAAGCCGCCGTCTTCGCTTGCTTCGGCGCAGGCGATGATGCCCTTTTGCGTGCTGTAGTCGAGGTCTTCGAAAAATACCCAAGGCTTGCCCTGGTGCTCGACCACAAATGGATCGGCGAAAAAGTGCCCGCGCGGCGAGTCAATCCAGCGAAATCCGCTCAGATCGGAGAGGCTGCGCTTGCCGGACGAATTCTTTTCCGTCTTCACTCCCAGCATCCAATGCTGAATCTGTTCGCCCCGGATCAGCCGCTGCGCCCGCCGAAGACAGGTCCGCAGCAGTAATTTGCTGAACCAGCTCAGCATCTGGACATTGGTTGGAACCTTGCAGGTCTTTCTCCACCCTTGATCCTGCGCTGGAGACGAAATTTCAGCCTCCAGGCCGTCCCAGCCCGATTCATGGAACTGCTGCAGCTTTTGGATGAGGAACGTGGCCGAGCCCCAATAAGGCTGCACTCGATTGCGGGCCCAGGAGCTGCCCAGAATCGTGGCAAACACGCCTTTGTAGAGGACCTGGTTCTCGTCCCGGTTCTCAGCCAGACGCTCCAGAGCGGCACACGAGAGGAGATTGTCCTCATAGACCTCCCAAAAATAGGGCGGGCCGCCGCGGTACTGTTCGGGATCTCCGTGGTGAAAGCACCACACGCCATATCTGGCGGAATCGAGGATGTCCCCGCGAAGAAGATGGGAGCTGAAGCTGACCAGCACATCCAGGTTTTTCTCGCGGATGCGGGTGACGGCATCGTCAGGGAGGCGGAGGAAATTCTGGTCGGCGATTGGCGCCGCAGAGAAGGACTCAACACCTTTGAAATGGCGAGCGCAATCGACCTCTGCCAGCGGATCGGGAGCTTCGGAAATCCGCTTCGCATCCCAACGCTTGTATAACGAGAAAAGCAGCGGCCCTGCTCCGTCCTGGAGTCGTGCCGCATCGGTATTGAAAACCACCAATTCGAGCCGGGCAAAATTGCTGCTCTCAATGTGTTCGAGAACTTGTGCCAGGTAAACCGGCAACGTTGATCTGGGCCCATCGAGAAAAATGCCGATCCGCAGGTGGGGGGCTCGGGAAGTGGATTTCAAAAACCACGGAGCGTGCATTGATGAACAGTTGTAGTGTTGTAAAGTATCGTAACAGTTTCATCAGCCAAGTTCGAGGTCTCACTGGAGAACAGTAAGAAATGGGTTGTTTTCCAAGGGGAACGGAAGCATAATCGCTGACGACTGGGACAGCTCTACATTGCTCCGTCGCTTGTTCGGGGATGCAATCCTAATGGAACGTCGCGAAGTGATCGATATTATTTGCCAAGTCGTCAGGGAGGTCCCGGGCGCGCCTGAAAACGTCGACGAAAATACCCGGCTGTTCGGCTCGGAAGGCTTTCTCGATTCGCTCAAGCTGGTCAATGTCGTTCTCGACACGGAACAGCAGATCAACGACAGCTACAACCTCGCCATCTCCCTCGCGGACGACCGCAGCGTGTCCCAGAAGCGCAGCCCTTTCCGTTCTGTCGCCTCGCTGGCCGACTATATTCTTACGGTCGCCGCTGAGCAGACTCAGGCCTGACCGTGACCGATCAACCTGTCGCGCTCGTTACAGGATCCCGCACTGGAATCGGCCGCTATGTCGCCGAACAACTCGTCGCCGCCGGATACCAGGTAGTTGGCTGCAGCCGCCAGCCTGCCGACTGGACGCTCGAAGGCTATACGCACTTCGAAGCGGACGTCGCTGACGAGTCGCAAGTGAAGGCCATGCTGGCCGATATCCGACGAAAGTACAAGCGACTGGATGTCACCTTCAACAACGCCGGCGTGGCCAGCATGAATCACAGCCTGCTGATGCCTGTCACCACGCTTGACCGCATTATGAGCATCAACGTTCGCGGCACATTTCTGGTCTCTCGCGAAAGTGCCAAGCTCATGCGGCAGAAGCGGTGGGGGCGCATCGTGAATCTCTCGACAGTCGCCGTGCCGCTGAGTTTAGAGGGCGAGGCCGCTTACGTCGCATCGAAGAGCGCTGTCGAAGGGCTGACGCGTGTGATGAGCCGCGAGTTCGCCGAACTGGGTATTACCGTCAACGCCATCGGGCCAGGGCCAATTGAAACCTCGCTGATCCAGAATGTGCCCAGAGAAGCCATTGAGTCACTGCTGTCACGGCTGCCTATCCATCGCATGTGCCGGGCCGAGGATGTTTTCCATGTGCTCCAGTTCCTGATCGATCGCAAAAGCGATTCGATCACTGGACAGGTCATTTACCTGGGGGGAGCGTAACTCTCCATGTATCGGCT
>Ga0182030_10004268_pt1 | contig 30485 bp, 27 predicted proteins | sample 812S3MmetaG_FD_121299 | JGI IMG/M metagenome (GOLD analysis project Ga0182030, IMG submission 121299) | Permafrost microbial communities from Stordalen Mire, Sweden - 812S3M metaG (Illumina Assembly) | ecosystem: Environmental > Terrestrial > Soil > Wetlands > Permafrost | place: Sweden...
GAAAGTGGCACCAGCCGCGAAGAAGAAGGCTGTAGCCAAAAAGGCTCCAGCGAAGAAGGCCGCGAAGCGTCCTGCTGCAAAGAAGAAGGCCCCTGCAAAGAAGGCCGCCGCTAAGAAGCGTCCCGCAGCGAAGAAGGCCGCGAAGCGTCCTGCTGCAAAGAAGAAGGCCCCTGCAAAGAAGGCCGCCGCTAAGAAGCGTCCTGCTGCGAAGAAGGCCGCGAAGAAGCGTCCTGCTGCGAAGAAGGCCGCGAAGCGTCCCGCAAAGAGGGCTGCCGCTAAGAAGTAGTCAAGTCCCACCAGGGATTTGTGGTTCGAGGGGGGCCTTTGGCCCCCCTCGAACACCGTTATTGGACTAAATCTTCGGGCTCGTCAACGTCGAAGCGCCAGGGGCTGTCGGTGACGACGGTGAGGGGACAGCCGATGCGTTCGGCCTCTTGTCGGTGCAGTGACGCGGAGTTCGCGCCGTAGAAGAATCGGAAGTCCAGCCCAGTCGGGACCGCCATCACGTTCGTACCGAGTCCGTGGTGGTCGGTGACGATCGTTATCCCGGCATCGGGTTCGAAAGAACCGAGTCCGTCGGGGTCGCGCAGGTCACCGTGAACGATGATGAGCCGCTCATATCGACTCTGGAGGGCTCCGTACGCCCGTTGCACGGCGTCATTGAGTCCAGTTGCGTCAGAGCGCAGAACGTCGCAGCCGAGCGCAGAGGCGAACTCTGAGATGGCATCGCTTTCACTGAGCACGATCGTGGGTCGCGGCGCACAGGCTTCAATCACGCGTGTCGCGAGTTGTCGTGCGAGTTCGGTCACCGACGCGGCGTTGTCCACGCGCAGTCGTTCCTTGGCGAGGTCGAAGCGCTTCAGCGGAATCACGAACGCGTCGGTCACGAGAGTGCATGTTAGATGAAGCACCCTTCGATACTGTTGAAACGTGACCATGCTGGACTCGGACTTACTCTTCCACGAGCGAGCGTGGTTGGACCAAGGCGAGATCGTCGTCGGAATCGACGAGGTCGGTCGTGGTGCGCTGGCCGGCCCGATGGTCCTCGGTGCGGTGGTACTCACGAGCGCGTCCGCGCCGCCAGAAACATTGAACGATTCAAAACTCTTGACGCCCCACCAGCGCGAGGCGTTGGAAGAACCGCTCATCGAGTGGGCCGCTGACTGGTCCTTGGGTTCCGTGAGCGCGAGCGAGATCGACGCCTGGGGACTGCGCCTCGCGTTGGCCGTCGCCGCGACTCGAGCGCTCGACGCGCTTCGGGTTCGACCGAGCGTCGCGCTGATCGATGGATCGTTCAATCTGTTACGCGCGCCGATGGACATCCCCTTTGGGGCCGAAGCGCCGCCCGAACTTGCGTACCGAACGATGAGCGCCACCACGTTCGTCAAGGGTGACCAACGCTGCGCGTCGATCGCGGCCGCGTCCGTGCTCGCGAAGGTTGCTCGGGACCGATTGATGGTTGATCTGGATCGCCACTTCACCGACTACGGATGGTCGAGCAACAAGGGTTACGGAGCGAAGCGACACATGGAGGCGATCCGGCGATTGGGTCAGACGGTTCACCACCGTCATTCGTGGCGCCTACCGGAGATGACCGCCAATTAACCGGTCGAATGGGCTCACGGAGCGCGTCACGGCGGGCCTTTGATTATTGCTCATACGGGTATGATTGACAGACCATGGCGTCGCTGCTCTCCGTAAAAAATCTTCAGGTCAAATTCTCCACTCGAAAGTCATTCGTAACCGCAGTCGACGACTTCTCCATCAACATCGATCCCGGCGAATGCGTCGGTTTGGTCGGTGAGTCGGGCTGCGGCAAGACCACCTCGGGACTAGCGATTATGCGCCTCTTGCCTGGTAACGGACGCATCGCGTCGGGCACGATCGAGCTCGAGGGCGTCGACCTCTCGACGTTGAGCGAGAAGGAGATGCAACATCAGAGGGGCCGCTCGGTCGCGCTGATTCCTCAGGACCCGATGAGCTCGCTGAACCCGACCATGAAGATCGGTCGTCAGATTGGCGAGGGCCTCCGCATCCACAACGGCGCCTCCGACGAAGAGGCCCGCAAGAGGGCCCTCGAGGTCCTCGATATGGTCGAGATGCCCCGGCCGGCCGAACGCCTCGACCAGTACCCCTTTGAACTTTCCGGGGGACTGCGTCAGCGTGTCATCATCGCCATGGGCCTCGTCTGTGAGCCCAAGCTCCTCATCGCCGACGAGCCGACGACGGCGCTCGACGTCACCATCCAGGCCCAGATCCTGGACATCATCGACTCGCTGCGCAAAGAACTCCGTATGGGAGTCCTGCTCATCACCCACGACATGGGCGTCATCGCCGGGCGCGCGGACCGCGTCGTCGTCATGTACGGCGGGAAGAAGGCCGAAGAGGCTTCGACATTGGATCTCTTTCATTCAATGCGCCATCCCTATTCGCAAGCGCTCTTGGCGTCGATGCCCAACCTCGAGAACGCGACGAAGCACGAACTGGCCTCGATCGCCGGGCTGCCACCGGACCTCTCGAAGGAGATCGTCGGGTGTCGATTCGCGCCGCGCTGTCGCTTCGCGACCGACGAGTGCCGCGCGGTCGAACCGGAGTTGACCGGCACCGAGGACCACGAGTACCGGTGCTATCACCCGGTGAACGGTCCCCAAGCCATCGTCGTACGCACCGAAACACGCGCCGAGGTGGTGGCGAAGGCCGATTCCAAGGAACTGCTGCGCGTCGACGGACTCACCAAGGAGTTCGCCGTGAAGTCGGGACTCATCCGACACAAGGTCGGCGCGATCCACGCGGTCTCTAACGTCACGTTCTCGATCAACGAGGGCGAGACCTTCGGACTGGTCGGGGAGTCGGGTTGCGGCAAGACGACGATCGGCCGAATGGTCGTGGGACTCGAGATGCCAACGAGCGGTACCGTGCAATTCGACGGCCGAGTCGTGTCGTCGCACAAGCACAAGCCGACGCGCGCCGAGCGTCGCGAGCGCCAGATGATGTTCCAGGACCCGTACTCGTCGCTCAACCCTCGCATGAAGGTCTCGGAGATATTGGGCGAGCCCCTGCTGGTGCAAGGCGACGGGACGAAGGCGCAGCGCCGCGCGCGAGTGAGTGATCTCCTCTTGGCCGTGGGACTCGAGCCAATCGCCGCGGACCGCTACCCGCACGAGTTCTCCGGCGGCCAGCGCCAGCGCATCGGCTTCGCTCGCGCCCTCGCCTTGAACCCGCGTCTGATCGTCGCCGACGAGCCCGTCTCGGCCCTCGACGTCTCGATTCAAGCGCAGATCCTGAACCTGATGAAGGAGTTGCAGCGCGAGCACAACCTCTCCTACATCATGGTCAGCCACGACCTCGCGGTCGTCTATTACATGGCGGACACGATTGGGGTCATGTACCTCGGCAAGATCGTCGAGATCGGTGACGCCGAATCGGTCTTTCGCCACCCGGCCCACCCCTACACGCAGGGCCTGCTCAACGCGGTCCCCGTGCCCGACCCGGTCGAGGCGAGGTCGCGCCACGGCAAGCAGGTCACCGGGGAACTGCCCTCAGCGGTGAATCCGCCTTCCGGCTGTCGCTTTCGAACTCGTTGCGATTACGCCCAGGACATCTGTGCCAACGAAGAGCCGATGTTCCGGGACTTTGGGGCGAATCAGCAGGCCGCGTGCCACTTCCCGCTGCAGACGCCTGTGACAATCGCTGCTCGGGTCTAATTACTTCGAGGAATACTCCTTCGCCAGCCCACCACGGTGACACGATGGCCACCAAGTCGCCCGACAGCAGTTTGGGTGGGATGCGGACGACTCCATACATGTCAGGGCTTTTGAGTTCGACGTTCTTGCCAATCGCGTAGAACACGTTCGATGTCGTAGGGTGCGTAATTGACAGGCGGACCGTCGATGCCGAGTCGGTTCGCCCTGGTGATCCTTTCGTTGATCTGCTCGATGATCTCGCGCACCTCGATCTCCGATTTGGCGGACAACGCGGCGCCGAGCGCGCTCTCAGCCTCTTTCTTCAGCGCGAGTGACGGCGGCAGGTAGGAAAGGTCCTCGCTGCGTAGCTTCTGACGGATCCACCAGTTCTCGTCATGCGGTTTGTCGAGATCCGCGATCGGCTTTCCCTTACCGGGCAGATCCTCGAACTCACCGCGCTCCGCCGCCTCTCGGATCTGGCGATCTATCCAGCTCTCCCAGCTAGTGCCGGGTGGCTTCCTAGTTGTCACGCTCGTGCTCCTACGGCCGCTTACGTCCTAGAAGGTCTCTTCATAGTCATCACCGTACTGCGAGGACCTCACTCTGCGCCTACGCGCGTCGCCCACAGCGCGGTAAAAGGGCGTTGAACTTCTCCAAGGGTTGGGTGAAGAATCACAGCTCCACGAGAAGGGTGGGCGCGGTGATTGGTGCCGGCCGCAGCGTGGATCGAAGGACCTATCGCTCGAGGAGTCGGACCTCGAAACAGTCGCGCAGCGCGTCACCGATGTAGTTGATTGACACCACGACCGAGATGAAGACCAGCGCGAGGGGGTAGATCTCCCACCAGAAGCCGTTCTGGATCTGCGAGGTGCCGGCCTGGAGCATCGTGCCCCAGTCGGTCTGTGGCGCTTGAATTCCTAGCCCGAGGAAGCCGAGGGCCGAAAGGAACAGAATCGCGTCAGCGACCGAGAAGGTCGCCACGGTCACGATGTTGCTGATGGAGTTGGGGAAGACGTGGCGGCGGATGATGTGCCATTTGCGCGCGCCCATGGCCGTCGCCGCTTGTGAGTACTCAAGATTGCGTATGAGCAGCGCGTCACCTCGGATGATGCGGGCGTTTCCCCACCACAGGGTGAAGCCGATGATGCAGATCAGAAATACCGTCGATCGGTTGAAGATCGAGATCAGCGTGATCAAGAGGAAGATGTAGGGGATCGACAAGAAGGCGTCGATGATTCGCATCATGATGGTGTCGGTGATCCCGCCGACGAAGCCCGAGATCATGCCGTAGGTGGTGCCCACGACGATCGTGATGAAGCCGGCTAAGAATCCCAGGGTGAGTGAGTACTCACCGCCGTAAAAGATGCGGCCCAATTCGTCGAAACCGGAGCTGTCGGTGCCGAGCCAATGGTGCCACGACGGCGCGGCGTTCCAAGCCTGACCGAACGTGGCGGCTTGGTTGGTCTGGTTCGTCGGGTGGAACACCGGAACAAGAAAACACGCCGCGATCATGATGAACAAGAAGGCGACCGACACGATCGCCAACTTGTTGTGGAAAAAGATGCGTAGTCGCTGACGCCACATCGGGACAATTTGGTCGTCCGCTGGCAATGTGTTTGGCCCATCGGGCGGTTCGATCGGGCCGACGCGCTCGCGTTCAATCAGGTCAGTCACGCCTTCGTGCCTTCTATTCGAATTCGCGGATTGACGAGGCCCAAAGCGATGTCCGCGAGAAGGTTACCGAGCAAGGTCAGAATCGCCACGAGCAGCGTGATACCGAGCACGGTCGGCACGTCGAGGTTGGTTGCCGCGAAGACGGTTTGGATACCCAGTCCCGCGTAGTTGAAGACACTTTCAATAATCAGCGCGCCACCTAAGAGGGCCGGAATTGAAAGTCCCAAGAGCACGATGATCGGACCCAGGGCGTTGCGGAAGGCGTGCTTGAAAAGTGTCCGGCGACTGGAGCAGCCCTTGGCCTTCGCCGTGCGCACGTAGTCCTGGACCAAGACTTCGAGAACCGTGCCGCGCATGTAGCGGCTGAGCCCCGCCACTGAGAGCATGGTCAACGCGGCGACGGGAAGGATGAATCCCGCGGGGCTCGTGAACATGGCCCACGCCTCAACGCCTTGTGGTGGTGAGTTGGGCAGGTGCGGCCAGTGGAAGCTGAACGCGTCGAGCAGCAGCATGCAGAGAAGGAACGACGGCATCGCGTAGAGGACGAATGCCACGCCCGTGGCGGTGTAGTCACCAACACTGTTGCGGCGAGAGGCCTGATAGATCCCGAGGGGAATGGCGATGATCGTGGTGAGCATCAGCGACACCGCGGCCAACCAAATCGTGCGAGGCACGTAGAGGCTGATGATGCCCCAGACCGACGAGTTTTCCTTATACGACCGACCGAGATTGAAGTGGAACAGGACTTGCGTGGCGTACTGCCAGAATCGTACGAAATATGACTGATCCATACCGTGCTGCTTGGCCCAGATCGCGACATTGAATGGTGTCGCTTTCGTACCGAGCACGACGTAGGCCGGAGCGCGAATGCCGTGGACCTCGAAGTACGGGAGGCTGAACGTGAGCAGCATCACGATGATAAGAACGAAGAACGATTGAATGATTCTTCGAACGACGTAGGCGAACACGTGGGAAGTCTACCAGCGCCATTACCGCGAAATATTGGCACGTGCCACGAGAAATGGAGGAGTCGTTCCTCCAATGGGTCAAAAAAAGGGCCCCCTTTCGGGGGCCCTTTTTTTAATGGACTTCGCAGTCCAAATGAATCTCTACCAGTAGTAGTACTCCGGCATGAAGTTCAGGATCGGGCTGCCAACCCAACCAATCTTGCTGTGCAACGTCTTGATGGTCTCAGCCGTCGGCGTCGCCTCTGGCTCGTAGATGACCGGCAGGTTTTGCGCGGCGTACGTCGCGTAGGCCGTCAAGTTCGAGTGACCGAAGTCAGTCGCGTGGATGTCTGACGTCATGGTCGCACTGTTGTAGTCACCGACGTTGAACCCGCCACCAACGGCGAAGAGCGTCTCACCGGTTGGGTCGTAGTTCGGAACGAAGGTCCATCCGCCGCCCCACATGCAGAGCTGGAAGCCAGATCCGCTGGAGCAGTCACTGATGACGCTGTTGAACGACTCGGTCGTGGTACCAACCACGATGCCGATTTGCGCCCAGTCAGCGACCTCTGCGGTGATCTCGGTGGTCAAAGCGGGCGAACCGCTCGCGTAGACCATCTTGAAGTTCAACGTGTAACCCTGCGTGATATTCGCGCCACACTGGGTTGCACCAGTGCCCGGGCTCGTACAGGTCATAACGCCACCCTGCATGGTCCAACCGTGCGAGGTCAACAGCCCCTCAGCGGTCGTGAGGTTGAACGGATACGGGTTGGCCACTTTCCCGGACAAGGTCGACGGGACAACCGCCGGCAGTGCCGTGTAGGACGGGAATCCGTAACCCTTGAAGACGTTTTTGATGACGCCGGTCTGGTCCGTTGCCTCTTGAAGCGCCTGACGGATGTACAACTGGTTCACGGCGTCAACCTTGGGGTCGTTCGAACTGAAGTTGAACGGCGCGTAGTTGAAGCCCCAGATGATGCCGGTCTGAAGGTTGTAACGGCTCGCCAAGTTGGCCCAGTTCGCTCCGACCTTTCCTGGCGCGGGCGCCGATGAGGTTAGAACACCCGGGTCAACGAATCCGAGGTCGATCTTGCCGGCCTGGAGGTCGTTCTCTTCGGCCTGCGTCGTCGTGTAGGCAACTTCCTTCACGTACTTGATCGTCGGCTTCACCGGACCGCTGTACTTCGTGTTGGGCTGGAACGTCAGGTTGCCCAAGTTGTCGAATGACGTCAACTTCCAAGGACCGGTGTCACCACTCTGCCAAAGCTTGCCGGTGTAACTGGTGGTCTGGCTCGAGAGGTTGTTCAGGTAGTTGTAGACGTTCGTGCAGGCGACTTTGGTCGACGCGGCGCCGTAGACACCAGTGGCACACGAAGACTTCGCGCCCGAGGACGTAACGTCCCAGGTGTCAGGGAATGGTGTGATCTGGTCGAGGTAGTTGTTAGTGATCCACAACGGGTTCACGGCTACCTTGAAGTTGATCGTGACGGTGTCGGCATGGCCAACGACGTTCGTGACCTGGTCGGGGATGCCGTAACCCGGGTTGTAGCCCCAGAAGTCAGCCGGCAGCGCCTTGTACATGTTCAAGAAGAACATCACCGATTGGGCGTTGACCGTTTGGCCCGAAGCGAACTTCCAGCCCTTGGTCACGAGCGTCACCCTCTTGTCACCGTTCGAATACACGGGGAGCTTCGCCAACGAAAGCGAAGGAACGAGCGTGACACTTCCGCCGAGTCCGAACCAGTAGAGCGGTCGGAACATCTCGTCCTGGAACTGGTTGATGTTGTCCACCGAACAGTACTGGCATGATTCAAAGGGGAAGATCCAGTTTGGATTAGCGCCAGCACCTTCTGCGAACGTTAGAGTTCCAGAAGCGGCGCTCGCACCACTCACTGTCGGAGCAATGAGACCTAGCGAGAGCGCGCAGGCCGAAAGGCCTACCGTCACCGCTAGTCGAAGTTTGCGTCCAAAATGCATATTTAATATCCTCCCAGTACCACCAAGTGGTCACATTTAATTTGTCATTCCATCACAGATGGATTAAGGGCAACTGTATCCGCAAAAATGAGGCCGAGAATGTGCACCCCGAGCGAAAAATGACAATTTCTCGGGAGTTCTCATCCCGTTAATAATACGGAAATTGCCACGACTCCGGGATTTATCGTCGAAACTCCTGATTGATGGTCGTTTGGGCCCGTACAAAGATACGAAACGCTCGTGAAGGAAGGTCGCGACGCCCCTGAAGCGACGTCGGCACCGCCAGGGTGACGTCGAAGCAGGCGGTCTTGAAATTTAGTAGTGAAAGTATTCCGGCATGAAGTCACCCAGCGGATTCGGGGTGAAACTCACGGGGCTCTTGAGCGATCGAGCGACTTCGACGAGAGAATTGGCTTGGGGCTGATACAGCACGGGCAGTTGTTGCGCGGCGAAGGTGGCGTACGCGCTCAGGTTCGATGTCCCGGAGATACTTCCTTTGATCAGCGACGACATCTGAGTATTGGCGTAGGTGCCCACGTTGAAGTCGCCACCGGGCAAGAACAACGACTCACCCGACGGGTAGTCGCTCGGCAGGTAGGACCATCCGTAGCCCCAGGCGCATATCTCGAAAGGCTTCGCACCAGTGCAGTCACTGATGACGTTATTGAAGGTGTCGGTACTGTGCGTGATCAAGATCCCGAGCGACTGCCAGTTGGCGATCTCTGAGGTCAGCGTCTGAGCGAGCGACGTCGAATCGGTGGGCCACACGACGTTGAAACTGAGCTGGTAACCCTGGGCGATGTTCGCGCCGCACTGATCCGTGCCAGTTCCCGGGTCAGTGCAGGTCTGCACGTTGTTCACCAACGTCCACCCGTGCGCGCTGAGCAACGTGCGAGCCGCCGCGAAGTTGAAGGGATAGGGATTGGCGATCGGTTTGCTGAGCGTGCTCGGGGTACTCGGCGGAAGCGGGCTGTCGATTGCCGATCCGTACCCCTTGTCCACACTTTCGATGAGGCTCCGCTGGTCTACGGCGTACTGAAGTGCTTGGCGGATGTAGAGCTGATCGACGGCCGCGCCATTGGGGTCCGACGAGGTGAAGTTGTAGGCGGCGTAGTTGAAACTCCACGCCGAGCCCGTGACGAGCGAGTAGTGCGACGCCAAAGGGACCCAGTTTGGTCCGACGTGACCGGGCGCCGGTGCCGGGCTCGTCAGAACACTCGGGTCGATGTAGCCGATTGAGATGCTGTTATTGAGCAGGGCACTCTCTTCAGCCTGGATCGTGGTGTACGCAATCTCCTTCACGAAACGAACCTGGGCCCCTTGGGGGCCCCGATATTTGGTGTTTGGTTGGAAGGTGGCGTTGCCGGCCGCAGTGAAGCCCGTGAGGCGCCACGGTCCATCGACGCCGCCCTGCCACAGAGCACCGGTGAACGTCGACGTCGTTGCGCCCTCTTTCGTGAGATAGGCCACGACCGCGCTGCACGCCGCGTTGGTACTCGCGGCGCCGAACGTCCCGCTCGCGCACGTCGAGATCTTCGAGCCCGATGACCGGTCCCAGCGATCGGGCATGGGCGTGATTTCTGAGAGGTAGTTGTCGAGAATCCAGTTGGGGTTGACCGAACTCGTGAAGTTGATGCGAACCGTATTGTCGTGTGCGCCGACACTCTTCACCTCATCCGGTATTCCGTAGCCGGCGTTGTAGCCGCAGTACGCGGTCGGATCGGCCTTGTACATGTTGAGAAAGAACATGACCGAGCGCGCGTTGACGACCTGTCCGTCGGCGAAGCGCCAACCCTTCATCGTGATGGTGACGGTGCGGTCACCGTTGGAGAAGACAGGCGCATCGGCCAGCGAGAGCGACGGCTCGAACTTGGCTGAACCGCCGAGTCCGAACCAGTAGAGCGGCCGGTACATCAACATCTGGAACTGGTTGATGTTGTCCAGCGAGGAGTAGGCGCATCCGAGGTACGGGAAGATGAAGTTCGGATTCGCGCCCGGAGCTTCGGCGTAGGCAATGGTCCCAGAGGGTTCGGCCGCAACCGTGGCGGACGCCGAGGAGCTGACGACGGCCGCGCCCGCCACCAAGAGCGTGGCGATGGCGAGGCGTAGGGAGTGTCCGACGTGCATAGTGGTTTCAGCCCGCGCCACCGAGATGGCCATAAGTACGGCACCCGCAACAAGCGAGTCAAGTCAACGATACCGGCCGGACTTTACAAATCGGTAGTCAGGAAAATGCCGAGGAGAAGATCGATTGAATGCTCGGATTCTCGAACTCGAAGCCTCGCTCGCTCAGCGCCGTCGGAACCACACGCTGACTGGCGAGGATCGCTCCATCAACGAGGTCCGAGCCCAGCGCCGCGCGAAGCGCCCACGCCGGAACACCGATCCGCGCGGGACGGTGCACGTGACGCGCGAGCGCGTCCGTGAACGCGCGATTCGTCAGGGCCGCCGGAGCGACGAGGTTGAACGGGCCGCTCGGTCGAGTGTCGATGAGCCAAAGGATGGCGCGCACTTGATCACGTAGCGATATCGGACTTATCCACTGCTTTCCAGAACTAATGACACCGCCGAGACCGAGTCGAAATAGTGGGAGCTGTTTCTTCAGCGCACCTCCCTTCGAGGACATGACGATGCCGGTGCGTAAGTGCACGACGATCGTTCCGGAGTCGCGCAGTGGTGAGGTCGCTTGTTCCCACTCGGAGCACACCCGAGCGAGGAAATCATCGCCGACGGGTGATGACTCGTCGAGCGACTGCGCGCCGCACGAGCCGTAGATGCCGATCGCCGAACCGCTCGCCAGCAACGGCGTGCCGCACGAGCCACTGAGGAGTTGAACCAGCAGCGTCGTCGCGTCGACGCGTGAGCGTCGGATCTCTTCTTTGCGCACGTCCGTCCAACGTCGATCGGCGATGCCCGCGCCGGCGAGGTTGACGACGGCGTCAAACGCGCCCACACGTTGCACGTCGTCTTCATCGACGAGACCGCGTGAAGGATCCCAACGTATTGATTCGCCTCCCGCGTGTGGCGAATCTGGCCGCACGAAACGCACGACGTCATTGCCGCGCTCAACGAGTGCCGCGACCAACGCCGATCCGATGAAACCCGACGAACCCGTTACACCGACGCGCATACGTCGTCCCACAGGTCGCCGATGAGCGTGCCGAGTTGATCGGGGATCGAAAGGTGGGCGCCGTGCGCGGCGTTCACGACCTGTCGACTACGGACGACCGGATTGATTCTCGCCAGTTCGACACCGAGCGATCGGTAGAAATCCGGTGCGAGGATGTCGCCGTACACGTAGACCGCCGGCACCTTCAGCGACGCGATATCGAACGGCGGCGTCGGCGCGCGCAGACTGGCGAGGTCACTCACCAGCGCCGGTCCGTCTCGCCGACGAGAGTCGCGCTCGAGTGTGCTGAGGCGCTCCCACGCACCGTCGGAGACGATGCGGCGAAAGAACCGCTCAGCTTCGAGCTGCGGATCCTCGCCCATTGGTTGTCCGGTGCCGTTGCGGCGTAGGACCCATGGCAGCGGTGCCTCGTAGGTGATGACGAGCCGCGCCAGTGACTCGTCGGCGATGGCGGCGCCGAAGGCGACGACCCCGCCGTAGCTGTGGCCGAAGAGGATGATGGCGCGATCATCGTCTTCGCGGCGTGCGAGGGCGATGAGGTCACCGACGTGGTTCTCGAGTCCGAGTGGACCGAGGTCGCGCGAACCCTGATACCCACGGCGGTCGTACGTGACGAAATCGAATCGATCGGTTCGTCGCGCGAGGCGGGCGAAGGAGCCCCCTCGGTCGAGGCCCCCGTGGATGCAGATGATCGTGGCTTCGGGTTCTTCCACTCGACGTTCGGCGACCGCGAGACCCGGTACCGGCGAATTGTCAACGAAGTGCAATCCGTGGGGTGTGGGGGCGGAACTCACGCTGCGACGCTACCGCTTTGATGGTGGCGAACCTCCGGAATAACGCGCTTTGACCCCTAGGCTGGGAGTCGTGACTACGCCCCCCGAATCATCGTCGTCTCGTACGAGCAAGGGCTCCTTCGGACCCAACGCGTGGCTGGTCGACGACATGTACGACCGTTTTTTGGCCGATCCGAACTCGGTCGCCGAGAGCTGGCGCGAGTTCTTCGCTGACTACCAGCGCTCCACTGTACCGAGCGTGGCAACCGCGTCGGCCCCGGCGCCGGTCGTTGCGACGTCCGACGTCGACGAAGAGGCGACGCCGCTTCGCGGGGCCGCCGCGCGCATCGTCACCAATATGGTGGCCAGCCTGGCGGTTCCCACGGCGACCAGTGTGCGAACAGTGTCGGCGAGGCTCTTGGAAATCAACCGAGCCGCGCTTAATGAGTCGCTGTCACGTTCGAGCGGTGCCAAGGTCTCCTTCACGCATTTCATCGCCTTCGCCATCGTCAAGGGCTTGGCGCGGATCCCTTCAATGAACGCGTCGTTTGTTGAGGCCGTCGACAAAAAAGGTACGCCCGGGATACGACGTCACGAGCACGTGGGGCTCGGACTGGCCGTTGACGTCGAGCGTCCCGACGGCTCTCGCAATCTTTTGGTACCAGTAATCCGCGACGCGGACACGATGGACTTTCGCGCGTTTCTCCTGGCCTACGAGGAACTTGTGCGCAAAGTCCACTCGTCGAGTTTCGGCGCGGACGACTTCGTGGGCGCGACGGTGTCGCTCACGAACCCCGGAACGCTCGGTACCGTGCAGTCGGTGCCGCGACTTATGGCCGGTCAGGGCGCAATCTTTGGTGTCGGCGCGTTGGGGTGGCCGGCCGGTTTCGAGGCGGCCGACCCGCGCGCGCTCGCCGAACTGGGGGTGGGCAAAGTGATGACGCTCACTTCGACCTACGACCATCGAATTATTCAAGGGGCCGAGTCCGGTCTGTTCTTGAAGTACGTCGCGGAGTGTCTCACGGGCCAACACGACTTTTATGACGAGGTGTTCTCGGCACTCGGCATCCCGTACGAACCGGCACGCTGGGCCCCGGACAGAAACCCGTCGCTGAATGACGGTGACGCCGAGCGGATTCTCAAGCAGATTCGCGTCCAAGAGCTCATCAATATGTACCGCGTGCGCGGCCATCTGAACGCGCACCTCGATCCACTGCACAGCGATCCACCGGCGTTGCACGCCGAACTCGACATCGCGAACTACGGACTGACGATGTGGGACCTTCAGCGCTCGTTTGTCGTCGACGGACTCGCGGGACGCAGCCAGGCGACCCTGGAGGAGATCCTGTCGATTCTTCGTGCGGCGTACTGTCGCACGACGGGCATCGAATACGGCCACATCATGGACCCCGAACAGAAGCGGTGGATCCAGCAGCGTGTCGAAGGCGTGAGTTCAACGCTGAGCGTCGACGAACAACACCGCGTGCTCGAGGCGCTCAACGAAGCCGAGGTCTTCGAACGATTCCTGCACTCGCGCTACGTCGGCCAGAAGCGATTCGGACTCGAGGGTGCGGAGTCGACAATCGTGGCCCTGCAAACGATCCTCGACGTCGCGGCCGACGAGGGAACCAAAGAGGCGGTCATCGGAATGGCGCACCGCGGACGCTTGAACGTGCTCGCCAACGTCGTCGGCAAGTCCTACAGCGACATCTTCTCGGAGTTCGAGGGGAACTTGGATCCTGAGAGTGTCCAGGGAAGCGGGGACGTTAAGTACCACAAGGGTGCGCGCGGCGAGTTCAAGAATCCGCGCGGCGCCACGATCGACGTCTCGATGGCGTCGAACCCGTCGCACCTCGAAGCGGTCTCGCCCGTCGTCGAGGGCATCGTGCGCGCCAAACAAGACCTGATCATTCGCCCGAGCGATGGGACCAACGTCGAATCGGAGATCGAGTTGTACCCGTACCTCGCGATTCTGATTCACGGTGACGCCGCCTTCGCCGGGCAGGGCGTGGTCGCCGAGACCCTCAACATGAGTCAGCTCTCGGGATACCACATCGGCGGCGCGATTCACATCGTGATCAACAATCAGGTTGGCTTCACGACGGCGCCAGAGTCGGCTCGTTCGAGCTTCTATCCGACGGACGTCGCCAAAATGATTCAGGCGCCCGTCTTCCACGTGAACGGCGACGACCCCGAGGCCTGCATGCGTGCGGCGCGACTGGCCTACGACTACCGTCGAACGTTCAAACGCGACGTCGTGCTCGACATCGTCTGTTACCGGCGCTTCGGCCACAACGAGGGCGACGACCCGAGTTACACCCAGCCGCAGATGTACAAGATCATCGACCAGATGCGTTCGGTGCGAAAGATCTACACCGAGACGCTGGTTCGTCGCGGTGATATCTCGATCGAAGAAGCCGAGGTCGCGCTGAACAACTTCAACGAACGCCTCCAGAGCGTCCTCGACGAAGTGCGGACGGTCCCGGTGCCTGAGTTGCGCGGCATACCCTTCGTCGAGGTGCCGATTGACGCGCCGGCGCCCGAGACCGGTGTTGAGCGCGCCACGCTGGTCGAGATCGCGGCGGCCACCACGCGCGCGCCCGAGGGCTTCACGGTTCACCCCAAACTTGAGCGTCAGTTCGTCCAACGTCGCGCACTGCTCGATGAGGGCGAGGTCGATTGGTCACTGGGCGAAGCGCTGGCCATCGGATCGCTGGTGAAATCCGGCACGAACGTTCGTCTGATCGGTCAGGACTCTCGTCGCGGGACGTTCTCACAGCGCCACGCCGCTCTGATTGATTATGACAATGGAGCGCAGTTCGTGCCGCTCGCCAGTTTGAACTCCAAGGGCTTCTTCACGGTTCGCGACTCGTTCTTGAGCGAGTTCGCGGCGCTGGGTTTCGAATACGGCTACTCGGTCGAAGCCCCGAACAGCTTGGTCGCCTGGGAGGCGCAGTTCGGCGACTTCATGAATGGCGCCGAGATCATCATCGATAACTTCTTGGTCGCGGCCGAGGACAAGTGGGGTCAACTGGCCAGTTTGGTGATGCTCTTGCCCCACGGTTATGAGGGACAAGGCCCCGAACACTCGAGTGGGAGGTTGGAGCGATTCTTGACGCTCTCGGCGCGTAACAACATTCGAATCGCCCAACCCACGACAGCCGCGCAGTACTTCCACCTCCTGCGCTCACAGGTCCATCGCTCGCGCCCGACGCCGCTCATCGTCTTCACACCGAAATCCATGTTGCGCGCCGTCCAAACCCGCTCACCGCTCGTAGAGTTCGAACAGGGTTCGTTCCGCAGCGTGCTCGACGACACGCTCGACGACGCGTCGCTGGTCACTCGAGCGGTACTCGCGTCCGGGAAAATCGCACACGAGGTAATCGCTCGTCGAAACGAAACCGAGACCACGTCCGCGGCGGTCATTCGCGTCGAGCAGTTGTACCCGTGGCCGAGGATCGCGATCGACGAGACGCTGGCGCGGTACCCAAATCTCCAAGAGATCTTTTGGTTGCAAGAGGAGCCCGAGAACATGGGGGCGTGGCCCTTCGTGCACCTGCAGATGCATTCGCAGTTCCGCGGCATGACCGTGGGCCACGTGGCGCGTGCGGAGTCGGCGAGCCCGGCTACCGGCAGCGGCCTCATTCACGGCGCTGAACAGGCCGACCTCGTGGCGCGAGCACTCGGGTGAGTCCCATGCGATCGTCGCGCTTACGAGTGGTCGTGGACGGTTCGAACTTCGCAACCGAGGGTCGCGTGACGCCGAGCCTGACGCAGTTGGACGAAGCGGTGCGCGCCTTCATCGATGAGCATCCGAACGCCGAAGTCATCGTGGTCGCCGACGCGAGTTTCGAACATCGCGTCGCGCCGAATGAGCGCGCGCGCTTCAAGGGGGCCGAACTGGCTGGCGAAATTGTCACTCCGCCGGCCGGAGCAATCGGTCGCGGCGACGCGTTCATCTTGAAGATCGCCGATCGCATCAAGGGCGTCGTGTTGAGCAACGACTCGTTCCAGGAGTTTCACGACGATTACCCGTGGCTCTTCGACGAGGGTCGCCTCATCGGCGGCAAGCCGGTGAAGGGCGTGGGCTGGGTCTTTACGCCTCGATTACCGGTGCGAAACACCAAGACCCCGCGACCGGTGAAGAAACTGTCCGTGACGTTGTCCGACGGCGCGAAACCATCGATCGGCACCACGTTGACGCCGGTCAAGTCGACCAGAGCGAAGAAAGCTGCGGCCAAGGTCCCCACCAAGGTCGCGAAGGTCCCGAGGAAGGCCAAGAAGTCACTGAAGGTCGTCGAAGCGGAGAAGAAGCCTGCGAAGGCGACGAAGAAGTCACTGGTCAAAGTGGCCAAGGCGCCCCCCAAGCCGAAAAAGACAACGAAGTCCATCGAGGCACCAGCGCCGCCGCCGCCCGCGGTCGCGCTTCGACGGGGGCGTCATCCCGTCAATCCCGACGCGGATTTCGCTCTGTTTCGCGCATCGCATCGCATTGGTTCGCGTGTTGAAGGAGAGGTGACCGCCTTCACCTCCCACGGGGCCGTCATCAAAGTCGCGCTGAAGAACGGCCAATCGATCGAGTGCTACGCCCCGACGACGTCACTGGGGACTCCGGCACCGGCGCGCGCGCGCGACGTGTTGAAGCGCGGCGATCGACGAACGTTTCGACTCGTCACCGTCGACGCTGAACGTCGTATCGCGGAGCTGGCGTTGCAGTGAGTGAACTGTCGTTAGTACCAAGTGACTGGTTACCGCACCGCCCGCCGTTTCTCCTCTTGGATGAGATGCTCACCATTGAACCGGGCCTGCGCGCGAGTGGTCTCTGGACCCTGCGCGGCGACGAGTGGTTCTTTCCGGGACATTTTCCTGGGCGCCCCACGACGCCGGGGGTCTTGTTGCTCGAGTCGCTCGCGCAGTGTGGCGGAGTGGCGGTGCTCGCCGATCCCAAGTACACCGGAAGGCTCCCACTCTTCGGCGGTGTCGAGCACGCGCGATTTCGCCGTCAGGTCGTGCCCGGCGACGTCGTCTTGCTCGAGTGCGAGATGACGCAACTCTCGGCTCGTGGTGGCAAGGGCCACGGCCGCGCAAGTGTTGAGGGAAAGACCGCAGTCGAGGCCGATTTGCTCTTCATCTTGGCGGACGTGTCGTGAAGGTCGCGACGTGGAACGTGAATTCGTTGACGGCGCGCTTCGGGCGTGTCGAAGCGTGGCTCGCGACTCGAAGTCCCGACGTCGTCCTCATCCAAGAGACCAAACAGAACGACGTGAAGTTCCCGACGAAAGGACTCGCCGACCTCGGCTACGAGAGTGCCCACTACGGCCAAGGTCAGTGGAACGGCGTCGCCATCCTTTCCAAATTGGGCATCGAGGACGTGGCACGCGGTTTTGGTGACGACGACCCCGAAGCGCGCATCATCGCCGCGACCTGCGGTGGCGTGCGGGTGGTGTCGTGTTACGTGCCCAACGGACGGGCGCTCGATAACCCGCACTACGCGTACAAGCTCCAATGGCTCGAGAAGTTGCGTGACCTGGTGGCGGCGCGTGACGCCGGTCAGTCCATCGTCGTCGGTGGCGATTTCAACGTGGCGCCGACCGACTTCGACTGCTATGACCCGTCGCTCTTCATCGGCGCGACCCACGTCAGTGAGCCGGAGCGCGAGGCGCTGCGCGCGCTCGAAGCAACTGGACTGACCGATCTCACGCGAGCGCTCCACCCCGACGAGCCGAGTTACTCGTGGTGGGACTACCGCAACGGCTCGTTCCATCGCGGTTGGGGACTGCGCATTGACCTGCTCTTCGTCGACCACGCGTTGCTCGCCAAGGCCTCGGCCAGTTACGTTGACCGTGACGAACGCAAGGGCGAGAAGCCGTCGGACCACGCGCCGGTCATCGGGGAGTTCTCGATCTAACTGAGTCGTTTCGCCAGGATCGCTTCGATCATTGTCCGTCCGGGCGTCGCGAAAAAGCTGCGGTGACTAGTCAAAAAGTTCGGGGTCGGTCTTTACGATGTCGTCCCACAGCGGCTGGAACGAGAACCAGCCGGCGAGTGGATAGCCGGTCTGCTCGCAGGTGTAGCGCGCGTCATCGGCGTTCACGAGAATTGGCGTGCCGACTGCCTCGGCCAATAACTGCGCTTGGCACGTGCGCTCCATCGTGATGAACCACCACGCCGCTTCGTCAACGGTCTGACCGACGGTGAAGAGACCGTGGTTCTGATGAATGGCGGCCTTGTTGTCACCGAGACCCTTGGCGAGGATGCGTCCACCCTCCTCATCGAGCACGATGCGTCCGCCGCCTTCGGTGACGAGCGCGTGGTCCTCGAAGAAGATGCAGGCGTCTTGGGTGATCGGGTCGAGTTCTCGACCGAGCGAGGAGAAAGCTTTGCCGTAGACCGAATGGGCGTGCGCCGCGGCGACGACGTCGGGTCGTGCGGCGTGTACGGCCGCGTGGATCACGAACGCCGCGCGATTGACCGGGCGCTTGCCCTCGACGACTTGACCCTCGTGGTTGACGAGGATCAAGTCCGAGACGCGGATGTGTCGAAAGTTCATGCCGAAGGGATTGACCCAGAAGTGGTCGAGCAGTTCGGGGTCGCGGGCCGTGATGTGCCCGGCGACTCCTTCGGAGAAGCCCAACTTGCCGAATATGCGAAGAGCGCCAGCGAGACGCTCCTTGCGGTGACGGCGCTCGGCCTCGATCGTCGCAAAGGTCGGCGGAACGTTGAAGACGAGTTGCGCTTGGTTTTCAGTGAATCGATTTGCTACGTCCGTCATGCGCCACCTCCGAATAGTCCCTCGAGCGAACTATACCCGCGAGCTTTTATCGCAACGTCCTCGGTTGATCGACGGGCGAGAGGGCGTCGGACGACTCCAATTCTGCGCGAATAGCGGCCAGTCGGGCTCGGCGGGCTTCGCCGGTGAGCGGCGCGTTGCGGGCCTCGATTACGGCGATGGCCCTTTCAATCGGGGCGAGGAACCTCGATGGCGCGCGATCGGGATATCGCGGATCATTGCGACCTCGACTCCAGGTAATAAGGATCGAGTCCTCGGCGCGACTGAGCGCCACGTAGGCGAGTCGTTGTTCCTCGGCCAGTTCGACTGGCGTGGTCGCGTTGTAATTCGGTAACTGACCTTCGGCCCACCCGATCGCCGCCACGTGTTTGAACTCGAGGCCCTTGGCGCGGTGAATCGTGGACAAGGCGACTGCGTCGTTCGGTTCGTCATCGGGTCGACGCGCCGAGGTGTCGGCCGCCACGAAGAGGTCGGACGCCGGTGAGTGCTCGGGACCACGACGCTCGTTGGGAACGCCCGCCGCGTCGAGGTAGCCGGCCACCACCTCGAGCTGGGCGTTCGTTCGAGCGAGGACCGCCATCGAGCGCCACGTGGTGCCGGGCTGATGGTTGGCGGACAGCCACGTGGCCACGTGCTCGGCCTCTTCGGCGTCCGTGTCGTAGGCGCGCACCATCGGCACGTCACCGTCGTCCTTCGCGGGCACGACGCCGGCGGCCCCGTCTTCGAGCAGCGTGCTCGCCACTTCAATGATGTGCGCGGTCGAACGGTGATTTCGCGTGAGGTCGAGCACCACCGTGTCGGGCCAGGTGCGTACGATCTCCTGGAGGAGATGGGGATTGGCGCCGTTGAAACCGTAGATGGATTGATTCGGGTCGCCGACACAGAACAGATCGGGATCGTCGCCGGCCATCTGACGCAGCAACGAGAACTGCAGTGGATTCATGTCCTGGGCTTCGTCCACGTAGAGCGACTTGGTGTGGTGTCGAAACGACGCGAGTACGTTGGGCTCGTCGGTCAAGAGCGCTATCGCTTCGGAGAGCAACAGGTCAAAGTCGAGCACTCCGCGCGAACGACAGAGTCCGACGTAGCGGTCGAGCACTTCTGCGAACTGTGATGGCGGCAGTGGTGCCTCGCGTCGCAGCTTGCGCACGCTCTTGACGTACTGCGCACCGCTGAAGCCCTGAGAGAGCGCCCAACCGATCTCTTGCTCGACCCGAGGGAGTTGCCACTCTTCGAGTTTCAGGTCACCGCTGTCGCGCAGCTGCACCGCGAGCGCGGCCACCAATCGTCGTCGACTTGGTTCCAGGGTGAACGCCTTGAGGTGATGATCCTCGCGGTATTGGGTCACGATATTGAGTGCCATCTTGTGGAAGGTGCCGGCGCGCACGTCGCGAATCCCGGCGCGAAAGAGTCGCTTGCGCAGTTCGTCGCCGGCCTTTCGCGTGAAGGTCATTGCGAGGACTTGATCGGCGCTGACTTCGTCATCGGCGATCCGACGTTGAATGCGCAGCCCGAGGACGTGGGTCTTGCCGGAACCGGCGGTCGCGCGAACGAGTAAACGGCGCGATGGCGACATGACGGCCTCGCGCTGTTCGGGCGTGAGCCCGACGAGCCAGTCGCGTGTGAAGGTCGCCTCATCCATTGTCACTCCGACGCTACCGGTAGGGCGTGACGTGGTCGAGGGGCGCGCAGCGTGTCAGTAGCCTTAAATGGTGCTGCGTGCCTACGGCGACGGAAACATCTTCGGTGAGCCTTACGGCCAGGGTCCCGTGAGGATCATCTGGCTTCACGGATGGGCACGTCGAGGTCAGGATTTCGCCGCGTCCGCGACTGAGTTGGCGCGCCGCGGCGTCGCCTCGGTCGCCCTCGACCTCCCCGGATTCGGTGCCTCGCCGGTGCCCGACGCGCCGGGCGGAGCACGACGGTACGCCGAACTCGTGTTGCCGGCGATGAAGGAGATAGGTGACGGACCGTTCGTGTTGGTGGGGCACTCCTTCGGGGGGACCGTGGCCTGCGTGGTCGCGGCCAATCATCCCGAATTGGTGCGTTCTTTGGTATTGACCGGTGCGCCGCTCCTACGAACGCCGTCGTCGCGAAAGTCACCGCTGGGCTATCGATCACTTCGTCGTCTCCACGATCACGGCCTCGTGAGCGACCAGCGCATGGAAGCGGCTCGTCAGAAGTTCGGCTCGCGGGACTATCGAAACGCCACCGGCGTCATGCGCGATGTTCTCGTTGCGAGTGTCAATGAAAGCTACGAAGACGAGCTCGCGCGACTCGACGTTCCCGTGACGTTGCTGTGGGGCGAGGAGGACCGGGAGGTCCCGCTCGACGTCGCCACGCGCGCCAGCGCACTAGTGGGCACCACGCACACGCTCCAGTCGCTGCAGGGAGTTGGTCATCTCTTGCCCACCGAGGCGCCCGGAGATTTGGCGAACGTCGTCGGAGCGCTGGCCTAGTGCACGTCGCTCTCGATGTCGTGTTCGTCGTCGTGCTCAGTGCGGCGTACGTCGCCCAGTTGCTTCGGTGGCTTCGGGTCTTGCAGCGTGAGCATTACGAGGCCAGCGCGATGGCTCGCTTCGTCGGCCGTTGGTCGTCGCCAACGATTGCGACCGTGCCGAAATCGAAAGTGCGCGTCGCGCAGTTCGACGTTGCCGTCCTCACTGCTCCACGCGACGAATTTCAAGGCGCCCATCGCCACGAGCAAGACCGACTGCGACCAAAACCGGAACGCGGAATCCGCCGACCGTTCACGTTGACGCACGTACTGATTTTCGCCTTCGTGGTGTCGCTCTTTCTCAAGAACGAGAGTGCGATCGTCGCCGTTGCCGTGGTCTACGGTCTCTTCAGTCCGTGGGGGCTTTCGATCAAGGGCCGAACCGGTCACTTGGTGTGGACGCGACGGGCGGTGACGATCGCGCTCGTCGCGACGACTGCCGCGATCGCTCTCGCGCTGATCGGGCTCGTCGCCTCGCGGCCGTGGTTTCCGGCCGCGGTGGTGGTATGGGCCGTCCCGGTCATCCTGGACCTCACGACGCGCGTCCTCAAGCCGTACGAAGATCACCGATCAAGGAGATTCGTCGACCAGGCCGTCGCGCGCCTCGATCACGTGCAACCGCGCGTGGTCGCCATCACCGGTTCCTACGGTAAGACCTCGACCAAGAACCACCTCGCCCAACTCATGGGCGATGACGGCGTGGTTAGCACGCCGCGCAGCTTCAATAATCGCGCCGGACTCTCGCGGGCCATCAACGAGAACCTGGCCGACGGCACGAGGGTGTTCGTCGCGGAAATGGGGACCTACGGACCCGGCGAGATACGGTCGCTCTGTTCGTGGTGTGTTCCCGAGATCGCCATTGTGACGGCGATCGGACCGGTTCACCTCGAACGCATGAAACACCTCGAGGTCATTGAGGCGGCGAAGTACGAGATCACGGAGCGCGCCTCGGTCGTCATCGTCAACGTCGACGATCTGGTCCTGGCGCGTTGGCCCCAGAAGCTCGTGGAGTCCGGCAAGCGCGTGCGCACCGCGGGTTCGGTGAATGAATCGGCGTCGGTACGCGTGAGCGTCGAAGGAGCGAATTGGACGTTGAGCATCGACGGCGACGTCATCGGCGTGGGGCCGGCGATCGTGGGTGTGCAACCAACCAACCTGGCCTGCGCGCTGGCCGCCGCGTTCGAACTCGGCGTCGACGAAGGAGAGTTACTCGATCGAGTCCGACGAGTGAGCGCCATTGAGAATCGTTCAAACGTCGTGACTGCCGCGTCGGGCGTCCAAGTCATCGATGACACGTTCAACGCCAATCCGGCGAGTGCCGCCTCGGCCCTCAAGGTGCTGGCGAATTTGGCGCTCCCGGGACGTCGCGTCGTCGTCACGCCCGGCCTGGTCGAACTGGGGCGCGAACAGTACGAGGAGAACCTCGCTCTCGCGAGGAAGGTCGCGTTCAACCGGGCCGAACTCGTCATCGTGAATCGCACCAACGCCGTGGCGCTCACGCTCGGATTCGAAGCGCCGGTCCGCCGGTTCAACACCCGCGACGAAGCCGTCACGTGGGTTCGATCGGCATTGGTGCCCGGAGACGGCGTGTTGTATCTCAATGACCTGCCCGACCACTACCCTTGATGCTCACATGACCTGGCTGCGAGAATCCCGATGAGCGTCGGCGTGCTGTTCGGCGGACCGACGCCGGAGCACGATATCTCGATACTCACCGGACTTCTGGCCCTCCACGAGCTGGAGCGATCCGGCTCGGACGTGATCGGCATCTACTGGACAAAAACCGGAGCGTTCTACAGCGTGCCGCGCGGCGTCGAGGCCGAGGCGTTCCTGGACGGGCTGCCCAAGGGATCGAGTGAACTCAGTCTGCGCCTCGGCCATCAGGGCGGCTTCTTCGCGACTGCGCGGATGGGTAAGGATCGCGCGATTGATCTCGAGGCCGTGGTCCTCGCCACGCACGGCGGTCCCGGCGAGGACGGCTCGCTACAGGGCGCGCTCGACCTGGCCGGAATTAGCTACACCGGGCCGAGCGTCGCCGGCGCGGCGCTCGGGATGGACAAATGGTCCTTTGGCGCGGTCATGCGATCAGAAGGTATCCCCACGTTGCCGCGCGTATTGCTCGACGCCTCGACGACCACGCTGCCCTTCGACGGCCCGTACATATTGAAACCGCGATTCGGCGGCTCTTCGATCGGCATCGACGTCGTGGCCGATGTGGCGACGGCGCGAGCTCGGCTCTCGTCGAATACGCATCTCGCCCTCGGATGTGTCGTCGAGCCGTACCGCTCGGACCTCGCGGACATCCAGATCGCCGTGCGTACCTATCCCGCGCTCGCCCTGTCGGCGATCGAACGGCCCCTTCGACGCAGCGACCAGTCCGAGATACTGGATTACCGCGACAAGTACGTCGGTGGCGAGGGGATGGTGTCGGCGCCGCGTGAACTGCCCGCGGTGATGCCCGGAGCCCAAGCCGACGCGGTGCGGCGCTACACGTCCCAGATCGCCGCGGTGGCCTCAGTTCGCGGCGTGGCGCGCGTGGACTTTCTCAGTGGTGACGACGAACTGTACGTCAACGAGATCAACACGATCCCCGGGTCCCTCGCCAAGCACCTCTTCGTCGACCCGCCGCTCGCCTTCGGTGAGTTACTTCGTGACTTGATTGCTGAAGCCGTACAACGACCAACTCATCGCTTCAGCGCGGCCGGGGCCGACGGCCAGGTCTTGCGAAAGGCCACTTCCATCGCGTCCAAACTCGCGTAAGCGCGGCACTCGCGCACTCGCGTCTGACAGCACGTCACTGTAGGGATCAATGAGCAGACCCTGCTGCAGCGCCCAGAACGCCATTTCGTAACGGCCGTTCGTGATCGCGTCGTGGTGCAGCGCGAGCGCGGCCCACTCGCCGTCGCGCGCGAGGCGCGCGCCGTATCCTTCCGCGAGAAACCACTCGAATCCGCGAAGCGCACTGGCGAGCGGCTCGCCCTTCACCATCGCGAGGGCCTGGTGGGCGAGGGGAGCGGCTTCGGCGTTGGTGAGCTGACGGGCCCGCGCGATCAGGGTCGTGAACACCTCAACGTCGCTGGTGATGCCGTGGGTCACGTAGAGACCCGAGGAAGTGACGGCGTGAAGTCGCGGACCCTCGGCATCGGATCCCGCGCTTCGTCGAACCACGCTCGCGGTGTTGGCGAGGGTTCGAAGGGACGCGTCGACGTCGGCGTGCGTCAATACCCGGGTGCGCAGGCGTTCACCGGTGACGGGTTCGTGACGGTGCAAGGCCAAATAGGCCAGCATCTCCACGCCGCGACGTCGAAGCGTCGGCGTGAGCGACTCGACGAGACCAACAACGTTTGGCTCGGCGCGAAGGAGTTCCACACGAATGCCGCCGTGACGTGGTTGGGGTGCGACGCTCGACCACGCCGACGTCGGGAGCTTGCGGGGCTGCTCGCTGTAGGGCGACAAGGTGATCGAACAGGCGATCAATTCATCGTCGAGCTCGCCGCGGTCCCCGAGAAAGACAACGACGGCGTTGCGGACGCTGCGAGTCGCGAGCGCTCGCAGTAGTTCCGGCTCGTTGTCCGCGAACACCAGTGTCCCGGAGTGGAGCGTCACCGTCGCTTCCATGACGTCGCGACTGCTCCACGTCGGAAGGATCGCCAGGGTGCCGCCTTCGCGAGCAAAACTGACCAGCGTGCCGAACGGTGATGGTGCCAGCGCGCACGCGACGTACGCGTCGGCGCGCTGCACCGCCGTGGCCGACGTTTCGATGGAGTTCGGGACGTCGACGACGCCGTCACGCCGCTCGCCGATCATCTCGCGCAGTTGGCTCAGCAGCGTCGGGTTGAGGGCTCGCAGGAGTTCGATGGACTCATCGACGTCGTACACGTCGTCGGTGAACTGATGTTGACGAATTAAGTCGCTCCGTCGCTTCGCCATCAGGGCGAGGGGCATGATGCCCTCGGCGGACGACCACGGGACCGGAATTCGGCTCGGCGTTTTGGCGGGCGCGTGGCGCGACGCCGACGTCGTGAGCGTACTGGCGACGCTCGACGACGTTGCCGTGGTTGGCGCGAGCGCCCCGGCGGACGTGGGAATGAGAAACGACAAGAGTGCGAACAGACCGCCGGCGAGCCACGCGCTGCCGCCCGAACCCGGCGGTCCGCCCCGGCGAAGGCGCCACACGTCGCGCACCACCTGGAAGAGGAAGGCGCACCAGAACAGGGCGAGCGCAACGAGCAACGCGCGCACCAAGGTCCCGTCGTTCTGTCGCTGCGTGCGGTGCCATTTCGTGAGGACCACGTAGGGCAACAACACGCAATAGGTGGCCAGGGCCGTGCCCTGGAGGGGTGCGACGAGGCGCTTTAGGTGTTGGGAGTTAACTGCCACGCGAGCGACGTCCCGACCGAGATAGAAGTGATCTCCAACTGGCAGCTCTGGTTGGAGCCCACGACGACCTGGCCCTCGACCGGACTGGTGTCGGCCCCGCAGTTGAGAGATTGGTTGGTTGGCCCGCTCGCCGAAAGCGTCCAGTTTCCTGGTCCGAGGAGCGGCACGTCGACGGATTCGAAACCGGGGTTGAGCGCTCCGGACAGTTCGCCGCTCATCGCGCTCGCGTTCGAGATCGGCGCGACAGGCTTCGCGGTCGACCTGGTCACGCTCGAGAAGCTGTTGTCGAGTGACGACGTACTCTTCCAAATCGTCGTCGTTGTCGCCGCCGTCTTCGCCGCGACGATCACCGGCGTCGACACCGATGTCGTTGGGACCGTGGACGTCGTCGAGTTCGGGACCTGCGTGGTGACCGGTGACGTCGAAGAGGGTGGGGGCGACGAAGCCGCGCGGACGCGCGGCGCGGACGTTGCGGTCAGGGTGAACACGAGAATGATCAGCAGGAGCGGGCTCGACCACATCAAGAGGTGGGCGCTCTTCAGCGAAAAGGGTGAGCGCGTCATTGTTTTCGTAGGGTAGCGGTGACGAGTTCAAATAGCGATTCGACATTGACGGACCCGTGTTTCATTCAAATGAGGAAGCGCACAGCGAAGTGCTGTAGCTCTTTCTGCAACGTGGCCGGCGCCGAATGGTCCTGCGCGGCGACTTCACGAAGAGAAAGTCCTTCGTAGACGCGGGCGTAGGTGAGCCGGGCGAGGCGGTCGTACTGACTGCCACGAAAACTGTGCAATCGCGCGAGCAGTGGTGAGGCTTCGACCGCCGGTTCGTCGTGCTGATCGAAATGTGAGACCGCGCGCCTGGCCGCCTTCTCTTTGAGTAGCCACCGGCGCAGTCGGCCACGTAGCGCCGAGAGGATGTCCGGCGCCGCGTACTGTCGCGACTGGCCGGCCCAATCCGTCAGGAGTTCGCTCGCGAGACCGAGGGCCACGCCCACGGTCTCGCTCGGGTCCTCCACGATGCCGTCGCCGAAGCGCAATTGGCGACAGACGCTCACGATGCCCGGGATAAGCGTCTGCAAGAGGGCGCGATGGATCTCGGGATCGTTCGCCTCTTCGAGGAGGGCGCGCACGATCTCGGCGCGTTCGAGCACGTTGCGTCCGCCGCGAGCCTCGAGCAGCGTGACGATGTCGTAGAGGTCATTCAGCGCACCGAGGTCCAGGTCCTGGTGTCGTTCGGCGAGCGTCGCCATTGCCGATCGAGCCCGCGACGAGTGTCCCACGTGAAGCCATTCGGTGCGCATCTGTCCTAAGAGGTCGTTCTTCAGTGTCATGACGCCCAGTACAGGTGTCACGACGCATCGCAGGACCCCTTGAAGGACGCCACGGCGCAGTACGTTTCTCACGCTGCCCATGATGCGTTACGCCACGCACATGGCAGCGCACATAGCCGAGACGTAGGCTGGACTCATGGACATCGAATCTTTCTACGAGCAAAATGAGGCGCGTCGTGAAAGCGCCGAGTTCGAGTTTGGCGGCGAGTGGACCGACGCCGTGGACAACGAGTACGAACTTTCGTGGGTCGAGGCGACCGGCGAGCTCTACCTCATGGTGGAGCCGGACGCCGTGGTCACCGAGGACGCCTTCGGCGATTTCTACACTCACGGCGAGGAGGTCACCGATCTGACCGTCGTGATCATCGGCAAATCCGCCTCACTGGCCGCCCTCGAAGACACGCTGTCGGGTTGGGAAGACGCGATGCTGGAGCCGAACTCTCTCACGTGGTTGCACCAACGCTTCCCGTCAACGAAGGACTAGAGATACGGCGTCGACGAGTCGGCGACCTTACAGAGTCGGGTCAACGACGGCACCAGGTTCTCGAGCGGCACCCGCTCGGATTCGTTGATCGTCGTCATGAGGGCGTTCCAACTGCCGTCGATCGACGTGGCATCGGCGGCCTTCGGCGTCGCCTTCAGCAGTTCACTCATGGCTCGTCCTTGCAGCGCAGTGCGTTGCGTCGCGCTGAGAGTGGGAGCTTCGCTCTGCGTCTGAATAGTGATGGCGCGCTTCACTAAGACGCACGACGCGCGCGCGTCAGTGACGGCGCCATTCGTGCCGCAAGAACTAAGGACGACACTCGCGAGCACGAGTGCACTGAGCGGGCCGAGGACTCGAACTACCCGAGCCACGAGTCGGCAGCTTGCAACAAGAAGTCGCTGACACTGCGCCCGCGTTCAAAGATGTCGCACAGGGGATCCTCGCCCTTGGCGACTTGACTCAGTGAGATTGCGCGACGCGCGACAATCGATATTCGACGTTCGCTGCCCTCGGTCGGCGACGCGAACGCGTCGGTCGCGGTTACTTCAAGCGGCATCTCCAGTCCACCAATCGGCGCGAGGTCGATTGCCAAGCGAAGCAGGTCGGGACCGTGAGGCATGGGCGGGAGACTCCAGGTCATGACCAACGGGAAATGAAACTCGTCCGGCGGATCGACCTCGTCCGGGAGACCGAGCACCGCGTCCTCGAAGGCGAGGAGTGTCCTCGGATCAACGTCGAGTTCGATGTGCAGGTCGACCGGTCCGCCACAACCGTCCTCGGGATGCAGATCGACCTCCCACGCCTGGCGAAGCGAGTACGTCTCCACGAAATGGCGCTCGTCATGGACGTGGAATCCATGCGTCACCGCATGGTCCTTAAGATCTGCAACGAAACCAGCGACGTCAATTGCGGCCATTGCCAATCAGGTTAGCCCCCAAGACAAGTACCGTGGCAGCGTGAATGACTCACTTCTGACGCCACTGCGCGCATGCGCACAAGAGATTGGTGAGGCCGTCATGGCGCACCGCGGACGCGGACTTTCGGGCGATCGAGCGACGCAGTATCACCTCGACGTGGCGGCCGACGACGTCGCGCGACGAGTGCTCGGCGGTGCTGGTTTTCGAGTGATGAGCGAAGAGTCCGGTGTGACGGGCCACGGTGAGTTCACGGTGGTGGTCGATCCGATTGACGGATCGACGAACTGCGATCGCGGTATTCCCTTCTACTCAACGAGCTTGGCGGTGATGCGCGGCGACGAACTCGTTGCGGCATTGGTGATGAACCAAGCCACGGGAACCGTCTTCGAAGCCGAAAAGGGGAGTGGCGCACATCGTGACGGAGTGGTCATCGCTCCAAGTGGTCAAACGGATATCGCGCACGCGATCGTCGGTTCGTCGGGCTATCCGTCGCACAATCTTGGCTGGTCCCAGAATCGTTCACTCGGCGCGGCGAGCCTTGAGATATGTCTCGTCGCCGATGGTTCGCTCGACGTGTACGGGGTAGCCCAGCGATCGGGGCTGAACGTGTGGGACTACATCGCGGGGTTGCTGATCGTGCGCGAAGCCGGGGCATTCGACGCTGACTATTTAGATCAGCAACTTGTCACGACTGACGATGTCGTGCGCCATCCCGTGTTCGCGGGCTCAAAAGAACTGCTGTCGTTCATGCTTGAGGTGGGGACCATCTAGGCTTTTTACTCTCGGGCGCTTAGCTCAGTTGGTTAGAGCAGCTGATTTACACTCAGCAGGTCGGGGGTTCGAGTCCCTCAGCGCCCACCAATGTTTTGTTGCGAGACATCGTGGAAAAACGAACCCCTGAAGTTTAGTTTTCTTTCGGCTTGGCCATCGTTTGGTAGTTCTTCTCGGGGTTGATGGTGATCTCACCCAAGTAGTTCCCGTCGTCATCGAGCACGCGAATCTGTTCGTCGATGATGTAGAGACGCACGCGTTTGCCGCGGTGGTGGTGGCCAATGCGCACGTGCAAGATTCGTCCTCGGTAACGAACGGTGACCTTTCCCCAAGGGTCGACGACATCTTTTCGGAGTCGGAGGTGTGGTTGATTGATCAGCGTGTGCGCCGCTGCTTTGCCCCGTGCCTCGTAAGCCTCGCGCGGCGTGACGCGGCCCTTCGAACGATGCGGTCGCTGCTCGTTGTAGCGAAGGACGACGCGGTCAAGGACGAGTTGAAGCTCTTCGAGCGACGACGCTGGGTTCTTTGCGAGGTAGCGCTTCAACGTCTGGTGCCAACGCTCCACCTTGCCGCACGTCTGTGGATGGTAGGGCGAGGAGTGTTTGTAGAGCACACCGGCCGCCAAGAGATCGCTCTCGAAACCGCTGCGACCACCACGGTGCGCGGCGTTGAAGATTGCACCATTGTCCGTCAACACCGAAGCTGGCGTTCCCCAGAGCACACAAGCTCTTTCGAAGAGATCGCGCACGTGGTCGGCCTTCACGGTTGCGTGCGCTTCGGCCGCAATGATGAGACGGGAGTGGTCATCGAGGAAGTTGATGATCTCGACTTCGGTGCCGTTGTCGAGTTGCCAGTGGGTCATGTCGGCCTGCCAGCACTCATTGGGCAGATCGGCCTCAACGGCCGGCCCCGCAAGACGCTTGACTATATGATGCCGAGCGAGAAGCTTGCCGAACTCGTTGCGCTCACCCCTTGAATCCGCCTGTCCTTTATCTCAAAAACTCAGACACCTCAGCGCCCACCGATGGGTACGGTGCGCAGGGGACCGTGCGCGAACCGCGCCAGAGAAGACTTAAGAGTTAGTGGGCCTCGTTCCAACTTTCGGCAGCCTCATCTAAAACCGTCCACAACA
>Ga0182030_10004271_pt1 | contig 30472 bp, 19 predicted proteins | sample 812S3MmetaG_FD_121299 | JGI IMG/M metagenome (GOLD analysis project Ga0182030, IMG submission 121299) | Permafrost microbial communities from Stordalen Mire, Sweden - 812S3M metaG (Illumina Assembly) | ecosystem: Environmental > Terrestrial > Soil > Wetlands > Permafrost | place: Sweden...
CGCCGAGATTGCCAGTTGCGGCCAACCGCGCAACAGCCACCAACCGGCCAGCGCGCCGATCGCCCACAGCAGAATGCCGGTGGGCCAATGCTCCTGCATATTGAAGATCTGGCCGGCGAGAAAAATCGCGCCGCCGAGCGAAGCCGTGCCGACGGCGTGCAGAGTGACGGCGAGGGCGTGGAAGCGATCGGCGCAGAGCGCGGCGGCGAGGTGAGAACCGCCCACCGCGACCAGCAGCAGGGCCATGCGCTGGGCGGGCGAGAGATCGATCCAGTGCGCCGCGACAAACAAGAGGACGCCGGCGGCGAGCATGATTCCGCCCAGCGCGACGCCGATCAGGATGGGCATGCGCGCCGCGGGACGAGGCGCGCGCGAGGTTTCGTAGGATTGGATGCGAGCGGCCTGGCTGGGATCGAGAAGGCCGGCTTGCGTCCAAAGCTCGAGCGAGGATTCGAGTTCAATTCGCATCGTTGTTCTCCGCTTCCTCCGACGCTCGGCGCGCGGGGGCGATGGTTGGGCCGTCGCTAAGCCGCTGGCCGGTGGAATCGGCAGCGGCGGCCGGGGACGAATGACGTTCGGCAGCACCGGTGAAGCGCTGCGAGCGCGTCGCAGTGGGACGTTGGCGCGATTCGACGGCCAGAGTACCGAGTTCCAAAACGCGCCGCTCGAGGCGTTCGGCGCCGACGTCGCCGCTGAGCGGAGCGCCGATAAAAACAGTGACCTCGTGGCGCAGCCTGAAACGCGAGGCGCGAGGCCGGCCGTCCTGCATGCTGAAAGCGCTGGACCACAGACCGTCGAGATAAACCGGGACGACGGGGATGGAGTCGAGGCCGTGCGTGATCAGATCCACACCGCGTTCGAAGGGCTTCATGCGGCCGGTGCGCGAGACCTCGCCCTCGGGGAAGATGCCGACCAGGCCGCCCTGCTGCAACTCCGCGCGCGCAGTGCGGACCGCGCGCAGCGACTGCTTCGGCGCGCCCGTGGGGATTGGAATTGACTGGAACAAGCGGGCCAGCGGATGGAACCATTTGTTGTCGTACAGCGGCCGCCACATCAGGAAGCGGACGAGGCGCGGCGTGGCGCAGGCGACGAGGATCGCGTCGGCGTAGGAGACGTGGTTGGAGACGATGAGCGCGCCGCCCTGGAGCGGGATGTTGGCGGCTCCGACGATGCGGATTTTGAACAACAGGTGGGCCAGCGACCAGATCACAAAGCGGACCAGCGGAGTGACCACCAGCCACGCGATGAGCAGTGTGGCGGCGAGCGTCAGTCCGCCCAGACCGACGAGAATATGCTGCGGTTTCCAGTGCAGGAGTTCGTGGAACAGATACAGCGTACCCGACGCGACGATGACACCGAGCATGTTGTGAAAGTTGTTGGTGGCGAGCAGGCGGCCCTTCTCCTCGCGCTCGGCGTGCTCCTGCAGGAAAGCGTTGAGCGGAACGATGAACAGGCCGCCGGCAAAGCCGACGCCGGCGAGCCAGACGAGCATCGAGGGGAACGTGCGGGCGCAGCCCACGCCGATCGAGCACAGCCCCAACAGCGCGGCGCCGGCGGGCACCAATCCGATTTCCACATGACCGCCGGAAAGCCATCCGGCCGCGATGCTGCCCGCGCCGATGCCGACCGCGAGCGCGGTGACCAGCAGGCCGATGCGCGCATCGGAAAGGTGCAGCGATTCGACGCCAACCAGGATGATCGTCATCTGAAAGAGGCCGCCGAGGAACCAGAAATACGATATGCCGGCGACGGTGAGGCGCAGTGCGCGGTCGCGCCAGATGTGCCGGGTTCCGGTCCAGATTTCGGCGAAGGGATTCCAGCGCATCGGCAGGGTCGAGCCGGAGGCGGGGACCTTGCGAATGAAGACGCTGACGAGCGAGCCGAGGAGGGCGATGGCGAGCAGCGTGGCGCCCAACACGAGCGGCTCGTTTTTCCAGCGCGCGAACAGGAGCGAGCCGACGCTGGAGCCTAAAACGATGGCGGCAAAAGTCGTGAGCTCGACCAGTCCGTTGGCCCGCGTGAGCTGCGCTTCGCTCAGCATTTCGGGGAGAATGCCGTACTTGGCCGGGCTGAAAAAGTTGGCCTGCAACGCGAGCAGGAACAGCACGATCAACAGCATGTCGATGCTGCGCGCGTAGAGCGCGAGCATGCCGAAGGCCATGATGAGAATCTCAAAAGCCTTCGTGATTTGCAGGACGCGCGTCTTGCTGAAACGGTCGGCGATTTGCCCGGCGTAACCGGCAAACAGCAGGAATGGCAGAACGAAGACTGCGCCCGCCAGCGCCAGGTAGCGCGAGCCGAGCAGTTGATTGGCGGCCAGTTCGACGGCGCCCACCGAGACGATCATCTTATAAACGTTGTCGTTGAAGGCCGCCAGAAACTGAGTCCAAAGGACGGCCTCGAATCCGCCATCCACGATGAGAGCGGCGTACCCGCCGGACTCGGCTCGGGAGCTGCTCAAGGTGGCCATGCCGTCTACTATTGCATTTTGCGAGCCCTGCTTGCCGACCAGCCAGTGGATTTATATTCAATCATTTACGGATTTCGTCCGGCACGGAGTGATTCATTCTATGCATGTTGATGTACATTTTATGTATGGCAGTATTCTCCAGGCAGGATCGGCACTTCCTCGCGGCGGTGGCCCGGTTGGGCTACGGGAATCCATTTCTTCCGGAACGGATCACGTTCGAGAAGGCAGCGCTTGGCCGCGCTTTCGTCGCTGGTGGACCGGTGTGGAGCGCATCGGTAAGCGATCCGGATGCGGAGGCGCCCAACGTAATTTCGATTTACAAAAAACTGTCGGCGCTGATGGACGTGCTGCCCGCGAAGTTGGCGGCGGCGCCGGACGTGGACGAGGACGAACTGACGGCCTACGCGGAGAGCGTGCACTATCTGCTGTATCAGAAGTATTATCCGCAGTTCGTCGCGGCGCAGGGGAAATGGAAGTTCTACCGCGAGTTTCTGGCCGATTGGGAGCGGCTGTACTTTATCCCAGGCAAGCGCTTCGAAATCGGCGTCGAGCCGGCGCGGGTCTTTGCCTCGTTCCGGCAGATCCAGCGCGCGTTTCATCAGATCTACAACAACATCATCGCCAACTCGATGCCGGCGGCGCGGCTGCGCGCGAGCATCTGGCAATCGATTTTCAGTCACGACATGCGGCGCTACCGGCGCGTGCTGTACCGCAAGATGGGTGAGTTTCCGACGCTGATTACAGGTCCATCGGGGACCGGGAAAGAGCTAATTGCGCGCGCCATTGCGGGGGCGCGCTATGTGCCGTTCGACGCGCAGCGGATGGAATTCGCGGATTCGGCGGGCGAGAGTTTTCTGGCGATCAATCTCGCGGCGCTGTCGCCGACGCTGATCGAATCGGAGCTGTTCGGACACCGGCGGGGCGCGTTCACCGGGGCGATCGGGGACCGCAAGGGCTGGCTGGAGGCCTGCCCGGCGACAGGTTCAGTGTTCCTGGACGAGGTGGGCGAGATGGACCTGGCGATTCAGGTGAAGCTGCTGCGGGTGATCGAGACGCGGCGTTTCTCGGCCGTGGGCGACACCGCGGCGCGCGTGTTTCAAGGCAAGCTGATTGCGGCGACGAATCGCGATTTGCCGGCCGGAATTCGCGCCGGCCGATTCCGCGAAGACCTGTACTACCGGCTGTGCGCGGATCTGATTCAGACTCCTTCGCTGGCCGATCAGATTCGGGATTCGCCGCGGGTTTTGCACGAGTTGGTGCACTACATGACACTGCGCACGGTGGGCGAGGAGGCGGAACGGTGCCTGCCGGAAGTGGAGCAATGGATCGAAGAGAATCTGCCGGCGGGCTATGCGTGGCCGGGCAACTATCGGGAGTTGGAGCAGTGCGTGCGGAACGTGATCATCCGGCGCTCCTATCAGCCGCTGGAGCGTGCGCCGGGACCGGCGGAGGATGAGTTCTGCGAGCTTTTCAATTCGGGGCGATTGAGCGCCGAAGAACTGCTGGCGCGTTATGCGGCGCGCGTGTATCGATTGACGGGCAGCTATGAAGAAGCCGCGCGGCGCATGGGCCTTGACCGGCGCACGGTGAAGGCGAAGGTGGAATCGTACCTGGACAGCGAGGCCGCGCGGGGCAGTGGCGACGCTCGCGGGATTGCGTCGCAGGCACGCCCTGGCGCCGGTGAGGCAAGAGCCGGGATCCGGCGCTAGATCTCGACCCCATACCAGTTGTAGACCAGCGTCCGATCGGCCGCGCGCCACCTCTGCGGGGCCGTCGTCTCCATCCAGTCGAGCGGTTCGAGCCCTGGCGCCTGAGTCCGCGCCGAGCGCGCAAACGCCGCGCGAATCGCCGCGCGCTCCTGCGTGCCCGTCGCGGCCGGATCGGCCGAGACAAACAGCGGCGTGCCGCTGCGCGACACTACATCCAGCCATTGCTCGGTGAGGCGGGGCGGAATCGCGGCTGTCACCGGCACGCAGTCGGCGTCGGCGGCGAAGAATGTCCCATGCTGCGGCAGCCGGAAGGCCAGCGTATTGATGCCCATTTTGCGGGTGCGCGGCCACTCACGGCCACTCGTATCATCGCCGATCCGCTGCAGTTCGAACAGCCCCGCGCCCAAATGGCCGATGGTGTTACAGCCGATCAGCAGCGCGTCGCCCGCGGCATGGCGGATGGCCGTATACAAAGCCCGAACGATCTCGGCGGTGGTGCGCGATCGGTCGGCAAAGCGACAGGCGCTCCCGCTGAGATCCTCGGTCATCTGAAAGCCCCAGCGCGCGCAGAGGTCATAGGTCGAGTAATCGTGCTTGATCATCTCGAAGCCCCAATCGCGCAAGGTGCGGATCTCGCGTTCGACGTAGACCAACGAGTCGGGCACGCTCGGGTCGAGCAGGAAGTATTCGCTGCCGGGTTCGCCACCGGGCAATTTGCTCTTCAACCGCAACGACTCTGGGAGCTTCTCCGTAGTCAGCAACGGACGCCGCCAGATGCCCGGCCGCACGCCGCGCTGCTTCATCCCGGCCGCGAGCGCGGGCATGTCGGGGAAGCCCGAGTTAGTATGCGCCGCCGGCCCCGCGCCCTGGCGGTCCGCCTCATAGCCCATGTCGAGCACCATCCACGGGCGATTCTTCTCGGCGCCAGCAAGCTCCGCCATCAATTCCGAGTCGCGCAGCAGCGCCGTTGCCGTGAGGTTCTGGCCGTACGTGTAATACCAGTTGTTGCCACCATAGACCGGTTGAGCGGGCAGGCGCGGCTGCGCGCACATGCGTTTGCAGAACGACCGAGCGGCGCTCCATGCGGACTCATTGCCGGCGCTCTTGTAGCTGACTACCGTCGCGGCGTCCAGTTGGCGTGAGCCGAGTTCCACGCCGACACTGCCGCTGCGCACATCGAGCCATAACGTCACGCCCGCCGAATCGACTTGCCAACAGGCGAGCGCCGCCGCGCCGGTCTTTACGCCATATCCCGAAAGCGCGCGGCCGTCGCTGGCCAGGAAGTACCACGGCAGGCGCCGGTGCGGCACAATGCCGCGCCATTCAAGGTCGCCGTAGCTGCGTTCCCAGTCGTCGCCGAGGAAGCGGTAGTTGGCCGGGAATGCGCCTTTCCAGCGCAGCCCGATCCAATCGATCGCACCGCTCGGCGCGGCGACGTGGATGGCCAGTTCCGAACCTGGATGCGGTTCGGTCGTCACTACCACGTCGCGCGACTTCCACTGCGTCGCCGTGGGCGCCAGCGCCAGGCGCTCTGCGCCGCGAAACGCCGCCACCGCGTCGGGCACGCGTGCGAGTTCCGGGAGCGCGGCCGGAGTGGAATGTCTGGCGCTGGTTGGCTCGGCTGCGGGCGGCGCACTCTGCGCGGCGGCCAGCGCCGGGGTCAATAAGAAGGCACGACGGTCCATGATGAACTCCTGAAACGGTCCCGCCGCGGAATGCTCCGCGTATCAGAACTTTGTATCTTACAGCCATTCAGAATCCCAATACTCGGGACATGGCTCGCCTTGCTTTGGCGGGGAGCAGCCACCCAACTTCATCTTCTCTTGCCGTGCGTCCTCCGATGCTTGCTGTCGTACCCAATCCTCCGCGTTTTGTCGTTCACGCTTATTCGATTGCTTTCTTCTGCGGGAATCAGACCGTCCCGGTGGGGCGATGCCAAGTGGATTGGCAAGTGTGACGAGCCCGAGCCATCCCGGATGCATTTCGTCGCTGAGGCAACCACTCGGTAGTCACTGATGACACTCCGTGTTGCCGTCGCTACCTTGCGTGGAATAAACTATGGGCTCTCGTCTTCCATCCTGAATCAAAGGCTGTGAATCCGAACATGCGAATCAAGACCATCGGTTTGTTCCTTCTCATCGTTCTGCCGCTGCGCTTTGGGCACGCTCAGGGCACAGTGCCCACGTTCCAGCACAGCGTCGGCCAAGGCACTTACACTCTCGTCGGTCGCGACCCGGCACACGGCGGCGTGACTACGATTCCCACTGTGCTGGTTCCGATCACGCTCGCTTTTGACGCGGAGAAGACCGCCGGCGGACCATTCATCATGGATGCCATCCCGGACGTACCGCGCGTCCTCGGCTCGCCCGTCTTCTCCCAGTTCGCCTTCCCCTCCGGCGACACGACACAGTATGCCGATGCCATGCTTCGCGCTACTTTTCCCAAGGCTGACGGGTGGCACACCCTGCTCGGCAAGCCAGAAGTGAAGTCTATAAAGATCACCATCCCCGTCGGTTATGGTTATATCCTCACGTCAAAGCAGACCGGCCGTTCCTTCGCTGTCGTCGACGTCGAGTTTCTGCAAAAGGAACTCTTCAAGCGTCTCTCCAAACAGGACGGCAAGCTCGTCATCGCCATGACGCTTAACACGACTTATTACGCCCTCGGCGACGCAACAGTGTGCTGCTCTTGGGGGACGCATGGTGTCGACTCAACCACAGGAAACTCTTTCGTGCTTGGGTCGTATAACCACGCCGCACCCTCGGTTGTCGAAGACGATGACGTGCAACCGCTCACTCAGCAGCTCGGGGAGTTTATCAATGATCCCCTGTACGATCCACTGCTTCACGACCGCAACGTCAAAGTTCCCGGAAACACCTTCCCCAATTGGATGCGCCCCGCCTCGATGCGTCCGGGAGATCAGGGTAGCTGCGGCGGCGCCAGCGTCGCGTCCACCTACTTCCTTCTCGAACCTACAAATACAAACCTAAAGAACAACATCCCTGCATCGAAAGCCTTTATCGCGCAGGTAAATGGAGCCACCTATCACCTGCAGAACATTGCCTTGTTGCCCTGGTACACCGGCGCCTTGGAAGACCTTGGAGGTACCTATAGCTTCCCAGAAGTGCAGGCGCTCACTGACCGTTCTAAACCTTGCCCGGCACGCCGCGGACGTTCTGGCGCAGGCGATGGCGCGCCCGTGCCTGTTAAGCCCACGGTCGCGGCGGTTCCGCTGAGCGGCTCGCCTAACGGCCATCAGCTCATCGGCTACTGGGCCGGCTACGGCGCCGCGGGGTCCACGTTTTCGCTTCGCGAAGTCTCTCCGCAGTGGGACGTCATCATCGTTGCCTTCTCTACGCCAGATAAGAACGCCCCGGAAGGGACCATGCAGTTCCGTACACCGGCGGGACTTGACACTGAAAAGTTCAAGGCCGACATTGCCTACTTGAAGAGCCAGGGAAGGAAGGTTATGATTTCCCTTGGTGGCGGCGGCCAGCACTTTACGCTCGCCGATCCGAGGCGCGTTCCGAACTTCGTCTCCTCTGTCACGCGCATCGTCGCCGAGTACGGATTCGACGGCATCGATATCGACTTCGAAAGCCCGTCTCTCTCCATCGAACCCGGGGATACGGATTTCAAGCATCCCACGACGCCATCCATCGTGAACCTCATCTCCGCCTTGCGTCAGTTACACGATCGTTTCGGCCCCGGCTTTATGATCAGTCTCGTGCCCGAAGGTACGCAGATCCCTTCCGGCTACCCTAGCTATGGCGGCCAGTTCGGGTCCTATCTGGCTATAACCTACGCCATCAGGGACATCCTCTCCTTTATTGATGTGCAGGACTACAACACGCCGCCGCTGGAAGGTCTCGATGGCGAGATCTATCAACCCGGTTCCGTAGACTATCACGCCGCCATGACAGAACTCCTGCTACAAGGCTTCAACGTCGGAGGCGATCCCAAACAGTTCTTCCCACCGATTCCGGCCGGAAAGGTTGCCGTCGGCTTCCTTACCGGAGATACAACACCCACCATCGTCGGGCTGGCGATGGACTACATCATCACCGGTAAGGCGCCCGCCGGAACCAAGTACAAGTTGCACGAGCCCAGCGGCTACCCCGGCATGATCGGCGCCATGTTCTGGACTATCGACGGCGACCGCCGTGGCAATTACAGTTTTTCCAACGTTGTCGGCCCCCAACTCCACGGCTATCCGGCATCTAAGTAGTCCTTACAACATTGATGGGGAATCGCCGGCACGCATTCACGGTCGGCGGTGCCTTGTGCTTCTTGAATAGATCTCGCATCACGCCGTAATGTTGACCGAGACGGCGTCAGTTGGCGGCGCAGTCGGCGACCCGCAGAAGAGGCAGTCCGCGTGGATGAACCGACCCAGGGACTCGGCTTGACCATTGCCAAACAGATCGCGGAGCAGCACGGAGCAAGCCTTGGCGTTCGGAGCAAAGTTGGCCGGGGCTCCGTGTTCATCCTTCGTTTGCCGAAGGCCAACGACCAATCAAGCCCTTAGGCTGGGCTTTCAGATGTTCTTAAGGTCCGTGTCCCAAGCTGTCCCTTGACGGCAACGAGAGCGGTACACGCGCTGGCTTTCGAAGGTTCCCAACCACGCAACCGGGAAGGGCGGAGTGAAGAGTGTTCTTCCCGGGCCCCAAATAATACGAGTGGAAGAAGCCCAGGCGGAGGCGGCTGGATGTACAATCGGTGCTACCGTGATGACAGATTGGTAATTCTGTCTGAGAAGGCTGGAGGGTATTGAGATGCAACGAATTCACATGCTGGTTGCAGGCCTGGCGATCCTCGCGTCCGCGGGATTCGCGCAACCGGGCCCGGCGGGTCCGTACAAGGTGGTCAAGACGGTTAAGGTTGGCGGCGCGGGTGGTTATGACTATGTCTATGCGGACGTCGACGGGCGGCGTTTGTACATCCCGCGCCCCGGAAGCAGCGGCGCCCGGATCACTGTCTTCGACCTCGATTCACTGGCCCCGGTGGGTGAGATCCCCAATGCCAACGCACGTGGCGTAGCGGTCGATCCCAAGTCGCACCACGGCTTCGGCAGCAGCAAACCGGTGGTGATGTGGGATACCAATACGCTGGCGACCATCAAGACCATCAACGTGGACGGTGCACCGGACGGCATCCTGTTCGATCCGTTCAACGAGCGCGTTTACATCTTCAGCCACAGCGCACCCTACGCCACCGTGATCGATGCCAAGGGTGGATCGGTAGTGGGCACGATCGACCTCGGCGGCGGGCCGGAGCAGGCAGTCACCGACGGCAAAGGCCATATCTACGTCGACATCGAAGACAAGGACAACATCGCGGTCGTGGACGCCAGGACCCTCAAGGTGACGGCGCACTATGAACTCGCAGGCAAAGGGGGCGGCCCCGGCGGGTTGGCGCTCGATGCGGAAAATCACGTTCTGTTTGCCGCCTGTCACGATCCGGCCACGATGGTGATTCTTAGCGCCGGCGACGGCAAGATCATCACGACCCTGCCGATCGGCCAAGGCGTCGACGGCGCCGGATTCAATCCGCAAACGATGGAGGCATTCAGCACGCAGGGCGACGGCACGCTGACGGTCATCAAGGAGAACAGCCCGACCAGCTTCGTGGTCCAACAGACTGTGGAAACGAAACGCGGAGCCCGAACCATGACGATCGACACCAAGACAAATCAGATCTTCACGATCACCGGGGATTTCATCCCGCAGCCGTCAGGGCAACGCGGGCGAGGCCAGATGGTGCCAGACTCGTTCTCCGTCATTGTCATAGGGAAGTAATCCCCTTAGCTGTTGAGCCGTCCAGGGGAGCGCACTTCAAAAGGACTTTTCGCGCTAGACGGGCTTACGCCCCTCTCTCTTTTGCCCGGTATGCTTCCCTTTCGCGGCCTATCCGGTCGGCGCCGGCAGTTCTGCGATCTGGCGCACGATGCCTCCAAATAGACTGCGGGTCTGATGGTTCTCCGTAAAGGCATCGAAGGCTGGGTGGAGAAGGCTTGCCTGTGGCGTCCGCCGCCATAGCCACAAATGCCTTTGGACGAAGGGCGTTATCGGACAAATCGCGGTTCCAGCGTGCAGGCCCCCTCCCGCGCCTGGATTGCCTCCCAGCCAGGAATTGGCGGCGAGCCGGCCATTCCTGCTGGTTGCGTCACAATCCACGTCACGAAGATTCGCCTTACTGGCAAGCTTCCCTTGTATCCACTCGATTCTATTGGTCGGGGCGGGGCGATTTGAACGCCCGACCCCCTGCGCCCAAGGCAGGTGCGCTACCAGGCTGCGCTACGCCCCGACAAAGGTGGACACTTTGATCCTACCACCGGTTCCGCCGCGTTCCTGTCCCACTTCGCCGCCTATTTCACGGCTCGCAGGAGCATCGCATCAATGCGGCAGGCGTCGCGGACACGGGTCCCGCAGGCCCTGAAATTCAGGTTCTTATCGAGGCACACGCGCACTTCGCGCAGATATGTGTCGTCGCAGTAGATGGCGAAGTCCTCGGGCTTCAGCCCTGGGTTCGAGTCCGCCAGCAACCGCCGGAACTGTTGCACGGGGACCGTCAGGTTGGCGTTCGGCCGCTGATACTGTGCCGGGATCTTCAGCTTCTCGAACGCCGCGCGCGTCAGCTTGAAGAAGTCCGCGGGCGGGAGTCCGCTGCAGGTCCCGTGGGAGCCCCACTCATGCACGATCAGTTGCTCGCTGGGCATCACATCAAGCATCGAATTCGCCGTCTGCGGGTCCAGTCGCGGCGCCGGCGAACACGTACGCGGATTGTTGCCATCCTGGTTCTGCGGCCACAGGCCGTGCACTACGAATCCGTAGCGCCGGCCGGGAGCGCACTGCGGATCCTGGGGGTCGTCTCCCATGTCGGTGCAGTACTGCGGTGACCACGAGAGGCTCAGCAGGTAATAGTCGAACTTGCCGGGCGCGGTAGGCGCCTGGCGCCGCTGCGCCGTTGCGTTGATAGCACCGGCCGCGAGCAGAACTGAAATCAGAATCCCGGTCCGCATAGTCAATAACTCATCGTAGCCCGGCTTCGGACCGGCCTGCGCACGCCGGCCACCTGGGCCGGTCGCCGCGTGTCTCGCTGCTCCCCGCGTCGCCCTCCCATGCCGCGGCATCAGCCGCTTCCGATTCGCACGACCATGGCCGCGATTCTGGTGCTGGTCACTCTTCGATAGGACGAGTAAGTTACCATGACCTACATTGACCCTATGCTTCCCTACCCGCTCTATCAGGCCGTGATCCTGGCCGTAGTTCAAGGACTCACTGAGTTTCTCCCAGTCAGCAGTTCGGCCCATCTGGACCTGTTTCCCTGGCTCTTCCGCTGGGAGGATCCGGGCTTGTCGTTCGATATCGCGCTGCATCTCGGTACTCTGTTCGCGGTTCTCGCATACTTCTGCCGCGACTGGTGGCGCCTGCTGGCGCACGGATTCGGGCTTCGCTCCGGCGGCGATCCGGACCTGGATGCCAATCCACTGCTGCTGTGGCTCCTGGCGGCCGCCACCGTACCGGCCGTGATCGCGGGATTATTCCTGCATAACGCCGCCGAAACGACCTTGCGCCAGCCGCTCATTTACGGACCCATGCTCATCGCCGTCGCGCTGCTGATGTTGTGGGCGGAATACGTGGCGCGGCAAGACCGGGGCATCCGCTCGATCGGCTTGTGGGACTCGATTTACATCGGCGTAGCCCAGGCCGTCGCTCTGATTCCCGGCGTCTCGCGCAGCGGCATTACGATCTCCGCCGGTTTGTCCCGGGGCTATGATCGGGCCTCGGCCGCGCGCTTCTCGTTTCTGCTTTCGACGCCCGCCATCGCCGGCGCGGCTGCGATGACCGCGTACAAGTTGCACAAGGCCGGTGGGATTCCGCCGCGGATGCACACCGCTTTTCTCGTCGGATTCCTGGTCAGCGCCCTGACCGGAACCGTGGTGGTCGCCTTCCTGATGCGCTTTTTGCGCCACCACACAATGCGGATTTTTGTTTTATATCGCGTCGTGCTTGGTATACTAATAATCGCTCTAGCTCTCTTCCGCCGGTAAGGCGGCATGAGAATTGCGTCTCTGGCAAGGCTCCCGCGCGTCCGGGAAGTGATTGGGCTGTTGTGCCTCGTCGCCTCGATTGCGTTGGTGCTAGCTCTGCTTACATTCAATCCGGCCGATCCGTCCTGGAACACGGCTTCCCCAGCCGATCCCCCGCACAACGCCATCGGACGCGTGGGCGCCTCCATCGCCGACTTCGGCTACCAATCGTTCGGCCTATCGCTATGGCTTCTGCCGTTCGTGCTGCTCGTCGCCGGCTGGCGATCGCTGCGGCTGCGACCCGTCGGGCCGCCCATCGCCCGCGGAATCGGTTACGGCCTCGCCGCCGTTGCGGTCAGCGGCTTGCTCGCGCTCGGCGGCCCATACTTCGATTGGCGCGGCTCTTTTGAAATCGGCGGTGCGGCCGGGTTGCTCGTCTCCACCACCCTGTTGCGATATTTGAATCAGGCCGGTACCTTGCTGCTGCTGGGCGCGGTTCTGCTGGTCGCCCTGTACCTCATTACCAGCTTCTCCGTGGATGGCTTCTCCCGGGGGCTGGCTCTGCAACTCAGCACCGTGCTGCCCATTCGCCGCCGGGTGGTCCGGGACGACGAGCTCGCCGAGAGTCTCCAACCCACGTTGGAACCGGATGGCGCGCCGCGCCGCAGTCGCCGCAAGGCCGTTCCCGAGTTGGAACCTGTTGCCGCCGCCTTCGTGCCGCCGGGGCTTGAAAGCGACATCGCCGCCTATGCCCAGCCCACCAACGGCGACGCCTACGCCTCCTCGCCCGCGGCGCTGTTCCCGCGGATGTCCACCGCCGCCAGGCTCCCCGCCGCGGCGCCCGAGCCGGCCCCGGTTGATTTTCCCGAGGAATTCGACGACACGCCGCCGTGGGAGCCCGACATCCCCATTCACGCCATTGAGGACCAGCCGCCGCCGCGGCCCGTCGAGCCCCTGCGCGCGAAGCCCGCGCCAGCCGCGCCCGATCCGCCGCCCGTCGCCGAGTGGGCATTGCCTCCCACGACTTTGCTCAACCAGGCGCCCGAGCGGGAAGGCTACGACGGCCTTGAACTCAAAGAGGTCGCTGCTCGAATCAAAGCCAAACTGGAAGAGTTCAACGTCTTCGGCAGTGTGGTCCAGATCAACCCCGGTCCGGTCGTCACCACGTTTGAGTTCAAGCCCGATGCCGGCGTGAAAATCGCCCGCATCACCACCCTCAGCGAGGATCTGTGCCTCGGCCTGCAGGCCGAATCCATTCTTATCGAGCGCATTCCCGGCAAGCCCACCGTGGGCATCGAAGTCCCCAACACGCGCCGCGAAACCATCAGCCTGCGCCAGATTCTCGAGTCCGACGAGTTCCACGAAGCGCCCGCCCGGCTGGTCTTCGCTCTGGGCAAGGACATCAGCGGGCGCATCCGCATCAGCGAGCTCGAGAAGATGCCGCACCTGCTCATCGCCGGTTCCACCGGCTCGGGCAAGAGCGTCATGCTCAACACGCTCATCATGTCGACTCTCCTCAGGTCCAACCCCGACGAAGTGCGCATGATGCTGATCGATCCCAAGCGCGTCGAGTTGGGCATTTACGACGGCATTCCGCACCTTCTCACGCCCGTTATCACCGAGCCCAAACGCGCCGTCAACGCGCTCCGCAATGCAGTGCTAGAAATGGAGCGCCGGCTCAAGCTGCTGGCCAGCTACGGCGTTCGCAATATCGATCAATTCAATCGCAAGATGCGTCAACTGGCCACCCGCCCGCTGTCGCTGTTCCCCGATGCCGCCGAACCGGCCCCGGACCTGGATAAGCCGCTGCCTTACATCCTGATCGTCATCGACGAACTCGCCGACCTCATGATGGTCGAGCGCGCCGGCGTCGAGGAGTCCGTCATCCGTCTCGCCCAGATGGCGCGCGCCGTCGGCATCCACCTCGTGCTCGCCACCCAGCGCCCGTCGGTGGACGTGATCACGGGTCTCATCAAAGCCAATTTCCCGGCGCGCATCAGCTTCCGCGTCGCCACCCGCGTCGACTCGCGCACGGTCCTCGATGTCATGGGCGCCGAGCACCTGCTGGGCAAAGGCGACATGCTCTTCCTGCCGCCGGGCACCTCGCGCCTGCTGAGAGTCCACGGCGCTTTCGTCACCGAGACCGAGATCACCAATGTCGTCGATTTCTGGCGCCAGCAGGCCCGTCCCGATTACGATCAGACTTTCCTGCTGACCCCGCCCAGCGAGGACGGCGCCGAGGATCCCGAGGACATCGACGCCGAGGAAGACCCGCTGTATCGCGACGCCGTGCGCGTGGTCTGCGAGATGGGCAAAGCCTCGACTTCGATCCTCCAGCGCTACCTGCGCCTGGGTTACGGCCGCGCCGCCCGCATCCTCGACCAGATGCAGCGCGATGCCATTATCGGCCCGCCCGACGGCTCCCGGCCGCGTGACATTCTCCGCCGTCCGGACTGGCTGGACGCGCCCGGCGATTGAGTTTTGCGTTCAAACGCTTGCCCGGAAGGCCGTCCTGAGCCTCGGTCTTCCGGGCTTTTTCGCCTCCCATCGAATTGCCATACCCGCTGCGCCCGCCGGTCATAGCCTCTACACACAAACTGGCGACCTTGTCATTAGCGCGGAGTGTGCGACACTACCGAGGACCACTCTTCATGACGCCAACTCCCCGCTCCGTGCCCCCGGAAGGTGTCCCGCTATTGCCGGTCATTCGCTGGGCCTGCGCGCACCCGGTGGAACTCTTCATCCGCCGCTGGAACTGGAAGTCGGCCCTGTTCAGCGCGCTCTTCCGCGGCGGCATTTTCTTCGCCGTCAACCTCAAAGCCGGGTGGCGCGCCGCGGTCGGGGCCATGCTCGCGGAGTTCGCCTGGCGCACCGCCACCAGCGGTGGTTGGGGCGCCGTGACGCAGATGCTGCGTAAGGTCAAGCCGGAATGGCAGGCCGTACTCGGCGTCATGCTGTTCGTCCCCGCCGTCTCGCACAGCATGGAATTCACCATCCACTACGCCCGCGGCACGCCCATGTTGGCCCGAAGCATTTTCGTGTCGATTTGTTTTACGCAGATTTCGAATCTGTTCAACCTTTATGCCATGCACAAGGGCGCGTTGATCGTCGGCGTCGGAGCCCGGCCGCTGGGCGAAGACATGCGCCGCGTTCCCACGCTCATCGGCGGTTTCCTGCTGGTCCTGCCGCGCATGGTTGGCCGCGCCCTGGCCGAAGCGCTGCGCAACGAAGGAGCCTGACTGATCGCACGAAGTCACTCCAACTGACCACCGCCTGGCACCCCGCCCTGGGTGGGTTAGCCGATCGCCGGGTGGCGAGGACGTCCTTTCCTTTTCCAAACGGGAATGGCCGCCTCCAACCACCTCCCCCAACTCGCTTGACACTCGGGCGTACGCTCAATGTAGCCAGCCGCCTGGAACGCGCGCTGGCCACGTTCTTTGACAATCGCGAATGTTTAGCGAATATCCACAGGGTAAGCCAATCATTCTAGTAAGCAAAATCGACAATTGGCTTTGTTCCTCACTTTTTGTTTTTCACGCTCCGGTCCGGAGCGCGTGCGCCTGATCGCCAGAGCGCACTTCCTGCGTTTCCGCGACCCCGCCTTGCCGCCCTCCGCCACGCCAGTTGTGGTGTCGTTAATGTTTAATAAACGTATTGCAATCAATAGTTTACGATAAATTAACCGGCTCCTCGATGACCCCTCCGTCAGGTATTACAAAGTTCATACAATGCGGCCCCGGGAATCATGAAACGATGGGCGCAGGATGGGCTATCTTCCGACGATCATTCAGGGCGGCATGGGCGCCGGCGTCTCGGACTGGCGCCTGGCTCGGGCCGTCTCCCGAACCGGGCAGCTCGGCGTCGTCTCCGGCGTTGCCCTGGACACAATCTTCGCCCGGCGTTTGCAGGACGGCGATCCCGGTGGCCGCATGCGCCATGCCCTCGACCATTGCCCCTTTCCGCGCCTGGCCGAACGCATCTGGAATTGGCTTTACATCCCCGGTGGCAAGAGCGCATCGGCGCCTTATAAGAGCCTCCCCATGCAGGTCAAGGACGGCCCGCGCGAAATGCGCGAACTGTGCCTGGTGGCCAATTTCGCCGAGGTCTTCCTGGCTCGCGAAGGCCACCGCAACCCGGTTGGTATCAATTACTTAGAAAAGGTGCAACTAACGCACCTGGCTTCCATTTACGGCGCCATGCTGGCCGGCGTCAGCTACGTCCTGATGGGCGCCGGCATCCCGCTCCGCATCCCCGGCGTCCTCGACCGTCTGGCGCTCCACCAGCCCGCCACTTACCCGCTCGAAGTGGACGGCGCCGGCGAAACCGACGACACCACCATCCGCTTCGACCCGCGCGACTACATGGAGTGCGATCTCCCGCCGCTCGTCCGGCCCACGTTCCTAGCCATCATCGCCTCCAACCTGCTGGCCACGGTCATGCTGAAGCGCGCCGACGGCCGCGTCGACGGTTTTGTGATCGAAGGCCCCACCGCCGGCGGCCATAACGCACCGCCGCGTGGCAAGCTCGTGGTCGACGAACAGGGAGAGGCCGTCTACGGCGAGCGCGACCGCGTCGATCTGGCCAAGATCCGCGAACTCGGGCGCCCCTTCTGGCTGGCCGGCGGTTACGGTTCGGCCGAAATGCTCTCCGAGGCTCTGAACGCCGGGGCTGCCGGCGTCCAGGTTGGGACGCCATTCGCCTATTGCGCCGAGTCGGGCCTGGATGGCGAGATCAAGCACAACCTGCTCGCCGCCGTGGCCGCGGGCGATGCCCGCGTGATCACCGATCTGGCCGCCTCGCCCACCAGTTTCCCATTCAAAGTCACTGTCTTGGAAGATTCCTTGTCCGACCCCGAGGTCTATCGCAGCCGCCGCCGCGTGTGCGATATCGGCTACCTGCGCACAGCCTATAAGACCCCCGAAGGCCGCCTCGGCTACCGCTGTCCGGCCGAGCCCATCGCCACCTACCTTGCCAAAGGTGGCAAGGAAGAGAACACCGTTGGCCGAAAGTGCCTTTGCAACGCCTTGATGGCCAACATCGGACTGTCCCAGATCCGCGCCGGCGGCTACGTGGAACGCGCCCTGGTGACATCCGGCAACGACCTGACTGGATTGACCCGCTTCCTGCCGCCGCAAGGCCTCTTTTACACCGCCGCCGAGGTCGTCAACCGCCTGCTCCACGGCTGCCCGGCACTGGAACTCGATCCGGCCCACGTCCTGGTGGCCTGAAATACCTGCCTCGTGCGCAACTCCGGCGCGGAATCGAGCTGCGGCTATTCTATACTGGGACTGAACCGTCAGGGCGCTGCGCTGGCCCTGAATTCGGTTGACTGCCGGGCAGTCATCGCTGCCGGCATAGCGCCAGGCCGCTCCGCCTGCCAGAGCCATGCGGCCAATGTCCTGCTGTGGAACTCGGAGATTTCCAGGCTTCGCGCTCGAAGCACTCCGCCCCGCGGGACCAGCATTAATCCAGACCGGTTCCGCGTTTGTGTTGCGCGATCCGGACCTGTCTTGGTTGAATTCGTAACGCGAGTGCGGCGTGGGGCGTCCAAACCAGGGTAAAACCCGGCGCTCCGGCGCGCGCGTGTCGGTCTGCGGCACGGCGTCGGCGGGGCTCTCGGGAGTGCACCGCTTTCGGGATGCTCACCAGCGGCTTCGGCCATCGCGGCTGCGCGGGGCCGGTCTTGAGCGGCCGGACAGTTCCGGCCGGCGTCAGTGGGTTATAATGCGCGTCAGCAAGCCTGTTCTTGAAAAGGCTAATCGACCGGCCCCAGCCGGCGCAATCTGAGTGAACGAAATCAAAGCCATGCGAACCATCACTTCTGTTTTTCTCCTGTTCGGTTTCACGCTGCTCGCGGAGGCGCAGCAACCCGTCCGTTACATCGTCGAGCTGCAGAACCAGCCGGTCTTCGCGGTGAGCAATCGCACCCGCTCAGCCGCTGCCGCGTCGTCCCCCGCGCAGCGCAATGTCAGCTCGGCCGTCGAGTTCAACCTGCCGGCCCGCGCGCGGCTGCTCTCTGCCGATGATGCCGAGTCCGCAGCCATCACCGCGACCGCCAGCCGGCCCTCCCCGCAGGAGCAAGCGGTCGTGCTCGCGCTCGTCCAGCGCCAGCAGGCCGACTTCGATACCCATGCCGCCGCCTTGGGTTTCAGGTCGATCCGCCATCTCGCGCACGTCGCCAATATCGTCGTGGTCGAAGGCGCTCCGGGCAGCGAAGCCACTTTGCGCGGCTTGCCGAATGTAAAACGCGTGGCCCGGGAACGCGTTTACCATGCGAACTTCGATGCCTCCATCGCGCTCCATCAGATTGACTCTGCCTGGGCTGCCATCCCCGGCGCCACCTACAACCCCGCCAATCCTTCGGCCGGGGTTTGGAACCCCGCCGGTCACGGCGTGAAGATCGGCATCATTGACACCGGCATCGACGGCACGCACCCTGCATTTAAGGCCCCCAGTATGACCGCGCCCGCCGGCTTCCCCAAGTACAGCAGCGAGAGCAGCGCTGCGGCCACGATCAACCAGTCCATCATCAGCGGTAAAATCATCGTCGCCCGCTCCTACGGCGGTCAGGGCGCCCAGGACGTCGACGGACACGGCACCGCCGTGGCGCAGCTCGCCGCCGGCGTGTTCATTCCGTCCGGCAACACGGCGTCGGCGAACGGAACGCTCGCCAGCCCGGTCGGCATGACTCTTAGCGGCGTCGCGCCCGCCGCCTGGCTCGGCATCTACGACGTGGACTCGCAGTTGGACGGATCCTACTCCGACGCCGACATCCTCTCGGCGCTGAACGATTGCGCCCTCGATGGCATGGACGTCGTCAGCATGAGCTTCGGCTCGCCCGACTACGGCGGCAGCGCCGATCCCCTCAACCAGGAGTACAACGCTGCTTTCGATGTTTTGAAGAACCTGGGCACGGTGATGGTCGCCTCTGCCGGCAACGACGGACCTGATTCCAACTCCGTGGCCGCCCCGGGAGTGGACCCCGACGTCATCGCCGCCGGCGCCCAGCAAAGTACTACGTTGCTCGGCGATACCAACATCACCGCCTCGAATATCACCACCCCGATCGAGGCTGGGGCTGCCGACAACAATACCGATATGGTCCCCGCGCTCACCGCGCCGCTGGCCGATGTCACCAAGTGGGATTCCACCGGCCTCGGCTGCACCAGCCTCCCCGCTGGCGTCGCTGCCGGCAAGATCCTGATTGTCCAGCGCGGCACCTGCAATTTCACGGTGAAAGTGCAAAACGCCCAGACTGCCGGCGCGGCCGCCCTGATCGTTTATAACCAGTCCGCTCCCACCGATGGCTACGGCCCCAACGCGCTCCTTTACATGGCACTCGACAGCGCCGTCAGCCCGGCCGCCCTCGCCAATTTCCCGGCCATCTTCGTCGGCTACAGCGACGGTCAGACGCTGCGCACGAATCTGCAGAATGGGGGCGCCTCTTATGCGGTCACGGCCCAGTTCGGGCTCACCACCGGCGATCCCCGCCAGATCGCCGATTTCAGTGCCCGCGGCTCCGATGCCGATCTCGCCATCAAGCCCGAGCTCGTGGCTGTCGGCAACTCCATAGTCACCGCCTATTGCACCGACGAGACTCTCTACCAAACCAGCAACACGTGCTCGGTCTTCGGCTACCTGTTCTGGGACGGCACCAGCTTTGCCTCGCCTTTGACCGCCGGCGCCGTCGCCCTGATCAAGTCTGCGCGCCCCAACCTCGACGCCAACGACTACCGCTCCCTGGTGGTCAACACGGCCTCGCCGATGCTCGATCCCGGCGGCAATACCTGGCCCGTTCAGACGGCCGGCGCGGGCTCGCTCGACGTGTTGCGGGGTGTCCAGTCCACCGTCACCGCGAATCCCGTCACTCTCAGCTTTGGTACCGCCGGCTCAACCGTCCCGACCACCCAGGAGATCACGCTGAAAAATGTCGGCTCGGCGACCACCACCTACAACCTGACCTACGAGGGCATGAGCGTCGCCGCGCCATCGGGCCAGACGGTCGTCGCGGTCACCGTCAGTTGGGGCGCGGGCTCCGCCACGCTGCTGTTCCCGGCCTACAACGCCGCTGCCACTTCCGTATACACGAGCGCGGTTCCCGCAACGCCGAAGCTTTCGGTCGATTCGCTCACTCTGGCTCCTCTCGCGACTGCCAACGTCGCCGCTACTATGCCCACCGCGGGCCTCGCCGCCGGCCTCTACCAGGGCTTCATCGATGTCACCCCTGCCGGCCTCAGCTCGCCCCAGGCCCGCATCCCCTATTGGTACGCCGTGCCCGCCGCGGCCCCGACCCAGATCGCTTTCGACCTCACCCCGCTCGACATCAGCGTGGCGTCTGGTGGAACCGGAACGATAATCCTGCGTTTCGTCGACAATAGCGGCGTGGTCTTCCCGGCGCCCGGCACGATCACGGTCACCGAGACAGCCCCTGTGCCTGCCACGGGCCAGGCCACTCTTTCCACCCCCTACCCGGCCTATTCGGGCAGTGTCACTTTCCCCAACGTCTGGCTGATCGACATCACCCTCCCCTTCGCCGACCCCGGAGGGACGACCTACACCTTCAACGTGCAGTCCGGCAGCGTGAGCGGCACTTTCACCGTTGTTTCCTATTGAGCTCCGGCCATTTCCCCTCGGCTCGGGAGCGGCGCACCGCGCCGCTTCCGCCCGGGGGGATCCACGCTCAGTGCGCGTTCACCCACTTCGCGATGTCTCTGATCGCTTCCGCCGCGACATGCCTGGGCTGCATGTACTCGGAGGGTGTGCTCTTGCCGCTGCCTTCCACGAACAGGTGGTTCAGCGCCGGATAGCTCTTCAACTCGACGTCCTTGCGCCCGCCCAGCGCCGCTTTCCAGCCGGCGAAATCCACCATCGATACCTGGTAATCGCGCTCGCCCTGCAGTATCAGCAGCGGCACGTGCAGCGATGCCGCCACCGCCGCCGGATCGTAGCCCCGCAGCGCCAGCAGGTAGTGCGGCGGCATGCCTAATAGCGTCGGCCCGTCCTCCTGGCCCGGCTTCAGCGCCTTGAGCGCCGCCACGTCCCGGCGGATCTCCTCCAGCTTCTTCTGGCCTTCCTTCCGGGCCTCCTCCGACTGACCCGACTGCAGTGGAATGAGGTACTCCACCTGCTCCAGCACCACGTCTTCCAGCGGCCGCGTGATGCCCGCCATGGCAATGCCGCCCGCCGCCTTGGGGTCCTGTTGGAGAATCATCGGCAGCACGTACGCGCCCAGGCTATGCCCGAGGATGAACACGCGCCGCGGATCCACCTCCGGCTGGCTGCCGAGCACGGCCGCGGCCAGCACCGCGTCGTCCACCGTCTCTTCCTGCACGGTCAGGTTCTTCATCCCGACCATCTGTGCCCCGTGAACCTTGGTGCGCTTGTCGTAGCGCAGCACCGCGATGCCCGCCGAGGCCAGGCCCTCGGCCAGGTCGCGAAATGGCCGGACCTCGTACACGGTTTCGTCGCGGTCGTTCGGCCCCGAGCCGTGCACCAGCACCACGCCCGGCACCGGCCCCTGCGCCTTGGGTAGCGTCAGCGTGCCCGGCAGCTTCCACTCGCCCGCGCCCACCGTCACTTCGCGTTCGGTAAACGTCGCCGGCTTGCTGTAGGCCGGCCGCTGCCAATCCACCGCCGGCGACTGTCCCGGCTTCATGTACAGCCCGCCGATCTGCCCGGCATCGTTCACCGAAATCGTGAAATCGATCCACTGGGCCGCGAATTTGGCCGGCAGCACGACCACCGTGTATGGGCCCGCTTTGCTGAAGCTGGGTTTTCCCGTCTCCAATATTTTGCCCAGCGGCTTCAGGCTGGGTCCCACCTTGTTCCGCCAGACGTCGACGGGCGCGGCCTTTTGCATCTCCGGCGTAAACATCGCGAACAGGCCCTCGTAATTCTCCGCCACCAGCAGGGCTACGGCCGCGCGCGCCCGCTCCTCGGGCGGCTTAGCCGGCGTCTGGGCCGCTGCGGGCGTCTGCCCCGCTTCGGCCGGCCGGCATTGGGTCAGCAGCAGCAGCGCCGCGCCGAGTCCCGCTTTACACAACAGTCTGGCAAACATGATCCTGCTCCTTGATCGACGATCCACGATACGCTTCATTTGCGCCGGCCTGGGACGGGCCTCCCGCCCGTGCAATGCCCGCCCCTCAGCCGCGCGCGGGTTACTGCTTCGGGGCCGGCGCGGCTGGCTCCGGCGGCATCAACGTGTTCTTGATGCTGGCCATGCCCATCATCCCACCCAGGCCCATCGTCTCCACCGCCGAGGAGGGTACGATGACCATCGAACCCTTCTCCTTAATCGCCTCGTACAGCATGTTCATGGCCCGCAGGTGCAGTGCGATCGGGTTGTCCCGGTACATCTCCGAGGCCTTGGCGAACTTCTCGCTGATCTCGGTCTCGGCCGTGCTCAGAATGATGCGCGCGTGCCGCTCCCGCTGCGCTTGCGCCTCGCGCGACATGGCGTCCTCCAGGCCCTGCGGAATCTGCACGTCGCGGATCTCCACCGACTGCACCGTCACGCCCCACGGGTTGGTCTTGGCGTCCAGGATCTTCTGCAACTCGCGCCCCAGCGACTCGCGGTCCGTCACCATGTCGGTCAGCATGTGCCGCCCGATCGACTCCCGCAGTCCCGTCTGCGCGCTCAGTTGGATCGCCGAAACGAAGTCCTGCACCTCCAGAATCGACTTCTCGGCGTTCCACACCAGCCAGAACACGATCGCATCCACGAACACCGGCACCGCGTCCCGCGTCAGCGTCGACTCCGCCTTCACCTCCGTCACCCGGATGCGCTGATCGACGAACAAGCTGACCGTGTCGATGATCGGAACGATCATGAACAACCCCGGCCCGCGCAGGCCCCGGTACACGCCCAGCCGCAGCAACGCGGCCTTCTCCCACTGCGTCGCCACCTTGATCGAAAACAGCAGGTAGGCGCCAATGAAAGCGAACGCGATCATCGGCCACGGCTGCTGCAGCCACGCCGTCAGTGCGCCGCCCGCCGCCAGCGCGAGCACGAACGCCGTGATCCCGATTTCGCTCACCAGTTGCGTGCGCGTCACTCTTGCGCCCGGCACGCTTGTCAGGCCAGTAATAGTCGGCATACTCAATCCCTCCTCGGGTCCTCGACCGGCAACAGATCTCCTAGCCGCGCCATCAACTCGGGCACCGAGAAGCCCTCGGCGCCGGCGCGGGCGGCGCAGTCCGCGGCCAGCCGGTCCAGCCGCGCCTCCCGCTCCGCCTGGTTCAGTTCCACCTGTTTGAGCGTCACGAACGTGCCGATCCCCTGCTGGGTCGTAATTACCCCGCGCAGCTCGAGCTCGCGGTATGCCCGCAGCACCGTGTTGGGGTTGATCGCCAGATCGACCGACGCCTGCCGCACGGTCGGCAATTGCACCCCGCCCACAAGCGCGCCCGTCGCCACCGCCCGCAGAACCTGGTCGATAATCTGGCGGTAAACCGGAACGCCACTCGCCAGGTCGAGCTTGAACTCGAATTGGTCTGGCTTAGTCATCTAGTCAACTAGTACACTAGATCAACGACACAGTCAAGGAAAATCTGCGAGTATTGGCTGCCGACTTTTTCTAAACCAGTTTCAGAGCAAGTGCAGACCGTCGCTTCTGGTGGGGCAGGTCTCCAGACCTGTGCGCGACCTCCAGGTCGCGCCTTGGCCGGACCTGGAGGTCCGGCCGCAGACGTGGACGTCTGCCCCACCTCGGTTCACGAGAACTCTGAAACTGGCCTAAGCACACTCCTCCCTCTACGGTCGGACGTGTGCCGGCAGCGGAGGTGCGGTCCTCAATTGGTCAGCGTGTCGAGAAGCTGCCCTTGGGGGGAGTAGAGCTCCAGTTGCAGCGCCGGCTGGCCCAGGACGTGCGTCGAGCAACTCAGGCACGGGTCGAAGGCGCGGATGACGGCCGAGACCCGGTTGAGCATCCCTTCTTCGATGTGCGTCCCTTTCACGAAGCGCCGCGCCACCTGCTCGACGGCGTGGTTCATCGCCAGGTTGTTGTGGCCGGTGGCCACAATCAGGTTGGCCTTGGTGATCGAGCCCGCTTCGTTCACCTGGTAATGGTGGATCAGCAGGCCGCGCGGCGCCTCGATGATGCCCACGCCCTCCAGCGAGTTCACCTGGGCGCGGGCGCGAATGCGAGTTGAGAGGATGTCGGGATGATGCAGCAGCAGCTCCATCTTCTCGATGCCGCGCAGCGCCTCCACCAGCCGGGCGTAGTGGAAGAAGAAGGCGCTCTGGGCCGGGTAACCGTCGCGCTGGCGGTACTCCGCCAGTTCCGCGTCCGCCAGCGGCGTGCCGCACTTCGGGGCCACGTTCAGCCGCGCCAGTGGGCCGACGCGGTAGATCCCCGCCGGGTAGCCGCGGGGGATGAAGTAGGGCGCCTTCAGGTACGAGAATGGCACCGCGGCTTCGCCGATGTAATCCGAGTATTCGATCGGATCGTCGAAGCTGGCCAGCGGCGCGCCCTTCTCGTCGACGAACGAGACCGTGCCGTCGTACCAGTTCATCGAACCATCGCGCGTCACCAGACCGGCGTACGCGGTGGGTTCGTTATCGAAGCTGTCGATCTCGGCCGCGAACCCGTCCAGCACGCCTTTGAACATCTGCAACGTGCGCCGCACGATGGAGCGGGCGATGGGCAGCTCGCCCAGAATCGCGTCGCGGCTCTCCTGCTTCAGCGGGGCATGCACGCCCCCGGGCACCACCCACGCCGGGTGAATGCGCTCGCCGGCCAGACGCTCGATGGCCAACTGGCCGAACTTGCGCAGCGCGATGCCGTCGCGAGCCAGTTCGGGATGCTTTTCGAGCACGCCCAGGATGTTGCGCTGCGCCGGGTCGCTGTCCATGCCCAGCAGCAGATCGGGCGCCGAGAGATGGAAGAAGCTCAGCGCGTGCGACTGGACGAACTGCGCGCAGTGCAGCAGCTCGCGCAGCAGTTTGGCCGCCGGAGGGATGCGCACGGCCATGATCGCATCGCAGGCCTTCGAACTCGCCAGCAGGTGGCTCACCGGGCAGATGCCGCAAATGCGCGCCGTGATCGAGGGCATCTCGTAGTACGGCCGGCCCTCGGTGAAGCGCTCGAAGCCGCGCACCTGGGTCACGTGCAGCTGCGCGGAATTGACCTCGCCGGCGTCATTCAACTGGATGGCGATCTTGGCGTGGCCCTCGATGCGCGAGACGTGCGGAATGACGATTCGTTGCGCCATGGCTTCCCTCTCCTATCCGAACTTGACCTGGCCCGTCAGGTCGATCTTGTGGCCATCCAGCAGCTCTTTGAGCACGAAGGCGATGGCATCCGGCTTGGGCGGGCAGCCCGGCACGTGCAGATCCACGCGCACGCTCTCGTGCAGCGGACTGGCATGCCGCAGCAGCGCCGGAACGCCGTCCTTGGGCACGCCGGGCGCGGTCGTGACCCCCTGGATGTAGATGCTCTCGAGCAGCTTCTTCACCGGAATGTTATTGCGCATCGCGGGCACGTTGCCGGTCACCGCGCAGTCGCCCAGCGCGACCAGGAACTTGGTCCGCTGGCGGATCGTCTGCAGCAGCTTCAGATCGTCCTGGCTGCTGACCGCGCCTTCCACCAGCGCCACGTCCACGTTTTCGGGGAACTCCTGGGCGTCCACCAGCGGGCTGAAGACCAGCTCGATGCGCCCCGCGAGCACCGCCAGCGCCTCGTCGATGTCGAGCAGCGACATGTGGCAGCCGGAGCAGCCGTCCAGCCACGCCGTCGCCACCCGCGCTTTGGCCGCCGTCGTTACGCTCACAGTGCACCTCCCCGCGTTTCGGCCAGCCGGCTGACGGTCTGGCCGCGTTTGATCATCTCCTCGACCGCGCAGCCCTTTTCGGCTAGCGCGCCGGTCGGGCAGACCTGCACGCACTTGCCGCAACTGGTGCACGAGGTGGCCTGCCCCCAGGGCTTGTTCAACTCACACACCAGCCGTGAGGCCACGCCGCGCGACATCATGTCCCACACGTGCGCGCCTTCAATCTCGGCGCACACGCGGATGCAGCGCGCGCACAGGATGCAGCGGTTGTGGTCCAGCACGAAGCGCGGGTGCGTGGTATCCACCGGGAACGACCGGTAGCTGTAGGCGTAGCGGACATGCGTGACGCCGAGCTTCTGGGCCAGCGTCTGCAGCTCGCAATGGTTGTTGGATACGCACACCGCGCAGATGTGATTGCGCGCCGCCAGCAACAGTTCGACCACCATGCGGCGATACGATTTCAGCCGCGGCGACTGCGTCGTCACCGACATGCCGTCCTGGGCCGGCGTGGTGCAGGAGGGCAGCAGGCGGTTTACGCCCGCCAGTTCCACCGCGCACAGCCGGCAGGCTCCCACCGGCGACAGGCCCTTCATCTGGCACAGGCCGGGAATCGGCTTGCCGGCCGCCTCGGCGGCCTCGAAGATCGTATGTCCCTCTTCTACGCGGACCAGTTCGCCGTCAATGCGCAGCGAGATCATATTTGGCATGGCGTTGTCTCCGTGATCGTCATAGGTCGCCTCCGGGGCCTAGTCGCCGTTGCGGACGTCGCACCGCAGGCACCGGCAGGTTTCCTCCATCGCCTCGACGGGCGTCAATCCGATGGTGGCCTCGTCGAAAGTCTTCGAGCGGCGTGCCGCGTCCATCTCGCTTACGTGGTGGCGGGGGCTCTCGCTGGGGTGCGCCGGAGGCGTCTGGGCGTATTCGAACTCCGGCCAGAGCTGCTGCCAGCGCCGCTCGCCGGTCAGGCGCTGGTCGATGTTGCGCGCGGCCTTCTTGCCATAGCCCATCGCATTGGAAACGTTGGATGCGCCGGTGATCAGGTCGCCGCCGGCGTAGAAGTTCTTGCGGCTGGTCTCGAGCGAGTAGCGGTCCACCTCGAGCATCGTGCCGCTCTCCTGCAGCTTGAGGCCGCTGGCTTTGACGAAGTCCAGATCGACCGTCTCGCCGACCGCCAGAATCACGGTGTCGCACTCGAAGCGGACGATCTCTCCGGTCGGCACGGGGCGCCGGCGGCCCGTCGCGTCGTACTCGCCCAGCCGCGTCTTCACCGTCTCGATGGCCTTTACCCGGCCCTCGGCGTCGCCGATGATGCGGTGCGGCGCGGCCAGGAAGACGATCTTCGCGCCTTCGGCCTCGGCGGCTTCGGTTTCTTCCGGAATGGCCGGCATGTCCTTGCGTTCGCGGCGGTAGAGAATCGTGACCTCCGCGCCCAGGCGCAGCGCCGTGCGGGCCGAATCGATGGCCGCGTTGCCGCCGCCGATCACGGTCACTTTGCGTCCGATCGCGACCGGCTGTTGCTTGGCCACTCCCTCCAGGAACAGCAGCGCCGGCATCACCCCGGCCAGTTCCGTGCCCGTCAGGTAGACCCACGACTCTTTCCAGGTGCCGATCGACAGGAACACGGCGTCATATTCGCCGGCCAGGTCGTTCAGCATCACATCCCGTCCGACCACGGTGTTGAAGACGAACTTCACGCCGGCGGCTTCAATCACGCCGATCTCGCGGTCCAGAGCGTCCTTGGGGAGCCGGTAGTCGGGCAGGGCATAACGCAGCATGCCGCCCGCCATGGCGTTGGATTCGTAAACCACCGCCTCATGGCCCAGCAGGGCCAGATAGTAGGCGCAGGCCAGGCCCGTCGGTCCCGCGCCGATCACGGCGATGCGTTTGCCCGTCGGCGGCTTGCGGCAGGCCAGCAGCCGCTCGATGGCGCGCGCATACAGGGCGTCGTCGGAGAAGGCCGAATCGGCGATGAAGCGGTGCACGTCGCGCATGTTCACTGCCGCATCGATGCCCACGCGGCGGCAGCGGTTATCGCACGGATGCTGGCACACGCGGCCGGTCGAGGCCGGCAGCGGATTGTCGAGAATGACGCTCAGGAAGGCGTCTTCCAGCTTGTCTTCCTTCAGCAGTTCGAGGAAGCGCGGGATGTTCATGTGCAGCGGGCACGAGTTCTCGCACGGGCTGAGCGCCAGCTCCTCGCACACGCCGGCGCGGCAGCGCTTGGCCCGCAGGTGGTCTTCGAATTCGCTGCGGAAGTGCCGCATCGTCGTCAGCACCGGATTGGGCGCGGTCTGGCCCAGACCGCACAGCGACATGTCGCGGATCATGCGGCTCAGCTCGTCCAGCGTCGCGAAGTCCGCTTCGCTGGCTTGGCCGCAGGTGAACTTGTTCAATATGTTGAGCGCCTGGTCCAGGCCGGCGCGGCAGGGCACGCACTTGCCGCACGATTCCGAATGCGTGAACTCGACGAAGTAGCGCGCCACATCCACCATGCAGTTGTCTTCGTCCATCACCACCATGCCGCCCGATCCCATGATCGAGCCCAGTTGCGACAGCGTCTCGTAATCGACCGGCGTGTCGAACATCTCCTGCGGAATGCATCCGCCCGACGGGCCGCCCGTCTGCACGGATTTCACGGCGCGGCCGTCGGCCACGCCGCCGCCCACGTCATAGACGAAAGTCTTGAGCGGCGTGCCCAGCGGCATCTCGACGAGGCCCGTGCGCTGCACTTTGCCGACCAGCGAGAAGACCTTGGTGCCGGGGCTCTTCTGGCTGCCGGTTTCCTGGAACCAGCTCGCGCCGCGAATCACGATCGGCGCGATGTTGTACCAGGTCTCCACGTTGTTGATGTTGGTCGGCTTGCCGTACAGGCCCTTCTGGGCCGGATACGGCGGCCGCGGCGTGGGGCGTCCGGCCTTGCCTTCGAGAGAATGGATAAGGGCGGTTTCCTCGCCGCAAACGAAGGCCCCCGCGCCTTCCACCAGACTGAGGTGGAAGTTGAAACCGCGTCCCAGGATGTTCTCGCCGAGCAGACCGCATTCCACGGCCTGTTCGATGGCTTGCTGCAGGCGGTGCACGGCCAGCGGGTATTCCGCGCGGACGTACAGAATGCCTTCCGTCGCGCCGGTCACGAAGCCGCCGATCAGCATGCCCTCGATCAGGCTGTGCGGATCGCTCTCGATCTCATTGCGGTTCATGTAGGCGCCCGGGTCGCCTTCGTCGGCATTGCAGATCAGGTACTTCTGACCCGCGGGCGCTTTGCGCAGCATCTCCCACTTGAGCCCGGTCTGGTAGCCGGCGCCGCCGCGTCCGCGCAGCTTGGCCAGCTTCACCTGGTCGTTGACCTTCTCCGGATCGCCGTCGATCAGGACCTTATACAGCCCCTCGTAACCGCCGACGGCAATGTACTCATCGATGTCCACCGGGCTGATCAAGCCGCAGTGGCGCAGCACCAGCTTCTTCTGGCCATGGAAGAACGGCACCTCGTTCCATAGCGGGATGTCGCGGTAGTCGCAGCCGTAGTTGACGTGCGCGGTGATGTGATCCCACTCCTCGATCTTGCACAGCGCCAGTTCGGCCGGCACGCGGCCCGCGGCCACGTCGTCCAGGATCGCCGCGACGTCGCTGGCCTGCACGCGGTGCAGAATCACCAGCGGCTTGCCGGGCAGCCGGACATTCACCAGCGGCTCCTCCGAGCAGGCTCCAAAACAGCCCGTCCGGACCAGCCGGTAGCCCAGTCCGCGGCCCTGAATCTGATCCGAAAAGGCGTGGTAAACGGCTTCGGCGCCATTGCCCGTGCCGCACGTGCCCATGCCGACGGCGATGCGCGGCACGCTCGGCAGCAGTTTGGCCAGCCCGGCTTCCCGCGCCGCGTGGAAGCTGCTCAGGTCGTCAATTCGCTTCATCGCGATTCTCCCTCAGCACGTTGATCTCACGCTCCAGAGCGCGCTCATTCACGTGACCCAGGATGTTGTGGTCGACTTCGACCACCGGCGCCAGCGCGCACTGTCCGAAGCAGGCCACGGTGCGCAGCGTGAACTTGCGGTCGGCCGTCGTGGCGCTCACCTTGTCGGCGCTGCCCTCGTCGTCCCCGTCACCACGCAACCCGAGCTGCAGTTTGACGCGCTCCAGCAGCGTCCGCGAGCCGCGCGTATGGCACGCCGTGCCGCGGCAGATGCAGACCGAGTGCTCACCCTGCGGGCGCAGGTTGAACAACGCGTAAAACGTCGCCACGCTGCAGATCTGCGAGCCCGGTATCCCGGTGCGCGCGGCCAGGTATTCGAGAACCTCGGCCTGCAGGTAGTGGTTCGGGTGTTTCTCCTGAACCGCCTCCAGGATCGCCAGCAGCATGCCCGGGCGTCCGTGGTGTTTCCGGATTAAACCGTCCAGGAAATCCTGCTCGTCTGGTTTGAGGGGTGTGTGGGGGGGTGCGGGGGCCATCAACATTCGCCTCCAGGGGGCGTTCTGAAATAACCAGATCATCACATCTGA
>Ga0182030_10004273_pt1 | contig 30466 bp, 23 predicted proteins | sample 812S3MmetaG_FD_121299 | JGI IMG/M metagenome (GOLD analysis project Ga0182030, IMG submission 121299) | Permafrost microbial communities from Stordalen Mire, Sweden - 812S3M metaG (Illumina Assembly) | ecosystem: Environmental > Terrestrial > Soil > Wetlands > Permafrost | place: Sweden...
CGCTGCGTTCCTGTGCGACACACTCGAAGGCGCGGCGCCCACCGTGCAATTACTGGAATACGCGAATACTCAGTTGCTGGAATTCAGGTACTACGACGGCATCCTCAGCCGCGTGCTGGAGCGTGTTTATGATTCATTGGATAAGCGGGGCAGTTTTTTCGCGCGTTGGCGTCTGGCGCGCGAAGCGCAGAATCTCAACAAGATTCGCCTCGACATCCGCGAACTCACCGAGCGGATCGACACGTCCATCAAATTTCTGAGCGACATGTTCTCGGCGCGCCAATATCGGATGGCCGCCGGCAAGATCGGAGTCGACGACTACCGGCGCCTGGTGGAAAGCAAGCTCAACACCGCTGGCGATCTCTATACCTTCATGATGGATCAGTTCCACGCCAGCCGCGGCTTCGTCCTGGAGCTCATGGTCGTCGTCATCTTGATCGTAGAGCTGGCGTTCCTGTTCCGCGGCAAAGTGTAAACTCCACTTATTGCCCTGCGATGACACCCGTTACGACATTAGTGGAATCGTCTCGAGCGCCGATATCGTGGAGCGTATTCTGGGAACCAATCGCGGAACCAATCGAACCGGCACCAAACGCAGCCGGGTGCGATTTACGTCGGGCGCGGAAGCCGTTTCCGGCGTTGACCTGTTTTCTTCTGAATGGCGGCGACTGCCTTTGCACAAATCGCACGCACAATGCGTGGAAACAACTTCTAGCTTTTTAGACATGCGACCTTTATAGCGTCGGCTCGTGTCGATGTGATCTTATGCAGATTACAAAACCGTGAACTTTGGAGTCTGTCATGGAACTGTAGAATTAGCTCGCTATTCTCGGCAACGTGAAGTACTTCTTTCTTGCGACCTTGTCCATTGCCATGCTTGCGGCTGCCGACCTACCAAATCGCATCGAAATCCACGGTCATCGCGGCGCGCGCGCCATGCGGCCGGAGAACACGATCCCTGCGTTTGAGTACGCCATCGCGCAAGGGGTCGACGTTCTTGAACTTGATATGGCCGTCACGAAAGATGGCGTGGTCGTGGTTTCTCACGATCCGATTCTGCATCCGCCGGTGTGCTCCGGACCGCAGCCGGAGGCGGCGATCCACTCGCTGACGCTCGCCGAAGTAAAACAGTGGGACTGCGGGAAAGTCCAGAATCCGGGATTTCCGAAGCAGCAAACGATTCCCGGAACCCGCATGCCGACGCTCGAGGAAGTGTTCGACCTCGCGCCGAAGGGTACGTTCAAGTTCAACATCGAAACGAAAATCTTTGCCGATCATCCGGAGCTCGCACCGCCTCCCGACGAATTCGTGCGCAAGGTGCTCGACCTGATCCGCAAGCATCATTTGGAGTCGCGCATTATTCTGCAGTCCTTCGATTTCCGCACGCTGCACGAAATGAAGAAGATCGCGCCGGAGATCAAGCTCGCCGCACTCTACGAGGGCGCTCCGAAAAGCTTCGTCGAGATCACGAAGGAAGCGGGCGCCGACATGATCTCGCCCCAATTCAAGCTGGTGACGCCGGAGCAGGTGAAGGCCTCGCACGCCGCCGGATTCCCCGTCGTCCCCTGGACCGCCGATACCGCCGCCGATTGGGATCGACTGGTAGCCGCAGGCGTCGACGCCATCATCACCGACGATCCGGCAGGGCTCATCGCACATCTGAAACACAAGTAGCCGACCGTTTCATCGACCCGTCACAATCGCTCTATCGAATCCTGTCGATCGCTTGCGCGCGGGCAGATGCAGAGTCGTGCATTCGTCACACAATCGCAAATCGGTTGAAAGAACGAATGTGTATCGTTGCAGGCATGACTTCTCGCACGATGGCATTACTAGGACTGCTCGCGCTCACGGGGACTGCGTGCTTCGCGCAATTTGAAACGTCAGAGGTTCTCGGAACCGTTCTCGACGCGTCGCATCAACCGGCGGCGAAGGCCACTGTCACTCTGACGAACCAGGACACACGAGTGGAGGCGAAGACCACAAGCGACGCCAACGGCAACTACGATTTCTTCAACGTGAAAGTGGGCCGCTACACGGTCACCGTCGAACTGACCGGATTCTCCAAATTCTCGTCGCCCGATATTCTTGTCGAAGTCAACGCACGCCAGCGTGTCGACGCCGTTCTGCAGTTGGGTTCCGTCACCGAAACGGTGACCGTGAATGGCACGGCCAGCGTAGTGGAAACCGATACCAGCGAGCACAGCCAGGTGATCGGCACCGAGGCGATCGTGGAACTGCCGCTCAACGGCCGCCAATATTCCAGCCTGGCGCTGCTGGCCACCAACGTTCACATCTCGCCCATAGCGCTGGCCTTCTCGCCCAGCGCCACGCCGCGGGAAGGGGCGTTCAACGTGAATGGCATGCGCAGCGTCTATAACAACTTCCTGATGGACGGTTTGGACAACAACTCCTACGGGACCAGCAATCAGAATTATTCCAGCCAGGTGGTGCAGCCGTCGCCCGACGCGCTGGCGGAATTCCGACTGATCACCAGTAACTTTAGCGCCGAGTACGGGCGCGCCGGCGGAGGCATCGTCAACGCCGTGATGCGGTCGGGAACCAACCAATTTCACGCCACCCTGTACGAGTTCTTGCGCAACACGGATCTCAACGCGATCGGCTACGTTTTTGGCGTCCGGCCATCCACTTTCGAGAAGCCCACGCTTCATCGCAATCAGTTCGGCGCGACCATTGGCGGTCCCATCATCAAGGACAAACTGTTCTTCTTCGGAGACTACGAGGGCTACCGGGAGTTGCAGGGCTATCTCAACTTCTATTCGGTTCCGAGCACCAATGACCGCCTGGGGATCTTGCCGGTGACAGTGGTGAATCCGCTGACCGGCGTGGTGTACCCGGCGGGCACAACGATTCCGGTCGCCAAGATCAATCCGTTCGCCGCGGCGGCGCTGGCGGGCCTGGCTGCACCCATTAATACGAGCCGCTCGAACAATCTTGAAGAAACCATCCCGAACAAGGACTACGCCGATAAGTACGACGCGAAGCTGGACTATCAGATCGACAGCACGATGACCGTGTTCGCCCGCTTCAGCCAGCGCAAAGACATTAATTACTTCGGGCCCGCCGATCCCGGTCCCGCCGGCGGCGATGGCAACGGATTCTTCCACTCGATTCAACAGCAGGCCGCCATCGGCTATACCTGGACCATGACACCCACTTCGCTCTTCGAAGCGCGTCTCGGTTTCACGCACGTGCTGGGCGGCAAGGAACCGCCCTATCTCGGTGGGCCCGACATCGCGGCTGAGTACGGCATCCTCGGATTGCCGTCCAGCCTGGCCGGAGGCTTTCCCAGCCAAGTCATCAGTGGTTTCAGTAGTCCGACCATTGGTAGACAGTCCACGAACCCGCAATTCCAGAATCCGACCTCCTGGAATCCCAAGTTCAACTATTCGCGGGTGGAGGGAAAACACTCGCTCAAAGCCGGATATGAGTTCTTGATGATTCGCACCGAAGTCCTCGACATTAACCCTCTATACGGCCAGGACACGTACGCCGGCGGATTCAGCAAACCGACCTGCGCACAATTAAATCAAGCCCCAACTTGCACGGTTCCCGCCGATGCCACGAGTTACGCGCTGGCCGATTTTTATTTCGGCCTGCCGAGCACGATTGCACAGGGCAGCAACTTAACCACGAATCTCCGCCAGCACGTGCATTCGCTGTACGCGCAGGACGACTGGCGCGTGACGCCCAAGCTGACGGTCAACCTCGGCCTCCGCTGGGAATTCGCTACACCGGTCTGGGATCGCGATAATTATTGGTCCAACTTCAACCCGGCGACGGACACCTTGGTCCGCGCGACCAACGGCAGCCTGTATGATCGAGCGCTTGTGAATCCGGACTATAAGGATTGGAGCCCGCGTTTGGGGGCGGCCTATAGCATCGATTCGAAGACGTCCCTGCGCGCGGGCTATGGAATCAGCTACACGTTCTTCAACCGCCCAGGCAGCGGCATCGAGGGCATCAACGGGCCTCTCGCGATCTTCGGGACACTTAGCCAAAGCTTTCCCGCCGGCGGCCCCGTCCCGGCTTCTTTCCTCACCACCCAGAACGGTTTCAACGCGGGCATCGCCAGCGTTTTCAATACGCTCACGACGAACAACGATTACATTCCCGCCAATAGCCCCTGGCCGATGATCCAGTCTTGGGTCGTTTCGTTGCAACGCGAAGTTGTGAAGAACACGGTCGTCGAGTTGGCCTATAACGGGAACCATAGCTCGCGGCTCCCCATCTTTGGCGATTATAACCAAGCGGCTCCCAACGCTCCGGGCGGCACGCTGGGAGTAGCTGCCCGGGTACCGATCTCAAATTTTGGTCCGATTACGTGGGTGGATCCGGTTGGTATCAACGACTACAACGGTTTTTCTGCCCGCTTGGAGCATCGCTTCAGCAAGGGCCTGTACTTCCTAAATTCGTTCACCTGGAGCAAGTCGATCGGCGACTCCGACCAGGAACTGGAATCGGGCCCTTCGCAAAATGTCGCCAACGTGCAGAACATCCATGACTTGGCCGCCGAGTTCGGCCCCAGCAGCTACGACGTTAAGTTCATCAATGTTACGAGCGTTGTGTATCAGCTACCCTTCGGCAAGGGGCAGCGGTTCACGGGCGGCTCCAACCGGTTCGTGAACGCCGTCATTGGCGGATGGGAATTGAATACGATTAATACGGCAAACACAGGCATTCCCATCAATATCTACTACACGCCCTCCACCGCGAACGACGTAACCGGCTTGGCTTACGGCTCCGAATACCGCGGCACGGCCGAGCTTCGTCCGAACATCACGGGACCCGTTCCGAGCCAAAGCACCGCGCAGAGCTTACTGGACTATTTTGGGCCCGCGATCGGCCAAGCCGGCAGCGTGTTCACTCTGCCACCAGCTAACGCGCCGTTCGGCAACGTCGGCCGCAATGCCTTCCGCGCGCCGGGTCTGGAGCAATGGGACTTGGGCGTCACGAAAAACTTCTCGGTTACGGAACGCGTCAGAGTTCAGTTCCGCAGCGAATTCTTCAACGTTCTGAACCGTACGAATTTCGGCCTTCCGAACCAACAAGCCAACAGCACGGCCTTCGGCACGATTACGTCGACGAACTCCCCGCGGCAGATCCAGTTCGGGCTGAAGCTGCTGTTCTAGTCCGTAAGGTATAAGACAATTTGTGATGGAAATGTTTTCAAGCCATCACGTAGCTTTAACATTCGCCCTCTAGTCTGATGCTGGAGGGCGTGTGCCGAACAGGCAATCTTCACTGCCAGATCACATAGAAATTCCGCGTGAGAGTTTCGAAAACGCCCGCAATCTGATTCTCAACGCTCCGCTCGGCCCGATTGCTCCCGTCCTTGAAAAATGGTTCATTGGCGACGTCGAGCAGATTTACAGCAAGTTGCTTCGTTCCAGCCGCAGCTTTTTCGACGCGATGCTAGACAGCCTGAACATCCGCTATCAATGCGCGGCGGACGAGATCCAGCACATTCCCGTGACAGGCCCGGTGATCATCGTGGCCAACCATCCTTTTGGATTGCTCGACGGAATGGTCCTCGGGGCGATTCTTTCGGGACGCCGCCAGGATTTCCGGATTCTGACCAACGCGCTCATCGCCAGCATCCCGCAGCTGCGTGAATTTACGATCCCAGTGGATCCGTTCGGCGGCCACGATGCCGTCCGCACCAATCGCAAGCCCTTGCGTGAAAGCGTGCAGTTCCTGCGCGCCGGCGGCCTGCTGGCGGTGTTTCCAGCGGGCGAAGTCGCGTCGCTGCGGCGCGGACGTTTCGGCATCACCGATCCGGATTGGACCGAAAATGTGGTGCGCTTGGCGGAACGCACCAGCGCTCCCGTGGTTCCCGTATTCTTTCACGGCACCAACAGCCCCGCTTTTCATTTGGCGGGATTGGTGCATGAGAGCCTGCGGACGCTGCTGCTGCCGCATGAGCTTTTGAACAAAGCCAGCTCAACGGTGAAGGTTTCCATCGGCAAACCGATTTCTCCCGAAAGACTCGCGAGTAAAGACGGCGTCCAGAACGCCACGGCCTATTTGCGGGCTCGGACGTACATGCTCGGCGGCAAGACCAGCGCGAAGTTCGGCGTAAATCTTAAGGCTTCGCTTCCGGACTTGGCGAAGGCTCAGTTGAAGAAAGGCCCTTTGGCGAAGGGCCCGTCGGCGATCGCCGAGCCGCAGGACCCCGCGGCATTGCGTCGCGAGATCGAGGCTCTACCGGCCGATCGGAATCTCGTCACATCGGGAGCTTACCAGGTGTTTGTGGCGAAGGCCGAAGAGATTCCCACCATCGTATTGGAGCTCGGTCGGCTGCGCGAAATCACTTTCCGGAAAGTAGGCGAAGGTACCGGTACGGCTCGCGATCTCGATCGTTTCGATCGCCACTACGAGCACCTGTTCGCCTGGAACCAGGAGACGGGTGAACTGATCGGCGCCTATCGCATCGCCAAAAGCGACGAGGTCATCGCGCGTTTCGGAACACGGGGGCTCTATACCAGCACGTTGTTCCATCTGCAGTCGCAATTCTACGACGAGATCTGCCCCGCGCTGGAGCTGGGCCGCTCCTTCGTGCGCCCCGAATATCAAAAAGGATATCTGCCTCTCCTGCTGCTGTGGAAAGGCCTGGGACACTACGTGGCGCGGAATCCGCGCTATCGAACGTTGTTCGGGCCGGTGAGCATCAGCAAGGATTACAGCCCGTCGTCGCGCGCGCTGATCGTATCGTTTCTGAAATCGCGTCACTGCGATGAGATCTTGGCCGAGCGCGTCAAGCCTCGCAAAAGATTTAACGTGCGCGGTCCGCGCGATTGCGATCCCCGCAATTTTACTTCGCTCTTGAACAATTTGGACGAGCTTTCCGAAGTGGTGTCCGATCTGGAATCGGACGGCAAAGGAATTCCGATTTTGCTGCAACAATATCTCAACCTGGGAGGGCAGATTTTGGACTTCAGCGTAGACCGGAAGTTTTCCAACGTGCTGGACGGACTGATTGTCGTGGATCTTCTCAAGCCTACGCATCGCCAACTGGAACGCTACATGGGTAAGGCGAACGCCGCGGAATTCTTGCAATTCCACGGGGTCCCCGCGAAATGACGCCGAACGCGGAAAACTCTCCTAGCGTGATCGACTGCGCCGCCGACGTCCTTCGCGACCCTCAGACTGTTTTGATCGCCCGCTGGAATTGGAAGTCCGCGATCTTCAGTTCTCTGATGCGTGGCGGGATCTTTTTCTCCGTCACCTTGAACCACGGAGTGAATGCCGCTCTCGGCGCGATGTATACCGAGTTCGCCTATCGTTCCATCACCGCTGGTTTCTATGGAGCGCTCACGCAGAATTTTCGCAGGGCCGAGCCGCGCTGGCAGGCGTCCATCGCGGCGGGCGTCGGCATCCCGATCTTCTCCCACGCGATCGAATTCGCGATTCACTCGCTGCGCGGCACACCGAATCTTCGCGCAAACATTCTGGCCTCGGTTTGCTTTACGGTGATCTCGACGCTTTTCAATTTGCACGCCATGCGCGAAGGCGTACTCGTTGTAGGCGAGAGCGGCGAATCCATTGCGTCGGACATGCGCTCTCTGCCGAAGACGATCTTTACGTTTGTGACGTCGGGTTTCGGCTGGCTCCGACATTAGCCGATTTCCAGCGAAAAACAGTAATGTGCGGATTCGCAACTTGGCTTTCCGCCAAGCCGAGCCCCTTCATCGCGGTTCACCGAATCTTCGCCTAAAGGCCGTCGAAATTGTTTTTTAGGGGTAGGGGTGCTGAAAACGGCGAAAGCTCGTCCTAGGGCCCTTTGCGGCCTCGGAAACGGCAATCGCAAAATTTCGGAAAATCAGGCGGGACCTAACTTCCGTCTTCCTCTCCTCCGTGGATCCGGTAATCTCCCCAAGAACGCTTTACGGGACCAGAGCCAGCGGGATATTCCCGGTTTCCGCAGACCCACTGGCGTGGCCCGGCGCAAGGACTTCTTCGTATCGGGCATAAACCTGTTCGAAGACGGCGGACCAGGAGTGCCGCAGCGCGGTGGCCCGCGCTCCTTGCGACATGCGGGCGTGCAAAGTGGGGTGCGAGCGCAGGTCCATCAGTGCGTCGACGAAGTCTTCGAAGTCGCCGGCGATATATCCGTTGTTTCCCTGCTGCACGAGAAACTTCGGACCGCCGCGCTTGCTGACAATCACGGGCACGCCCGAGGCCATGGCCTCCAACACGACGTTGCCGAAGGTATCTGTTTCAGACGGGAATACGAACGCGTCCATGTTGGCGTAGGCCTCTGCAAGGGCCTCGCCGGCGAGGACACCGGGCAGCGTCGCTTGCTGCAAATTGTCCACGAGCCACGGCCGCTCCGAACCGTCGCCCACGATCAGGAAGCGATAATCCGTGATGCCGTGCTCCCGCAGGCACTGCTCGACTTCGGCGAACGCCCGCACGTGTTTTTCGGGCGACAGGCGGCCCACGAAGCCGATCACGAATTCGCCGTTGCTTCCGCTCTCCTGCCGGCGCGTGCGGCGTGCCGGAGAAAACAAATTGACGTCAATGCCGCGTTTCATAAGATAGGTGGGGTGCCCGGTGGCCGCGATCAACATTTCAACCAGCTCCGGATTCGGAGCGAACAGCAGTTTCGCAAAACGATAGAAGCGCAGCGTCCATTTCAGCGTTTCGCTTTCCGCGAAATCAACCGCGGCGCGATGTCCCCTCTCGCCCAGCCATTTCACCTTGGGGTCAATCCGCCGGGACGCAAATTCGTGCAGGTTGGTATGCCACGACGCCACCAGCGGCACTTTTAACTCATGGGCTAAAATCGCCCCGAGCATTCCGGAATGGCTGGGGCCCGTGACGTGGATTAGATCCGGAGCGAAGGCGCGCAGCTTTTCGTAGACGAAGCGATGGTGCCGGTAGAAAAGCAAATCGAAGCGGAGGTCGCTTTCCAGCATCAGCACCAGAGGCGAATGCGCGATTTCCAGGGTCTGCAGTTCGCCTTCCGTAAAGCAGCGCGTCCGCGGACCGGCATGCACGGAGAAGAAGGGATTTCCGCTGTGCGCGGCGAAGCGCACAAACTCCCGGCTGGTCAGCGCGACGCCGTTCACTTCATGAAAGCTATCCGTGAAGAAGGCCACGCGAGGCGCGCTCACAGCACGACCTCTTGTCGTTTGGCGAACGCCATGCGAAAAGCATGTTTGAACCGCGGATGACGCAGAAGGTTTACGCCCTGTGTGAACACGCGTACCGCCAGCGGCGCTTCTTTCCACATCACCCGGAGCGACCGTGCGACGCCGTCGTCGCACAAATAGAAAGCCCGATCGCTCCAGTGCGGACCGAAGACGTGATTTTCATAATTCCGAAGAACGTCTTCCACGTTTTCCAGAAGTCGCATGGCCAGCGGCTCCATGTAGCGCTGGGTCAACACAACGTGGCTGTAGCCCTCGCGAATCTCATCGACAAACTCCGGAAACGAGCCGGCCTTCGAGAGGTTCAGGATCGTGTTCGGCTCCAGCCCATGGCGGTCGCCGCCGGAGATCACCGGCTTGCTAAACTGCCGCGCCAGATCGATGACGCTATGGTTCTCCGACCACGGCCGCAGACCGTTGAGTTCGAACGCGTGCAGATATTGCTTATAGGTGGCCGAAAACTGGCGCGCGGCGGCCCGGTGCCGATCTTCGCCGATATGATTCTCATCCCAGTTGGGGTGGTTGAAAATGATGAGCGTTTCGCGATTCGCCGCTAGCGAGCGCAAGAGGTCAGCGAGGGGCACGGTGGAGGTTTGGGCGGTGAAGGCCGCCAAATCTTCCATGGTTGCGCGAGCGCTTTCCACCGGCATGTTGTGGATGCCCAGATGAAAGAATGTTCCTCCATAAGGGACGGTCCATTCTACCGAAACGGGCGCCGGGCGGCATTCCTCGCGGTGTTGCAGGAGAATCGGCCCGTCTATGTTGTCGTGGTCGGAAAGCGAAACCAGGGGCGCGAGGCCGAAGCGGTCCGTGATGTGACTGGTCTCCAGCTTCCAGGCGTCGTAGGCCGAAAGCGGTGGCGTCCACCAGGCGCGCGAAAGATCTAGCATGGCGCCGTGCGTGCGACGATAACGGTCTTCGCCCCTTTCCAGAGCGACGCGGAGCGGCGTGAATTGCTTCGCCAGCCGATAAATGAAATCCAGCTTCTCCTGGGAATGCAGCGTGTGGCCATGCAGGGATACGCCGGTGCGAAACGCCCCGCGCGGAAGATCACTTTCGAAATGAATCTGGGAAACGTTCATTGTTCCTCCCGGCTTGGCCTAGGCTTCCTCCGGCACGACGAGACGTCGGACAGACGGGCCTCCGGCCGCAGAGTCCTGGTGAAAGGTCAAATGCAGAAAGCTCTTTGGACGGAACTCAATCTTGTTCGGCAGTCCGGAGGGATCGGACGAGTCGAACCAGACGCGAAATTCCGAATCGTTTGACGAACCCTGCTCGGCGATGCGGCCGATGAGTAGGACCACTCCACCGGCTTCCGAAAAACGAGTATGCAAGTCGTAAAGCTTGGCGTTGTGGATAAAGGCGCAGCGGGCATCGGTGCGGCGCAGCGCCGCCTTGCGCACGGAAACAAGGAAAGTCGGAAACACCTGCTCTCTTGCCGAAGACAGCCGTAGGTCTTCGAGCGCGACGTTGCGTCGGCGGAACTTTTCCATCAACGAAGGGCAATCCATCCAGGTGGATTCGGCCGGCACCGCCTGACGCTCCAGCGCCCAACGATAACCGGACCCGGACGCGAGACCGCAGGAGACGGCCAGGGTAAGGTTGCGGGGACGATCGGTAAACGCTCTCCATGCCTGATCGGAATTCTTTTCGGGCGAACTGGTCATGAACGAGAGATAACCGCTTTCCCGAACCACGCCATTTTCTTCGTGCACGATCTCCTGGGTCATGCCGAAACGGTTGAAGCCTTTGATTCGCTCCGGCCACGACCCACTGACGAATTGAACGGCGGTAGAGCTCAGAACGCCCGTTGCGGCCTCCTCCACCAGCAGCCCGGCGGCGCCCACGCCATCCTTCCAAAACACGGGAACGCCAAACAGGTTGACGGCCGCTTGTACGCGATAGCGGCGGAAGTTCGCCTTACCCGCGGCAGCGGAGGAACGGGCCGAAGCACCGTCGCTCTCAAACGAAGCGGCGAGGGCTAACGACGAGGCGATCCGAGCGGCGGCAAAGGCTTGCAAGATTCTCCCGAATAGCCCGCGGCGGGTGACCTGTAATGGGGCCCTCATGACTTCAGCATGAGGGCGCGTGTTTACTGGATGATCTCAGTCGTATGAATGTTGTTTAAACATTTTTGAACTAAAATGCTTTAGCCTGGGACGCACGGAGGGCTATGTCCATGTAGGAAGGCGGCGTAACGGGAAGACGGCGTAAGGCAGGATACATCTCCATGGACGGGCACGGCGTCCATGCAATGAAAGGGCCGGAAGCAGTAGGCGAAGTTGCCTGCCACCTCCGGCCTGGCGGATTAAATCTGAGAAAGTTACGCGATGCGGCGGCGCAGCGCTACGAATCCCAACGCGAGCAGCGCGCCACCGACGAGCCACACCGAAGACGGCTCCGGAGTGAACGTTGCGTTGTTGCTGGTTGTGGACATGGAGAACGATCCGTTCGGATTCACATCCACCTCAGCCAAGATTCCTGACGGCGCGCTGGTGAGAGCGGGGTTGGTGCCGGCGAGATCCGAATATACGGTGAAGTAAAACGATGTAGGCGAGGTCGCCGTACCGCTGGGGGATGTAACCGCAGGGCCGCTGAAGCTCAAGTTGAATTCGAGGTAGCTTCCGAAGTGGTAGCCCTCGAAATCCTCATTGTCGGCGTTCGTGTTCGTGATCGTGAGCGTCGCGGGCACGGGTCCACCGCTGGCCGCGCCGACGTCCTGCTGGCTTCCGCCGATGTAATTTCCCGTGCCCATGAAATTGACAATCGAGACGGTCGCCGATTGCGTGGTTCCGGCTCCGGGGTTGAATTGGAAATCGATCGATCCACTGGTGCCGGCGAGGCTGCTGGTATTCACATCGATCAGGATCGGCCCGGCGAAAGCGACTTGCGCCCCGCAGAGTGCGATGGCGAATGCAAGAAGATGAGTTTTACGCATGATTTTGTTTTCCTTAAAAAAGTATGGCGACTACTGAGCCACCACCACGGGAGTGAAGGTGATCAGCACGTTGGATGAATCGGTGAACGAAGCAGCGGCGGAAGCCGATTGGCCGGGCTGCAGCGTGACGCCGTTCGCCACCACCGAGACCGTCGGGTTTCCGCTGACCGTTGTGTGAGCGCTGCTGACGGCGACTCCACCGGTTAGCGCGGTGAGTTCCACCGAATACGGGCCCGTCACGGAGCTGCTTCCGTTGTTCTGGATCGAGATGGTTCCGTTGTAGGTGTGGCTCGCACGGCTGTAGGAAAACGCGCTCGAAGTCACGCCGAGGCTCGGAGCCGGCGTCGGAAGGCTTCCGGGTAGAGTTCCGGGCGTGAGCGAGACGCCGCGAAGCACCTCACCGTAGTCGGCGGATTTCACGATGCTGAACGGTTCGCCGGCCGCTGCCGCAGCATTGGCATTGGCGATGTCGTCGGTGATCGCCACCAGACGGTTCGGATCGGCGCCCTGATCGCCGTTGGCGCTGACCGTCGAGGTGAGTGCCCAGATCGTGGCCGTACCATCGGAATTGACGCGTCCGGTGATGTTGCGAAGGCCGGCGGTGGCGGGATTCAGACTGGTGGGGTAGTTGGCAACGCTGTACTGCTGGCCGAGGCCCAAGCCATTCTGCATCACGTATGCCAGGGACCACGTGGTGCCGTTGTAGACCCACTTCTGGAGACCGGCGTAGATGCTGGCAGCGGCGTCGGCGACGACGCCATCGCCTTCATCGGCCACATACATCGTGTTGGCGTTGGCGAACCAGATACCGAAGGGATAGATATTGTTGATGCCGGCCTTCTTGGCCGGGGCCGAAGCGAAGGTCGGGAAACCGGGTGCGGGCGCAATCGTCGTGGCGGCGGCGTTTGCCGGCGTCGGCAGACTGCCGATGTTGCCGACCTGGAACACCGTGTCTACGCCGTTGCTGCCGCTCCCTTTGCTGACGTACAAGGTCCCATTCGGCGAAATCGTGACGCCGCGGTAATTGTTATCCTTGCCGGGTTTGTCGGTGCCGTACTGCAGCGTCGGGTCGACCATGATGACGCACGGTCCGACCGTCACAGTCACGCCCGTCGTGCAGGGCGGCTGCGTTGTAGGCTGCGTAGCGGGAGGCGCGGCGAGAAGTTCAACGCCCGTCGATTGCGTGATGGAATTGAACACAGTGGAGCTACCGTTGTTCGAATTGCCGACCATGTAATACCAGCCGTTCCCGCCGTAAACCACCGCGCGGCCGTTGTTGCCGCCGTAAGCGTTGCCCACCGTCAGCGTGAGTGCGCCGGAAGCATTCACCTGTCCCACCGCGCGGTAGAACGAGTACGCCGAACTCGCTCCGCCGACCGGGTTCGTAGCATCGAAAATGCCGGGCGTATTCGAATTGGAGACGTCGAGCATATTGATGAGCGAAGTCGAGTTGCCCGTGCCCAGCGAATAAGCACCGAACGTGATGGCCGTTCCGTCCGGCGTCAAGTTCAAGGCCAGCTCGGACTTCGAGCTGAAGCTGGTGACAACCTGCGTGGGATCGATATTCAGTGTGTTGACAAGTACGCCGCCGGTGGTGATTTGGTCCAGGAAAATCGGCGACGTGACGCCGAAACTTCCGTCGGCCCCGTCGTTGTTCCATACATTGTGGCTGTCGCTCAAGTTCGGGAATTCACCATTCTCGGTGGCATGGGTGCAACCCGCGTTGCCGGCTGGGCAGGAAGGCGGCAGCGCCTGACCGATGGTAACGGTGGAAGCGGTGCCTTGATATACGCTGCGCGAAACCACCAGATTGCCGGGATTAAAACCAGTAAACCCCTGTGCCCACATGAAAGTGGTGAGCGTTACGATCGCGACGGGGATCGTCAAAACATTGCGCATAGTACGCATGCGGTTGGCCTCCTCTAGGCAGCAGCGGTTGGAAGTGTCGGCGCGGAAGTGGCGCGTGACCCGGAGCTGTAGAGCAACGATAGCAATCGAATATCGCAAATCGTCGACGGTTCGATCACAGCGGCATGAATCAAAACTTTTGTTCTAGAGCGGCGCCGGAACTATTTCAGGCTGGACACAGAAGAGCAACAGACGGATGACAATCGCGGATTTGTAACTCCCGGAGCGCTCGCCTGCACGTTTACGTACGACCCGGCGACAGTCGCGAGCATACGCATTGCCGATCCGGCGGGCAATATCGGAAACTCCAACGATCCCAGCGAGGTATCTCCAGGAAATGGCAGTGCGGCGTAAATTGCGGAAGGTGCAATGGCGGAGAGGGAGGGATTCGAACCCTCGTTAGAGTTTCCCCTAAACACGCTTTCCAAGCGTGCGCCTTCAACCACTCGGCCACCTCTCCGGGATGAATCTCTAGTCTAGCATCCGCCAGTTGATTTCCTAAATTCTACTGGTCGTTATTCCGTTGTTCGTTGCCACGGGCGACCTCCATTTACAGCGGCGCATCGGATCCCCCACGAACACCCATTTTCGTGCGATTTTATGGTATGCGAAGTCTTGCGGTCTCGGCTGCATGGTTGTGCGTTTTAGGGGTGCCTTTCTGCGCGTTGCCGCTGTCGGCGGAAGAGGGTAAGTGGACGCCGCAGCAAGTGCTGCAGCTGGACGCGCACTGGTTGAAAGGTCAAGGACTCGAACTGCCGGTCTCGCGCTTGTGGAATCCGCAGCGTGGCACCGGATTGCTGTCGGCAGCCGTGGCCGTTCCCGGATGTTCCGCGAGCTTCGTTTCCGCAAACGGCTTGATCCTGACGAATCACCATTGCCTGTTCAGCCTGATCCAGGAGCACACAACTCCACAGCGCGATCACATCACCAACGGTTTTTTAGCACGCACGCAAAGCGAGGAACTCGCGGGTAAAACGATGCGCGTAACGGTGCCACGCCGCTTCACCGACGTGACGCGCGAGATCGAATCTTCCGTTCCCTCCGCCGCCGACGATGCCGCGCGCACCAAAGCCATCGACGCGAAGGAGAAGGCGCTGGTGGCAACCTGCGAAAAGACGCCCGCCAGCCGCTGCAGCGTCGCGGCTTTCGATGGAGGACTCTCCTACGCGTTGATTGAAACCTTCGAGCTCACGGATATCCGCCTGGTCTATGCCCCGCCACGAGCCATCGGCGAATTCGGAGGCGAGATCGATAATTTTCGCTGGCCTCGCCACACCGGCGATTTCGCCATCGCGCGCGCTTACAAGGACGGCAAACCCTATCAGCCGGAATTCTTCTTTCCGCTTTCGCCCAACGGCGTGAAGCCCGGCGATTTCGTGATGGTGCTCGGCTATCCGGGACGCACGTTTCGTTCGATGACGGCAAGCGAAATGGAAAACGAACGCCGCCGCTTCGAGCTGGTGCGGAAAGTATTCGGCGAGTGGATTCACAAGATCGAGGAAGCGTCAAAAGGCAACGCCGCGGGGTCGATCGCCGTCGCCGCAGGGTTGAAATCCCTCAACAACACCCATACGAACGCGGAAGGGCAGCTCGCGGGTTTGGCGCGCGGCCGCGTGATCGAAAAACAAAAAGCGCACGATGACGCCGTGGTGGCGTGGGCCGCCCGTCGTCCGCAGTTTGCGAAATCGTTGGCTGCCAAAAAGGAATTGGACCGCTTGGCCGCAGAGCGCGAACACACGCTGGAACGCGATTATGTATTCGGCCTCGCCATGACTGGATCGGTAGCGTGGCGCGACGCGATTCAATTGACGCGACTCGCCGTGGAGCGAGAGAAGCCGGATGCCGAGCGCCCTCCCGGATATCAGCAGCGCGATTGGGTGCGGCTGAAGGCGGCGATCGAGCGCGACCAGAAAAGTTTCTATCGTCCGGTGGATGAGGCGCTGCTGCGGTCGTGGCTTGGCCGGGCAAGTCAACAAGGAATTGCTGCCGCGAAGAATATCGACGTCGCACATTTATACGACGCGACCCGCGTGATGGATCTTGCGGAGCGCCTCCATATGTTCGATGAAAGCGTGGCGCAGTTGAAAGCCCGTGGAGATCCAGTGCTCGATTTTGCGTTCGCCTTCGAGCCGGAGCGCAAAGCGTGGCAAACCACCGTGGAGGCTCGTGATGGAGCCATCGCCCGCTGGCGTCCAGAGTGGAGAAAAGCGGTACTGGCCTATGCCGGAAGGCCGGTGGCTCCCGACGCCAACGGCACGCTCCGCGTCAGCTTCGCCCACGTGAAAGGATACTCGCCGAGCGATGGCGTCTTCTATGAGCCGCAAACGACGCTCGCCGGGATGATCGCGAAGAACACGGGAGAGGAGCCCTTCGCCGTACCCTCCTTCATTCTCGATGCCGCGAAACAGGGCGATGCGCAGCACGTGCCCGTGGATTTTCTGGCCGACGCCGACACCACGGGCGGCAATTCGGGGAGCCCCGTGGTCAACGGACGCGGCGAAATCGTCGGCATTAATTTCGACCGCCCCTGGGAGAACGTCGCCAACGATTTCGGCTACAACCCGGACGTGGCCCGCAACATCAGCGTCGATATACGATTCTTGCGCTGGATGCTGGAAGACGTGCAGAACGCCGACGATCTATTGATAGAGCTGGGCCTCAAGCGGACGGAAGCGAAGCGCTAACCCAGCCGCTCTACTTGACCTGCATCCCCTCCACGTAACTTGCCAGCGTCACGATCCTGTACGTCGCGGCCTTGTCGTCGCCCATTTGCCGGAAGAACGTACCCCACACCGGCATCTCGCGCGAGCCATGCGCCGGCGCTATCGTCGCGCCCTCGATATAGCTACGTACGCGATCGGTGGGAAACTTGCCGCCGCTCTTTTTCGCCAGCATCGTCAGGTCGGTGGGCTTGGTCTTCAGATCGGACGCCGCCGGTCCGTCGCCCTTGCCTGTGGTTCCATGGCAGGACGCGCACCATGTCTTATACATCTCGCCGCCGGTGAGCGAAAACGTAACCGGAAGCGGCTTGCTCTGATCCTGCGCACCTGAAATCTGCGCCGCCACCGCGACAATCACCAAAATGAGAAACACACGCATGATGCTGCTCCTTTCCACCTGAACGTCAACTCACCACGCTCCTATTGTGCAATCCTGAGCCCGTGGCTAAATCCTTCGAAATGCGTGCGCTCGTCATTACTCCTGCGTTGTTTCCCCCAACTCACAGCGCTATGCTGAAGCAGTGGACCCCTATCGTCGCGAACGTGTTACCGAAATCATCCGCGAGGAACTCGATGAGCTGATCGGCTACGAACTGACCGACCCCCGCGTCGGCACCGCGACCGTCACCGAAGTGCATATTTCCCCGGATTACAAACACGCGCACGTCCGCCTCGCGTTGCGCGGGAACGCTCACGAACAGAAATCTACGCTGGCCGCCCTGGAGCATGCTAAGTCTTTCTTACGGAATCAGTTAACGGAGCGACTGGAGCTTTTCAAAACCCCCGAATTGCACTTCGACGCCGATCTGCCGCTCGAAATCGGCTCCAAAGCGCCCCAATTACTCAAGCGGATCCGCCGCGGCCGACCGAAACCTTAGCCGAAGCTTAAGATCAGGGCAAAGCGCAAAAAAACAAGCTTTCCGCGCAACTGGTGTGCTAAGTTGGTTTTAGGAGCCTTCTTTGATGACGGCTCCATATCCTGGAATTTGTGCTGCAGGCGCTCCACCGAGCCGCCCTCCAGATCCAGGCAACCCAATGAAAATAAATATGTTGCGTGATGCAGCTCAACGGGAGTGGATGACATGCGCGTGCCTCCAATGAACAGCAGGTTTCTGGATGCTTGCCGCCGCCGGCCGACGGATGTTCGGCCGGTTTGGTTTATGCGGCAGGCCGGACGATATATGAAGCAGTACCGGGACATCCGTGCTCACCACGGGATCCTGGAAATCTGCAAACGTCCCGATTTGGCCGCGCAGGTGACGCTGCAGCCTGTGGAAATCCTCGACGTCGATGCCGCCATCGTCTTCGCCGACCTCCTTTTGCCCGTGGAACCCATGGGCCTGAAGCTGCACTACGCCGCGGGCGAAGGTCCGGTGATCAGTAATCCGGTGCGTACGACGAACGATGTCGATAGCCTGTCGATCTCAAATACGGACGATCTCGGCTACGTCGGCGAAACCATTCAGACCGTGGTTCGTGCGCTGGCCGGACGCGTTCCCGTCATCGGTTTCGTGGGCGCGCCGTTCACCATGGCAAGCTACATGATCGAAGGCGGCCCTTCGCGCAACTTCATTCGGACGAAATCGATGATGTATCGCGACGAGACGCTGTGGCGCCGCTTGATGGGCAAACTGGTCGACGTGCTCGGCTCCTTCGCCGTGATGCAGGTGGCTGCGGGCGCGCGCATTATCCAGGTGTTCGACAGCTGGGTCGGTGCGCTCGGCCCGGACGATTACGTCCGTTATGTAGCTCCCTACTCTCGCGCGCTAATCGAACGCATCCGCGCTGCGGGAGTTCCGGTGATCCACTTCGGCACCGGCGCCGCGGGATTTTTCCGCGAGCTGCACGCCGCCGGCGGCGACGTCATGGGCGTGGACTGGCGCATCAATATCGACCAGGCCTGGATGGACATCAGCTATCGATCTGCCGTGCAAGGCAATCTGGACCCGGCCGTTTTGTTCGCTCCGCTTCCCGAGCTGCGCATGCGCATTCACGAGCTGCTGAAACGTACAGGCTCTCGTCCGGGGCATATTTTCAACCTAGGCCACGGGATCCTGCCGGAAACTCCGGTGGAAAACGTCAAAGCGTGCGTCGACATCGTGCGCGAATTCAAGCTGTAAAGCCCATGACAGACTGGGCCGGCCCCATGCGTCAGTTTGGGGCTTCTTCGGACGTAGGACCCTCGTCTGTTTTCTCCTAATCCATGACAGGCGCCAGCCAACGCGTTGTGATCGTCGGCGCCGGGATCTCCGGCCTCGCGGCGGCCTACGATCTTTCGCGCGCGGGCATCCCCGCAACCGTCTTCGATAAGCAACCTCGCGCCGGTGGAGTGATCGATACTCGCATCGCCGAAGGCTGCACGCTCGAATGCGGACCCGATAGCTTCCTCTCTGTCAAACCCGAAGCGGTGGCGCTGATTAAAGAGCTCGGCTTCGGTGATGACGTCATCGGTTCGAACGATCACCAACGGACGACCTATATTTTGAAGCACGGGCGTTTGGTGCCGTTGCCCGAAGGCGTGATGATGATTGTCCCTTCGCGCGTGATGCCGATGGTGAAGACATCGCTGGTCGGCTGGGGCACGAAGCTCCGCATGGGGCTGGAGTATTTCCGCAAACCCGGTGCGAGTGTGGGCGATCGCAGCGTCGCCGAATTCGTGACGGATCATTTTGGATCGGAGACGCTCGACTATCTCGCCGAGCCGTTACTCTCCGGCGTCTACGGAGGCGATCCCGCGCAGCTGAGCATTGCTAGCGTCCTGCCACGCTTCTTAGAGATGGAGAAAAAGTACGGGAGCCTCGTGAAAGGCGTGCTCGCCGCACGCAACGCACGACCTCAGAAGCCGGGACAGGCTCCGGCGCCGCTCTTTCAGACTTTGAAGACGGGACTCGGCAAATTGGTTGATACTCTTGCCTCTCACGCCGAGATCGCGCACGCGCAAGTAGAAGCCATCGAGCGCGCCAGCTCGGAGCAAGGCTCTGGGTATCGCGTACGCGTTTCTGGGGGTGCCCAGGGCGAATGGGTTCTCGCGGATCATGTGGTCCTCGCGTGCCCTGCCTGGGCTGCGGGGCAACTGGTCAGCGGTATTGACGGCAAGCTCGGCGAACTGCTCGCGGGAATCGATTACAGTTCCTCGGTCACGCTCTCGATGATTTACAAGGCCAGCGATTTCGACGGACGCCGCGCAGGATTCGGATTTTTGGTTCCGAAGAAAGAACGTCGACGCCTCGCTGCGTGTACCTTCGTCGGAACAAAATTTTCTTATCGCGTGCCGGATGACCGCATCGCGCTACGCTGCTTCTTTGGAGGCATCGGCGACGCGGCGATTCTCGGCGAATCCGACGACGCCATCATCGCCATCGCACGCGAAGAACTGCAGCGCATTCTCGGGCTGCGTGCGGCTCCTATTTCGCAGGTCATCGCTCGTTGGCCGCGATCGATGGCTCAGTACACCGTCGGCCACGGGCAAAGACTGGCCGAGATCCGCCAGCGAGTTGCGGGCATCAGCGGCCTCCATCTCGCCGGCAATGCCTATGAAGGCATCGGGATCTCCGATTGCATTCGCACTGGCAGGGCTGCCGCGAAGGCAATCATTTCGGGCTGCTGATGTGGGGCAGGGCTTCTGCCCTGCGCGCCGTCCTTCTGGGCGGCGCTAGTTGGAGCCGAGCGGAAGCTCGGCTCGCAGCCCGAAAGGGCTGCCCCACATCGCGCGGCGCGACAAAGAATGTGGTGTAGTAGGCCTAAGGACCAATGGAGTCATCGCAGAGTGGACGAAAAGACTGTCCGACTTTCTCCGAGGCAGCGGATTGCCCGCTCGCGTGGCTTGGGTTGACTGGGGCGATGTCCTCATTAGCCAAGGCAGGCTCTACGTGCGGGGCTTCGCGAAAAGCAGCCGCCCCTCGACTGCGGAGACTCGCTTTCAGCGGGCTACAGATCGAGGCGTAGGCATCTCGCTCGAAGCGGTTTGTAAAGTCGGCGACGCTTCTTGTTGCTTCGTTTATTTGCCCAGAGACCAAGACGAAGCCCAACGCCTAATGATTCCTCAAACCGGCGTTAAACTATCAGTTCCGACCTTGGCGGCAGAGGCCAGGACGATCAAGAATCCAATTGCTTGGTGGTATCTAAAACTGCACGCTACAGACTATCTGCGGCAGTTCTACCAGTAGGACTATTCCCGCCGCTTCAACTCCGCGACCGTTTCCATGTGATACGTCTGGGGAAACAAATCCACCAGCGTCAGCTTCTCAATCTCGTATTCCGTCAACATCGCGACATCGCGAGCCAGCGTCGCAGGATCGCACGAAACGATTACGATCTTCGGTGCGGCGAGTCGTGCCAAGCGTTGGGTCACCGACTTGCCTAGCCCCGCGCGCGGCGGATCCGCCACGATGAAATCGAATTCGGCGGGATTGTGATGCGAGGTGGCCAAAAAATCCTCCACGCGAGCATGTTCCGCCTTTACGGCAACTCCTGCGCGCTCGGCGTTGAACTCCAGATCGCGGGTTGCTCCTAGATTCGCTTCCACCGCGGTCACTTCTCCGAAGCGCTTCGCCAGCGGCACGGAGAACAAGCCCACGCCGGCGTAAAGATCCAGGGCAGAGCCTCCGGTAACATCTCCTATTGCCGCCGCAATCAGTTTCTCGATCAAGAATCGATTGACCTGGAAGAACGAGCGTCCGCCGACGCGAAAAGTTCCCAATGTGGTCTGGTAGTCGAGGATCTCCGTCGACCCCACCCAATCGAAGAACCACCGGGCGACTCTCTTTTCGGATTCCACGATGTTCACCTGCACATCGGTCTCATTGGTGAACAATTCAATGGAGCTCACGAAGCGCGGGAATTGCGGATCGCGCAGTTTTTCGCGCAGCGCGGCCAGCGCTTGATTTAACTTCGGCGACGTCACGGGGCATTCGCCGTTCACCGGAACCAGCGTGTGAGACCGAGCCTCTAGATATCCGATGCGTCCGCCTTGCACATGAAACTGCGCGCGATTGCGATAGCCCAGAGGAGGTCCGCTGATAGTCGCGATCTCGCCCGCGTATTCGATCTTGCCCACGCGCCGCAACTGCTCGCGCAGGATCTCGACTTTTTGCGCGAGCTGAAACTCATACGGAGCATGCTGATAGTGGCATCCGCCGCAGCGCGCAAATAGGCGGCATGGGGGATCGACGCGAATGTCCGATGGCGTCACCACATCGATCAATTCGGCGTGAACGTCCTTGCCGATCTTGAGGCGCGCGGTCTCGCCCGGCAACAAGTAGGGCGCGAAGACGACGCGTCCATCGACGCGCGCCAAACTCTCGCCGCCGTACACCCATTTGTCCATCTTTATGGGATCGAGCGAGGCTCGATCCTTGCCCGCGCCTTGCGGTCCGCGTTCTTGGTCCTGCGTATCGTTTACGATAGAAGTTTCCCCCATCTCATGAAAGCACGAGCCCGAATATCATGAAAGCACGAGTGCTTTCCGGCATTCAGCCCACCGGCAGCCCACATATCGGCAACTATCTTGGCGCGCTGAAGAACTGGGCCACAATCCAGTACGACTACGAGAGCATCTACTGCATCGTCGACCTGCACGCCATTACCGTGTACCAGGATCCGGCGGAGCTCCGCGCCCGTATTCTGGAACTGGCCGGGATGCTGCTGGCGATCGGCATCGATCCTCAGCACTCTTCGCTCGTCGTGCAGTCGTCCATTCCAGAGCACGCCGAGCTCGCCTGGATGCTCACTTGCGTGACGCCCGTCAGCTGGCTGGAGCGCATGACCCAGTACAAGGCCAAAACGGAAGCTCAGGCGTCTTCCGACAGCGCCGGTGGCGGTGCCACCAGCGTCAGCGACGGCCTGTTGCAATACCCCGTGCTGATGGCTGCCGATATCTTACTGTACCAAGCGGGCATTGTTCCCGTCGGCGACGATCAACGCCAGCACCTGGAACTGGCGCGCGATATCGCGCAGCGTTTTAATTCGCTCTATGGCCAGGAACTTTTCGTTATGCCCGAAACGCGCCTGCCCACCGTGGGCTCGCGCATCATGGGACTGGACGATCCCGAGAAAAAGATGAGTAAGTCGACGGCAGGCTGGGCGCATGCCATCAGTCTGCTCGATCAGCCTGGAACTATCCGTAAGAAGCTCAAGCGCGCGACGACGGATTCGAATCCTGCCGTCGATTTCGCCACCATGGGCGCGGGCGTGAAAAACCTGCTGGCGATTCATCAAGCGTTCACCGGCTGGGACGACGCGGCGATGAAGACGCACTTCGAGGGTATGCGTTATGGCGATCTCAAAAAGACCGTCGCCGAATCCGTCGTCGCCGCCGTCGAGCCGATTCAGCAGCGCTACGCGGAGATCACGGCCGATCCCGCCTACATCGCGCAAGTACTGCAGCAGGGCGCCGAGCGCGTGACGCCGCTCGCCCGCGACACCGTGGAAAAAGTAAAACGCTGCATGGGCCTCTACACCCGCTAAGCTTATGCGCCAGGAAGCGGAACATTTTGGGGAGCAGGAACTGGACCTGGTCTATGTCGCCAAGCGTTTGAAAGAAGCGCTGCGCCTGGAACAGGTGTTCACCGACGCGGGGCTCGATTATCTGGTGGAACCGGATCGCTATAGCGGCGGTGTGATCTTCCGCACGGAACGCGTCGGCGCTTTCTTCTACGTGGCTCCCGAAAACGCGACGGCCGCTCGCGAAGTGATCGAGAAAGAAGGCCTGGAGCCCTACGCAGCGGGAGGCTGACGCGGCCAGCCAGCCCGCCTAGAACTGCGGAGCGGATGCCACCGGTATGGTCACGATGTTGCTGGCGTTGAACTGCTGTTGGACGAACAACTGCGTGAACGGGCCCGGCGTGAGCGAACTCGGGAGCTGGATCACGACCTGATAAATCCCCACCGCCCCGTCAATCAGTCCATCCGCGAAAACCGAGGCTGCCGCGCCTCCGACCGTCACGTTTACCGGCACCAACGGCACATTGCCCAGCGAATTCGGAGCGGTGGGGAGTGCGCTCGGAGAATAGGCGGGACCCGTGTACGCTTGGCCGTCGTTCAAGGCGGCCTTGGCGGCGTCGCCGGGAAGACAGTTGTTCAACGGATCGAGATCCGCCGGTCCGCAAACCACTCCGAGGCCCGTGGAGAGGAAGTAAATCGTTTCGCCCGGTACCGCTGGATTTTGCACCGTGACGAGACTGCCGGCTTTGTTCGCGCAGCACAAATTCCCGTTGGTCACCGTGAGCGTCAGGATCGCACCTGCAGTATTCGTCGTCGCGGTGGTGACGCTGGCGGAGAGAATGATCCCGTTGCCCGGGGGTCCAGGAACTTTGGCGGTGACGATGAGGGCATAACCCTCGCTGGCAGGCGCGGCCGTTGCATTCACCTCAGGATCCGCGTTGACCATATTTGCGAACGCGGCGATGATCGTCTGGAGCGTATCGGTGGACTGCACAGTGTAGGTGTAGGGGCGATCGCCAATAATGATGGTACCCGCATCGCCCGCCTGGATGGTCGCGGAATTGAACTCGACCGCGCTGGAGGCAAAACTGGACGCATGATAAACCATCCCGACGCGCGGCTCTATCGCTCCCGCGTTCGCGTAGATACCCGGAGAGCCGCTGAGCAGCGGTACGCCAATGGCGTTGGAGATCGTCACGCTGCCGTCAGCATGAGTCGTTCGCACGTACACGCTGGTGGAGTTGGAACCCACGACTTCCCAAGGGAGCTGCGCATTGATCTGCGTGGGCGAAACCATCAGCAACGGCAGGCGGATTCCGTCGGCGTACACTTCCACGCCACCCAGCGAAAATGGCAGTTGAGGGGAATTAACGCCGCCCGGAGCGGAAATCGAATTGGGGCCGTCCGCAAGATTCGATCCGTCAATGGAAATCAAGGTCCCGGGCGCCACTTGGCCCGCACTGCCGCCGCCCGCCAAAGACGCTACGCTTGCGGTTGCCGTGATCACCGCGCTCGACGACACGGTCGTTGCCAGCGTAATATTATTCCCATTCGGGCCGGGGATGCGCGCCACAATCACGATGGTGGCGAGCGTGGTTTGATCGTAGGCCAGCACGTTCGGATCGCCGGCGCCGGTATTCGAGGAGTTGATCACGTTGACCACCCCTTGCGCCACCGTGTCGATCGTATCGGTCGTCTGCACGGTGTACACGTAATTGATGCCGTTGATCGTCACCGTCACCTGATCTTTATCTTGAATGGTTCCGCCGATCACGACCGTCGCCTGCGCGAAAATCGCCTGGCTGGCCGAATTGACGATGCCTGTCGTCTGAACGTTCGGCTGCCCCGGCGTAAACACCAGAATGCGGAAGTCGCTAGGATCGGCCACGTACAAATTCGTCCCGTCCCACGCGAGCGAGGTCGGCGTGGGCGTCACGTTCGCGGCCGATTGCACAATCGGAGCGCCGGTCTGCAGAATCGACGTCGTACTGCTGACCACGTCCGAGAACTCGTCGGGCTCTCCCAAAACCGTATCGGCCCCAGCCGCATTCGTCGTCGGGATGGTGTTGTACACCAACACGCGGTCGTTGCCGCCGTCGGCGACGAACAGCCGTCCGTTTCCATCCGGCAGAACGAAGCGCGGGTAATTCAGCGTGAAACGACAAGTGTTCGGATAAGTTGGATTGTTGTTGCTATCGACGCCGTTCGAGGCGCACAACTCCGAAGAATCGTCGGCGATGGAGTTCGCCATATTCAATTGGCCGATCTCCACGTCCGCAGGCTGCTGATTGTGCGTCGGGATCGTATTCCAAATCAATACGCGGCTGAAACCAAGATCGGCGACAAACAGATGCGTCCCGTCGCTGCTGACCGACGTGGGACTCGACATGAGTCCGGCATCGGTGACCAGCGAAGTATTCACCAGATTGAATTGGCCGCCGCTCGTGAAATTCGGCTGGCCCAGCACGAGATTCGCCGGCTGGTTGTTGGCCGTGGGAATAGAAGTCCAAATCAGAATTCGATTATTTTGCGTGTCGGCGACGAACAGCATTCCGTTTTGGATCCAAATGCCCTGAGGACCGCGCATGGAACTGGCGCTTGGCGGCAACGGAAGGTACGACGTAAAATTCGCCTGGCCCAGCACGATATCGGCGGGCTTGCCGTTCGTCGTGGGAATCGATTTCCAGATGAGAACGCGGTTGTTCGAGGTATCCGCCACCGCTAATATGTTGCCGTCGGAAGCGACTCCCAGCGGTAACCGCAGGCTGCTCGACGTCGGCGGATTCAACGCCGTCACCGTCACAATATCCGGCTGCCCGACAATCACGTTCGCTTGTCCGCCGCACAAGGGGCACCGGCCGATCCCCGGAGCAATTTCGTCCGTCGGCTGCGGGAACGTTTGGTTGATGTTGTTGAAAATCAGGATGCGGTTGTTGTTGGGAAGCAGTCCGAGCCGGTTGTTGTCAGCCGCGAACAGCGTTCCCGCCGCATAGGCAAGCCCACCGATTCCACCAAAGACAGTGTCGCTCGCGTTTGTTTGGATTCCCGGCAGGGGATCCGCCGAGGTCGTCGGGATGCAATCAATGGTCTGCGTACCAGGGCAGGGAGCGTACGCGTTCAGGCCACCGGAATTCTGGTTCGTGAACGTCGTTTGTCCGATAACGGCTCTGGCCGCCTGACCCGTCAGAAATACTGCTTGAGCGTTGGCCAAACCTGTGAACAGGCCGATCCACAGCGATACGAAGGCGAAGAGTTTTTGCATGCGCGATGACTAACCGAAGTAGGATCTCTCAGTATAACAACCTACTGACGCATCATGTGCCTTGGGCGTTGCGCCCAAAAGAAACGGCGTAGACGGATCGAGGTCTATGTGCCATACCTACTGCAGGAATCCCCGGTAGAATAAGTTCGCCCCCAACAAAGCCATCGCTCCGGAAAGCCCCATTCTCAAGGGTTTCGACGGCAACTTGCCCGCGAAATACGCGCCTAAGATCGCGCCCGGCACGCCGCCCGCCAGCAGTTGAAACAGGATCGCTTTGTCGACCGTACCCGCCGCCGCGTTGACTCCACCGCCAATCGTGGAGACCACCAAACCGAATACCAGATCCGTCCCGACCACGGCTGCCGCCGGCAACGTCGTCAAACTCAGTAGCGAAAGAGCTCCCAACGCCCCGGCACCGGCTGAGGAAAAACCGACCTCGGCGCCAATCGGCAACGCGATCAACGATAGCCATTTGGTCTTATCGTGACGATGCTCCGGAGCCGGACGAATGAGATTAAAAACCGCGACCGTGACGATCGTCGCGCCGATGACGCCGGTGATGACTTTGCCATCGACACCATGCAGCAGGAATACACCGATCAACACTCCCGGCACGCCGCCAGCCAACATATAAAGAAGCGTCCGCCAGTGCACCTGCCCGCGGGCCATGTACACGGGCGATGTGATGACTTTCACGACGGCGCCGAAGATGAGCGAAGACCCCACGGCGATCCTCGCCGGAACGCCCAGGCCCAGGATCAGCAGCGGCGTGGTGAGTGTACCGGCACCCACACCCGTGAGCCCGATCGCGATCGAGATGAGAAACCCCAGCAGGTAAGCCATGCGCCGGAATTATTCCGCTTGAATGTGGATGCCGCACTCAAGCTTGCCCTTGCCCTGCCAGCGTCCCGAGCGAGGATCGTTTGGATCGAACGGCAAGTTGGTGCAAGGCTGGCAACCGATGCTGGTGTAGCCCTGATCGTACAGCGAGAGCGCCGGGATTTCGTACTTGCTCAAGTACGCCCACACGTCGCGATTCGTCCACGTCGCCAGCGGGCTTACTTTTTCCAGCACTTCGCCGGTTTGCAACTTGAACGGCTCCACATGTTGCAGATTCGCGCGCGTCGGCGATTGCTCGCGCCGCAGCGCCGTGAACCAGATGTTGTAAGGCGCGAGTCCTGCAAATAGCGGCCCCACTTTGCGCAGCGCACAGCACTTGTTCGGATCGGTTTTATTGAGGATGCCGAACTGCGACTCCTGCTCGGCGACGCTCTGCTTGGCTTCGAGGTTAATGAGATTCAGCTTCCAATCGCGCGTCATCTGATCGCGATACGCGATGGTCTCGGGAAAGTGATACCCCGTTTCCAAAAACAGCACCGGGATATTCGGCTGCTGGCGCCGCAGCATGTCAACCAGTACGACGCATTCGGTCTGAAAGCTCGACGTGACGCACGGCGCGCCGGTCTTCGCGAGCTCCGCCGCGATCAGGCTTTCCGCTTCTTGAATCTTCGTCTCCAGTTCACTCATGGCGCATTAGTCCTTTGAACAACTCGCGCAACTGCTTTACCGCCGCGTCGTCTTCCTCCGGCAGATTCAGCCGCGCGCCCGTCGGAATCGCCGCACGCACCAGCCGCACGACGCGATCGGTCGAGCTTTCCACTCCGCCCGCCGCCGCCGTGACGATCATGCCCGCCGCGGCCGTTGCATCCGTTTTGCGATCGATCAGAATGAACGCGCCCGTGCCGCGATTTTCGCGATACGGATCGAAGAACAGCGGACGCGCCGCCGTCATCCGCACCACGCCCACTTCATTCATCGCCAACGACGTCACTTGCTCGGCATGCATCGAGTTGATGTTTACGCGATACTCCACCGCATCCAGCCGCACCGGAACAATCTGCGACGTGTGCTTCACCAGATAATCTCCGGCCAGGTCGAGCGGCTTGCTATCGAACCACACAATCGTCGCTTCGAGCGACCTCGCCGCCATCGGATCAGGGCCGCTCGCGATCATATCACCGCGGCTGATGTCGATTTCGTCCGCCAGCGTCAGCGTCACCGAAAGCGGCGCGTGCGCGGCTTCTAAATCTCCATCCCACGTGACGATGCGTTCCACCACAGAGCGTCTTCCGGAAGGTTGCGCCAGCACCGTATCTCCCGGACGCACGATGCCCGAAAGGATCTGCCCGGCGTAACCGCGGAAGTTCATATCCGGACGCACCACGCGTTGCACCGCCATGCGGAACGGAGCGTCCACGGTGGCGGGCGTCGTATCCACCGTTTCCAAGTGATGCAACAAGCAATGGCCGTCGAACCACGGCATGTTGTTGCTTTTATCGACGACGTTATCGCCCTTCAAGGCGCTCAGCGGCAGGAAGTAGGCGTTATTCACGCCGAGCCTCGCCAGGAACGGAGCGAACTCCGCGCGCAGGCGATGGAACACGGCTTCATCGTAGCCGACCAGATCCATTTTGTTCACGGCGATCACAAAATGCGGGATCGCCAGCAGCGACGCGATATACGCGTGCCGCATCGATTGCGTCGTGATGCCGCGCGAAGCGTCCAGCAAGACAATCGCCAGATCTGCCGTCGACGCGCCCGTCGCCATATTGCGCGTGTACTGCTCGTGCCCCGGCGTGTCCGCCAGAATAAATTTGCGTTTCGGCGTGGCGAAATAACGGTACGCGACGTCGATGGTGATGCCCTGCTCGCGTTCGGCGCGCAGCCCATCGGTCAATAGCGAGAAATCGATTTCGCCGCCGCGAATGGCCTGCTTCAACTGATCTTCGTAAGCGCCCTTGGCGTCATGCAAAAGCCTGCCGATCAGCGTACTCTTGCCGTCGTCCACGCTGCCCGCGGTGGTGAAGCGCAGCAGATCCTTGGCTTGTTCCTGCGCCAGAAATTTTTCGACGTCGAAGATTTCGGCGCTGTTTACGTCCGGGTTTACTTCGGGTGCTACCAGCGATTTTGGCGGTGCAGCAGGCATTTAGAAATAGCCCTCCCGCTTCTTGATTTCCATGGAGCCTTCGCGATCGTGGTCGATCACACGATTCTCGCGTTCGGATTTCCGCACCGCCACCAGCTCCGCGATAATTTTCGGGATCGTATCCGCATCCGATTCCACCGCGCCCGTGCACGGCGAGCAACCGAGCGAACGCATGCGGCACTTCATCACCTGCATCTTTTCGCCCGCCCTCGGTCCCATGAAGCTCTGCTCGGGAATGATGATCGAATTGCCGCGCACCAGCACTTCGCGATCTTTCGCATAATACAGCGGCACGATCGGAATGTTTTCCAGATGGATGTACTGCCACACGTCCATCTCCGTCCAATTGGACAACGGAAACACGCGAATGCTTTCGCCCGGCGCGATGCGGCTATTGAAAACGTTCCACAACTCCGGCCGCTGATTTTTCGGATCCCACTGGCCCAGCGAATCGCGGAACGAATAGATCCGTTCCTTCGCGCGCGATTTTTCTTCGTCGCGCCGCGCGCCGCCGAACGCCGCGTCGTAGTTGCCCATGCGCAGACCTTCGAGCAGCGCCTGCGTCTTCAAGAATCCGCAGCAGCGTTCCGTACCCAGCTTAATCGGATTCGCGCCCTCTTCAATAGCCTTGCGATTCGTATGGACGATCAGCTTGAGCCCCAGCTCCGCCGTGTAGCGGTCACGGAACTCGATCATTTCCTTGAACTTGTACGTCGTGTCGATGTGCAGGAGCGGAAACGGAATCGGCCCAGGGTAGAACGCCTTCTGGGCCAGCCTGAGCATTACAGAAGAATCCTTACCGATGGAATACAGCATCACCGGACGCTGAAATTCGCTGGCAACTTCGCGGATAATATGGATGCTCTCCGCTTCCAGAGCTTGTAAGTGGCTGATTTCCCAGGCCATCGTTTCACTATATCATCGGATGATGATATTGTCCATCAGGATGCAGGGAATCGTTGGCGGATACTGTATATAGTTAATTTCTCTTGACAGGCCTCTATATCTTGGGGCATGATTGCCGATAGCCCCAAA